>JAABUQ010001713.1_pt1 | contig 45988 bp, 34 predicted proteins | sample 5560001 | NCBI WGS metagenome assembly JAABUQ01 (sample SAMN10711888, study PRJNA513371) | rock metagenome | isolation source: Antarctica rocks | place: Antarctica: Victoria Land, Finger Mt nord | collected 2015-12-18 | reverse complement strand
TGGCTAGTCGGGATGTTCATTTCGTTCACCTTGACTAACCAAGGATACGACCTGCGCTCTGGTTAGTCAAGTATATTTCTGCCTGTGCAAAGTCTTCAAAAGATTGTCCTTGTACCTAAAGTTTCATTCGGGAAGAGATGTAGGATATCCGTGGATGCCGGTGAGCGTCCCCTAGTTCCAGTGTAAAGGATCCGTGGAGGTGGTCGCGCCACCCGGAAGCCCGCGTTAGACGTGGGTTTGGGAGGTGGAAGGGGTTGACAGGACAGGGCCGGGAGTGGGAGCGGCGGATTACCACGGTGCTGGGCGAGCACACAGAGAGGAGGTCTGGGGAGGAGTTGCTGGCGTATCCCGGGTACAGCGCAGGCCGGGCTGAAGGGGAGGGACGGACGTGAGCGACTCGAGTCAGGGTTGGGGAAGGGGTCTGGGTGGGGGTGCGCTGCTGTTGCTGGCGGGAACGCTGACGGGAGTTTGCGGGGGACCCCCTGGCGGACCTCGGGCGGCGGGTGCGGGGTCGCGGGTGGATGTGGGGATGGTGGCCGGAGTTTCTTCAGCGAGGCCAGGAGTTTCGGTGCAGGTGAAGGATGTTCCGTTCCGGGCGACGCAGGTGATTGTGCGGCGCGGGCCGGACGGGGTGGTGGAGACGCGGGGGAGGATGGCGCGGAACTCGGAGGGGAGCATGTATGTGGAGTTGATCGACCAGCGGACGAAGCGGCCGACGGAGGTGCTGATCTTTGATGTGCCGCGGCATCGCGAGCTGGTGCTGGATACCGAGACGAGGCGGTACCGGGTGTTGCCGTTGCCGGGGCTGGAGGGGCGGGAGGTCCCGATCGACTATCTTCCGGAGCAGCTGCGGGTGGCGAGGTTGGAGAAGGACAGCTCGGTGAGGGAGGTGAGGGACGGTGTGGAGTTGACGTGGAGGGGGTTGGGGGTGCGGCGGGTGGGCGGCCTGGAGACAGTGGGAAGCGTGCGGATGCGGCGGCCGATGGCGGCTCCGGGCGAGGCGATAGATGGGCCGGCGGAGGTGGATGAGAGCTGGATGTCGGTGGACCTGGGGATCGCGGTGCTGCGGACGCGGCACGATCCGCTGAAGGATGAGGACACGGAGGTGGCGCTGACGGAGATTCTGCGGGCGGAGCCGGATGGGCGGATGTTTGAGGTGCCGGCGACGTTTGTGCTGGAGGGAGAGAGGACGCGTGGGGCGGGGCGTTGAGGATGCTCCGATCTAGTGCCAAGGTTCCCTTGGTGAGTAAGATCACTTGCAGATGCGGGTGTTCGGCGGGAATGGAGTCTGCCCTTTCGGGCAGAAGATACTCAGTTGGCCCTTGAGAAGGGCTCACCTGCCATCTCTTCTCCCTTTGCCCATAGTGCCTTGGCGCGCTCTGGATCGAGGGCGTAGGAGCGGACCCCGATTTTCGCGGAAGGATCATCAATCACTTCGGCGACGTGGCAATCTTCGCAATACGTCCCTCCGACCTCGTCCGCAAGCGCGACAAATCCCGCCCACACTGAGGTTGCCGCTCCTTGAGACACGGTCTTCCAATCGTAAGCGGCAACGGCCGCATCCTTGCCGGCGCCCAGCGCCTCAATGAGCTTTTGAACTGTCTCAGTCTGGATCGCGCCCGGATGGAGCGCCGTGGCCCGAACGCCCCTGGACCTATGCCGTCGATCGAACTCGACGGCAAAGAGGATGGTCGCCGTTTTCGAGCGTGCGTATGCAACATACTCGTTGTAGGGGGTCTGCTCAAAGTTAGGATCTTCCAGGTCGACGTCGGCGCGCCGGTGGCCTGCAGACGAGACCATCACCACGCGTCCACCGGGTTTCAACAGACCGGCGATGCGATTGATGAGGACGAAATGTCCGAGGTAATTCGTGCCAAACTGGGCTTCAAAGCCATCAGCGGTTTTCGCCTTTGGACCTGCCATGAGACCAGCATTCGCTATGATTCCGTCGAGGGGCTCACCGGTGGACAGGAGCAAGTCGGCGCAGGAGCGAATACTCGCGAGCGAAGCCAAGTCCAACTCAACCAACTCCAGTCCCCCTCCGGAAGCAGCCTGAGCGCAGATTTGCTCGGTCACGGCCTGCGCCCTTTCCAGGTTGCGTACGGTACCAACGACCTTCGCACCGCGCGCAACAAGGCCTCGGGCGGTCTCGACCCCAATCCCGGCAGAGACGCCGGTCACCAAGACGCGGCGACTGCCCAGATCCATCCCTGTAAGCACCTCGTCTGCTGTGGATGTTGCGCCAAACTTCGCAGTCATGTTGGTCTCCTCGGTGATTGCCTTTTGTGTCTGCAACGCTTGTGCTAAGCCATGCCGGACGCAGATTGAGTCCACCACGGATCGGCCTATTCCGGACGGCGGTTTGTGCATGCTGCATGCGGGACGGCGGCTGAAAAGGTCAGGCGGAGAGGGTCTTTGGGTGGGTTGCGGGGTTGTCGGCGCAGGCTTCGGGGTTGGTTTTGCAGTCGATGGGATGTTCGGGGTCGGAGGTGGCGCTTTTGGGGATCTCGCCGGCTTCCTTGAGTTTTTTTTCGGCGACCGAGGAGGCGATTTCGGAGTTGATTTCGGCTCCGGTCAGGATCATGAGACCGGTGATGTAGAACCAGGTGAGGAGGATGATGACGGCTCCGAGTGAGCCGTAGGTGACGGAGTAGTTGTCGAAGTAGTGGAGGTAGAGGCGCAGAGCGGCGGAGGCCAGGAGCCAGCCGATGATGCCGATGGCGGCGCCGGGGGTGAGCCAGTGCCAGCGCTTGTTTTTGACGTCCGGGGCGAAGTAGTAGATGAGGGCGAAGAGCAGGACGAGGAGGCCGGCGGCGACGATCCAGGAGGCCGATCGTACGGCGATGGCGGCGGCGGTCTGGGCGTAATAGTTGTAGAGATGATGTTTGGAGAAGCGGGCGAGAAAGTCTCCGCCGAGGAGGCAGGCCAGGGTGGTGGTGATGAGGAGCGAGAGGAGGAGGGTGACCAGGATGGCGGAGCCGCGGGCCTTCCAGTAGGGACGGGTCTCCTTGACCTTGTAGACCATGTTGAGGGTGTCCTGGATGGCGGCGAAGCCGACGGAGGCGGACCAGAGGGCGGCGGCGAGGCCCAGGACGAACTTTCCGCCGGTGGAGGCGGCGGTGGTCTGGTTGAAGGTTTCGAGGACCATCTTGAAGGCGGAGGGGGGGATGACGAGGGCGAGGTAGTCGAGCAGCTTGAGGTAGACCTGCGTAGCGCTGCGGGCGGCGAGGCCGAGGATGGCGCTGACGCTGACGAGGGTGGGGAAGAGGGCGAAGAGGAAGTAGTAGCCGAGCTCGGCGGCGCGGGAGAGGAGGTTGTCGTCCATGAAGGCATTGGCGGTGCGCTTCATGACGATGATGGGGGAGATGCCCTGGAAGTCCCAGAGGGAGCGAAGCGGGGAGTGGGAGACCTGGTCCCAGATTCGCTGGCGGAGCGGGTCGATGTGGGCGACGGTGTGGTCTTTGCGATCGGTTTGCTGCTGGTTGTTCGCCGCGTCCATGGGGGTCGATCTCCTGGGTGCCGGATGTCTTGGGTGCCGGATGAGCTGGAAGGCGCAATGCCGCCGTAACGGGTGAGATGCGGTCGCAACGTTTGCGGTCAGCCTGGCGACTGGTTGCGGAGATGCGTGAGGGAGGGTGCTGGAGGTGTCGCCGGGCGGCCCGCTGTATCTTAAATGAATATGGGACGAGCAGTGAGAACGAACCGGAGGGCGTCGACGGCGAAGCTGCGGCAGTTGTGGCGACTGGTGCAGGAGAGCCATCAGCAGCCGATGGCCGGGGAGAGCAGGGCGCCGGAGAGGGTGGAGACGGGCGAGGTGGGGGTGACGTTTATCGGGCATTCGTCGTTCTTTTTGCAGGTTGCGGGGCGGACGGTGCTGGTGGACCCGGTGTTTACGAAGCGTCTGGTTCTGCTGCGGCGGCAGAGGCGGCCGGGGCTGGACTGGCGCACGATGCCGGCGATCGATGTGGTGCTGCTGACGCATGCGCATATGGATCACCTGAGCGTGATGAGTCTTCGGCAGACGATACGGCGGACGGTGCAGCTGACGGGCCGGGCTCCGGAGGTGGTGGTGCCGAAGGGGGTTGAGGACCTGGTGGAAAGGCTGGGGTTTGCGGCGGTGCATCCGCTGGAGTGGTGGGAGGCGTGCAGGGTGGGGGGGCTGACAGTGACGATGACGCCGGCGAAGCACTGGGGCGCGCGGATGTTTCGCGATACGCATCGGGGATATGGGGGGTACGTGGTGGAGGGTGGGGGACGGAGCGTGTACCACTCGGGGGACACGGCGTACTTTGGGGGGTTTGGGGAGGTAGGGCGGCGTTTGGCGCCGGAGGTGGCGCTGCTACCGATCGGGGCGTACTTCCCGGACAGCTACCGAGCGGTGCACACCAGCCCGGAGGAGGCGCTGCGGGGATTTGTGGAGACGGGCGCGGCGATGATGGTGCCGATGCACTTCGGGACGTTTCGGCTGGGGCGGGAGCCGATGGAGGAGCCTCCGGTGCGGCTGATGGCGGAGGCTCGGCGGCAGGGGATCGACGGAAAGGTGCGGGTGCTGGCGGAGGGGGAGACGCTGCGGGTTTGAGTAGCCATTGAGGGGCAGGTGGGGGTGCCGGGGAAACGGGAGAAGCTGGGTGGCCGGAGGACGGGGAGTGCATCAGATGGGCATGGCAAACACCAGTGGGAGTGCAGCGGTAACGGCGGCGGCGAGCGGGACGTTTTCCCTGGGGGGAGAACTTGAGGTCAACCGGCTAGGGTTTGGGGCGATGCGGCTTACCGGCGACGGGGTTTGGGGTCCGCCAACGGATCGGGAGGAGTCGAAACGGGTGCTGCGGCGGGCGGTGGAGCTGGGCGTGAACTTCATCGACACGGCGGATGCGTATGGGCCGGACGTGAGCGAGCAGCTGATCGGCGAGGCTCTGTCGCCGTACAAGGAAGGCGTGGTGATTGCGACGAAGGGCGGGTTGACGCGCCAGGGTCCGAGCAAGTGGCTGCCGGTGGGACGGCCCGAGTACCTGGAGCAGCAGGTGGAGATGAGTCTGCGCTTCCTGAAGAGGGACGTGATCGATCTGTGGCAGCTGCACCGGATCGATCCGAAGGTGCCGGTCGAGGAGTCCCTGGGCAAGATCGCGGAGATGCAGAAGGCGGGCAAGATCCGGCACGTGGGGCTGAGCGAGGTGAAGCCGCATGAGATCGAGCAGGCGCGGAAGGTGGTTGAGATTGTAAGTGTGCAGAACAAGTACAACATTGGCGATCGCGCGCACGAGGATGTGGTGGAGTACTGCGTGGCGGAGAAGATTGCGTTTATTCCGTGGTTTCCTGTGGCGGGGCAGCTGGCGCGGCCTGGAGGGAAGCTGGATGCGGTGGCGAAGAGGCACGGGGCGACGGTGAGCCAGATATCACTGGCCTGGCTGCTGCACCGGTCGCCGGTAATGCTGCCGATTCCGGGTACGTCGAGTGTGGCGCACCTCGAGGAGAATGTGGCAGCGGCGGGCGTGGAGCTTAGCGACTCGGAGTGGGACGAGATCGAGCGGGCGGCGAAGTAAATTTGAGCGGCAGCAGCGGGGGAGGGAGTCGCTTTAGGCGGCTCCGCTTTGCGTGGCCGGAGAGTTTTAGAAGGTGGGGGTACGTGGGGCGTTGCGGAGGCCGAGGACGCTGAAGTCCTTGAGACGGCTTTTGAGGACGTAGATGAGTTTGTTGTTGCCGTTGGGGTCGGTGGGGGTCATGAAGAAGCCGGAGCCGAGGACGTGGTCGTGGGTGTTGGAGATGATGCCTTCGACGGCTTCGCCGTCGTGGAAGAGGACGCGGACCCAGAGGCCCTGCATGACGGGTGCGTGCTCGTGGAAGTGGAGAGCGCGGTGGCGGAGGTCGCCGTCGAAGGTCATGACGAAGAAGATGGCCTTGGCGTCGGCGGTGGCGATCTGTTGGACCTCTCCGGTTTCGATGGAGGTGAGGCGAATCGAGTCGAGGGGGTGTTGGGGGTCGTTGCGGAGGAGCTGATCGATGGTGCCGATTTCGCTGGCGGAGGCGAAGCCGCGGACGGCATGATCCTCGAAGCGGATGACGACTTTATAGGTGGCTGGTGTAGCGGTCGATAAGGCGGGCTGCGGGGGGCCGGGGGCGCCTAGGCGTGACCCTGAGGGGAGAGGTCGTACTGTTTGATCTTGTACAGCAGTGCTTTGTAACTGATCTTGAGGTCGTTTGCTGCTGCCTTCCGATTCCATCCCACACCCTCCAGTACCTGTTGGATCGCCACGGCCTCGGCTTCGCCTTTGAGGCTTCGCACCATCTGTTTGAGGCCGCCAGTGCTGCCATTCAAGGTTTCGGTTGAGTTGGAAGTTCGAGTCTCGACCATCTCATGGATGGCGAGTTCGTCGAGAATTGCTTTCTCTTCCCCTAGGACGAGATATCGGTTGATGACGTTCTCGAGTTCGCGGATATTTCCTGGCCATTGGTACTCGGTAAGAGCGTCCATCAGGGGTGTTGAAAAGAGCAGAGGTTCCCGGCCGTAACGTTTGGAGGCCTTGCGCATGAAGTACTCCGAGAGTAACGGCACCTCTTCCTTGCGCTGCCGGAGCGCGGGAATGGAGAGGGTGAAGCCGTTGAGGCGGTAATAGAGATCCTCGCGGAAGGTCTTGTTCGCCATGGCCTCCTTCATATTGATGTTGGTGGCGGCGATGACCCGGACGTCGACCTTCATGGGAGCGCGGCTGCCGAGGCGCATGAAGGTGCCGTCCTGGAGGACCTGGAGGAGCTTGGCCTGGAGGATGGCGGGCATTTCGCCGATCTCATCGAGAAAGATCGTGCCTCCGGAGCAGATTTCGAACTTGCCGGGCTTGGTTTTGACGGCGCCGGTGAAGGCTCCCTGTTCGTAGCCGAAGAGTTCGCTTTCGAGAAGGTCGGCGGGGACGGCGGCGCAGTTGACCTTGAGAAAGGTGTGCTGGGCGCGGGAGGACATTTTATGGGTGTAGAGGGCGAGGATCTCCTTGCCGGTGCCGCTTTCGCCGAGGATGAGCACGGGGATGTCGGCGCGGGCGACGAGGGAGGCCTGCTGTTCGAGCTCGCGCATGCGTTTAGAGGAGCGGACGAAGGCCTGGTTTTCGCTGAGTGGAACCTCTTTGGGGGCGTCGGGCGCGGGCTTGCTTTGGGCGAGGGCTAGGTGCTCCTCGATGGCGGCCTCGACGTCGGAGCCGATGAAGGGTTTGAGGATGATGCCGCGCACACCGAGGCGGATGACGATCTCGATGTCCTTATGTTCGGCGGTGAAGGAGAGGACGATGATGGGGATGCGGGGTTTGGTGGAGCGGATGTGCGAGAGCAGGGGAGCGGCGTCGCGACCAGGGTGGAGGGCGATGAGGAGCAGGTCGGGGTGGTCGCCATGCTCGAGGCGATCGATGAGGAGCTGTTCTTCGGAGAAGAGGTTGAGCGTGTATTGCTGGGAGAGCGTCGACCGCAGGTAGTCGAGCACCGCGAGATCCGGTTCGAGGATGGTGACGCTTGGTTTCGATTTGGTGGATCGGAAAGCAGGGACCGGGTAGGACAACGATGCTGACATCAAGACACCTCTGCGTTTACGGTCTCCGGATTCGCTGCCCGGCAAATACCCGAAACGGGTTGTGGCTGCGCCCGTTGCATCTTGGGGCCAGCGGCAAGGTCCAGGTTAGTCGCCAGCCGAAGGGGCTTTGGGCTCTTTGGACTCTCGCAAAGTCTATCTGTTCGGGCGGCGCTTTGAAACCTAAATTGATAATAATTTTGCTACCTAAAGGGTAAAACAATTACCACTTTCTGAGCAGAAGATTGGAACTTGGGATATAGGCTAGGAAGTGCTGGCTCAGGATCTGGGATGTGCGAGAGGAACTCCGGACGCCTCGCGAGCCGCTTCGAATGCTCTGACCACTGTAGATTGCGGAGGTTACTTCAGTCGATGACACCCTGGTGGGATGCTTGGCGGAGCTTGGGTGGCCGATGCGGAGTGCTGCCGGTTCGTGTGACTCGATTGGTACCACACGTGCAGTGTGAAGGATATTGCAGTGTCTCTTCCAGCGCCATATTGCTTGACTGAATAGGAAAAACCTTGGTCCCCAATCTTGATGTTTCCGTCTCTTCGAACCTTCCGCCCCTGGACATTATGTTCGGGAAGACACCTGCGATGCAGGCGGTCCGTAACCGTTTGGAACGCGTTGCCGAGACGGATGTTCCTGTTCTTCTGCAGGGTGAAAGCGGAACCGGAAAGGAGATCTGTGTGCGGCTGTTGCATGCCTATTCTCTCCGGGCGCGGGGCCAGCTGGTGAAGGTGAGTTGTCCTGCCATTCCGCACTCGCTGCTGGAGACGGAGCTGTTCGGGTACGAGAAGGGAGCGTTCACGGGGGCGATGTCGACGAAGCTGGGCCGGGTGGAGCAGGCTCACCAGGGGACGCTGTTTCTGGACGAGGTGGGCTCGCTGGATATGGGCGTGCAATCCAAGCTGTTGCAAGTGTTGCAGGACGGGACGTTTACCCGGGTTGGCGGGCATGATCCAAGGTCGATCAACACGCGGCTGGTATCGGTGTCGAATACGGATCTGCGCAACCAGGTGGAGGAGGGGACGTTTCGGCTGGACTTCCTGTTCCGCATCAATGCGGTGACGATCAACCTGCCCCCGCTGCGCCAGAGGATCGCGGACCTGCCGGTGCTGATCGACTACTTCCTCGAGCACTATGCGCGGATGTTTCACCACACGCCGGAGCTGCTGTCGAAGAGTGCCGTGCGGCTGATGCAGAACTACCACTGGCCGGGAAACATACGGCAGCTTGAGAACCTGATCCGCAGCTACGTTCTGATCGGGAGTGAAGAAGCGCTGGTTGCGGAGCTTCTGCCGGAGGAGCAGCGCGGCGGGATTACGACGGAGATCGACCTGAGCGAGCCGGTGTCGTTGAAGCGGATTACGAAGAAGGCGACGCAGGATCTGGAGCGTCAGATCATTCTGAAGGTGCTGCAGGCGAACAGCTGGAATCGGCAGAAGACGGCGAAGTGGCTGCAGATCAGCTACCGGTCGCTGTTGTACAAGCTGAGCGAGGTGGGGATGCCAGAGGTTCCACCGCGGCCGCTGCGGATTCCGCAGATGGTGAAGAAGGAGACCGACTCGGCGCTGCGGCCGGTGCTGTCGCGAACGCGGGTGTTTTGAGCGGGAGACGGTGAGGCCTGGGTGGAAGCGGGTGAGCGTGGTCTACGGATGAGGACCACGCTCACGCCTCCGGTTAGTGACAGATTGCGGTTTGGGGAGCGACTTTCGCGCCGCCCACGAGGTTGATGAGAGCTGCGGTTTGGGCGGGGGTATCCGTTGAGCCGACGTTGGAGGAGGCCGAACGGGGAACCGCGTAGCCAAGCGTTGGGAGATAGGTGAAGCGGGTGGGCATGCTGCAGGCTCCGGTCGGCAAGCTGGTGGTTGCGGGTGCCGCGGCGTTCAGCATCCAGGACATTTTGTTGAATGGCGCGGAGGTTGCGGTTGCCGTGTTGCTGCCGTTGAAGCCGTTGATGTGCAGGGTGAGGTCCGTGGCGTTCTGGTAGGCGGCGGCGTTTCCTGTCGCGTTCCAGCCGTCTCCGTTGCCACCCTTCATGGTGTTGGCTCCCCAGCCGGCAGGAAGGAGGTTACCGGCTCCGTTGCCGATGAAGGCGTCGAAGTCGTTCCACTGAAAGAGGGGCTTGGTGGTGTCGTCCATCCAGACCTGGTTGTTGAAGACCTGGACGGTCTGGAACTCGGTCTGGGGGAGGAAGGAGCCGTTGCCGGCGCTGGTGTCAAACATGGTCCAGAGCTGACTGGAGCAGGTGGAGCAGGGGGTCTGGTAGAAGGTGTTGTTGTACCAGTAGAGGTTTCCTTTGCGGGCGGGTTCGGCGGCGCTCGTGTCGTAGGAGAAGTGGATGGGAGCGGGCGAGGTGCTGTTGACGTAGATGTTGCCATAGGCGAAGTGGGAGTTCCAGGCCTCCTGCCAGGCGGCCAGCTGGTCCATGGAGTAGGTGGTGCTGGTAGGGGTCTTGTTGTTCTGGAAGAAGTCGCCGAAGGACATGAACTGAGCGGCGCCCTGAACGTCGACGAGATCCAGGTCACGTGCGGGTCCGTCGCCGAAGTAGTTGTAGCGGATGATGTCCTGAATGCCGCGCGATTTGAGGTTGGACCCGGCGGCACCGGCGGTGATCTTGTCGAGGCGATTGAACTGAACGACCTGTCCCCAGGCCTGGAGATACATCTGGTGGTTGTCAGGGGAGCCGGCCGATCCGCTTCCGTGGATGTAGTTGCCCTCCCAGAGGTGGTTGAGGCTGGAGCCGCCCCAGGTGGCGCCGTTCCAGGTGCTGGCAGCACCGTTGGCACAGGTGTCCATATCGTTGCCGATGATATTGACGCTGTGGCCTTCCGCGATGCGGATGCAGGCCGCGGAGGTTAGCCAGTTTGCTTTGGCGCCGGTGGGAAGGGTGTAGGAGAGGGCGGGTTTGGCGTTGCGGAGGTGGAGGCCTTCGACGGAGATGTTTTGCGCTCCGTTGAAGGCGGGCCAGGCGGCGCCGGTGGTGCTGCCGCCGATGGTGAGGAGTCCGTTGCCATTGGTTGCGGCCGTGGTGGAGGTGCGACCGACGGCGTCGGTGGCGTCGAGGATGGGCAGGTTGCCGGCGGAGTCTGGAACGCCGCAGAGGCGGAAGGGCTGGTCGGGTGTGGCCTGGGGGGAGAGCTGGATGTACTCGTTATAGGTGGTGGGTTTGAGCCCGGAGGGGTCTTCGTTGTGGATGCGGATGGTGGAGCCGGGGCTGAGTTTGGCGAGAGGGACGTCCTGGATGTGGTGGTAGGTCTGTGAGGGACCGACCTCATAGGTGACGCCGCGGAGGGCCGGATCGACGGTGCAGTCGATGGGCTCGGTAAGGTTAGGGGTTACGCGGTAGGGCATGCGGTGTCCGGTGACGTAGAGAATGGATGTTCCGGACTTCGTGCCATCGGCGAGGCTGGTGGCGGTGAGGGTGTAGCGACCGGCTACGTTGGCGGAGAAGACGGTGTCGCGGGAGGTGGAGTCGGCGAGTTTGCCGTCGCCGCCGGCGGGTTGGGTGGTGAGGGACCAGCGGACGGCGTCGTTGACGCTGCCGACGACGAGGCTCTGGATGTCGGCGGTCTGGCTGGCGTAGAGGGTGCGGTAGGCGGGAACGCTTGAGACCTGCACGGTGGGGTTGCAGACGTTGAAGGTGAGGGTGGACTTCTGGGATCCGTCATCGACGGAGGTGGCCTGGATGGTGAACTGGGTGGGTGAGGAGAGCGTGTGGGCGGTTGCGGACAGATGGCAGCTGCCGCCGGTGCTGCCGGCGGTGACGTCGATCCAGGAGCCGGCGGTGGAGGAGATTTTGGCTGAACCGGACTTCACGGTCCAGGCGACCTGGTTGGTGCTGCCGTTGGTGACATGAGCGAAGACGCGGCGGGTGGATCCGGGGATGACGTTGAAGCCGTTCCCGGGCTGGTCGACGGAGAGAGAGACGGTTTTGACGGTGGGCGGGGCGGTGATGATGAAGGGATCGGCTGCGGTGATGGAGCCGAAAGTGGCGACCAGGTGGCCGGAGCCGGGGGCGAGGGCGGTTACCGAGCCGATGGAGTTGACGGAAGCGAAGCTGCCGGCGTCGCTGGTGAAGGCGGCGCTAGACGAGGCGCAGGAGAGCGTGCTGGCGTCCGAGTAGGTAACGGTGCAGGTGGGGGTGACGGAGGCTCCGACGAGCAGAGCGATGGGGCTGGGGGAGGAGAAGTTGATGCTGACGGGCGAGGGTTTGGGCGTTGGCGTTGGCGTTGGTGCGGGCGCGGGGGCTGGGGTGGGTGTGGGGAGGACGGGTGTGGAGGCGACGGAACCGAATTCAAGGGCTCCCATGGAACGTGGGCTGGCGTACGGGAAGCCGTTGTAGTCCGCGCCCAGGCCCGCGATGTTGACGCCGGCGCCCTTGCCGGGGCTGGTGGAGCTGAGGGCGAAGTTGAAGTTGTCCAGAGTGGTTTGGTTGACGATGGATGCCGGTTGGCCGACGAACTTGGGATCGCTGCAGCTTTCGTTGGTGGAGGTGCCGTGGATGGCGTACGAGACCGAGTTTGCGGGGCAGCTGGCGAAGCCAGCGTAGATGTTGCTGTCGCGGATGATGGTGCCGATGTTGTTGGTGGTTTCGTTGCAGCCGGCACCGCAGAAGAGACCTGGGGAGCCGTGTCCGCCGTAGCCGCCGGCGTTGGTGTAGAAGGGGTCCCCGTAGGCTTTGAAGAGATTGTTCTTGATGGTGAAGACGGCGTTGGTGCAGCTGGTCTGCCCCTTGCCGGTGGCTGGATCGATATTTTCCGTGATGGGGACGCACTTGAAGTCGATGGTGACGGGGGCGTAGGTGACGACGGTGTTATTGGCGAAGAGGGCCTGCGTGCCCTGCTGGAAGTTGAAGGAGAGCGCATCGTTCGCGCGGCAGTTGTCGTTCATGCCGATGTTGAACTGTGCGGGCGTTCCCGGGATGGGTTCGAGGAAGCGGTTGCAGTTGGCGAGGATGAGGTTGTTTTCGAAGTTGATGGTGGTGAAGCCCCAGCCCCACTTGAACTGCTGTCCGCCGTTGGCGAAGGAGGTGGAGTTGGTGATGGAGAAGACGTGCTGCCCGACGTCGACGTGGCCGAAGTCTTCGCCATCCTGGATGTTGTGGTGGAAGCTGGAGTGGTCGATGTAAACGTCGAGACCCTGCCCTGGCGCGGATCCGATGCCGTCGCCGTAGCCCTGGTTACTCTGGCCGTAGCAGGCGGCGGCGGGGTTGGCGTGAACGATGGGGTACTCCTGGTAGCAGCCGCTCCACTCGATGGTGGAGAAATTGAAGTAGAAGGCGGCGCCTGGGCCGAAGGGGGTCGAGTTGCCGTCGTCGAAGTCCCAGCCGGCGGCTTCGTTGTAGGCGATGTCGATGCGGTTGGCAGTGATGGGGCCGCCGATGGGGCCTTTGATGCCGCGGCCGGGGTGACCGTGAATCCACAGGTCGTTGAGGACGACGTTGGAGGTGGTGTTGTTTTCTTCGATGCCGTCGGAGTCGTAGTCATCGACGGGCGCGTTTTTGCTGCAGGGGGGGAGGCTGCTGGCGGGGAGTCCACCGAGGGTGCATTGGGAGTGGCGGGTGATTTCGAGGCAGTCGACTTCAAGATACTGGGCTCCGCCGATGTTCATGGGGGAGTAGACGCCGAAGCCGCCGAAGATCTGCGTCATCTTGGACCGGTCCGCGACGTTGCCGGTATGGCAGGAGGCGTAGTTTTCGCCGACGATGCGGGTGGGCTGGTTGGCGGTACCGGCCGGGATGGTGGGGTTGGAGCAGCCGAAGGTTCCGCCGCCGCCGTAGCACCACTGCGGGTTGGCGCCCGCTGGGTCGAAGCCGACGCGCCAGGGGCCGCCACGGAGCAGGACGGTATCGCCGCCGGCGATGACCCACTGGGAGTTGCCGTAGGTTTGATCATCCCAGAGGAAGCGATAGTCGTTGAAGGCGCAGGGCTGGTTGATGCCGTTCGAGACAACGCCGAGCATATTCATGGTTCCCTTGGCGGGGAAGGGGGCATCGTGGGCGCCATCGCACTGCGCTGTGACATAGGGACTGTACTCGGAGCTGGCGCGTTTTGCGCTCCAGCGGGTTCCGCCGTCCGGGCGGACGTACCAGGTTATGCCGGGGCTGCCGGCTAGCGGCGCGGTGGTTGCGGCGGCGGTGGTCTTTCCCTGTTGGAGCGTGGTTCCTGCGAACAGACTGAGAGGGCAGATAAGCAACAAGAGACTGAGCAGTCGATACTTCATGGTTTCTCCGTGACGTGAAGGATTGCTCTTACCGAACGCACACGAGGTCGCTGCTTCGGGTAAGTTGGATGACCCACTCAGGATCAACCCGCGGCCCATTTTGGGCGATAGCACACGAGACCGCACGAGCTTACAACTTTTGTCCAGTGGGCGGCCCTATTCCGTTGAGACCTGGTTTTGATTTGGGAGGTTTTGTGGGCGGGGGCATTGGCGAGATTTGAGCGTGATGCGCCTGGCGCTGACGCGTATCTCTCGTCCTGGTTTGAGGTGGGTCGCTTCCTGCTCCTTTAGGGCACTTGAGGAGGGCACTCGAGGCTTGTAGAAGGGGAAGAAGGTGGAAGGTCTAACCGTTACCATGGTACTGAAGATCTTGGTGAAGTTATTCGGATGTTCAAACGCCGAGTTTGGCGGCGGTGAGGGATGCGAGCTAAGTAGGGGAGTTTTACCGCGGCGGTGTTTTTCGCAGGCGCTTCAGATCTGGACGGGGATCGAGCCAGGATTTCGGGTGAGATCGTCTAGATAGCTGCCAAGTCACGTACTTGCGGATTCCGAGGCGGCAGCGATTTACGGGGTTGATCCTGCTTTGCGTGTTGCTGCTGCCGATGCTGACCGGTGGTTGCGGCGCTTGATTTCCTGCTCAGCGACCTTGTTTTGCAGAGATTCGGTGTAGATAAATTGGGTTAGTTCCCGAATTATTTTCCGCCAAGCTAGTAATAGTTACTACGTACGTTGATTGTTTGTATAAATTTGCACACTGCTATAGTCGATTTACACCCTAGATTTGAGGAACGTTCCCCTGAACCACATATTTTCGAAACTAGTCCTGTGTGCTGCGTTCACCGGCTCACTTGCTGCGGCGCAGATTGTCTCCACCAACCCCGTCTCTGGACAGACGAGTATCACGGCTAACCGGTCGCCCATTACGGTCGGCGCTCCGAAACTGAGTATCACGACGACGCAGTTGTCTCCTGGTCAGACCGGTACTGGGTACCAGGCGAGTCTTGAGGCGAGTGGTGGAGTTCAGCCTTACAAATGGGCTATCACCTCGGGCGCCCTGCCTTCCGGGATGAGTTTATCGGCTGCGAGCGGAGTTATCTCAGGGACTTTGCAGGGTTACGGCACGTTCCGGTTTATTGTGACGGTCACCGACAGCGAGCGTAGTCCGCAGTCGAAAGCGGCGGCGCTGGCGATTGCGGTTACGACTCCGGAGGCTTCTCCGCTCAGTATTCAGACGCCCTCGCTACCGGCCGGACAGAACGGGGTCGCTTACGCGTCGAGTTTGCAGGCAAGTGGAGGCACGCCGGGGTATAGCTGGACGATGGCCTCCGGAGCTCTTCCCGCAGGCTTAAGTTTAGGGGGCACGACGGGGCAGATATCAGGAACACCAACGGCTGTGGGCACCTCTCAATTTACGGTTGCGGTGCGAGATAACGGATCTCCCGCGCAGAGCCAGACGGCGCAGGCCTCAATCACGATCTCTGCCGCGCAGGCCTCAAACGGGCCAGGGGCGACGTGGTATATCCGTCGCGATGGTGGAACGCGTTACTCGGCCAATGCGAGAAACGGCCAGTGCGATGGCACGGGCGATGCGCCGTACTCTGGAAGAGGAGTGAATCAACACTGTGCCTTCAACGATTATCGGTATCTCTGGGATGACCGGGCCTCTTATGGAGTTAGCCAGTGGGTTATTTCCGGAGGCGATACGGTAATACTTCGTGACGGTCCATGGAGGGTTGGGTTTGATCAAGGCAGGAGCAGCAACGATGTTTGGTGCTATGGCGGGAATGGACCGTTCTCCTGCACGAACCCCACGATCCCGGCCGGAACACCGAGCCAGCACACCCGCATCCTGGGTGAGAACTACGCGTCCTGCAGCAACGGCAATGTGTCGGATCGATCGAAGATGACGCAGATCTTCGGCGGATATGGTGTATATACCCCGCTGAATATTACGGGGACGCAGAACCTTGATGTGCAGTGCCTGGAGATCACGCGGCACTCTCAATGCGTTACGTCTGGCAATCCTATGCTTCCGTCGGGCTGCAGCAGGTCCGGAGAGATCGATGATTTCGATTCAGACGGTATCGAAGAGGACAACAGGACGGCGAATGTAAATCTAACTGATCTTTGGATTCACGGTCATCCTGGACGCGGGGTTAAAGGTCCTATCGGTGGCGTGGTTACAGCGACCAGGGTCAATATCTCTTACAACGGCCAAGCTGGATGGGACTTCGATGATGGAAACTCGACGCCTTTCGGTGCAGGCGCGGTATGGAACTTCAACTATTCGACAATTGAGTGGAGTGGTTGCAACCAGGAGTATCCGATTGCGCACACGTATCCCGCGGCGTCCTGCTACGGCCAGAGTAACGAAGGCTATGGGGACGGTGTGGGGACAGCACCTGGACAGGGGTTAGATGTTTCGATTGATCACTCTATTTTTCGCTATAACGTGCAGGATGGGGAAGATTTCGGTCACGTCGATGTGGGAAGCCATAGCTTCTCGATCACGAATTCCCAGTCGTACGCGAACGGCGGCGGGCAGTTCAAATGGGGATGGGGCTTTACGACAATCAACTTCGCAAACAATCTGGTACTTGCCAACTGCCACCGGATGTCTGCTCCGATCAACGGTGCGCCGGAGAATTACAACGCGCACCTTGGGGATTTCTGCCGCGCGAACGATGCCTTGTCGTTCAATTTTCAGAACGGGACGCAGGCTTTGTTTGCGAATAATACGATTGTGACGTATGCGTCGACCACGTTTGACATGAAATGTGTGCCGATCACGTCCAAGGGTCAGAGTAACTGCTCGACTGCCGTGTTTACGTTGAAGAACAATATCGTTCGAGGATATCGGAATCCGACGTACGACTACGGCGGCAATACTGGTCCGGGTGGCTTCTGCGGCGCCAGGTGCAATGATTCGACACAGAACATAGGAACGATCAATCGGGATCACAATCTGTTCTATGGTCTTCGTGGAACGTGTATCGCCAACACGCAGACACCGGGAAGTGATTCGGGAACGTCCACGAATGAATCCTGTTCGGATCCGCTGTTGGTCAACGAACCTGCTGTTTACACGGGGGAGTCTCAACTGGACGGCTTCGACTTCGATCTGACGTCAGGCAGTCCTGCTCGGCAGGGGGGCACTCCCATTCAAGGGCTGGAGAAGGATATCGACAACGTGCAGAGGCCTGCACCTCCGAGCCTTGGAGCGATCGAGTACGGGTCTCCGCGCAACACGGCGGAGTAGGTCCGTGGGCTGCTGAACGCGGCTCAGAGGCAAGCAGCAAAAGAACTCCCCGGCCGCCTGGTTATGGCTGCCGGGGAGTTCTGCTTTGTAACTCGCGCGAAGTTCTTTGATCGGTGGATGAGAATTAACTAGAGCTGTTCTCCTACAGGTGTTGCCCGGAATTTAGATCGGGCTTTCAGCCCTCGTCCGAGCTTTTCATGCCCCTCCCCTGGGGCTTCGCCCCAGGCTCAGATAAGTCGGGCCTTCAGCCCGAAAGAAGTGGAGCTACACCCATGAGAGAACTGCTCTGGCAGGTAGGGACGAGGTGAGCCGTGGTGGTGGGCGCTTGTGCCGAGGAGATTATTCGAGGGCTCCGAGGTTGTATCTGCCGTCGGGGGGTCTGGGTTTTCCATCGAAGTCGACTGGGACACCGGGGACGGGCACACCTGCCTTGCGGGCTGGGCTGTTGTCGACAAGGTGGAAGTTGAAGTTATCGAGATCCTGCTCTTTGGTGAAGCGGGGTTCGTTGACGAACCTGGGATCGTCGCAGATCTCTTTTGCGGCGCCGTTGAGGAAACAGCGAAAGCTGCGGAGGCCGTAGTAGAGGTTGTTGGTGCGGATGACCTTGCCGATGGGTTTGGCGAAGAAGATTGCGCCGGGGCCGCCGGGTTTGCCGCCGAGGCTGTAGGTGGCGGAGTTTTCGTAGCCACGGACGATGTTGTTGGCAAAGGTGAGGGTGCTGTTGGAGCAGGTTTGATCCCAGCAGTTGATGTCGAAGGTGGTGGGGGAGTAGGTGACGATGGTGTTGTTGGCGAAGGTGGCGGATCCACCCTGGCGGAAGTTGAAGGAGATGGCGTCTTCGGCGCGGCAGAAGTCGGACAGGTGGGCGTTGAAGGTGGAGGGTGCGCCGGGGATGGCGGCCGACATGCGCAGGCAGTTGCCGAGGACGAGGTTATTGGCGAAGAGGACGGAGGTGAAGTTTGGACCCCATTTGAACTGGCCGCCGCCGTTGCCGTAGCTGAGTGAGTTGGTGATGCGCAGGGTGTGAGCGCCGGTATCGACGTGGCCGAAGTCCTCGCCGTCCTGGGTGTTGTAGCGGAAGGTGGAGTGGTCGATGTTGACGTCCAGGCCCATGTTGGCGGGGGTGCCGATGCCGTCGCCGTAGCCGCCGCTGGACTGTCCGTAGCAGGAGATAGCCGGGAAGGGATGGGAGATGGGGTACTCCTGATTGCAGCCGTTCCACTCGATGGTGGAGTGGATGAAGTTGAGGGTGGCGTTGACGCTGGGGGTGGAGTTGCCGTCGTCGAAGTCCCAGCCGGCCATGCCGTTGTAGGCGACGTCGACGCGGTTGGCGGTGACGACGCCTCCGATGGGGCCTTTGATCCCGCGATCGGTGTGCCCGTGGACCCAGAGGTCCTGGAGGAGGACGTCGCGAGTTTTGACATCGGTGTTGATGCCCTCGGAGTCGTAGTCGTCGATGGGACCGTTGCGGTTGCACTCGCGGGGGAAGGCGGGGGATCCGTGGACGATGCAATCGGAGTGCCGGGTGATGTTGAGGCACTGGACATCGACGAACTGCGCGCCGGAGAGGTTGAGGGCGGCGTAGACGCCGAAGCCGCCGAAGATCTCGGTCTTGCTGCTGTTCTGAGCGCAGCTGGCGAAGTTCTCGCCGAGGAGGCGGGTGTGGCGGTCGGGCGTACCGGCGGGGATGGTGGGGTTGGAGCAGGAGAAGGTTCCCTGGCCGCCTCGGCACCAGACGTCATTTGCCGACTTGCCTTGGTCGAAGCCGACGCGCCAAGGGCCGCCACGGAGGATGACGGTGTCGCCCCCGGCGATGACCCATTGGAAGACGCCGTAGGTGACGCGATCGTCCCAGAGGGAACGGTAGTCGTTGAAGGCGCAGTGTTGGTTGATGCCCTTGCCGGGGTAGCGGGCGTCCGCTTTGCCGTCGCACTGGCCGGTCTTGGCGGCTGCCACGTAGCGGGTGCCACCGTCGGGGCGAACGTACCAGGTGGTGGCGAAGAGAGAGCCGGCGGAGAGGACGAGGGAGAGGAGGCCGAGTAGTTTGAGGGGTGGTTTCATGGTCAGGAACACTCTGGTGTGGCGGGAGCAGCTCCGGGGGGGGGGCGGCGCGCCGGAGGGAGATTCTGGAGAGCTCGGAAGTTCTGGAGAGATCGGAAGTTCTGGAGAGATCGGAAGTTCTGGAGAACTCGGAGGTTCCCGAGAGCTCGGCGGGGTGGGTCTGCTCTGTCAAACTCAGGGTAGCGCTAGTCTGTGCTTGCCGAGGTGGGCTGTGGGGGATTTTTGCCGCGGAGCTTGTTTCCGGCTGCCGAGGTATTTTGGGCGGTGCTGCGTAGCCAGGCCTTGGCGTCGACGCGCAGTTGAAGGAGCGGCCAGAGACGCCGGTAGAGGGTTTCCGGGACGATTCGCTGCTGCTGGATGGAGCGCAGCTGGTCGATCAGGCGATCGAAGACGAGATCTGGGGCGAAGAAGTTTTCCCAGGCGAGACGGGCTCGGCGACCTCGCTGCTCGCTTTCGCTCCTGCGCGCTTCGAGCAGATCGGGGAGGCGAGCGAAGTCACGCTCGGGGATCTGAAGCAGGAAGCTGCCCCAGTCGGGGCCGGGGGGGAGGGCGTAGCGGTCGGCCAGCAACACCGGTGCGACACCCATTTCCATCACCTCGAAGAGACGGACGCTGCCGAAGCCCATGCCTCGCGGGCAGAGCGCGAAGTGGGACCGGGCGATGGTGTCCGTGTACTCCTGCTGGGCTTCGCGCCTGCCGACGATGCCGTGCTTCCAGTGCATGAATCCGGTCTTTTCGAGGACGCGGACGTCGGCACGGTTGTAGGGATGGTTGAGAAGGTTGGATCGGACGCGGCAGTCTTTGCGGCCCAGGAAGCAGAAGAGGAGGTCTTTCGGTTCTGTCGACCGCTGGCGCACTTCGGGGTTGTTTGAACTGCCGAAGCGGGAGAGATAGGGGCCACTTTGGGTTCGTTTGAGGTCGAAGAGGCGGGGCCGGGAGGCGCTGGGAAAGACGCCCGGAGCGAACGGGATGAGCGCATCGATCTCGGAGTACGCGAAGGTCTTCTCGGGGTAGCGACGGAGCAACTCGTTTGCCCGGGCCTCGGCGAGCGTCTCGAGGTCGCCCGCCAACACGATCAACTCGGCGGCATCGGGGTTCCCGGTGAGCTGATACGTGCCTGAGCGGGAGCGCGCATGAAGCGCGAGCATCTCCTCGAGACGCACTGTGCTTTTGGGCGTTCCGGAGGCTACGGCGATGTGAATCAGCATACGTTCCAGTTTAGTGGATGTGGCCACCTTGCTTCTCGCTGGGGGGCGAACGTGGGCTAGCGGGCTTGCTCCTGCGGTAAGACCTGTTGATAGGTCGCGAGCGTTTGCCTGCCGATCGAGAGCCAGGATTGGTCGCCGAAGTTCATGGCGGTGATCGCGGCTGCAAGCTCCTGTCGTGCGGCGGCGCTACCTGCGAGGTCGGTGATCGCGCCTGCCAGGTCGGTTGAGTTGAGCGGATCGACAAGGCGGGCGTTTTCCCCGTCACGGAGAAGTTCGCGGAAGACGGGAAGGTTGCTGGCGACGATGGTCTTTCCCAGGGCAAGACCGGTGGCGAGGGCGCCGCTGGTGGTAATGGCCCGGTAGGGGTAGACGACGATGTCCGCTGCGCGGTAGGCGGCAACGAGCTCCTCCGCGGAGATGAAGCGGAGGTTGAGTTTGACTCGTTTGAGGTTGAGGCGGAGGACCTGGCGATGCAGATCTTCGAGGAGGTCCGGAGCGCCGGTTCCGGCGATGAGGAGGAAGGCGTTGTCGGACTGGGCTTCGACGATCTGCCAGGCGTTGAGGAGGAGGTTGAGTCCCTTGTAGGGGGAGATGATGCCCTGCCAGAGGACCAGGACCTTTTCCGCGGGGATGTCGAGATCGTGGAGGGTTTTGCTGGAGCTGTCGTCTGGGAGGTCGTAGAAGAAAGGTCCGTGCGGGATGACCGAGATCTTTTCAGCGGGGATGTTGAACTCGGTCTCGAGCCTGTGCTTGACGTGGTCGGAGTGGCAGATCAGGGCGTCGACGGAGGCGTAGAGGTCGTCGAAGGTCTGCTTGTAGGTCTGGGCGGTATCGTGCGGGAGCAGGTCGTGGACGGTAAGGACGAGCCGGGAACCGCGAGTGCGGCAGAGGGAGAGGAACCAGGCGTCCACGGGAAGCCGCCAACGGAGCATGGGGAGGTACTGGATGTGGATGATATCGGGCGGTGCGAGGAGAAAACGCACGGTGAGGGCGAGCATGTTGAGGAGACCTTCGACGAGCTTGAGGATCCGGCGTGGGGCGCGCGGAAGCGGGAACCTGCCGACGAGGTCGAGCATGCCGGGGTCGAGGCGGAGGCCGCGGCTGGAGAAGCAGGTGGGGTCGAGATAGTAGGTGATGGAGCCTACCTGGACGTTGGCTCCCTGTGCGAGCAGGGCCCTGGAGAGGTAGGCGGTGTAGTAGGGGACGGTGGCCCAGAGGTCCATCATGAAGACACGCGGGCGGCGGGCGCGGTTGTGGGAGGCGGGCTGCGGGGTGGCGGTGCTTTGCCGGCGGGCGGTGGTGGTTGGGCTCACGCGGAGCTCCCGTTCAGGACTTGCTGGTAGAGGTGAAGGTAGTCCGCGGTCATTCGGGCGGCGGAGAAATCGTCGGCGATGAGCTGTCTGGCGGCTGCACCGTAGCTGTGACGGAGGTGTGGGTTTTGCAGCAGATGGAGGATGGCGGAGGAGAGGGCTTGGGGGTCTTCGGAGGGGACGAGAGATCCGGTGACGCCGTCGCGGACGACGGTGGGGACGGCGCCGACGGCGGTGGCGACGACGGGGAGGGAACTCGCCATGCCTTCGAGGATGGCGATGGGCAAGCCCTCCTGCCGAGAGGAGGAGACCATGAGGTCAAAGGAGGCGTAGACGGCAGGCATGTTCTCGGTGCGGCCGAGCAGGGTGACGTTGGAGCGGATGCCGAGTTGGTCGAGGAGGGCTTCGAGCTTTGGCCGGTCCGCGCCATCGCCGACGACGAGGAAGTGGGTGGAGGAAAGGTGGGCGAGGACCTGTGCGGCCGAGCGTAGGAACAGGTCGACATTTTTCTCCCAGGAGAGTCGACCGACGAGGCCGACGGTGAGGGGGCGATCGGCCTGGTGCTGGTTCTGGGAGAGTTGCCGTGCGGTTTCGAAGGGGGTGAGGTCGATGCCGTTGCGGATGAGCTGGATGCGGCTTTCACGAACTCCGGCGTCGAGGAGACGCTGCCTGACCTGGTCGGAGACGGCGACGACGCCGGCAAAGCCGCGGAGGACGACTCGGTCGAGAGCGCCGTAGAGGCGGAGGGAGAGGTTGGTGTCGTACCAGGTGTGGCAGGTGGAGACGAGGCACACCTGGGAACTGCGAAGGGAGCCGCGACGGGAGCTGCGAAAGGCGAGCCAGGCGTAGACGTCTGCCTTGTAGCCGTGGGCGTGGACGATGTCGGCGCCGGTTTGCTGGACGAGCCGGTGAAGGGAGGTGGGGACGGATCGGTCGAACTGTCCGTTGCAGGCGATCGCGTGCGCTTCGATGCCGCTGGCGGCGGCGTATTCGAGGAGCTGGAGATTGGGTTGGGAGGAGTTTGTGAAGGCTCCGAGCACGCTTTGGTGGGGGCCCTGGTTCAAGGTCTTGGACAGGTTCAGGATGACGGCTTCCGCGCCGTACATTCCGCCGCTGCTGATGATGTGCAGGACCTTCATGCCTGCGAGGTCCTGGCGTCTTCGGCTTCGGGTTCTTCCCGGTTGAGCTGAGCCCACAGGTTGGCGTAGAGGCGGTCTCCGAGGAGCGCCTTGGCGGCCGCTTTGACTTTGTACTGCCGCTCCAGGCTGGTCAGCAGACGGGAGGCGGGATCGAGGAGATCCGCGATCCAGGAGGAGGTCCTGTTTCCGTGGATGTTGAGCCGGCCGACGAGGCGGCCGAGCGGCTCCGGCTCGGCCCTGGGGACGGAGGTGAAGATTTCGGTGTAGCCGGCGGCTTTGCAGGCGTCGAGGACGCGGGCGTTGGAGCGGCCTCCTGGGAGGGACATGGAGGTGATGGGAGCGCCGAGCTTGTCTTCGAGGGTGAAGCGGGCGCCAGAGATTTCGTGTTCAAGATCCTTGCCGGTGCAGTGGGTGAGGAGGGTATGGGTCCAGCCGTGGGCTCCAATGTGATGGCCGGCCTGCTGAAGGGAGCGCAGTTCGGGCCAGTCCATGTAGCCGGGCTTTTGCCCGGTCCAACCGACGGTGATGAAGAAGTGCGCGAGGATGCCGCGAGATTGAAGCAGGGGCAGAGCGTACTCGTAGTTGGAGATGTGACCGTCGTCGAAGGTGACGTGCGGGAGGGTGCGATGGTTGGGGGCGTCGTGTACCTCCCGGATGAGGTCGAGGTGGGATTCGAAGCGCGCGCACTGGACCACGTAGGAGTAGTCACTGGGCTGCGGGCGGAGCTCATGGTAGAGCAGGTAGAGACTCGGCGAGGGAGTCTGCGCAGGGGGTGACGAGCTTGGTCGAACGCTCAACGTTGTCTGGCTCCAATGCCTGATGGGGTTCCTTGACGAGAGATGCGCGTCAGGATTGTTCTGCTTCGACGAGCTCGAAGAGCTGACGAGATTTGGTGTAGAGCCAGGCGATCTTTCGACCGTCGAAGGCAACGGCCGGAGCGGGGGAGGCGACGACCATGCAGCCGAGGGAGACGGCATGGGCGAGAGCGGCCTCGATGTCGCTGGTTTGGAAGCAAAGGTGGTAGGAGCCGCCGCCGTTTTTGGCGAGCATGGAGGCGATGGGGGAGTCTGGGGTGAGGGGCGCGATGAGTTCGATCTCGGACTGCTCGGCGGCGGAGGTCTTCAGGAAGTTGACGGTCACCTTCTGGATGGGGTCGTCAAAGGGGCCGGAGACGACCTGGTAGCCGAAGAGGTCGCGGAGAAGCTCGGTGGTGGCGTCCAGAGAGGGAACGGCGACGCCGACGTGCCGGAGTTTGAAGCCGAGGTCGCTCGCGTTCACAACGCAGCTCCCTTTTTTACCAGCTCGTCCTGGAGCTGGGCGACGGTGGTGAGGTCGGGAATGCGCTGCGGGTCGAACTGCACACCGAACTCTCCTTCGATGGCGAGGATGAGTTGCAGATGACCGAAGGAGTCCCAGCTGTCGACTGCTCCGACGCCGAGCTCGGGGGTGACTTCATCTGGAGAGATCTCGAGGATGTCGGCAAGGACGTTACGGAGCGAGGTGGGCACTTGCGATGAGTTCATGAGACGCGTTTCCTTCGAGGGTTATCCAGGTTGGGCTAGGGAGAGTTTGGGACGTGAGGTCAAACTCGTAAAGGATCGAATCACTGTGTTCCGAGCGTGGGAGCTGGGTGAAGCCGTGCTCGGTGTAGAAGTCCGCGCAGGGCGCATTTTTCTTCGTCGGGACAAACTCACCGATGAGCTTTCGTGCACCGAGGCTTTGCGCATGCTCCGCCAGGTGGGCAAGGAGGGCGGTTTCGATGCCGCGGCCGATGACGCGGCAGGAGAGCAGGAGAGAGTCGATGCGGCAGGAGTCGCCCTCGTTGCGCGCCAGGGCGAGGCCGACGACGCCGGCATCGCCGAAGCGATCGCGCACGCGCACAGCGACGGCCTGGCCACCGGTGCTGGCGGCGAACTCTTCAATCTCGGCGGCGGAGTGCCGACGGGTGGTCAGGTTGAACTGATTTGTCTTAGCGAGCAGCTGCACGGATCGGGCGAGCGGCGCGTCGAGCGCACTGAGGATGGTGCAGACAATGTCGAGCGAGGCCAGGAACTCATCGCGGCTGCCGGCGGCGTTGGCGACCTCGGCGCGCTGGGCCTGGGCCTTGTACTCCTTAAGGCGCATGACATCGTCGTCGGTGACGACGGCGGCGTCGAAGAGCGCCGAGTCGGAGAGGATTTCGACGAGGGTCCAAGGCTCGGGGACGGAAGCCTCGATGACGGCGACGTCGGGCAACTCCCGGCGGATGGCGGCGCACTCCACCGGGTTGTCGTCGACGAAAACAAAGGAGTCGAGACCGAGCGAGAGTTCGGTGCTGAGTGCACGGAGCGAGGCCGCCTTCTCGTTCCAGCTGATCTTGGTTGCGACGAAGTCGTCGAGGCTGAGGGCGAGATCGGCGGAACGGAGCTGAAAGGCCTCGTGGACGTCGGCGACGTTGTTTTTGGAGACGGCGGCGAGGAGGATGCCGCGGGCGGAGAGGTGTTTGAGGTACTTCTGGTATTCGAGGTAGCAGTTTCCGGGGAAGGCGCTGCCGGTGGCGATGCCCTCTGGACCGTCTTCGCCGAGGACTCCACCCCAGAGCGTGTTGTCGAGGTCGGTGCAGAGGACTTTGCGGGGGGCGCGGACGAGAGAGGAGATGGAGCGGACCAGACCTCGGGCGTAGACGGGAAAGGCGAGGGCTGAGACGGCGAGGCGGGAGGCGAGGAAGAGACGCCGATCGCGCCAGTCCTTGCGGCCCGTTCTGGCGGCGAGTCGATCGACGTCGAAGAAGATGCAATCGGAGATGGTGCGGCAGAGGCCAGCGAGGCGTGCGTTGAGGGCGACCACGGCGTTGGGCAGGCTGTTCCGCACGTTGGCGTCCCCGACATCGCCGAGCGAGGTGAGGTCGGGGACGACACAGCCCTGCACGACCAGGCGAGCGGAGCTGCGGGAGCGGAAGCTGCGAAGGAGCTGTTCGAAGCGGGTGACGGACTCTTCGATCTCCCCGTGGACCTCGGTGCCGAGACCGTCGGCGCACAGGTCCGGCAGACGACCGGCGATGTCTTCGAGATCCAGCAGGATGAGAACGACGTCGGGAGCGAACTTTGCGAGCTCGCTTTGAGGGCTCATCAGTTCGTCGAAGTAGGAGCCGAAGCCGCCCACGCGCAGATCGAGAACGAGGTTGGCGAGCACGGCTTCCACGGCCAGGAACGGAAGGACGGGTTCGACGGTGACGGATCGGACGATGAAGGTCTTCAGGAATCGCGCTTTGAGCTGGTCCTTGATGGCGGCGGTGTTTTCCGCGAAGACGGATGCGCAGAACTTTACGTCGACCAGGGTGCCCGAGGTGGACAGAAGGCGCCGGCCCGAGGCGACGACGGCGGCGGCATCGTGAGTCGAGGCAGCGTCCCGCATTGCGTGGCGAAGATCGTGACGTGTGGGATCAACCTGCATGGGCGCCTGCCGTAACTGGGGTGGCCGCAGCGACCTTTGCCGGACGCATGATGATGCGGCCGGGCACACCCATCACCGTTGCGCCATCGGGGACATTGCTGATGACGAGAGTGTTGGCGGCAATCTTGGCGCCACTGCCGATTCTGATTTTGCCGACAATGGCCGCACCTGTGCCGACGTAGACCTCATCGCCGAGGATGGGCGCGCCCTGACGGCCCATGGCCGAGGCTCCGATGGTGACACGGTGGGCGATGTCGCAATTCTTGCCGAGGACTGCCTGCGGATTGATGTGGACGCCACCGATGTGTCCGACATAGAAGCCGTCTCCGATGGTGGCCTGGGGGTCGATGCACATTTCCATGAAGACCTCGCAGAACTTATTTCCGACGTAGGAGACGATTTTGAGGGGGAGGCGGACGAGGGCGGTCGGTTGCGAGGTATAAAGCCAGTTGCCGAGACGGTAGCAGGCGATAGCCCACACGGCCGGATTGAGCCACAGTTCGCGTCCCTGATGGCCTTTTGCCCGATACCGGGCGATGTCTGCGGAGAAGTGTCCCATGTTGCCTTAGTGTCCGATGATCCCGTGACCTACCAACGCAATCTTACCAGCCGAGCGCAGGTTTGCCGGGCTGAGCGCGGCGGGTGTGAGCTGTGGGTGACTGCAAGCAAGTCTGCCCAATGTAGCTGAGGCCTGTGGGCGCCGGCATAGCACTTAAGTCGCAGGTGTACGGCGATTTTGCGATTTTACGAGCCTATCGGAGCATAGATGATAGGAGCATGACCTTCCTGTAAGGTGGTATCGACTAGAAGCTGCAATCGGTATATCTATAGAAGGGCTCGCGAGAAGGGCTTGCGCGGTTCGCGACGGAATCAGCACTTTCCGGAAGCGAAGCAGTCGTCAGCTTTTCGATGAGTAGCAGGGGCGAGGAAGGATCCTTGTCGGGCCGAGGAATGCTATGAGATCCCCGATTGGCTTCGTGATCGTAACGTACAACCGGCCTGAGCAGACGCTGTTCCTTTGTGAGCGGCTGAATGCGATGTTTGGCGAGCCTCCGATTGCGATCCATCACGACTTTTCGCAGTCTCAGCTCGACACCGGAGCGTTTCCCCGGAATGTTCGGTTTGTGGAGAGGTGGAAGCGAACTCGATGGGGATCGATCACGGTGGTTGACGCACAGCTTTCCGCGTTGCGTCTGCTGTACGACTGTGGAGACCCGGAGTGGTTTGTGCCGCTGAGCAGCTTCGATTATCCGATCCAGACGGCTGAGCAGATTGTTGAAGAGTTGTCGACCACCGAGTTTGATGGCTTCATGGATTCACGCCGTATCAAGGATCCGGGGACGCCGTTCCTGCATGAGCGTCTGGGAGAGCTATCGTTCCGGCATCCGCGGTATCACCAGTTTGCGTTCAATCGCTATGTTGCGATTCCGATGCTGAGTCCGCGGATTGCAGAGCGGTTGAACACGCCGGTAGAGCGGTGGGTGCTGCGTTCGCCGGCGCTTACCGAGCGGCTGACGCCGTTTCGTGGATCTTTTCAGTGTTATGGAGGCGACTCCTGGTTTACGGGAAATCGACGGGTCGCTACGCTCTTGCTGGACGAGACACCTTTGTGGCGGAGGCTCCATGACCACTATGCTTCGCGGTCGGTCCCCGAGGAGTCTTTTTATCACACGCTGCTGGGGAATGTAGAAGGGTTCAAGATGTGTCCGAGGAGCCTTCGGTATACGGACTGGCGCGGATGTTATGCGCACCCCAGGACGCTGGGGTTGGATGACATTCCACGACTTCTGGAGTCGAGCGACCACTTCGCGCGCAAGTTTCCGTTTGAACCTGACTTACTGCAGGCGGTGGACGCTGCTGTCCAGGAGAGATCGAAGGCGGCGGCGACTGGGGTCGCTCCTTTGTCGGGATATCCGGCGTGATGCATCCTTGGGCGGATGTTTTGCCGGCTGTGCCGTTCTTGCAGACAGCTGGTTTAGGGTTTGGAAGCTGAGTTCCGCGGGATGGGCGCCTTCGCAGTTTCTGGTGCTACGAACTAACTCTTGAAAGGTATATTCCTTGAAACTTGACGTCGTCGTACCCACATATAACCGCAGTCAACTGTTGCGCCGTACGATCTCGAGCCTTCTAGTTGCCCCGATCCCGGAGGGCCTGGAGGTGACGATCCTGGTGTTGGACAACAACAGCAAGGATGATACGGAGCAGGTTGTCCGGGAGATGCAAGCTGAGTCAACTCGACCGATCGTTTACGTGAGGGAGAGGAATCAGGGATTGTCGCACGCGCGTAATGGCGGGATTCGCGCGGGCGATGGCGATCTGGTCGGCTTTATCGACGATGATGAAGAGATCGACAAGAACTGGTATGGCGTGATCGCGCGCGAGTTTTCGGATGAGGCTCTGGAATACATCGGTGGGCCGTATCTGCCGAACTGTTCTCTTCCGATGCCGGCGTGGCTTCCGCAAGGGTACAACGCGGTGATCGGGGTGATCGAGCCAAAGCCGCGGACGCGGATGGGCCCGCCGTTTCCGGGAAATCTACAAGGCGGGAATGCGGTGTTGCGCCGCAGCGTTTTTGAGAAGGTGGGAGTTTACTCGGTGAAGCTGGGACGGAGCGGGAAGGGGCTGCTTTCCGAGGAGGACGCCGAGTTTTACCGGAGGCTGGTCAAAGCCGGGCTGTACGGCTTGCATGTGCCCGATCTGATTATTTATCACTACATTCCTGCTGACCGGCTGACGCGGAAGTATCACCGGCGATGGTGTTATTGGAGAGGTATCTCGCAGGGGCTGGCGGACGCCGAGATGAAGGAGCCTGTACGATATGTGTTTGGAGTTCCGCGCTACCGGATTCGCAAAGCACTCGGGGGTTTGCTGTCGTTTCCGAAGAATCTGCTCTCCAAGCGGGGGCTGAGCAGAGCTTTTACCGGCGAGTTAGCTGTGTGGGATCTTCTGGGCTTTATCTATGGGAAATACTTCATCCGTATCGATAAATATTATGCCAAGCAGTGAAGGAGATGAGTCGGGTACCCTTCCGGATAAAGCGCGGTTTGCAAGCATTTCTGTCATTATTCCCGCTTACAACTGTGCTTCGTTTTTGCCGGAGACGCTTGAGAGTGTTTTTTCCCAGACACATCCGGTTTTGGAGGTTATCATCGTGGATGACGGCTCGACCGACGAGACCAGCTCGGTCGTCCAGGCGTATCTGGGCCGGATCCGGTACATCAGGCAGGAGAACAAAGGTCTGCCTGGGGCAAGGAACACGGGGATCGTGGCAGCGAAGGGCGACTACCTTGCGCTTCTGGACGCCGACGACACCTGGGTTTCGACCAAGCTTGCGCAGCAGATGCCCCGCTTCGCGGATCCCGAGGTCGGGATCGTTTACTCCGATTTTGCGGTTCGCTACTCCGATGGAAGGTACCAGGAGTCCTACCTGGTGAACCGTCCCTTAGCGACGGAGGGTGCGATTCTGGATCGCTACATCCAATCCAGGTTTTTGTTTCCATCCACCATGGTGTTCCGCAAAGAGTGCTTCGAGCAGATTGGATTGTTCGATGAGGAGATGCTTGCGTGCGAGGATATTGAACTGTTTGCGCGCATGTGCGCCCACTGGAAGGTGGCCCTGGTTAACCAGCCGTTGATGATTCGGTTTGAGGGTAGTCACAACATTACTGCCGACAGCAGAAAGATGGGTGAGTACACGATCCTTGCTTTGGGCAAGCTACTCGAGAAGGAGCGGACGCTGTCGCGAACGACGAGGACGGTGGTGCATCAGGAGGTAGGCAGACAGCACTCGTGGGCCGGCTATACAGCGCTTGAACGAGGAGAGATCAGCCGAGCGCGTGGGCACTTGATGAGAGCGATCCGGTACGATCTGCGAAACTTGCGGCCGAGTGTGATGTTGTTAGCGGCCTCGCTTCTTCCGGCGTCGTTGCTGAGGAGCTTACGAGGTTTGAAGGGCGCTAGGAAGACAGGCTAGGTTCAGCCTGAAGAACTCTGGAGCTTCTCCATTTCTCGAAGAGGCCGCGAGCTTCGTTGCGGAACACGGCGAGGAGGCAGAGGACATAGAGGGGCAGGGTGATGAGGATTTGCCCGAAGAAGAGCGCCAGGTTGCCGGCGTGCCAATACTTGTCAGTCAGAAAGCATACGACGGCGTAGGGGATGGAGCAGAGTGGAACCTTGGCCCAACCTTCCCAAAGAAAGGTGCGAACCGGAATGCCGAGTACGGTTTGCACGTACTTCGGCCAGAAGAGAACGTGCACCAGGGTCATGGCGATGGACGTTCCCAAGGCGACCCCGTAGATGCCGATGGTTTTGACCAGAAGCAGACTGAGACCGAGGTTGATGATGGCCTCGTAGACGGCCCAGCGTGCGACCGGCTTGTGCTTGTCGATGGCCATCATGATCGAACCTGCCGTGCTGTCGGCGATGGCGAAGAAGAGGCTGATCATGAGGATTTGCAGCACAGTGCCGGAGACTTGACTGTACTGCGGTCCCATCCAGAGTCCGATGAAGGTTCGACCGCGGAAGAGGAGGGCAAGGCTGATGGGCATCGCCAGGGCGAGTGTGGCCTGTGTTCCTCGGAGAAGGAGGCGCTGCAGATCCGCTGAGCGACCGGATGCCTCGAGCCCGCTGGCCAGGGGGGTGAACGTGGTTGACAGCGCGCCGACGACCTGAGCGGTGTAGCCGATGAGACTGCTGCCGATGGAGTAGAACGCGACGACGCTGACGGAGAGGAAGGCGCCGACGACCAGATTGTCGGTGTTGACGATGACCTGGACGGCGATGATGAAGATGAAGGTGGTGAAGCTGTAGGCCCAGATCTTGCGGAGGATGGCCATGTCGGGCCGTTCGATCCGGACGCGGCAGGGTGGATAGAATCGGAGTGCCAGGGCGCAGGTGATGACGCCTGAGAGCAGGACGATGGTGAGCTCCCAATAGGCTAGGGTGACGAGACCGTGTCCACTGGCGAGGATGGTGATGACTCCGACGGCGCGTGCGATGGTTTGCACCATGGTGACGGAGCTCAGGATATCGAAGCGGTTGATGGCGGCGAGAACCGCACCGAAGACACCGGAGACGAGCGTGATCCCGACTCCCAAGGCGCACAGGAGGACGGTGATCTGAGCGGCCGACTGCTGATCCCGGGGTATTTTGAAAAAATGCGGAAATGCGAATGCCAGAGCAAGGCTAAGAAGGGCGACCGCGGCCGCGATGATCAGACGGAACCACAGAGCGGCACCGATGGCGCTGGTGGCCTCGTCAGCCCGGTTTTGGGCGGTGGCCTTGGAGACGAAACGGATGACGGCGCTGCGCAGGCCGAAGTCGAGCAGATTGAGATAGGAGACGGTCGATACGGCGAGGATCCAGATACCGTACGCGGTCGCGCCGAGGTGCCGGACGACGAAGGGCGTCAGGAAGAAGGGGACGACCATGCTGACGGCCATAGCGGCCCAGTTCATCATGACGTTGAAGGCGAAACGTTTCGTGCCGGCCATAGATCGAGGGTCTTTCCGAAGCAACACGATGGTAGCAGTGTCGTCTGGGCGTTGATGCTGACGCAGTGGCGGTGTAGCTTCCGAGACTGATTCCTGAGATCAGGAGTCTTGTGGAAGGGGCGGTGTCCAGGAGCACCGTCGCCCTGGATCACGCCACTTAGATATTGTAGAGGCAGATGTTTGGGGTTGAGCATACCTCCAAAGGCGCAGACTCCCGCCCACGGTCGGGCGATATAATCGCACCGGAAGAGATCGCGCCGGGAAGGACCTAATTTCCAGGTCAAGGATCGGCCGTTCCGGCGGTAGGCGGGGATGCATGCAGGGGCCGCAACCGACGGATTTGAGCGAGACTTCCGCCGAGGAGTTCGTGGACTCTCTACTGAAGATCTTGAAGCGAGTTAGCCTGCAATTGCCGACCGTCGCACGGCTGGTCCTCGAGGACGGGTTTGGAGGCGATCGGTCGACTGCTTTGAGGCGGGTTCACTGCTGGGCGCTGCCAGTCTGGGGACCTCGATGAAGCTGATCTTCTGGCTTTCCTTTTTGACGATTGCGTACGCGTATTTTGGATATGCGGTGCTTCTGAGTGTGTATGCGAAGCTTCGCAGGTCGCCGCTCTCGCGGCAGGGGATCACGCCTTCGGTCTCCGTTGTGATTGCGGCGCGGAACGAAGAGAGCAGGCTGGCCGAGAAGATCAGGAATCTCCGACTGCTCGACTACCCTTCGACGCGGCTGCAATTCGTGATCGCCTCTGACGGATCGACGGACGGCACGAATCGGGTGCTTACGGAGCAGGTTCCGTGGATTTTGCCGGTCCTGCTGCCGAGATCCGAGGGCAAGGCAAACGCATTGAATCAGGCTGTGCTTCGGGCGACGGGTGACATCCTGGTGTTTCTGGATGTGCGGCAGAGCGTTGACTCAAACGCGATCTCGGAACTTGTGTCGTGCTTCGGTGATCCGCAGGTTGGGGCGGTCAGTGGCGAGCTGGTTCTTGAGACCTCGGCCGGTCTACCGTCGCCGGACGGGCTTGGAATTTACTGGACGATCGAGAAGGCGGTGCGCAAGCTTGAGTCAGCAACGGGATCCGTTGTTGGGGTGACCGGGGCCATTTATGCGATCCGCCGAGAGTTGTTTGTCCCCATTCCGACGGGAACGATCCTGGATGACGTGTTTGTCCCGATGAACGTGGTGCGGATGGGAAGGCGGGTGGTGTTTCAGCCGTCGGCGATCGCGCGCGACCGGATCTTCACCGAGAAGCGGAAGGAATTCTCGCGAAAGGTTCGCACGCTGGCAGGGAACTACCAGTTGCTGCGGATGGCGCCGTGGCTGCTGACGACGCGGAATCCGCTTCTGTTTCGCTTTATCAGTCATAAGCTGCTGCGGCTGCTGGTTCCGCTGCTGTTGTTACTCATGCTCCTTTCATCCGCGATGATTGCCGATCGTACTTACCGAGCGGCGTTTGTTCTTCAGGTGATGTTTTACGCGCTGGCGGGCTTCGGTGCAGTGCGTCCTTCGTCCAAGCAGTTCAAACCGGTGGCGATCGCGAATACCTTTGTTATGCTCAACGCGGCGGCGACGCTCGCGTTCTACCGATTCATCGCAGGGCGAGACAGGTTATGGACATGAGAGGCTTGATGAAAGGGGATGGCGGAGCGACTCGGCGGGCAGTGAGGAGCGCGGGGAAGGGGGCAACGTGGGATTAGGCCTGGTTCATTACGTCCCGCTTCTGCTGTATATCGGGCTCTGGGTTGTGTGCCTCGTGTCGCTGACGGGCCGGCCCCTGATTGGCCTGTACTACGTGATCCCGCTGCTGCCGTATCGGACGCTTCGCGACCACTTTCTCGATTTCCCGCTCGGCAACAATGTTCTGACGATTCTGGTGGTCTCGGTGATTGTTGGAGCGCTGCTCCATGGCAAGCATCTGCCAAAGTCGAAACTTTATCTGATCTGGCTTGTGTTTGGCGTTTATCTTTACTTTTCCATGTGGCTGGGGATGGCGCTTGGAAATGGTCCAGCACCGATTTGGCTTTCGGATCCGAATTTTGTGACGTGGAAGGATTACATGCTGATCCCGCTGGTCTTTGTAGCGACGGGGTTGGTGGTCAAGGATCGTAAAGCGGTCAGGACGGTGATTATTATTCTGGCGATTTCGCTGCTGATGATCGACAGAAGCTTGATCCTGGAGACCTTGTCACGAAGCCTTACCAACTTCGACGAGAATAAGCGGAGCAGCGGGCCGCTTGGCTACGGATCAAACCAGACCGCGGCGTACCTGGCGCAGTTTGCGATGTTCTTCTGGGGCTTTACGCAGTACGTGAAGTCGAAGAAGTACAAGGTTCTTGGGTATGGTCTCGTGGCATTCACTCTGTTTGCGACGATGTATACGTTTTCTCGCGGATCGTATCTGGCGGTGCTCTTCAGCGTCTTTGTGCTTGGCCTGGTGAAGGACCGCAAGCTGCTGCTGCTCGGGGGTGCGTTCCTGATGACGTGGCAGCTGATCGTGCCGGCATCGGTTCAGCAGCGGGTGAACATGACGCAAGACTCAAACGGGCAGCTTGAATCATCGGCTCAATCGCGGGTGCTGATATGGGAAGATGCGCAGGCCTCCTTCCTGCGCAGCCCGATTATCGGGAACGGGTATGCGACGTTTCAGTTTGGGCAGCACGTGGACAACCTGAAGGACACGCATAACTGGTACGTGAAGGTGCTGGTAGAGACCGGTCTTTTCGGCATGGTGTTTGTTATCTTCCTCTTTCAAAGGATGATCACCGTATCCTGGCGCCTGTTTCGGAAGGCGGCCGACCCGCTCTACCGAGGACTAGGGCTAGGTCTGTTTCTGGCGATTTGCGCGTGTTTGATTGCGAATTTTTTCGGCGATCGGTGGACTTACCTGGAGATTACCGGTCAGCTTTGGGTGCTGGTCGGGACGGCTATCTGCGCCTCGCAGTTTGATGAGGAGAAGATCGCTGCCAGCGAGGTGGCGGAGAGTTCGCCGGTTGCCATGGCACCTTACTGGGTTTACCGATGACCGTTCGGGATGAGTCAAGATTTGGGAGAGCTATGATTCAGACAGTAACGCCGGGCGGGTTCGCTGAGGGCAAAGACGGTCGACCTCACGTTCTGCTCATCCTCGATCAGTTTCCTCAGACCCTTGGTGGTGGGGAGCGGATCGTCCTCAAGCTGGCGGCGTTGCTTCCGCACTATGGCTTCCGCGCATCGATCCTAACCTTTTACATTCACCCAGAGAGCGCAGCTCTTGCGTCTCCTCCTTGTCCCGTTTATCTGCTGCCACTCGAGCGTACCTACGACGGCAGGGCGATCCGCGCGGCGATCTTCCTGAGGCGATTCGTTCGCCGTCACGGCATCGACATCGTCCAGACATTCTTCGAGAGCTCCGACATCTGGGGAGGGATGGTGACGAAGTCCATGGGTGGCGTGAAACTGATCTGGAGTCGCAGGGACATGGGCATTCTCCGGTCACGGAAGCATGAGGTCGCTTACCGCTTGATGTCCGATATGCCGGACGCGGTGTTTGCTGTTTCGGAGCAGGTGCGACGGCACTGTATCGACATCGACGGCATCGATCCGGAGAAGGTTGAGACGATCTATAACGGTCTGAAGCTGCCGGAAAGGAGGGAGCCTGAGGAGGGTATAAAAGCTGCCGGCGTGTTCACCGTGCTGACGGTCGGGAACATTCGTCGTGTGAAGGGCCATGATGTGCTGATTCGCGCGGCCGCGCAGCTTCGCCCGCGGTTTCCCGGCATTTCCTTTCGGATTGCGGGAGCGGTCCTGGAATCGGGGTATTTCGAAGAGCTGCAAGCGTTGATTGAGGAACTGGGTCTCTCGGATTGTGTTCATTTTCTTGGAGGCGTTTCCGAGCTTGGGAAGCAGCTTCGGGAGGCGGACGTGTTTGTTCTGCCCTCTCGGAGTGAGGGATTTTCGAACGCAATCGTGGAAGCAATGGCGGAGTCGCTTCCGGTGGTCGCTACCGATGTTGGTGGCAATGCGGAGGCTGTGTTGGACGGGATAAGCGGGGTGATCGTTCCGTCGGAGGATCCGGAGGCGCTTGCCGAGGGGATCGCCCGAGTTCTTTCGGACCCGGTGCTGGCAGGCCAGATGGGAGAGGCGGGCAGGCGGTTGACCATGGAGAAGTTTACGACGGAATCGATGATGCATCGGATCACGCGCACCTATGCGAAGCTGCTGGCACAGCCCACGTGAGACAGGTTGCGAAGCTTAGCGGCTACGTGGTGGCTGGGCGTGATCTTCGGGAGCGACCGGGGAGACGCAAGAGGAGTGAAGCTGCGGTTCGCGCGTTGCGCGCGTCGAGCGGATTCAGGAGCAGAGCACGCATTGCGCTTTTGAGCGCACCCCACCGTTGTCGACGAGCTTCGAGGGCTTCGGCGAGCTGTTTGTAGATGCGAGCCAGAGCGACGCGGCGTGCCATCCAACCGCAGCCTGGCGAGCCGTAGTGCTTCTCAATGAAGCGCAGCTGCGCGGAGAGCATGCGGTACGGATCGGTTGTCATGGAAGCGGCTGAGACCCTGTAGTGCGCGATCAGATGCGGTGCGAGCGCCACCTTGTACTTGAGGGCGAGGCGAAGCCAAAGGTCTCGATCTTCGGTGGCTCGCAAGGTCTCATCGAAGAAGCCGACCTGGTCGATGCATTGTCTGCGAAACATGATGGTGGGGCAGGGCAGGTCGACCATGCGCATGTAGATATACGGGGCGATCCAGCCCTGGCCGTGTTTTTGGGCGTTGGTGAAGGTGTCGATGACGGTTCCATTCTGGTCGACACGCGAGACGAAGCCGTAGGACATGCCAATCTCGGGGTCGCTCTGAAAGGATTTCAAGGATTCTTCCAAGCGGGAGGGCAGCCAGATGTCATCCGCGTCCAGGAGGGCAAGGAACTCGGCGGTCGAGGCGCGAATGGCTGCGTTTCGCGCGGCGGGCAGGCCTGCGTTCGGTTGCTTGATGTAGAGGAGTTTAGGCCCGAGCCGGTCGAGGTATGGAGCGACGACTGCCTCGGTATCGTCCGTACTGCCATCGTCGATGAGCAGGATTCGCCAGTCCTGGAAGGTCTGTGCGATCACGCTGTCGATGGCGACTGGAAGGAATCTGGCTGCGTTGTAGGCCGGTGTGATGATATCAACTGTTGGCATGGTGTAGATGGCGCCTTTCGCCTGTTGTTCCGCACCAGAGCATGCGACTGCGGGGGTTGCCATCCTTAGGATCATAATCTGTTCGTTCCCCCTGCTCGAAGCAGGGTCTGGGGGGCGACCTCGAGCATGAGTTCTCCTTTTGCCGGCTCGGTTGCGAAGCAGTATCTCGCGGGCAGAGACGGTGACATTGTGGCTGGACGAGGCGGTGCCCTCGAGTTCGACCTCAGCTACTCTGCCCAAAATCCGCGATGGGCTCTATCCCCCTTTCCGGCTATGGCGATCCTTCCGGGGTAAACGCTATGATGTAGCTGTGGATCTCTGCAGCAGGTCGTGGCCGGCTACTCGGCCGGCTTTAGCTAAGGGTGAGACGATAAGGGTGGATACGAGATGTTCTTTCGCGCCAGGCGCGCCTTAAAGAGAGCTTGGTTCAACGCGAACTGCCGTGCTGTGTCGCAAACCTCTCCGCTGATCTCCGAAGACAGGGACCTGACTCTGGTGTCCATGGTGTGCCATGGTGAGGTCCTGATGTATGTTCTGGCGGCCAAGTCTTTCAGTCACCATCTTGGACGCAGGCCGGCCGTTGTTGTTCTTGACGACGGATCGCTGACGAAGGACGACCAAGCGACGATCCGGTCGCATATACCCGCGGTGAGGATTGTGCCGATCTCGGAGATTGCGACGGAGGGCTGCCCGAAGGGAAGCTGTTGGGAGCGCCTGCTGCTGATCAGCGATCTGGTGCGGGATACCTACGTCGTGCAATTGGACTCTGACACGCTCACGACGACGTCTATCCCGGAGATCGCTGCCTGTATCGAGGCGAACAGAAGTTTTACTCTGCTGGGCGACCGATCGTACCCGAAGATCGAGCCCATGCTGGACGCCTGCGTACGGTCCAAGCAGAATCTTGATCCACAGGTCCAGGCGGTCTGTGAGCGCACCTTCGACGAGCTTCGGGAGGCCTCTTCGCTGCAGTATCTGCGAGGCAACGCCGGCTTCACCGGGTTTGCGAAGGGCTCGATTGGACGGGAAAAGATCCGATGGTTTTCCGATCTGATGCGGGGGCTGGCGCGAGAGAAGTGGGACGCGTGGGGAAGTGAGCAGGTGACGTCGAACCTGCTGATCGCCAATACGGAGGGCGCGTACCCTTTGGATTTTCCCAAGTATTTGTCCTACTGGGCGCATCCTGAGGTGCCCTATGAGAAGGCCTCATTCATTCACTTCATCGGACCGTACCGGTTTGCGAATGGGTTTTATCTGCGAAGTGCGAAGAGAGCTATTGGGGAGCTTCGCCGCAACGGCGCACGCTGAAAGCACTGCTGCCGGCTGCGGGATAACGGCAACACGTCGAGAACATAAGGGCCAGGGAGCAGGCAGGGTCCGGGGAGAGATGGCGAACTCAGCGCGTTTGACATGGCAAAGGGCTCCCACTGACGGGAGCCCTTTGGCAACGCGATGGATCAGCAGCGCACATCTTTAACGTCAGCAGCGCACGATCTTTGGCGATTGAATGCCCTTGGTCGCGTTTCGAGTGTCGACGACGAGCTGGGAGCGCTTGACGATGTCCTCGTAGTCGTAATCGGAATGATCGGTGACGATGAGGACGCAGTCATACTGCTCGAGGTTGTCGAGAGGAGTGGAGGTCATGTTGAGGTTGTAGTGGCGGCCGCGACCGACCTTGGGGTGGTATGGATCGTTGTAGACGATGTCAGCGCCTTCTTCGCGCAGCAGTTCGATGATGGTCAGAGAGGGGGACTCGCGGAGATCGTCGATGTCCTTCTTGTAGGACATGCCAAGCATGAGGATCCTGGAGCCGTTGACTGCCTTTTTGTGCTGGTTGAGAGCTTTTGCTACCGATTGAGTGACAAACTCCGGCATGGCTTCATTGACTTCCCCGGCGAGTTCAATGAAGCGTGTGTTGAAGTCGTACTCCTTGGCTTTCCAGCTCAGGTAGAAGGGATCGATGGGGATGCAGTGACCGCCCAAGCCGGGTCCTGGATAGAAGGGGTGGAAGCCGAAGGGCTTGGTGGACGCGGCATCGATGACCTCCCAGATGTCGACGCCCATGCGGAGGGAGAGAACCTTGAGTTCGTTGACGAGGGCGATGTTGACGCAACGGTAGATGTTTTCGAGGAGCTTGGTCATCTCGGCGACGCGGGTTGTGGAGACGCGAACAGAGCGTGTGAAGATGCCCTCATAGAGGATCGCTGCGAGCTCTGTGGCAATCGGCTCGTGGCCGCCAACTACCTTGGGGATGTCGCGCCGGGCTACAGAGGTGTTGCCAGGATCTTCGCGCTCCGGGGAGAAGGCCACGTAGAAGACGCCGCGCTCCGCGGGCTCGCCCGCTGTTTGTACCTTCAAGCGGTGCTGGTTGCCTGCTTCAAGCAACGGAATAAGAACGTCTTCGGTGGTTCCGGGGTAGGTTGTGCTCTCGAGTACGATCAGCTGTCCCTCCTGTACCCAGGGGGCGGTCGACTTGGCGGTGTTTTCGATATAGCTGAGGTCGGGTTCGCGGTGGCCGGTCAGAGGTGTCGGGACGCACATGATGATGGCGTCCTGATCCGCAAGCCTGGAGAACTCCGTCGTGGCCTTGAAGCCCTGGCGGACGGCATCCTGAATCTCGGTCTCGGGAATGCGGAAGATGTACGACCGACCGGCCTCGAGATCGGTGACTTTTTTTTCGTCGATGTCAAAGCCTGTGACCTTGAAGCCTGCTTCGGAGAGCAGCAAGGAAAGAGGTAGCCCGACGTATCCGAGTCCGATAACTCCGATCTTGGCGGTGCGAGCAGAGAGCCGTTCAAGGCGATCCGCGGCTATTTGGGGGAGGGTGTCTGGGCTGGCAGTCAACATGACGGCTATTATTGCACTCGCGCAAGAGAAGGAGCATGGCGATTGTCTGCCACCTTCGTCGTATTGTCCGGAATCTCATCTCTCCGAGCTGTGCGGCGGATATGATCTAGGAGGGAGTCGCTGGACACGGCGATCGACGCGAGGCTCGCCGGCGACAAAAGTTGCATTGCGCGGCGATGTCTTTCGAGGGATAAAGCATAGGAGCTGTTTCCAGTCTGCCCTGAAGTTTGAGTTGGGCGGACGGTGAATGGATCGAATCGAAGTGACCCAGCGAACACTTTCGGGCTGGGGGAGGACATGGATGGCACGTTACTTAATTACGGGGATCGCCGGGTTCATCGGGTCCACGATTGCACACACTCTTGTCGAGCAGGGGCATGCGGTACAGGGCATCGACAATCTTTCCACTGGAAACTTGGAGAACCTGGCAGATATCCGGGATGCGATCTCGTTTGAGAAGGCCGACCTGTTGGACCTGCCGGCAATGCGGAGAGCCTGCGAGGGCGTGGACTTCGTGCTGCATCAAGCAGCTCTAGCGTCCGTTCCGCGGTCAGTGAAGGACCCGTTGAGTTCGCATGAGGCGAACATCAACGGTACATTGAACATTCTGCTGGCAGCCCGGGATGCAAAGGTTCGACGGATTGTGTACGCAGCGTCCTCCTCGGCCTATGGTGACCAGCCGACCCAGCCTAAGCACGAGGAGATGGTTCCGCAACCACTTTCGCCTTATGCGGTGCAAAAACTTACCTGTGAGTATTACATTCAGGCCTTTTGCAAGGTGTACGGGATGGAAGGCGTATGCCTGCGCTACTTCAATATTTTCGGGCCACGTCAGGCGGCGGATTCGCCCTACTCCGGAGTCATTGCACAGTTCATCTTCAAGATGATGGCAGGAGAGACGCCCACGATCAATGGAGACGGAACGACGAGCCGGGACTTTACGTTTGTCCAGAACGCGGTCAACGCTAACCTACGCGCTTGCCTGGCACCGAAGGAAGTTGCGACCGGAAGGGTGTTCAACATCGGAACAGGGCATAGCCATACGTTGAATGAGCTCTATGACTCCCTGGCGGGGATCCTGCAGTTCAAGCACAAGGCGAAGTACGGGGCAACGCGGGCGGGAGATGTTCAGCACTCGCTGGCAAGCATTGAGCGCGCCGGGAGGGAACTGGGCTATAACCCACAGGCGGATTTCCATGCGGGACTGGAGAAGACGGTTGCCTGGTATCTGCAGGAGAAAGAGAAGCACGAGATCGCGGAGGTTGGGGTTTAGCTTTCCCCAGGGGATGCTGTGCTATTTGCAAGTCGCAAGCCCGCGCGCTGATGGTCAGCGATGCGGGCTTAGCTTTTGTGCTGAGCCGGGCTCAGCCGAGTAGCTGGAAGCCTACTGAGCTCCCCGGCGCCTCAGAATGGTCTTTACCGTTTCGAACATGATGAGCAGATCGAGACCCAACGACATGTGCTTGATGTAGTAGAGGTCGTATTCCAGCTTTTCGCGTGTTTCAGCAAGTGTGGCACCGTATCCGTACCGAACCTGTGCCCAGCCGGTTAGACCGGGCCGTATCATGTGGCGGAGATCGAAGAAGGGAATCTGCTCCGAAAGCCAGGGTACGAACTCAGGCCGCTCCGGTCTTGGGCCTACAAAGCCCATGTCCCCGCGGAGAACATTCCAGAGCTGGGGGACTTCGTCGATCCGGGTCTTGCGCATGAACATTCCCACGCTGGTGACACGGGGGTCATTCTTGGTGGCCCATTTGGCGCCCGAGGCTTCTGCATCGGTTCGCATGGTTCGGAACTTCACAACTTCGAAGTTGCGTCCGCCCAAGCCCACGCGAGTCTGTCGGAAGAAGATTGGACCGGGCGACGACAGCCTAACGGCGAGCATGACGAAGGGCAGGAAGGGCGCAAAGATAAGCAGTCCTGCGGCTGCGGCGAGAGTCGACACCAGCCGGCGCGCGATTTGCTGCGAAGGCTTTACGCGGAAGCCTTCGCTGTAGATGAAGTTCGATGGCCGAAGACCGTCCAACAGCAATTTTCCAGAGAGACGCTCAAGCAGGTCGCAGGCATCTTCGATCACGACGCCATCGAAACGAAGATTCAAGAGCTCGCGGACGGGAAGGGATCCACGGCGATCCTGCATGGCGACGATGACCCGATCAATCTTCGGCTTGGGACCGCGGAATTGCTCAAGTGCGGGGGCGTACAGTTCGCGAGTTTCGCGGCTGTCGAACGGAAGAGGATCCCAGCCGACTACCTCCATGCCAGCATCTTTGCGTACCTGCAACATCTGCACGATTGTCTGGGCGCGTTCTCCGCCGCCCAGGACATAGACGCGCTCGCGGAAGGCTTTCTGACCGACCATCCACTCGTAGGCACCCCGCCACAGGACGAGGGCCCCGGTAAGAAACGCCAAGCCAAGCAGGATGACGGAGTGCGCGATGTCGGCTTCAGGGAAAAAGTACGTGATGGCGGAAAGGAAGAAGGACAGAAAGCCGAGTACCAGCAGAAGCCGGAAGTAGATCTCCCACCGCTCGGAGATGCGCTGTGGCTCGTAGAGATCGAAGTAATAAGAACAGAGCAGCGTTAGAACGGTAAGCGTCAGGATCTTGAGGAATCCGTATTCGTAGTTCAGGACGAGGTATGTGTCCTGGCCCAAGACCATCTTAGACGCGAGCAAAAAAGAACCACCAACGATCAGCGTCTCGCAGAGGAACAAAATGATCGTGCGCGTCGGATAGTAGACGTTGAAGAGCCTTATCATCGAACTATTTTCTCCGCCTTACTAGCTCTCGTGGCGCGGGTCATAAGCGTAGTAGTTATCCATCTGCGGCGGCTTCTTTGAGGCATTCAGGACGAAGCCGAGGATGTTTGCGCCTTTGAGCTCGTGCTGGGCTCGCTGGGCATCGGTGTAATTGGTGACGCCGCCACGCGCGATCAACAGAACGCCATCACACGATCGAGACAGGTTCACAGCGTCAGAGACGGGCAGGACCGGGGAGGAGTCGATGATAACCCAGTCGAACTGTGGAGAGACTTCGGCGATGAGTTCACCGAAACGAGCATGGTTGGAGAGGTCAGCAGCACGGTCGCCGCCATTGCCACCTGCAATGAAGGTCAAGGAGGCCAGCCCGCCGACGCGCGTTCCGGCTGCAGCGGTAATGGAGGCTGCTTCCGGCCGCTGCATGACCTCGGGGATGGTAGCCCGGCCGGAAAGATACTCGGCTAGCCCCGGCTCCGCCTCGCAGCCAAGTAGTTGATGAACGGTATACCTGCGCAGGTCACCATCGATTAGCAGCACTTTGGCGTTCTTGTTGCGAGCCAGACTGATTGCGAGATTCGTAGCGATAAAGCTTTTTCCCTCTTGCGGGAGGCCGCTACTGATCAGGATGGACTTCAAGGGTTTGATCTCTCGAAGCTCGTAGATACGCGAACGCAGGCTCCGAAACTGTTCTACAGCGGGGCCTTTTTCCTGGAGCGCAGGAAGTTTCCGCAGGTCTGGCGACCAGGGTTTCGCTTGAACCTGGCTCACATCGAATGTGGATGGAGCGCCAGTCGGAGCGTAGCCTCCGAAGATCTCTTCTGATCTGGTCCGAGGAGCAAAGCGCTCGCCCGTTGGAGGGGAGACCTCGTACTCAGCAACGGCTACGGCATGATCTGGTTCCGCGCGCTTTTGTGGGTCACTGCCACGTTCCGACTCTGCTTTCTGGAGTGCTTCGTAAATGCGACTCATCGATCCCGCCTTCCTGTGCTCTCTTGTCCGAGACCTGTTGCAAAACTCTGAGGTTCACTGGATCTTGTGGAAGGCATGCTTCCGCCCATTGCGGCGGTCGAGATAAGGAACGGTTGTGTCTCCAGTTCCAACTCGATTGCCACGCCCTCGACCATGTTATTGGTGACCTGGCGAGCCTGCTCCACGAAGGCGACGATCAGAGCGTGTTCGCAGATCAGGTTGATGAGGCGCGGGACTCCGCGGCTGTACCGGTGGACGAGGTCAAGGGCAGTGGGCGAGAACAGGGGCCAAGACGCTCCCGCGATGCGAAGCCGTTCAGCGACGTAGGCGTGTGTTTGCGCGTCTGTCAGCGACTGCGTGCGACACCACAGCGACACTCTTTGACGGAGTTGGCGGACACTGGGATGCCGGAGCTTCTCCTCCAACTCCGGCTGTCCGGAGAGAACTATCTGAAGCAGCTTCTCCGAAGAGGTCTCGAGATTGGTGAGCAAGCGGATCTCTTCGAGGAGGTCCCAGGAGAGATTCTGTGCCTCATCCACAACGACGACGCAGGTCTCTTCCATGCGGTATCGCTCGATCAACCAGCGATTGAACTGGAGCAGCATACCCGATTTGGTACGCGACGTTGGTATCAGGCCGAAGTCAGTGAGAACAAATTCAAGGAAGTCGAGAACGTCAAGCCGCGGGTTGAAGACGAATGAGGTGGCAACGCGACGATCCCGAAACGAACTGAGTGCCCTGCGAAGGAGAGTCGTTTTGCCCGTTCCGACCTCACCGGTTAGGACCGTGAAACCTTTCCGCGCGGAGATGCCGTACTCGAGGCAAGCCAAGGCCTCGCGAGTGTGGGGCATCATGTAGAGAAAGCGTGGGTCCGGGCTGGTGCCGAAGGGGCTGGTTTGAAGTTTGAAGAAGGTGTTGTACATGGCGGCTATCCACCCACGTTCAACGCGGGAGTATGTGTGGGCTCATTTCGGCCACGACGGCCGAACAGCGTTCGTCGCGGACTCGGAAGGGGGGAAGAGACATCCTCGAGTAAGGAGATTGTCGCGAGGGTAGGAAGCTTCGTAAAGGCCCAGACGTCACGCTCGGACTGAAGGGCGGTGTCCCGGTACTCCAGCAGGGCGACGATAGCCAGACCAAGCATCAGACCGAAGGCGAAGCCGCCCGTGGCATAGACTGGGCGCTTGGGGGAGGTGGGAGCATCGGGTAGATTAGCACCGTCCATAACCCTGAACTGCTCGCCTTGCTGTTGCCGCTCCAGGTCAGTCGCCATTTTAGCGGATTGCATGTTCTTGAGCAGCGTGTCGTAGCTCTCCTTAGCGGTCTGATAGTCGCGCGTCAGGATTTTGAATTGCTCTTGCACCACAGGGCTAGACGAGATCCGGTCCTGGTACATTCTGATTTGGGTTTGGATGGCGGCCTGATCGTGCTTTTTTTGCGCGATGCCTAGCTCTTCCGCACGAAGTTGCGCTCGGAGTTGGAGAAGGGTGGGAGGTTCGTTCCGGGGCGCAGTAGCCACCTGGGGCGCGGGTGCTGGCGGCGCTTGCGCCATCTCGTGTCGCAGATCGGCGATTTTTCGGTGAACGGTGACGACGTCAGGGTAATCAGCGGTATACCGCGCGGTGAGATCAGCTTCTTGAGCGAGCAGCGCCTGGAGCTCTTGCTGCTGTGCCTGCGGTCCAATCCTTTGTGTCTCCGGCGTTTGGAATTCGCGGGTCTGCTGCGCCAGAACGGTTTGCCCATAGCTAAGATCTTGCTGCATGCGGGCAAGGGCCTGGGTCGCGGCATCCAGCTGAGTATTAAGGCTGCTCAGCATGTTCATGTTCGGCTCTTCCTGCCCGGGTAGCCGGCCGACGTACTGTTGCTGAAAATTGGCGAGCTTGGCATCCTGTTCGTCTAGGCTGCGTTTGGCGTCGTCGAGTTGACGCTTCAGGAAGTCCGTTGTCCCCTGCGCCGATTGTTCGCGGGATTTGAGATTCTCATTCACGAACATGGACGTGATTTCGCTGCATACGGCTTGTGCCGTGCGAGCGTCAGTTGCCGTGAAGGTGATGTAGAATCCGGGAACGCGAGCGATAGCAGATTCGATGGGTTTTATGCCAATTGCTTTGCGCATCGCGTCGATACGCTCGTCCATCGTGGCCTGCTGGCCTGCAAAGAGATTGAAGCGATTGATGATGGGCTCGAGCCTGGAACGGCTCAGGATCTGCTCTTTCATGGAACCGAGGCGGCCTGTGAGATCCTCAACGATCACGGGTGTGACATATTTATCGGGGACCTTTTGCTGCTCGACAAGGACCAGGGTCTGTGAGAGATAAAGAGGATCGACGAGGTAGCTTGCCGCATAGGCGATGACCGGCAGGATGAGCGCGGGGATTGCGATGATCCACCAGCGTCTTTTTAGGATGGCGGTGTAATCTTCAAGGCCGAGAGTGCGGTGTCCGAGCATAATGACTCCTTACAGCTGTCCTAGGTGAAGAGACCGGGGGAAGTAGGAGATTCCAAGGGCAAAGGTCTGAACGAGACCATTGAGAGCAACCGGAGAGTTTCCTACCTGGCTGTAGCTTTGGTTGATGA
>JAABUQ010001712.1_pt1 | contig 46013 bp, 47 predicted proteins | sample 5560001 | NCBI WGS metagenome assembly JAABUQ01 (sample SAMN10711888, study PRJNA513371) | rock metagenome | isolation source: Antarctica rocks | place: Antarctica: Victoria Land, Finger Mt nord | collected 2015-12-18 | reverse complement strand
GGTCGCGCTCGTCTCGCCGATCGACCGGCTCGCCGAGCAGCTGCTCGTCATGCACATGGTCCAGCACGTCCTGCTGCTCGACATCGCGCCGGTCCTCTTCATCCTCGGGCTGACCAAGGTGATCCTGCGGCCCCTCACCCGGCGCGTCACGGCGCTCGAGCGCCGCGCCGGTCCCCTGGCGCACCCCGGCTTCGCCGTCGCGCTCTACGTCGTGACCATGTGGGCCTGGCACGTGCCGGCCCTCTACGACGCCGCGCTGCGCCACGACGCCGTCCACGTGTTCGAGCACGTCACCTTCGCCGGGGCCGGGGGGCTCTACTGGTGGCACCTCCTCTCTCCCATCCGTGCCCGCGCCCGCCTCGGCGGCCTCGGTCCGGTCACCTACATGGTCTCGACCAAGCTCCTCGTCGGCCTGCTCGGGATCATCCTGACCTTCGCGCCCAGCGCGCTCTACGCCTTCTACTCCCACGGGCCCCGCTTCTGGGGCCTCTCCGCCACCGAGGACCAGTCCCTCGCCGGGCTGGTGATGGCCCTCGAGCAATCGGTGACGATGGGAGTGGCGCTAGCGGTGCTCTTCTTCCGGATGCTCGCCGAGTCAGAGCGCGAGGAGCAGCGCGCCGAGCGCTACGGCGCCGCGTGACGAGGCCGCAGGCTCGGGACGATCCCCGTGTGTCCGGCGATCGCCCCGATGAGGATCGCGTCGGGCGCCACCTCGGTGCCGGGCAGGACGATCGAGCCCTTGAGCGCCGCCCCGTCGCCCACGCGGACGCCGTCGCCGAGCACGAGCGGGCCCTCGAGGCGGACGTCGGCTCCGATCTGCACGTTGCGGCCGACCCATACCGGCGGCTCGACCATGGCCACCCCCTCGAGCGAGGAGCCCTCGCCGACGAGGAAGCCCTCCTCGACCCGCTCGCCGTCGAGCTCGAGCCGCAGCGCCCCGGTCAGCGCGTCGAAGGTCCCGGCCTTGAGCTCCTCGAGCGAGCCGACGTCGTTCCAGTACTCGTCGATCTCGTGGATGAAGAACGGAACGTCGTTCTCGAGCAGGGCGGGAAAGACGTGCTGGGCCCAGTCCACGAACGGCTCGGCCGGGAAGTAGTCGAAGATCTCGGGCTCGAAGACGTAGATGCCGCAGTTGCCGAGGTCGGAGAGCGCCTCGGCCGGGTCGGGCTTCTCCTGAAAGCCGGAGATCCGCCCGTCGGAATCGTGGAGCACGACCCCGTACTCCTGGGTGTCCGCCACCCGCTTGACGGTCAGCGTGGCGATCCCTCCCACCTGCTCATGGCGAGCCAGGAGGCGGTCCAGGTCGATGTCGGTGAGCGCGTCGCCCGAGATGATCACGAAACGCTCGGAGCCGAAGAAGTCCGCGCAGTTGCGCACGCCGCCGGCGGTGCCGAGGAGCTCCTCCTCGAGGCGGTAGGTCAGGCGATCGCCGAAGTACTCCCGGATCGTGTCGGGGAAGTAGTGGAGGTTGGCGATCACGTCGTCGATCCCGTGGCGGTCGAGGAGGTCGACGATGTGCGCCATCACCGGCCGGTCGAGGACCGGAACCATCGGCTTGGGGATCTCGTAGGTGAGGGGGCGCAGGCGGGTGCCGAGACCGGCGGCGAGGACCATGGCCTTCATGCGGGCGGGGACGGTAGCGAAGCGGCGGGCGCGAGCGCCCCGCGCAGCGCTTCGGCAACCTCGTCGAGCGCCGCTCCGGCCGCGTCGGCGACCTTGAGCCAGCGGACGAACCCGTGCACCACTCCGGGCCAGCGCCTGAGCGTCACCGGCACGCCGGCCGCCTCGAGCTGGGCGGCGTAGGCCTCGCCCTCGTCTCGCGTGGAGGGGGCATCGGGAGGTACGGCGTCGAGCACGGCCCGGATTTGCGGATCGAGGGTCACGTCCCCTGGCGCCACGAGCTCAGGTACTCCTCCTGCGCGAGGCTGAGCCCGTCGATCTCCACTCCGAGCGCGGCGAGCTTGAGGCGCGCGAGGACCGTGTCGATCTGCTCGGGCACGACGTGGACGCGCCGCGCGAGGCTCGAGCCGTGGCGAACGAGATGCTCGACGCACAGCGCTTGGCTCGCGAAGGCCATGTCCATCACCGAGGCGGGATGCCCCTCCCCCGCGGCGAGGTTCACCACGCGCCCGTCGGCGAGGACGTGGATGCGGCGCCCGTTGCCGAGCGTGAACTCCTCGACGAAGGGACGCACCTCGCGCCGCGCGACGGCCTGGGCGCCCAGCTCGATCAGGTCGATCTCGACGTCGAAGTGCCCGGCGTTGGCGAGTATCGCCCCGTCCTTCATGCGGGCGAAGTGCTCGCCGGCGAGCGCGTCGCGGCCGCCCGTGAGAGTGATGAAGACGTCGCCCGCCGCCGCCGCGTCGACCGCTCGCCGTACGGCGAAGCCATCCATGGAGGCCTCGAGGGCGCGCAGCGGATCGACCTCGCACACGACCACCTGCGCGCCGGCGCCCTGGGCGCGCCGGGCCACGCCCCTCCCGCAGCGTCCGTAGCCGAGGACGACCACCACCCTCCCGGCGAGGAGGACGTTGGTGGCCCGCAGGATCCCGTCGAGCGTCGACTGGCCCGTGCCGTAGCGATGGTCGAAGAGCTCCTGCGTGCGCGCCTCGCCGACGGCGATGACCGGGAAGCGCAGGCGCCCCTCGGCCTCGAGGGCGCGCAGGCGGATGGTTCCCGTGGTGGTCTGCTCGGTCCCACCGACGATGCCCTCGACCAGGTCCGGACGCTGCCCGTGGACGTGGGAGACGACGTCCGCCCCGTCGTCCATCGTCACGTGCGGGGCGAGATCGACCACTTCGGCCAGATGGCGATGATAGGTCCCGAGATCCTCGCCGAACACCGCGTGGACCTCGGCGCCGTGGCGCTCGACGAGCGCGGCCGCCACGTCGTCCTGGGTGGAGAGCGGATTCGAGGCGCACAGCGCGGGCTCGCCGCCGCCCGCCCGCAGAGCGCGGACGAGGTTGGCGGTCTCCGCGGTGACGGGCAGGCAGGCGGCCACGCGCGTCCCCGCGAGGGGCCTCTCGCGCGCGAAGCGCTCGGCGAGCGAGCGCAGGACCGGCATCTGCGAGTCGGCCCACTCGATCCGCGTCTGGCCCGCCGGCGCCAGTGAGAGGTCGGCGACCTCCGAGCCCCGCGACGTCACGGCCGTGGGCGCCGCGGGCTCGCCGTGCCGGCTCAGTAGCGGTACTGGTTGGACTTGTAGGGCCCCTCGACGGGGATGCCGAGGTAGGCCGCCTGCTCGGCGGTGAGCTCGGTGAGCCGGACGCTCAGGGCGCCCAGGTGCATCCGGGCGACCTTCTCGTCGAGGTGCTTGGGCAGCACGTAGACCTGCTTCTCGTACTCGTCGTTCTTGGTGAACAGCTCGATCTGGGCGATCGTCTGGTTCGTGAACGAGTTGGACATGACGAAGCTCGGATGTCCCGTCGCGTTGCCCAGGTTCAGCAGGCGTCCCTCCGAGAGCACGATCACCGCGTGCCCGTCGGGGAAGCGCCACTCGTCGACCTGCGGCTTGATGTTGATGCGCTGCATGCCGTCGCGCTTCTCGAGCCCGGCCATGTCGATCTCGTTGTCGAAGTGGCCGATGTTGCCCACGATCGCCTGATGCTTCATCCGCGCCATGTCCTCCGCGGTGATGACGTCCTTGTTGCCCGTCGCGGTGATGAAGATGTCCGCCGTTCCCACCACGTCGTCGAGCGTCTTGACCTCATAGCCCTCCATCGCCGCCTGCAGTGCGCAGATCGGGTCGATCTCGGTGATCACGACGCGCGCGCCCTGCCCCCGCAGCGACTCCGCGCACCCCTTGCCCACGTCCCCGTAGCCGCAGACCACCGCCACCTTGCCGCCGATCATCACGTCGGTCCCGCGGTTGATGCCGTCGATCAGCGAGTGCCGGCAGCCGTACAGGTTGTCGAACTTCGACTTGGTCACCGAGTCGTTGACGTTGATCGCCGGAAACAGCAGCTGCCCGGTCTCCTGCATCTGGTAGAGGCGATGCACGCCGGTCGTCGTCTCCTCGGTGACGCCCTTGATCGCCTCACCGGCGCGCGTCCAGCGCCCCGAGTCCTCCTCGAGCGAGCGCTGCAGGAGCCCCAGCACTACGCGGAACTCCTCGGAGTCGGCACCCTCGGGGTCGGGCACCGCGCCCGCCTTCTCGAACTGGGTGCCCTGATGGACGAGCAGCGTGGCGTCGCCGCCGTCGTCGAGGATCATGTTCGGCCCGTCCTCCTCCGGCCAGGTGAGCGCCTGGACCGTGCACCACCAGTACTCCTCGAGGGTCTCGCCCTTCCACGCGAAGACGGGAACCCCGCACGGCTCCTCGGGCGTTCCCTCGAGCCCGACCGCCACCGCCGCGGCGGCGTGGTCCTGGGTGGAGAAGATGTTGCAGCTCGCCCAGCGGACCTCGGCGCCGAGCGCGGTGAGGGTCTCGATGAGCACGGCGGTCTGGATCGTCATGTGCAGGGAGCCGGTGATGCGCGCTCCGCGCAGCGGCTGCCTCTCCGCGAACTCCTCGCGAGTCGCCATGAGCCCCGGCATCTCGTGCTCGGCGAGCTGGATCTCCTTGCGCCCGTACTCCGCCAGCGAGAGGTCGGCGACCTTGAAGTCGGAGGCGGTCAGGGGTGCGGTGGTGGTGCTCATGCGGTCTCCAGTGGCTCGGGGGTCGGGCGGGTGGCCGCGGCGAGCAGCCCTTGATGCTTGTGCTGCTCGAAGCGCAACCAGTCGGCCGCGGGAACGTGCTCGGGCCGGCGCGGCCGGTCGGCCAGCCAGCCCTCGACGGCGGCGCGCAACTCCTCCTCGCCACGCATGCGGGCGGCGAAGCCGACATCGGAGAGGGCGAGGTCGAAGCGGGCGAGCAGGGAGCGCAGCGTGCCCAGTCGCTGTAGCTCGCCGGGACCGTAGAGCCGGTACCCGGACGCGGAGCGCTCCGGCTCCACGAGCCCGGTCCGCTCCACGTAGCGAAGCATGCGGGGCGACCAACCGGTCGTCTCGGCCGCCTCGTGGATGGTCAGGTTCTTCGGCACGGCCACCGCGTCAACCTTACCACGGTTGTGTCAAGGTTTGGCGGTGAGGCCCCGCTCCTCGTAGAGCATCCGCCTGACTCCGTTGACGACGAGCATACGCGCTAGCTGCGTCGGCTTGAGCGAGAGCGTCGCCGCGAGCCGCCGAAGGTCCTCGACCTGGTCGGGACGCAGCTTCAGGTTTACCTGCCGGAGCCCCTCCCGATCCGTGCGCGGCGCGGGAAGCGGCGACGAGCGCGCCGCGGCCCGGCGAAGCGCGTCCGCGCGCTGCTGGTCGTGCTTCTCCAGCTCGGCGGCGAGCTCCATCGCGGCGATTCGCCGGTCGATGTTGGCGACGCGCCGCATCGCCCATGTCCGCGTGCGCCCACTCAGGGGCCCGAGGACCTCGCGCCAGCGCTCGCTCGGGAGCTCGTCAAGATTCGGAATGGGCTCACCGAACAGCCACCCGGCGACCGGGTAGCCGATCTCACCCTCGGGCATGCCGGCGACCTCGCCCTCTGGTGCCGCTACCCCGCGGTACCGCACTCGGTACCCGGCGGTAGCGCCGGAGTGGCGCTGCCTCTGACTGGGGAGTGACGGCGGGGGACATGACGTGGTCCGCTACGTGCGGGTACCGCATCGGGATACCCCGGGGTAGCGGCTCGAACGGTGTCAGCCACCATAGGGGGCGACGCGTGCCAGAAGTCGCGCGCACCGTGCCGATCGCGTGCAGAATCGGCGAGCTGGGCGGTCAGCCGCGGGCGAGCTCGCCCTTGAGGCGCTCGATGGCCTCGACCGGCGAGGGGTCGACCCCTCGGAGGACCGCGAGGTAGATCGAGACGAGATCGCCGAGGAGCACGAGGGAGATGACGCGTTCGAGGCGCCGCTCGCCGCGGGACTCCACCCGGAAGGTCGACGCGGCGCCGGCGGCGATGACGCCGCGCGTGATCTCGATCCTCTGGCGCACGCGGGGGTGCAGGTCGGAGTCGTCGAGGAAGAGCGCCGCGAAGGGCCCGAGCTCCCCCGCGCCCTGCCAGCCGACGATCTCGTTGTGGTCGAGCTCGGGAAGGTCGTGGGAGAACGCGGGCACCTTGGCGTTCTCGTTGAGCTGGCACTTCCAGCGGTAGGCGATGGGAGCGGTCACCCCAGCGCCCGCGAGGACGGGGATCCGGCCGTGCAGCCCGCGCGCGAGGGTGCGCGGGAGGTTGTCCTCGGGACCGTCGGGACCCCACTCCTCGAGCAGGCGCTCCGCCGCCGCCGCGGCCACGTCGATCTCCACGTGCTGGCGCTCGCCGGCTCCGCAGAGCGCCGCGACCTCGAGCGCCGCCACGGTCATGTAGGCCACCGCCGCGCGCGGTTGCAGGGCGGCGGGCAGCGGGATCACCGGCACCCCGTCGGTGCGGGCGGCCTCGGCGAGCTTGCCTCCCGTGGTGGCCACCACCCGGCCGGCGCCGAGCGCGCCGGCGGCCTCGTAGGCGGCCAGAGTCTCCTCCGTGTCGCCCGAGTAGCTCGAGCAGAGCACCGTCGTGTCGGGGGTCACCCACGACGGAATGCCGTAGTCACGCGTCAGCACGATCGGACGGGAGGCCTCGTCGCCGAGCGCGGCGAGCGCGAGCGCGCCGCCGATGCCCGAGCCGCCCATGCCGGCGACCACGAGCCCTCCGGGCGCGTCGCGCGCCGGGATGCGCGCCGACTCGACCCGCCACAGCGCGTCGCGCAGATGATCGGGGATGGCGAGGACATCGGCGAGCTGGCCCGCCCGGTCGACCTCCTCCACCCGCTCGCGGCTGAGCTCGCTCACCCGAGGATCGCCCCGTCGGGCAGCTCGACTCCGGGGAACACCCGGGTCCCGCCCGACAGCGCGTTGCCGGCCCCGAGCGTCACTCCCTCCCCCAGCACGACGCCGTCGCGCAGCGTGCAGCCGTCGCCGACGCGCACCCCCGCCCCGACGATGCACGCCGAGATGGAGCAGCCGGCCCGGATCTCCGCGCCCTGGAGCACGACCGAGCGCTCGATGTGCGTTCCGGCGCCGACCGAGACATCGCGCCCGAGCACCACGCGGCCGCCGATCTGCGCGCCCTCCGCGACGTGACACCCGTCGTCGACGAGCACCGGCGCGATCAGCCGCCCCTCGAGCTCGACCCGCTCGCCGACCGCGCGGTTGGCGGCGTCGAGGCGCTCGCGCACCGCGGTCGAGACCGTGCCCTCGAGGATGTCCCACGTGCCCTGGAGGTAGCGCTCCGGCGTGCCGATGTCGAGCCAGTAGCCCGCGTCCGCCGGGTAGCCGAAGAGCCCATGCTCGACGAGCACGGGGAACACGTCGCGCTCGACGGAGACGTTCTCTCCGGCGGGCAGGAGCTGCAGCACTTCGCGCTCGAGCACGTAGGCGCCCGCGCTGATGAGCGCGCGAGCGTCGATCTGATCGGGGCTCGGCTTCTCGACGAACTCGCGCACGGCGCGATCCTCCCGCAGGTTGACGAGACCGTAGGCCGACGGGTCGTCGACCCGCACGAGCGCGAGCGTCGCCCGCGCCCCGGTCTGCTCGTGCTGGGCGATCTGCGCCGAGAGGTCGAGGTCGGTGAGCACGTCGCCGTTGAGCACGAGGAAGCGCTCGTCGAGCAGCGACTCCGCGAACTTGATGGCGCCGCCGGTGCCCATGGGGCTCGGCTCCTCCACGTAGCGCAGGCGCAGCCCGAAGTGGGAGCCGTCGCCGAGCACGTTGTGCACGCCGGCGGCCATGAAGCCGCACGACATCACGACGTCCTCGACCCCGTGGCGACGCAGCCACTCGAGCATGAAGGCCGCGAACGGCCGGTCGACGAGCGGGACGACGGGCTTCGGGACGGTCGAGGTGAGCGGCCGCAGCCGCGTGCCCTCGCCTCCCGCGAGGATGAGCGCCTGCATGGTCGCTACGCGCGCCGCCCGACGCCCTCGTACTCGAGCCCGGCGGCGCGCACGGTGGCCGGGTCGAGGAAGTTGCGCCCGTCGACGAGCAGTCGCCCGTTCATGCGCTCGGCGACCTCCCGCCAGTCGAGTTCGCCGAACTCCGCCCACTCGGTGACGAGCACGCAGGCATCGGCCCCGTTCACCGCGTCCATCGCGCCGTCGGCGAACTGCACGCCGGTCATGAGCGTCCGCGCCTCCTCCTCGGCCACCGGGTCATACGCCCTCACCCGCGCGCCGTCGGCCTGCAGGCGGGCAGCGAGCACGAGGGAGGCGGCATCGCGCATGTCGTCGGTGTTGGGCTTGAACGCGAGCCCCAGCATGGCGATCTCCTTGCCCACCAGGGGGCCGAGGTGCTTCTGGAGCTTCTGGACGACGCGCCGCTTCTGGAGCTCGTTGACCTCCAGCGAGGCGTTCAGGAGCTGGAACTGGTAGCCCGAGTTGGCGGCGATCTTCTTCAGCGACATGACGTCCTTGCCGAAGCACGATCCACCCCAGCCGATGCCCGCGTTCAGGAACTTAGGGCCGACGCGGTCGTCCATTCCCATGCCGCGCGCGACCTCGAGCACGTCGCCTCCGACCTCCTCGCAGACGACCGCGATCTCGTTGATGAAGGAGATCTTCGTGGCCAGGAAGGCGTTGGAGGCGAGCTTGATCATCTCGGCGCTGGCGATGTCGGTGCGCAGGAGATCGGCCCCGAGGGGAGCGTAGAGCTCGACGACGGCGTCCCCCGCCCAGTCGCCCTCGTCGCCCACCACCACCCGGTCGGGATTGAGGAAGTCGGTCACCGCGGAGCCCTCCTTGAGGAACTCGGGGCACGAGACGTAGCGAAAGCCCGGCTTGCCCTGCTCGGCGAAGGTCCGCTTGATCGACGCACCGGTCCTCACGGGCACGGTGGACTTCATCACGAGCGCGTGCCGGTCGGAGGCGGGCATGGAGGCCACCACCTCGCGCACGGCGGAGAGATCGGCGTCCCCCGAATAGGTGGGCGGCGTGCCCACCGCCACGAACAGGAGCCGGGCGTGCTCGAGGGCGGGCCCCAGGTTCGTGGAGAAGTGCAGGCGCTCGCGGTGCCGCGTGACGAGCTCCTCGAGCCCCGGCTCGTAGATGGGGATCTCACCCGCCTGCAGGCGCGCGATCTTCTCCGCGTCGACGTCCACGCAGAAGACCTCGCTGCCAAGCTCGGCAAAGCCCGCGGCGCTGACCAGGCCGACGTATCCGGTGCCGATGACGGCGATCGGTTCCCGCGAGGTGGCCATCGGCCGCGAACCTTAGCGGCGGGTCGAGCGCGCGACGGTCAGCGCGTCAGCGAGGCGGCCATGCCGATCATCTGCTGGTTGCCGACGTTCTCCTGCAACGTATTGGAGATCCAATACGCCGCGCGCTTGGTCCGCCAGGCGACGAGCCGCAGGCGGCTGCCGTCGAAGAAGAGCTCGAGCGGCTTGCCGCCGACGACCCGGATCTCGCTCGGATGGCGCAGGATCGGCGGCGTGAGCCAGGTGGTCCCCTGCACCCCGAGGAAGTCCCCGAGCCCCTTGCCCGAGTCGAGGACCATGCGGTAGGCGGCGTGGCCGTGACCGTGGAGGTCGCCGATCCGGTAGGCCCGCGGAGCGCCGGACGACGGGTTGAGGTAGCGCGCGGTGGACACGAGAAGCCGGGGGTAGTAGATCGGGAAGCTCACCGAGCCCAAGGTGACGGCCTGCTCGCGACCGAGCCCCGAGGCCTCCACCAGTCCGGGAATCGCGCTCGGCTTGACCCCGGAGCGCCGCCGGGGCACCCGGGCCGGCCGACGGACCGGGCCCCGCGGTCCCGAGGAGGCCTTTCCGCTCATGAACTGCCGTACCGCTCGCTCCAGACCCGACCGCGTGGTGCGCACGTAGGGATCATTGGGGTCGTTGGAGATGATGGCCGGGAAGTGGACCTCCTGGATCGGCCGGGGACCCAGGAACGCGACGAGGTTGAGCAGCTTGAGCAGTCCCCCCTCGGAGTGGAACTCGGTGTCGGTCTGGGTGTAGCGACCGAAGATCTGCGCGAGCCGGCCGCGGTTGGCGAACAGCCGGCTCGTGCCGTACTGCTGCTTGGCTTGGCGCAGGAAGTCCTGCTGGCGCGCGGAGCGCACGATGTCGGTGTCCAGGTGGCGGAAGCGCACGTAGTCCAGCGCGTCCGAGCCGCAGAGCCGCTGGTAGCCGGGCTTGATGTCGATCGTCGCGTAGTCCTGGGTGCTCTCGAACGGCGGGTTGTTGTCGTTGAAGTAGCGGCGGTCGATGTCGGAGTAGACGCAGCCGAGTGTGTCGACCGCGGCGCGGAAGCCGCCGAAGTTGACGTTGACGATGTGGTTGATCCGGAACGGGTGATCGGGCGTGGAGAGCAGACCCTTCACCGTGCTGGCGGTCAGCGCCGGGCCGCCGATGGAGTAGGCGGCGTTGATCTTGTCGGTCTGCACGCTCCCGTCGGGCCGGCGGATGTGCGTCTTCAGGTCGCGTGGGATCGACATGATGGCCGTGGCGCCGGCCTGCGCGTTGAGCCGGACGAGGATGATCGTGTCCGAGCGGGCGTTGTGGACGTCGCGACGATCCCGGAAGCGGCGGTCCGAGCCGATGACGAGGATGGTCTGCGGCGCGCCGGGCGGGGCGGCCGTCACCGGAGCGGGAAGAGCCTTGCCGCCCACGTTGATCGCGTCGACGACGTTCTGGACCTCGAGCAGGACCGCCGTCGCGGTGGCGCTGGCCGTGAGGAAGACGACGATCGCACCCCCGAGGAGGAAGCGCTTCCACGTGGCCCAGCGGGCGCGGGGCGGCGCCTCGCCCATCAGGCGAGCCCTCCCTCGAAGGCATGCAGGGCGTCACCGTCGCCCCGGTCTCGGCCGAGGCCGGTGCCGAGCGCGGCGACGAAGTCGCCGAGCGCGCGCCGATAGTGCGACAGCGAAGCCACGGAGACCCACTCCTCCGGCCCGTGGTGCCCGGCGCCGGCGGGCCCGAACTCGACCGCGGGCATCCCGGCCTCGAGGAAGCACACCGCGTCGGAGGCGCCGTCGCGCCCCACGCTGAGCGCCTCGCCCTCGACCGAGCGTCCGACCGCGTCGCAGAGCGCCCGCACGTGCGGGTCGCGGGTCGAGACGATGGCCGGGACGTGCACGAAGGTCCGGGTGATGACCAGGTCCGGGATGCGGCGGATCTGAGCGAGGATCTCACCCGGGTCCTGGCCGGGCAGGTAGCGCACGTCGACGGCCATCACGCAGGCGTCGGGCACCTTGTTCACCGCGTCGCCCCCCTGGAGGCGACCGAGGTTGATCGAGGGCCGGTCGAAGAGCTCGGAGGACTCGCGCGCGAAGGGCAGCGACTCGATCTGGCGGAAGACGTCGACGGCCTTGAGCACGGCGTTGTCGCCGAGCCACGGCGTCGAGCTGTGCGCCGCGCGGCCACGCACCTCGATCCGCATGGCCAGCACGCCCTTGGCCTGGACGCCGATGTGGAGGTCGGTGGGCTCTCCGGTGATCGCGAAGTCGCCCGAGAGCCCGTGCCTGACGAGCTCGTCGGTGGCGCGCTCGTCGAGCTCCTCGGACTCCTCGTCAGGCACGCACAGGAGCTTGACCCGCACCCGATCCTGCGCGAGCGCATCGCCCAGAGCGCACATCATCGCGGCCAGGGCGCCCTTCATGTCGTAGGCGCCGCGGCCGACGAGACGATCGCCCTCGACCCGCGGGACGAACTGCTCGGGGTGCCCGGGCACGACGTCGAGGTGCCCGTGGAGGATGAGGGTCGGACCGTCGGCCGGGCCCGTCTGGGCGAGGATGACCGGCAGCCCGTTGAACGAGTCCTCCTCGACCGACAGCCCCTGGGACTCGAGCCAGCCCTTCACGAAGCCCGCCGCGGCACACAGGGCGGCGGGCTTCGAGGTGTCATAGGAGATGAGCCGCTCGGCCAGCGCCCGTTCGTCGGTCACGCGGCAGAGGATAGGGCCGCGCGGCGACCGGGCCCGAGGAGGCTCAGGAACCCTGCGCGATGCGGCCGAAGGCCTCCCACCGGCGGCGGTCGCGGGCGGCGACGCGGCGCTCCTCGGAGTCCTCCTCGGCGTTCTCGTAGGCCTGCTCGGCCGCCTTGAGCTTCTCCTGCAGATCGCTCGCGTCGAGCTCCTCGGGCGGCACCGCCTCCTCGACCAGCAGCAGCGCCCGGTTGTTCTGGACCTGGAGGTAGCCCTCGCCCTGGGCGAAGGTGACCACGTCGGATTCGGACGTGAAGAGCCTGAGCTCCGTGGGATCGAGCATGGCCAGCAGCGGCGTGTGGTTGGCGAGGATGCCGATCGATCCCGTCCCCGTCCGCGTCGAGACCATCTGGACCTCGTCGTTGAAGACCTCGCCCTCCGGGGTCAGCACCTCGACGGGGAAGTCGGCGTGGGTGGCCACCTACTCCTCCCCGTCCTTCTCGTCCTTCTCGTCCGAGCCCTGCGAGTCGTCCTCTCCGGAGCCCTTCGACTCCTCGTGCTCCTCGCCCTTGGGCTCGTCGCGCTCCTCGCCCTCCTCCTCTTCGTCTGAGCCCTCCTTGGCGTCGGAGACCACCTGGTCGATCGAGCCCTTGAGGAAGAAGGCCCGCTCGGGCAGGTCGTCGTGCTTGCCCTCGATGATCTCCTTGAAGCCGCGCACGGTCTCGTCGATCGCGACGTACTCGCCCTCGGTGCCCGTGAAGGCCTCGGCGACGAAGAACGGCTGGGAGAGGAAGCGCTCGACCTTGCGCGCGCGCTGCACCGTGAGCCTGTCGTCGTCGGAGAGCTCGTCGATGCCGAGGATGGCGATGATGTCCTGCAGCTCCTTGTAGCGCTGCAGGATCTCCTTGACCTCGTTGGCGACGCTGAAGTGCTCCTCGCCGACGATGTCGGGCTTGAGGATCGTCGAAGTCGAGTCCAGCGGGTCGACGGCCGGATAGATGCCCTTCTCGGAGATCGCCCGCGAGAGCGTCGTGGTGGAGTTCAGGTGAGCGAACACCGAGGCGGGCGCGGGGTCCGTCAGGTCGTCCGCCGGCACGTAGATCGCCTGCACCGAGGTGACCGAGCCCTGCTTGGTCGAGGTGATCCGCTCCTGGAGCTGGCCCATCTCGGTCTCCAGCGTGGGCTGGTAGCCGACCTGCGAGGGCATGCGCCCGAGCAGCGCCGAGACCTCCGAGCCCGCCTGCACGAAGCGGAAGATGTTGTCGATGAAGAGCAACACGTCCTGGCCGCCCTGCTCGCGGAAGTACTCCGCCATGGTCAGGCCGGAGAGCGCGACGCGCATGCGGGCGCCGGGCGGCTCGTTCATCTGGCCGAAGACGAGCATCGTCTTGTCGATGACGCCCGACTCCTTCATCTCGAGCCAGAGGTCGTTGCCCTCGCGCGAGCGCTCGCCCACTCCGCAGAAGGCCGAGAGGCCGCCGTGCTCCTGGGCGATGTTGTTGATCAGCTCCTGGATGAGCACGGTCTTGCCGACTCCGGCCCCGCCGAACAGGCCGACCTTGCCGCCCTTGGCGTAGGGCGCCAGCAGGTCGATGACCTTGATGCCGGTCTCGAACATCTCGGTAGTCGGCGTGAGGTCCTCGATCGAGGGAGACTCGCGGTGGATCGGCCAGCGCTCGACGTCGTCGGGCAGCTCATCTCCCATGTCGATCGGCTCGCCGAGGAGGTTGAAGATGCGCCCGAGCGTCACGTCGCCGACGGGGACCGTGATCGCCCCCCCGGTGTCGATGGCCTCGGCGCCGCGGGCGAGCCCGTCGGTCACGTCCATGGCCACCACCCGGACGCGGTCGTCACCGAGGTGCTGCTGGACCTCGCAGACGAGCACGTCGTCCGCGCCGCCCGGCTGCGCCTCCTGGCCCTCGACGTCGCCTTCCCCCACGTCGGGCCGCTTGATCGTGATCGCGTGGTTGATCTCAGGGAGCTTGTCGGGGAAGACGAGCTCGAGCACGACGCCCTGGATCTCCTCGATGCGGCCGATGTTCCGCTCGGACCCCTCGCCGTCGGAGGCGTGCTCACCCGAGCTCCCCTCCGAGTGCTCCTCCTCCTCGATCTGGGCGAGCTCGTGCTCGAGCTCCTCCTTGCGTCCGGCGCGCTCGCCGTTCTCCGGCTCGCGGGTCTCGCCGTCGCGGCGCTCCTCGTCGCGGGTCTCGCCGTCGCGGCGCTCCTCGTCGCGGGTATCCTCGCGTGTGGTCTCCTCGGGGGTCACTTGGGGTCTCTCCTCCTAGCCGAGCGCCTCGGCGCCGGCGACGACTTCCATGATTTCCTGGGTGATCTCCGCCTGGCGGGCGCGATTCATCTCGAGGGTAAGATCCTCGATGATCTCCTTGGCGTTGTCCGAGGCGGAGCGCATGGCGGTCATGCGCGCGCCGTGCTCGGAGGCGGTGGACTCGAGCAGGGCGCGGTAGATCGAGATCTCGACGTAGTCGGGGATCAGCCGCTTGAGGATCTCCTCCGGATCGGGCTCGTACTCGACGAGCGCGCGCTTGTCGCGCTCTCGGGTCTTCTCCTCCTCCGAGGAGCGCTCCTCCTCGCCCCCCTCCTCCTCGTCGCCGAGCACGTCGGCCTGCTGCAGGGGCAGAAGCGTCTCCCGGCGCGAGTTCTGGGTCATCGCCGAGACGAAGCCGTTGTAGAAGATCTCCACGCGGTCGACCTTGCCCTCGATGTAGTCAGCCATCACCGACTGGGCGATCTCGCGGGCGTTGGCGTACGCAGGGCGGTCGGTGAAGCCGGTGAAGCTCGCCTCGGGCTCCGCGCCGCGGAAGGAGAGCGAGGAGGCGCCGCGGCGACCGATCGCGTAGTAGGAAGCCTTGCGGCCCTCGCGCTCGTGCTCGGCGCCCGCGCGGGTGCCCGCGCGGAGGATCTGGGAGTTGAAGGCGCCGGCGAGCCCGCGATCGCTCGTGACGAGGATGAGCCCCACGGTGTCGACCGAGTCGTGCTCCTGGAGGATGGGCTGGCTCGGGACGTTCCCGGCCGCCTCGGCGGCCTGGCGCGTCATGCGGCGCAGCGCGTCGGCGTAGGGCCGCAGCGCGGCGATCCGCTGCTCGGCCTTGCGCAGCCGCGCGGCGGCGACCATCTCCATGGCTCGCGTGATCTTCTGGATGTTCTTGACCGAGCCGATCCGGGTCTGGACGTCCTTCTGGCTCACGCGGCGGCGGTCTCCTTCTCGGGGTCCTCGGAGTCCTCGGACTCCTCGTTCTCCGAGCTCGAGCCCTGGCCGTCCTCGGAGCGCTCGCCGTCGGAGCGGGACTGCCCGCCGTCGCCGTCCTTGTGGCCGTCGCCCTCCTGGTCCTCGAGCGGTTGGCCGTCCTCGTCGAGGTCGAAGCCGAAGTCGTCGGCGAACTCCTTGATGGCGTTCTTGAGCTCGTCCTGGATCCCGTCGGACCAGTCGCCCTCGGCGATCTTGCCGGCCAGATCGGGATGCTCGGAGTGGACCCGTTGGGTGAGCCCCTCGTGGAACTCCTCCACGCGGTCGACGACGATCCGGTCCACGTAGCCGTTGGTGGCGGCGTAGACCTGCACCACCTGGTCGGCGATCGGCAGCGGCTCGAGCTCGTTCTGGTTCAGCGTCTTGACCAGGCGCTCGCCGCGGGCCAGCGTCTTCTGGGTGTCCGGGTCGAGATCGGAGCCGAACTGCGCGAAGGCCTCGAGGTCGCGGAACTGGGAGAGCTCGAGCTTCATGCGCCCGGCGACCTTCTTCATCGCCTGGATCTGCGCGTTGCCGCCCACCCGGGAGACGGAGATCCCGACGTTGATGGCCGGTCGCACACCCGAGTAGAAGAGCTTCGGCTCGAGGAAGATCTGCCCGTCGGTGATCGAGATGACGTTCGTGGGCACGTAGGCCGAGACGTCGCCGGCCTGGGTCTCGATGATGGGCAGCGCGGTGAGCGAGCCGCCGCCGAGGTCGTCGTTCAGCTTCACCGCCCGCTCGAGCAGGCGCGAGTGCAGGTAGAAGACGTCACCGGGGTAGGCCTCCCGGCCCGGGGGCCGCCGCAGCAGCAGCGACATCTGACGGTAGGCGTAGGCGTGCTTGGTCAGGTCGTCGTAGATGACGAGGGCGGCCCTACCGTCGTAGAGGAAGTGCTCGGCCATCGCGCAGCCGGCGTAGGGGGCCATGAACTTGATCGGCGCCGCCTCGTCGGCGGGCGCGGCGACGATGATCGTGTTCTCGAGCGCGCCGTGCTCCGAGAGCGTCTCGGCGAGCTGCACCACCGTGGCCATGCGCTGGCCGATGGCGACGTAGACGCAGATCACGTCCTTGTCCTGGTTGTTGATGATCGTGTCGAGGGCGATCGCGGTCTTGCCCGTCTGGCGGTCGCCGATGATGAGCTCGCGCTGGCCGCGGCCGATCGGGATCATCGAGTCGATCGCCTTGAGCCCGGTCTGCAGCGGCTCCTCCACCGGCTGGCGCTGGACCACGCCGGGGGCCTTGAACTCGGCGGGGCGGGTCTTGTCGGTGGAGATCTCGCCCTTGCCGTCGAGCGGGTTGCCGAGGGGATCGACGATGCGGCCGAGGAGCTCGTCGCCCACGGGGATCTCGAGCAGGCTCTTCGTCCGCTTGACCGTGTCGCCCTCGACGACGTGCTCCCACGCGCCGAAGAGCACGACGCCGACGTTGTCGGACTCGAGGTTCAGGGCGAGTCCGGTCACGTCGTGGGGGAACTCGAGCATCTCCAACGACATGCAGTCCTCGAGCCCGTGCACGAGGGCGATGCCGTCGGCCACGGAGAGGACCGTCCCGACCTCGGCGAGGTCGGCCGACTCGACGTCGAGGCCCTGGATGCGGTCCTTGAGGATGGAGGTGATCTCGTCGGGCTTGATCTGCATGAGGCTGGGCCTGGCTCCTTTTCGGAAAGGCGCGCGGAGCCTACGCCCGCGCGACCTGCTTGCGAAGTTGGTCGAGGCGGTTGCGGATGGACGCGTCGAGGATCGAGTTGCCGACGCGAAGGACGAGGCCTCCGAGGATGTCGGGGTCCACGTGGCTCGTGAGCTGCACCTTGCGGCCGGTCTGCTCGCCGATCCGGTCGCCCACGGACCTCACGGTCTCCTCGTCGAGCTCGACGGCGCTCGTGACCGCGACCGGCAGCACGTCGTTCTGCCGGTCCCACATGGTCTCGTACTCCCGGCGGATGCGATGGATCGCGGGCATCCGGTGCTGCTCGAGCAGGAGCTCGAGGAAGTTCTCGAAGGTCTCGTCGACGTCGTCGAGCACCCGGTGGAGCCCGTCCTTCTTTTCTTCCGTCGAGAAGTAGGGCGAGAACAGGAACACCGAGAGCTCGTGCGACTCGGCCACCGCGTCGGCGAACTCCCCGAGCTGCTCGCGAACCTCGTCGAGCTTGCCCGCGTCCTCGGCGACCTCGAAGAGCGAGCGCGCGTAGACCTGGCCGATCTCCTCCATCCGAGCGCCGCGGCGGCCTAGCCGCCCCTCCGTTCGCCGCCGTTGCGGGAGAGCGCCTCGAAGTCGAGCTCGCCGAGCGCCTCGTCCACGAGCCGCTTCTGGTCCTCGCCGGTGAGCGTCTTGCGGGTCACCTTCTCGGTGGCGAGCACGGTGAGGTTCGTGACCTCGCTGCGGATCTCCTGGAGCGCCCGCTGGGTCTCCTGCTCGATGTCGCGCCGGGTCTGCTCCATGAGCTCCTCGCGCTTGCGCTTGGCCTCGGAGAGCGACTCCTGCTCGTGGACCTCACCCGCGCGCTGGGCGCGCGCGACGATGTGCTCGGCCTGGTCGCGCGCCTCCCGGAGGCGCTCGCGGTACTCCTCGAGCAGCTTGTCGGCCTCCTGGCGCGTGTGCTCGGCGGCGTCGATCGACTCCTCGATCGCGCGCTGGCGCCGGTCGAGCCCCTCCTGGATCTTGGGCAGCGCGTAACGGCGCAAGATGAACAGCGTTCCCAAGAAGGCGAGCAGCGTCCAGATCATCAGCCCCACGCTGGGGGAGACGAGAAAGGAGCCGCCGGAGGCGAGTGGAGAGGAGAGCGTGCCCATCGGCCTAGAGGAAGAAGGCGATGAGGCCGAAGATGAACGCGTAGAAGACGATCGCCTCGGTGAGGGCGAAGCCGAGCCACTGGATCGAGGTGATCTCCTCGCGCATCTCGGGCTGGCGGGTGACCGACTCGATCACCTTGCCGAAGATATAGCCGACGCCGATGCCGGGACCGATGGTGCCCAGGCCGGCCCCGACGCCCAGGGCGATCGACTTGAGCCCCATGGACGGGTCGGACGCCGCGAAGGGGATGAGGTCATGCAGCACGGAAGTTCCTCCTCAGGTTGGTCGGATCAGTGAGCGGTGGTCGCTTCGCCCAAATAGATCGAGGCGAGCGTGGCAAAGATGAAGGCCTGAAGCGTGGCGATCAGCCCCACCTCGAAGATGAAGAAGACGACTGCGATCGGCCCGGTGAGGGCACCGAGGGCGGCCAGCCCGAGGAGCACGACGAGCCCGCCGCCCATGAACAGGATGAGCAGGTGGCCGGCCAGGATGTTGGCGAAGAGCCGCACGGACAGGGAGATGATCCGCACGAACTGGGAGATCACCTCGATCGCGAAGAGCGGCCCCGCGGCGAAGCCGGTGATCCCCGCCGGCACCCAGCCCTTGAAGTAGCCGACGAACCCCTTGGCCCGGATTCCCTCGACGTGGTAGGAGAACCACACGACGAGGGTCAGCACGAGCGGGACCGAGAGGTTGGCCGTCGCCGCGTAGAGGGCGAGCGCCGGTATCTGGAGCCCGAAGACGCTCACCGTCTCCTGGCTCGTGGGCAGCGGCACGTACCCGATCATGTTCGAGAACCAGATGAAGAGGAACAGCGTCGAGATGAAACCGAACCACTTCACGGACATCCTCGTGTCCATGTTGCCCCGCGTGATGTTGTCGCGCATGAGGCCGTAGGCGACCTCCATCGCCGTCTGGACCCGGTTGGGCTTGGCCTGCATCCGGCGCGCGATGTAGGTCATCGTCAGGACGGTGAGGGCCGAGGCGAGGAAGAGGTAGAGCACGGCCTTGTTGATCGACATGTCGATCGACCCGAGCTTCAGGTCGATCCACGGCTCGAGCTTGAACTCCTCCTGCGGCTGGTAGGCGCTGTTCTTGCCGGCGGACGGGAACGCCACGCCGAGGATGACGAGCAGGGCGAGCAGGACCCCCGCGCCGATGAGGACCTTGGTACGCGTCCTCACGAGCGGTCCTCGAAGGGACGCATCGCCATCTGCAGGGCGATGTAGATGGTGAGGAGGGCGATGGCGAGCACGGCGGCGGAGAGGCCGGCCTTGCGCTCCGCGAGCCCGACGCCGAAGATGGTAAGGGCAATGAGCCAGGCGCGCCCGATCATGGACCCGGTGAGCAGTCCGGCCACCGTCCGCGGGTCGCGGGAGGCGGCGGCGCGGCGGGTGACATAGGAGCTGATCGCGCGCTGCACGCACCAGGCGAGCGCCATCGCTCCCCATCCGAGGAGCGGAAGGCCCGCCAGGAGGAAGACGGGCAGCGCGAGCGCCAGGAGGACCAGGTCGAGGTAGCGCACGACGCGCATGCCCTCAGAGCCTCTTAGAGCCCGTTTCACGGAGTCGGTCACGCCAACTGCGACCGTCTCGCGGCGCCGGATCGCCACCCGAGATCCTCGCCGATGCGCTGCATCGACTGCGGTCTCGCGCGGCGCCCGGCATCCACGACCCGACCGCCTCGGCGCACCCGCCTTTCCGTGAAACAGACTCTTAGCGCGGGCGTCGACACGGGCGTTCCCGCTCGGGATGGGGGGTGGTGAAGGGAGAGTCGGACATGGGACATCGTTGCCGGCGCGGGCACGAGGCCGGTGGCACTGGGGACTGGACGGGCCGGGGCCCGTCGGCCCCGGGCCAAGGCGGCTGCGCGATCCTACGTTAAGAACGTGCTTGTAACAACATTGTGACACTCCGCCGGAGGACGAGTCACCGCGCGTTCAGGGATCCAGCCGGCGCATGGCCTCGAAGCCCACCGTGACTGCCTCGCCAAGACGGCGCACCCGACCGAGGTGCCGCCTCGATTGCCCTCGCCCTGCTCGGCGCTTTCCGGTCGGTTGCGGGAACAACCACACGGTCACCGCGGACAAGGGCGGCTTCGACCTCGGCAACCTGGACAAGGGGGCGTCCAAGTCGGTGCATCTCCCCAAGCCCGGCGTCTACGCCCATCACCGCAACTACCACCCGTCGATGCACGGGCGCATCGTCCCCAGGCAGGTCAGCTAGGGCGCGGGCGCGCCGAGTCGACGCTCCCGTGAACCAGATCCCTGCTCGCCGCGTATTGACCCCCATCGGTCATCTCATCGTTCGACAGAAAGGACCGACCGCAATGTCCGAGTCCCATGACGACTCCCTCACCCTGGAGGAGCTCGATCGCGACGGCGCTCTGCAGGAGGCCGTCGGCGAAGTTGCCGAGATCGAGACCGACACGCGGTCGGCCCTCTTTCGCAAGACCGGCGCGTTCGTAGGTGGAGGGCTGCTCCTCGGAGCCGTGCCCCTGGCGATCGCCGGCGCCCAGAGCGGGAGCACTCCGGCCAGCGACGTGACCATCCTCAACTTCGCGCTGACGCTCGAGTACCTCGAGTCGACGTTCTACGAGCGGGCGGTCGCGAGCGGCAAGCTGAGCGGGGAGGTCGCCACCTTCGCTCAGGTGGTCGCCCAGCACGAGTCTCAGCACGTGGCGGCGCTGCAGTCGGCGCTCGGCTCCAAGGCGAAGGGCAAGCCGAGCTTCGACTTCAAGGGCACGACCTCCAACCAGAAGAAGTTCGCGGGCACCGCGCAGGTGCTCGAGGACACCGGCGTCTCGGCCTATCAGGGCCAGGCGACGAACATCAAGACCCCCGCGGTGCTCATGGCCGCCGGGTCGATCCTCCCGGTCGAGGCGCGGCACGCGGCCTGGATCCGCGACATCAACGGGCGCGGCGGCAACCCGTCTCCCGCGCCCGACGCGTTCAGCCCCGCCAAGTCCATGTCCGAGATCTTGTCGGCCGTCAAGGCGACCGGCTTCATCAAGGGCTAGACGGCCTCTCCTAGAGCACGAAAGGATCCTGACCCACATGTCCAATCAGCACTTCCCGAGCTTCTCGGAGCTCGACCGTGACGGGGCCGTGCAGGAGGCGGCGTCCAAGGTGGACGGCCTCACCCGCCAGGCCTTCTTGCGCCGCACAGGTGCCTTCGTCGGCGGAGGAGCGGCGTTCGCCGCGCTGCCCGCCTCGGCGTTGGCCCAGGGCTCGGCGTCGGGCGACGTCGCGATCCTCAACTTCGCGCTGACGCTCGAGTACCTCGAGTCTGCCTTCTACCAGGAGGCGGTCTCCAAGGGAGCCCTCAACGGCGAGACGAAGAAGTTCGCCGCGGTCGTCGCCGACCACGAGGCCCAGCACGTGACCGCGCTGCAGAAGGCGCTCGGCGGCAAGGCTGTCAAGAAGCCGAAGTTCGACTTCAAGGGCACGACCGCCAGCCAGTCGACGTTCCAGGCGACGGCGATGACGCTCGAGGACACCGGCGTGAAGGCCTACCTCGGCCAGGCCGGCAACATCAAGGCCAAGACCGTGCTCGCCGCGGCGGCGTCGATCCTCCCCATCGAGGCGCGGCACGCGAGCTGGATGCGGGACATCATCGGCAAGGGCTCGAGTCCGTCGCCGGCGCCCAACGCGTTCCAGCCCTCGCTGACCATGGCGGAGGTTCTCTCCGCGGTGGCGAGCACCGGCTTCATCCCCGGCATGTCGAGCGCCTCGGCCGGCTCGGCGGCCTCCGGGTCGCCGAGCATGACGGGCTAGCCGGCGCAGTCCTCCGGGTGTGGGCGGCCGTGCCAGGCGCGGCCGCCCAACCCCGATCGCCCTCCCATGTCACGCCACGTATCCCCTTTCGCTCGTCGTGTCCTCTTCGGTCTTGCGGCGCTCATCGCGTCCGCCGTGGTGAGCCTGCTCGCCACCGGAGCGTTCACGAGCGACTCTCCCCCCCAGGCGCCCTCAACCCTTCCCCGGGCGTTTCGGCCGCCCTCGCCGCACGGGCCGGTCGCGTTCTCCCCCGCCGCCGCGGTCGCCCGGCTCCCCCGCGATGCGAACGTGGTCGCGCGGGCTCGACGTACGTCGCTTGCGGTCTTTAGGCACGCGGGCGACCGCCGCCCCTATCGAAGGGTGAGCTCCCGCCGAGTGGGCGGCCGAGCGGTTCCCCTGGTCTTCCTCGTACGCTCGCGGCGGCCAGGATGGCTCCGCGCCTACCTTCCCGTGCGGCCCAACCGGCAGACGGGCTGGCTGCGCGCTCGCGATGTCTCTCTGGCCCAGGACCCGTACCGAATCCGCATCGAGCTGAAGCGTCACCGGCTGCTCGTCTATCGAGGCGCCCGACGTATAGCCCGAGAGCCCATCGCCACCGGCAAGGCGCTGAGCCCCACACCCCTCGGGCGCTACTACGTCACCGACCTGGTCAAGCCCCCGGACCCGGGTGGCTTCTTCGGACCGTTCGCGCTCGGCCTCTCGGCGTTCTCGCCGGTCTACACGACCTTCGAGGGCGGCGACGGCCAAGTCGGCATCCACGGAACGAACGATCCCTCGCTGATCGGCCGGGACGTCTCGCACGGGTGCATCCGGGTGGCCAACCGCGTGATCACGCGACTCGCCAAGCTCCTGCCGCTCGGCACGCCGGTGGACATCGCCCACTGAGCTCACGTTGCCATCCGGTGAACGCCCACTTGCGCCCGGGGTCGCGGACCCTAACGTGGGTGGGGACCAAGCGAGCGACCGGCGGGCAACGACGATCCGCCAGAAGGGAAGCGTCTTCCATGTCCTACGTGGACCTGCACTGCCACCTCCTTCCGGGAGTGGACGACGGGGCGCCGAGCCTCGAGCACGCCGTGGCGCACGCGCGCCGGCTCGCCGGGGAGGGCGTGCGCGACGTCGCCGTGACCCCGCACGTGAACTCGATCTGGGCGCTCGACGTCTGCTCGATCCCCGCTCGCGTGCACGAGCTCACGACGGAGCTGGCCGCCGAAGGGCTCGGCGGCGTGCGCCTGCACGCCGGCGGCGAGCTCGCGCACGAGCGGGCGGCCGACCTCGGCGACGAGGAGCTCGCGCTGATCGCCCAGGGGCCGCCGCCCGCCCGATGGCTCCTCGTCGAGGCGCCCTTCGCGGGGATCTCGACCGACTTCGTGGCGGCGCTGGACGACCTGCGCCGTCGAGGCTTCGGCGCGCTCATCGCCCATCCCGAGCGTGCGGCGGGGCTCGCCCGCGACGGGATGGAGCGTCTACGGCCGCTGCTGGCCTCGGGTGCGCTGCTTCAGGTCAACGTCTGCTCCCTGCTCGGCCAGCACGGCCTCGAGGTCCAGGAGCAGGCGGTTCGGCTGCTCCGCGGAGGTCTCGCGCACGTGCTCGCCTCCGACGGGCACCCCGGCACCCGCGAGCACACCCTCGGGCTCGGCTTCCACCTCGCCCTGCGCGCGGGCGCGAGCTCGCTTCAGGGATGGCGGCTCACGCAGGACAACCCGCGCTTCCTTTTGCGCCACGGCATCCCCTCCGGTTCGCCGGCCATGCCCCCCGGCGCCGAGCGGGTGGCCGTCTAGGAGCGTCGAGCCGCCTTCTTGGCGCGCGGGGCCGGCTTGCCCTCCCGGGCCAGCCGTCCGCGCTCCTCCCAGTCGGCCAGCCACCGGCCGAGCCTCTTGGAGGCCTCGACGCCGCGACGCCACTGGGCCGGGCTCACCGCCGGTTCGTGCCGCCGCATGCGGCGCACTCTAGATGCTCGCGCGCAAACACGCGCCGCCCGCTCGGCGCCGGTGCTTGCGGGCGGGCCCGCGGCTTTGCCGAGTGACGAGTTACCCCTCGTATGTGGCGTCAGATCGCCACTCGGCGATTCGTGCGCCCGGGCATGCGTTACGCCGACTCCGGACTACAGGTAGCGGCGCTCCCTGACCACCGTGGCGCCGCGGTCGCGACGCGCCCACAGCGTGGTCCAAAGCAGGGCGAAGATCAGTCCGATGACGCCGACGACCAAGAGGATCGTGCCGATCGTCTGGACGCTGATACCGCTGAGGGTGGCGTGTACGGCGAAGCGCAGGATCGCGCCGAGCGCGATGAGGAAGAGGGACGTTCCGATGCCCATTGTCGATCGACTCCGTTCGATTCCCTACGTGGACGGAACGCCAGTCTTCCCCATCCGGGTCGATTTCACGCCTCGCCGGACACCACCATGACCCGGCCGGAGCCGTCGACCCCGAGCCGGTGGGTGCCGGCCAGCAACTCGAGCACCTCGGCGCCCACGACCTCCCGGCGCCAGCCGCGGATGGTGCGCACGTCGGGCTCGGGCTCCCCGCGACGCGCGGCGGCGACGACGCGAGTGAGGTCGGCGCGCGCGGCGAGCACTTCGTAGGCCACGCCGGCCTCGAGCGCCCGCTGGCGAACGAGGGCCTCCGCCAGGGCGATGACGGGAGCGTCGGTGGGCTCGAGCGGCGGCGGACGGTCGACGTCGAGCGGGGGAGGCGCGGAATCCCGGCCGCGCGCCACGGCCTCGAGGAGCGCGGGGCCGCGACGGCGCAGGCCGCGCGGATGCAGGCCGCGCACCTGCTCGAGCGCGCGGGCGTCGCTCGGCAGGCGGCGGGCGAGCTCGACGAGCGCCGCGTCGGCGACGATGGTGCCGACCGGCTTGTCCTCGGCCAGGGCCGTGAGCTCGCGCCACGCCGCGAGCTCACGCGCCGCGGCGCGCGATCGGGCGGAGAGCTGGTGCACCCGCGGCAGGCGCCGCCACGCCTCGTCGGGGTCGCGCTGCACGTCGGAGCGCTCGAGCGCCCGGCACTCGTCGCGCACCCACTCGAGCCGGCCGCGGTCACGCAGCCGCTCCTGGAGGAAGCCCGCGAGCTGGAGCAGATGCTCGACATCGCCCCGGGCGTAGGCGAGCTGCTCGCCGGTCAGTGGTCGAGCGTCCCACCGCGTGAAACCGGCGGACTTCGAGCCCCTGACGCCCAGCGCGTCGGCGAGGAGGTTGCCGTAGCCGGCCTGGGCGCCGAAGCCGGCGAACCCGGCGGCGACTTGGGTGTCGAAGACCCGGGTGAGCTCGGTGCCCCACTCGCGGCGCAGGATGCCCGCGTCCTGGCGGCCGGCGTGGAGGACGACCTCGACCTCGGGGTCGGCGAGGACCCCGGCGAGGGGACGGTGATCGAAGCCGGCGAACGGGTCGAGGAGCTCGGTGCGAACGCCTCCGCCGGGCTCGTCCACCGCCACCTGGACGAGGCACAGCAGCGGCAGGTAGCGGCCCTCGGTCATGAACTCCGTGTCGACGGCGAGCCGACCGCCGGCCGCGGTCAGGGCGGCCGTGTCGGGAGCGGCCACCCGACGCGCCTACGCCGCGGCCGGCCCCGACGCCGGTCGCAGCCGAGGCCGGGGGAGCTGGCCCTCGACCCACATGGCGGCCAGTCCGACCCGCGGCAGGCCGAGGGCGCCCTGGTAGAGGAGGTAGCGCGGCTCCCAGCGCGGGAAGAACTTCGCGTTGAAGCGGTAGAGGCTCTCGATCTGGAAGAAGGGATTGCCGAGCGCGATCGCCCGACCGAGCACCCGCTCGAGCCAGCGCCGCGGCGAGTGGATCCAGCGGGCGAAGGCAGCGAAGTTGAGCGAGATCTCCTCCACTCCGCGCTCGCGCAGAAGCTCGATCGCCCGCACGACGAGGAACTCGGTCAGGCCGTTCGGCGTGTCGGGATCGCGGCGCATGAACGAGAGCGACATGGCCGGGCGCCGGTAGCAGGGCACGAAGTGCAGGACCCCCCGTATCCGACCCTCGCCGTCGCGGGCGAGCACGACGAGCGACTCGGCCATGTGCTCGCCGCGCAGGGAGTCCATCGCCATGGAGAAGCCGCGCTCCGGAGCGCCCTCGCGACCACGTTCGAGCACGCCCTCGAGCTCGTCGAGCGCCGGATCGTCGAGGGCGGAGAGCGCGTGGGCCTCCGCGGTGTATTCGCCCTTGGCCAGCCGCGAGACCGACTGGCGCACCTTGCGGATCGACCGTCCCTCCAGCGAGAAAGCGCACACGTCGACCATGGCCTCGTCGCCCATGTAGAGCGAGCGCAGGCCGGCGAGCTCCCACAGCGGCAGCGACTTCTCGCTGGCCCCGACCACGCCGAGCCTCAGTCCCCGGGTCTGGGCGAAGGTGGCCACGTCGCGCACGAGAGCCGGCAGCGCCTCGGCCGGCCCCACCGGGTCGCCCGATACGAGCAGGCAGCCGCTCTCGGTGCGGTAGCCGAGGAAGGCCTCACCTCCGGGCGAGAAGAGGTACTGCTTGTCCTCGCGCAGCTTGAAGAACGAGAGCGTGTCCTCCCCGTGGGCGCGCACGAGGTCGCAGGCCAGGCGCCGAGCGCTGGCCTCGGGGCGGCCCTGCGGCACGGCGAGAGGACGGAAGACGAGGTAGGCCGCGGTGAGGAGCGTCCAGGCCGACACGAGCCCGACCCCGAGGGGCAGCCACGCGAAGACGCCATGGAACTCCTCGGGACCCGCCTGCCACACGAGCAGGTCGGCGATCTGGCGGATCGCCGCCGCGACGCCCAGTCGCGGGGCGGAGGCGTAGACGGCGATCGCGGCCACCACGATGGCGGAGAGCCCGAGGAGCGGCAGGCGCCAGAAGGCCCCACGCAGCGTGAGCCGCTCGTGGCGCACGGTGAACGCCGCGCGGCCCCACCACAGCACGGCCGCCACCGCCCACGAGGCGGCCGCCTCCTCGAAGTCGAGGCCCTTGAGGAGATCGAGCAATCCGAGGAGGAGGAGCAGTCCGATCGCCGCCTGCCACGCCCGCCACCGGCGGCGGGCGAGGTAGAACGAGGCGAGACAGAGACCGGCGCCGGCCGGGAGCGCGAGCGCGTGGAAGATCGGCACCGCGTCGATCCCCTCGAGCTCCAGGAGCACGTGGCCGCGCCAGCTCAGGTTGGGCGTGAGGGTCGAGACGAGGTTGACGAGGCCGACGACGAGCGCGGCGAGGGACGCAAGGCGCGGAGGCCAGCCCGGGCGGCGCGCGGGAGGCGCCGCGCGCGGCGGCGGGGCGGCTGGGGGCGCCTCGACGGCCTCCGGGGAGAGACTCGACATCGGTCACAGAGGATAGGCGGGCGCGCGGCTCCCTCCAAGGCGTCCGCCCCGCCGCCCCGCGCTCAAGGCGCTCGTGCCGCGCGCCGATTCCGATCACCGACGTCGATGCGCCGGATCATGCTCACGCTCCTGCTCGCCGCCGGGCTCACCCTGCCCGCCGTCCCGGCCTTCGCGAACCCCTTCACGCCGCCCGCGGGGGAGCTCTGGGCGGGGCTGACCGGCGGCAACGACGCCCGGGAGTACTCGCGGCAGGTGGCGCACCCACCCGTCTTTCAGTTCTTCACCGCGTGGGACGAGCCGACCGGGTGGATCTTCGACCGCGCCCGCGCGGCGCGGGCGCGGCCCATGCTGTCGATCTCCACCACCGGCGGCGGCCCTGAGCGCATCTCTCCGCAGGGCATCGCCGCGGGGCGCGGCGACGGTTACCTGCTCGCGCTGAACCGAGGCCTCGCCGCCTACGGCGGGATCGGCTACGTGCGCCTCATGGCCGAGATGGACGGCTACTGGAACCCGTACTGCGCCTTTGGCCCCGATGGGCGCTCGCGCGGCGCCTCGCACTCCACCGCGGAGTTTCGCCGCGCGTGGCGACGCTCGGTGACGATCGTGCGCGGCGGGCCGCTTGCCGCCGTCGACCGGCGCCTGGCCGCCCTCGGCCTGCCGCCCGTGCACGGCGCCGGGGGCGACCTGCCCCGGCCTCGTGTCGCCTTCCTCTGGGTGCCGCAGGTCGCCGGCGCACCTGACACCGCCGCCAACGCTCCGCGCGCCTACTGGCCCGGGCGCCGGTGGGTCGACTGGGTGGGCACCGACTTCTACTCCCGCTATCCCAACTTCGCGGGCCTCGAGCGCTTCTACCGCGCCTACGGCACACTGCCCTTCGCGTTCGGCGAGTGGGCGATCTGGGGCCGCGACGACCCCGCCTTCGTGCGGGGGTTCCTGGGGTGGGTAGGCCGTCATCCGCGCGTGCGAATGATCCTCTACAACCAGGGCAACAACCCCGTCGGTCCCTTCCGCCTCTCCCGCTACCCGGCGAGCGCCGGCGCCCTGCGCGCCGGCCTGCGCGGGCGGCGCTTCCCCGCCTACGCGCCCGAGCTGCGACCGTAGGGACCCGGCGCGCTCACCGTCTACTCGTAGAAGGCCACGGTGCCGAGGATGACGAACGTGGCCACGAGCGCCCAGCCCTCGAACGCCGTTGCCTCCCCGTCGCTCGTGATCTGCCAGATGAGCAGCGCGGTGGCCACCAGGGCCCCGACGTAGACGGGCGCCAGCGCGAAGGTCAGCGACGTCGAGAACAGCAGCGAGACGAGCACCAGCAGCGGAAAGAGGAAGGCGGCGATCTGGGCCACGGAGTTCTTCACCACGGAGATCGCCAGGTCGGCCTGACCCTTGGCGGCGAGGACGATCCCCGTGACGTTCTCGACGGCGTTGCCGGCGATCGCCACGATCACCAGTCCGGCGAAGGACTGGGAGAGGTGGAGCTGTGTGATGGTGGGCTGGAGGGCGTGCACGAACCAGTCCGAGACGAACGCCGAGGCCACCCCGCCGACCGTGAGGAGCCCCACGCTGAGCGCGAGTGGCACGCGCGGCTCCTCCTCGCGCCGCTCCTCGCCCGCCGCCGCGCGGTCGGAGCGCAGGTAGGGCAGGACCCACGCGCCGTAGATCCCGAGGAGCGCGACGGCGCCGATGGTCGAGATCGCGCGGATGTGATGGCTCGCGGCGTCGCTCGCCGAGCCCGAGAGCCCGATGAGGACGATGATGAAGGTGGCGACCAAGAGCAGCGTGGCGGTGTCGTTGGGGAGACGCACCCCGAAGCGCATGACGCCGTCGCCCGCGGCGCGGGCGCCGGCGACGAGCACGAGCCCGAGCACGAGCAGCGCGTTGACGAGGATGGAGCCGAGGATCGAGGTCTGCGCCACGACGAGCTGCCCCGCGCCGAGCGCGAAGAGCACGACGAAGAACTCCGGCAGGTTGCCGAGCGTCGACTGCAGGAAGCCGGTGACCGCGGGCCCGAAGCGCTGACCCACCTGCTCGGTGGAGAACGAGACGATCCACGCCATGCCCGCCAGCGCCAGCGTGGCCAGGCCGAAGGCCACGAGCGACGGGACCCCCGGGGCGTAGCGCGCCACGCCCGCGAGGACGGTGAGCAGGAGGATCGCGCCGAGGGCGGCGAGCTGCAGGCGGGAGAGGCCGGCGATCACGCCGGCGAGTATTCCAGGAGCGCCTCGCGCCGCCGGGGGCCCCTCAGTCGCGGCGGGGCGCCGCCGGAGGATGGAACTCGGGCGGGGAGTCGAGCGCCTGGCCGGTCGGCCCGTCACCGTCCTCCTTCTCCTTGGGCGCCTCGCGCGGCTCGAGCTGGATCTCTCGGTGGGCGGGCAGCCCGGCGGAGAGCTCGCGCGAGCGCTCGAGCTCGGCGTCGAACTCGATCCCCAGCAGGAGCGAGAGGTTCGTGAGCCACAGCCAGACGAGCAACGAGATGAGCGCTCCGAGGGTCCCGTAGGTCTTGTTGTAGGAGCCGAAGTGCGCCACGTAGAAGCCGAAGGCCGCCGAGGCCAGCGCCCACAGCACCACGGCGAGCACGCCGCCCGGCGAGATCCAGCGGACCTTGGGCTGGCGGACGTTGGGCGCCACGTAGTAGAGGATCGCGACCATCCCGACGACCACGACCAGGAGCACCGGCCACTTGGCGATGCCCCACACGGTGACCGCGGTCGAGCCCAGCCCGATCGCGTCGCCCACCGCCTTGGCCAGCGAGCCGGTGAGGGTGATGGAGATGGTCACGAGCGCGAGCAGAAGCGTCATGACGACCGTCACCACGAGCTGGAGCGGCCGGAGCTTCCAGAAGGGACGGCCCTCCTTGACCTCGTAGACGGCGTTCGAGGCGCGGATGAAGGCGCCGATGTAGCCCGAGGCCGACCACAGTGCGCCCAGCAGGCCGACGCCGAGGAGCGCGCCCGCACCGCCCTTGCTGGCCACCACTCCGTCGATCGCCGGGCGGATCGTGTCCACCGCCGACTTCGAGCCGAGCGTGCGCACGATGCCCAGCAGGTCGTTGACCGTCCCGGCGTTGCCGAGCAGCCCGAGGAGCGCCACCAGCACGAGGAGCGCGGGAAAGAGGGCCTGGACGGCGTAGTAGGTGAGCGCCGCGGCCCAGTCGGTGAGGTTGTCGTCCCGGAACTCGGAGACCGTGCGCTTCAGCGTCCCCTTCCAGCCGTGCTTCGGCAGATCGGTGGGCTTGTCCGGACCCATCCCGCGGGATCCTAGCCGCGCCCGGGCGGACCGGGAGCCTCCGGCGGCGCGGGAGGCCGCTCCGTGTGCGTCAGGCCTCGGCCGCCGCCCCGAGCTGGACTCCGATCACCTTGAGCCGGCGGCTGAGCGCGGTGAAGGCGAACTCGTTGACCTCCTGGCTCGAGTAGCCGAGCAGGGTCCAGTCGGAGAACGGGTCCTTGCCCTTGGGCACGAGGACCCCCGCGGCGACGGGCAGGAGCTCGGCGAGCCGGTCCTGGATGCGGCGGGCGAGGGCCGGGTCTGAGGCCTTCTGCTGCAGGAACCAGGTCCCGTAGGCGACGTGGCGATGCTCGTCCTGGGAGATCAGCCTGAAGCCCTCGACGAAGCCGGGGAGGATCCGCTGGCGCTCGAGGTAGTCGGTGATGAAGTTCTGGCCGGTGAGGGCAAGGGTCCCCTCGATGACCATGTGGTAGGTGGTCACGAAGTCGACCTTGGCCTCGAGGTCGGCCGGGTCCTCGACGAGCCGCCGGCCGGCCTGCACCAGGTGCTCGTCGAACAGGGTGACGAAGGCGTCGTTGAGGTCGTCGCGCACGCGCTGCAGGCGAGCGTCCATGTCGCCCTCGTAGCCGATCACCTCGCGGTAGAAGCGGTCGAAGTGCTGCGCGTGACGGGCTTCGTCGACCTGCTGGGTGGTGAGGTAGGCCTCCTCGCTCTGGTCCTCGTAGGCCATCACCAGGCCGGAGAACTGCGTGGTCACCCGCTCCTCGCCGACAAAAAAGGAGGAGAGGCCCCAGACGATGTCGTCGCGGTGCTCGCCGCTCAGGTTCGCCCAGTCCTCGCGGTCGCGGGCGAGGTCGATCCGGTGCGCCTGCCAGTTCTGGCGCTCCCAGAGCTCGTAGAGCTGCTGCGGGTTCTGGAGCTTGTACTTCCGGGAGAGCTGGCGATCGTCGGTGATGGTGGCGACGTCGCCCTGCTGGGTGAGCTCGAGCAGGGTGGACACGGGTGCCTCCGAAGCCGGCGCGGGTGGGCGGACGGCCGGAGTACACCACTGCGTTGACACTGTGTCAAGCGCCGCCGACGCGGGCTCGGCTAGCCTCGAGGCTCATGCCGTCGAGCTCCCAGCGCGCCGCCGAGCCCGGGCCGCGGCGTGCGGCGGTGGAGTCCGGCGTCCTGCGCGCCACCGAGGCGATGCTGGCCGGCGGCGCCTCGTTCGCCGAGCTCGGCGTCGAGCGGATCGCCACCGCTGCCGGCATCTCCCGCACCGCCTTCTACTTCTACTTCCGCGACAAGCGCGAGCTGCTCGTCCGCCTCACGGAGGACGTCGCCGGCCTCCTGTACTCCGAGGCCGAGCGCTGGTGGCAGGGTGAGGGAGACGGCCGCGAGCAGCTGCGCGCCGCGCTGCCGCGGATCCTCGCCCTCTACGCCGAGCACCGAGCGGTGCTGCGTGCGGTGGTGGGCGTGGCCGCCGTCGACGAGGAGATCGCGTCGGCGTGGCGGGCGCTGATCGGGCGCTTCGTGGAGGCCACGCGCACGCGGATCGAGCTCGAGCAGGCCGCGGGACGGGTGGATGGGACCCTCCCCGCCGAGCCGGTCGCCTTCGCGCTGTGCTGGATGACCGAGCGCGCCTGCTACGAGCAGCTCGAGCGTGGCGGCGAGCTCGGCGAGGAGCAGTTCCTGCGCGGCCTCGAGGCGATCTGGTTCGGCGCCGTCTACGGGCGTGAGCCCGCACCCTGAGCTCCCTCGGACCGCCCTCCGCCACCGCCAGAGCCGTGGGGCACCTCGCGCGTCTCGCGCTCGAGCGCCCCAAAGTCGCCGGTCTCGAGCTCGCGCTCGACGCGCTCGACGATCTCGTGCTCGCTCGTGTCGGGGTCGAGGCGACGCAGTTGCCAGCCCCGCAGCCGCCGGAGCTTGAGGATCTCGAGCGTGTAGATGACGTAGACGCTGGCCGCCAGGGCCAGGAGGCCGAGCCCGCCCATGACGAGCGACCATCCGGTGTGGAAGTGCCCGTGGTGGTCGGAGTAGGGCACGAAGCGCAGGGCCACCGCGAGCGCGGCCAGGCTCGCCGTCCAGCCGTAGAGGTAGAGCACCGTGCGCCGCTGGCTGAAGCCGATGCGCGCCATGCGGTGGTGGAAGTGGTTGGCGTCGGCCAGCCAGACCTTGCGCCGGTACTTCAGCCGCTTGGCCACGACGAACCCCGTGTCGAGGAAGGGGACGGCGAGGATCGTCATCGGCAGGATCAGCGCGATCACCGCGTTGGTCTTCAGCGTGCCCTGCACGGTCACGCAGCCGAGGAGATACCCGAGGAGGTTCGAGCCGCAGTCGCCCATGAAGACCGACGCGGGGTGCACGTTGTGGAGCAGGAACCCCAGCGCCGCCCCCGCGGTGAGGGCGGCGAGCACCCCGGCGCGATTGACGCCCAGGTCGAAGGCGATGATCGCGAACGCGACTCCGGCGATCGTGCACACCCCGGCGGCGAGGCCGTCCAGCCCGTCGCTCAGGTTGACCACGTTCATGATCGCGACGAGCCCGATCAGCGTCACCACGCCCCCGACGCCGTGCAGCGGGATGGCGCCCAGGAACGGGAGCGTGAAGCTCGTGACCTGCACGCCCGTGGCGACCGGGATGGCCGCCGCCGCGACCTGGCCACCCAGCTTCCAGTGAGGCGCCAGGTCGACCACGTCGTCGATCGCCCCGATGACGGTGATCACCCCGGCGCCGGCGAGGATCCCCCACGTCTGGTCGCTCGTGGGCAGCCAGATGAGCCCGGCGAGCAGCGCGCTGGCGAAGATGGCGAGGCCTCCGAGCCGCGGCGCGGGCCGGGTGGAGAGTCCGCGCTCACGCGGCTCGTCGACGGCTCGAAGCCTGACCGCGAGGCGCTTGGAGGGTGGCGTGAGCACCGCGGAGGCCGCCAGCGCGGTCACGAAGGCCAGGATCGCGTCGAGCGTCGTCATGAGCCCTCGAAGGATCGCAGCCGGGCGCGACGGCCGGCGCGGCGCGGCCTTTAGACGACGGCGGCCGGGGCGCTCAGGTGCTCGTAGAGCGGATACCGCTCGACGATCGCGTTCACCCGCTCGTTCAGCTCGCCGTGGTGGGCGGCGAAGTCCGGACCCAGCGCGGCGGCGATGATCCGCCCGACCTCGACGAAGTCCTCCTCGCGGAGCCCCCGCGTGGCCAGGGCGGGCGTTCCGATCCGCAGGCCGCTCGAGACCGCCGGCGGCCGGGGGTCGAACGGCACCGCGTTGCGGTTCACCGTGATCCCGAGCTCGTGCAACCGGTCCTCGGCCTGCTTGCCGTCCAGCTCGGACTCTCGGAGGTCGCAGAGCACGAGGTGCACGTCGGTGCCTCCGGTCAGCACGCTCACCCCGGCGCCCGCGCCGAGCAGCTCGCGCGCCAGCGCCCGCGCTCCGGCCACCGTGCGCTCCTGGCGCTCGCGGAAGACCTCGGTGGCGGCGATCTTCAGCGCCACGGCCTTACCGGCGATCACGTGCTCGAGCGGCCCGCCCTGCTGGCCGGGGAAGACCGCGGAGTCGATCGCCTTGCGGTGCTCCTCGCGGCAAAGGACGATCCCCGAGCGGGGACCGCCGAGCGTCTTGTGCACGGTCGTCGTCACCACGTCGGCGTGCGGGATGGGGCTGGGGTGCAGCCCGGCGGCCACGAGGCCGGCGAAGTGCGCCATGTCGACCATGAGCCGGGCGCCGACCGCGGCGGCGATCTCGCCAAAGCGCGGGAAGTCGAGCTGCCGTGGGTAGGCCGACCAACCGGCGATGATCAGCGCGGGCCGGTGCTCGTGGGCGAGGCGCTCCACCTCGTCCATGTCGACGAGGCTGGTCTCGCGGTCGACGTGATAGGGCACCACCTGGTAGAGCCGGCCCGAGACGTTGAGCCGCATTCCGTGCGTGAGATGGCCGCCGTGGGAGAGCTCGAGGCCCATGATCTTCTCGCCGGGCTCGAGCAGCGCGTGGAACACGGCGGCGTTGGCCTGGGCGCCGGAGTGGGGCTGGACGTTCGCGTGCTCGGCCCCGAAGAGGTCCTTGGCGCGGTCGATCGCCAGCTGCTCGGCGACGTCGACGTGCTCGCAGCCGCCGTAGTAGCGGCGACCCGGATAGCCCTCGGCGTACTTGTTGGTCAGCACCGAGCCCTGGCACTCGAGCACGGCCTGGGGCACGAAGTTCTCCGAGGCGATCATCTCGAGCGTGCGCTGCTGGCGCTCGAGCTCGGCGGCGAGCACGTCGGCGATCTCGGGATCGACCTCGGCGAGCGGGCGGGAGAGGAGGTCGCTCATCGGCGGGAGGCCTCGAGGTCGCGGATCTGCTCGACGCGGCGCTCGTGCCGTCCGCCCTCGAAGTCCGTGGAGAGGAACGCGCGCACGATGCGATCGGCGGCGGTGAGCTCGACCCGGCGCCCGGAGAGCGCGAGCACGTTGACGTCGTTGTGGCGGCGTGAGAGCGCGGCCTCGTCCGGGTCGTGCGCGTTGACCGCGCGCACGCCGACGACCTTGTTGGCCACGATCGACACGCCGACGCCCGAGCCGCAGACGAGGACGCCGGCCTCGGCCTCGCCATCGGCGACGAGCCGGGCGGCGGGCGCCGCATAGGCCGGATAGTCGATGGATTCGTCGCTCTGGGGCCCCACGTCGACGACATCGTGCCCCTCCCCGACGAGCGTCGCCTTCACGTGCTCCTTGAGCGCGTAGCCGGCGTGATCGGAGGCCAAGGCGATCCGCATGCTCACCGGTCGAGCCTAGCAGCGGCCGGGGCCGCGAAGAACCGGCTGCGGGCCGCTTCAGCCCAGCGCCGCGGCCAGCTCCTCGAGGCCGACCGCGCCCTCGCGGAGCACCCTCCACCCGCCGCCGTTCTCGTAGGCCTGCAGGTCGACCACCGTGGAGGGCACTCCGGGGAGCTCGCCGCCGTCGATCACCAGGTCGACTCCGTGGAGCACGCGCTCGGGCACCTCTTCGAGGCGCCGAGCATCGGGCTTGCCCGAGCGGTTCGCGCTGGACTGGAGCACCGGCCAGCGCACCGCGGAGAGCGCCGCGACGGACGGCACCCGCAGACCGATGGTCTCGGGGCTCGGCCCGCAGGCCAGGGGGAAGCGCCGGGCGGGGTTGGGGAGCAGCAGCGTGAGGCCTCCGGGCAGCAGACCCGCGACCGCATCCGCCGTCCGCGGCCCCAGCTCCGGCAGGGCCGCGAGCGCGAGCTCGGCGTCGAAGAACATGACCGCCGCCGGCTTCTCGGGAGGGCGACCCTTCAGGCGGTAGAGGCGCTCGACGCCCTCGCGCGAGTCGGGGTCGCACGCGAGCCCGTACACCGTGTCGGCGGGGAAGAGGGCGACGCCGCCGACCGCCATGCACCGCTCGAAGGCCGCGGCCTTGGACGTGCTCACGAGCGGCCGATCACCACGCGCTCGATCCCCGCCAGGTCGCGGCGCGCGCCGCCGTCGGCGAAGCCCGCCCCACGCATGAGCTCGCGGACCGCGGATGCCTGGCCCGCGCCGACCTCCACGGCGACGAGCGCGGTGCGCCCGGCGGCCTCGCGCACGAGCCGCCGCACCACGGCGAGGCCATCCTGACCCGCGAACAGCGCTCCAGCCGGCTCGTGCCGGGCGATCTCGGGCGCGAGGCGCTCGCGCTCGCCCAGCCCGACGTAGGGCGGGTTGGCCAGGACCGCATCCCACGGGCCGTCGAGACCGGCGAGGAGGTCGGCGCGGACCAGCTCGACCTCGAGCTCCAGGCGCCGCGCGTTCTCGGCGGCCACCTCGAGTGCCGCGGCGCTCACCTCGCTCGCGATGACGAGGAGGTCGGGGCGCTCGTGCTTGAGGGCGAGCGCCACCGCTCCGCTGCCCGTCCCCACGTCGAGCACCCGCGCGCCGGGCGGGAGCTCCAGCCCGACCTCGACGAGCAGCTCGGTCTCCGGGCGCGGGACGAGCACCCGGCGATCCACCACGAGCTCGACGTGCCGGAAGCCGCGGCGCCCCACGATGTAGGCGACGGGCTCGCGGTCCGCGCGCCGGCTCACCAGCGCCCGGAAGGCGGTGAGCTCCCCGTCGTCCAGCGGCCGCTCCCGCCGTGTGAGGAGCGCCACCCGCTCGACGCCCAGGACGTGAGCGAGAAGCAGCTCCGCGTCGAGGGCGGGCGTCTGGCAGCCCGCCTCGGCGAGTTCCCGGCGCGCCGCGCCGAGGGCTGCGCGCGTGGTGTGGAGAACCGGGACGATCAGCCGGCCACCTCCAGCGCGGCGTCGACGAGGAGCTGCGGATCACGGCGCACGCGCTCGGGCGACGAGCCGGCCTTGCGCTCCAGCGCCAGCGCCCGGGGATCGGTGAGCGGGCGCAGGCGGCCCTGCCGCATCAGGGACTCGTCGACGCCGCCCAGGCGCCCGCCGTAGGTCGTGTAGACCGGGGTTCCGAGCGCGACCGCCTCGCGGTTCATCGTGCCTCCGGCCGACACCACGAGGTCGGCGAGGGCGATGAGGCTCTGGGCCTCGACGGCATCGCCGGGCACGACCAGGGAGGGCAGGGCGAGGCCGCGGACGTAGGCCCGCTGGTCCTCGGTGCGCGGGATCACCACGGCGCTCACGTGCTCCTGCACCCCGAGGTGGGTGAGCACCTGGCGGAAGAGCGGGTTGGACTTGCGGTGGTAGAGCGAGACGTCGGGCGGCGGACGGATGACCACCAGCACCCGCTGGCGGTCGATCGCGAGGTGCTCGAGCACCCCGGGATCGGGAACGAAGTCCGACAGGTAGTACTCCTCCTTGAGCCCCGGGTACTGGAAGAGCTTCTCGGGCCCGACGCCGTAGCGCCGCAGGCGCTCGGGCGGGATCATGTCCGGCGTCATCACCCGGCGGGCGCGCCGGCAGCCGATGTTGTGCTGCTGGACCGCCCACTCGTAGTCGAAGGTGTTGACGGCGGGAACCCCCAGCCATCCCGCCGCGATGGCGAGGTCGTTCGAGCCGTGGCCGATCGCCAGGTCGAAGCCTCCACGGCGGCCGAAGCTGCGCATGGAGAGGCTCCGGGAGAGCAGCGAGGCGAGCTTGCGTGGGCGCGAGGCGCCGCCGTGGCGGCCGAAGGGGGTGTGCTCGATGTCGTGCAGCCGGGCGAGCTGGAGCGTCTGCGCGTAGTCGCGCGCGGTCACGAGGACCTCGTGTCCCTGGGCGCGCAGGCGCTCGATGATCGGCCGGAAGACCAGCACGTGGGCCGGCGCGGTCATGTCGATCCAGATGCGCATCAGGCGGCGAGGGGTGAGGCGCTCGGCACCGAGGTCTCGAGCCACAACCCGAAGGCCATGAGCCCCCAGAGGCCGCGCGAGTGGTCGTGGCGCCCGGAGACGTGCTCGTCGAGCACGCGAGTCACCGCCGCCGGGTCGAGGTACCCCTGGCGTCGCACGGTGGCCGGCGAGAGGACCTCGCGCGCGAAGGGCTCGAGCTCCCCGCGCAGCCAGGCCGCGGCGGGGATGGAGAACCCGTTCTTGGCGCCGTAGGCGATCGAGGGGCCAACCAGGGGGGCCACCGCGCGGCGCAGCAGCCGCTTCTTGGCCATCCCGCGCACCTTGAGCGCGCGCGGGAGCGCGAGGGCCAGCTCGGTCACCGCCGGGTCGAGGAAGGGAACGCGCGCCTCGAGCGAGTGCGCCATGCTCGCGCGGTCGGTCTTCACGAGCAGGTCGTCGACGAGGTAGATGCCGAGGTCGACGTCCTGCAGGCGCGCGAGCGGCTCGACGCCCTCCGTCTCCGCGTAGCGCTCGCGCAGCAGGTCGACCGGATCCGCCTCCCCGCCGGCACGCCCGTCGAGCAGGGCCGTGCGCGCCGCCGGCGAGAAGATCTCCTTCCAGCCGTGGTGGCGCTCGAGCGGCGGCAGGTGCGCCGAGCGCGCGAAGCGCTTGGCCTTGTAGTCGAGGGAGACCCGGCCCGAGGAGCTCGGCAGCCGCTCGATGAGCGGCGCCGCCGCGGCGGCGGCCGGTCCGAGCCGCCGGGCCAGCACGTCGGCCACGTAGGTGTAGTAGCCGCCGAAGAGCTCGTCGGCCCCCTCCCCGGAGAGCGCGACCTTGACGTGGCGCGCGGCGAGCTCGGAGACGAGGAACGCCGGCAGCGCCGAGGAGTCTCCGAACGGCTCGTCGAACGCTCGCGCGAGGGCGGGGAACAGGAGCGCCGCATCCGGACGCACGACCAGCTCGTGGTGATCGGTGCCGTAGCGCCGGGCCACGCGGCGCGCGCGGTCGAGCTCGTCGAACGAGCGCTCGGCGAACCCGATGGAGAACGTGCTCACCCGGTCCGCGCTCTCCTCGGCGGCGAGCGCGGTGAGCGCGGAGGAGTCCACACCGCCCGAGAGCAGCACCCCGACCGGGACATCGGCCACGAGCTGCGCGCGCACGGAGTCGCGCAGGCGGGAGCGCAGCTCGGCGGCCAGAGCGCCGGGGCTCTCCGCGCGCAGGGCCCCGGCGGGGGCCGGACGGGGCCGGGCGTAGCGCTCGAGGCGCGGGCGGCCGCCCTCCTCCCAGACGAGCACGTGTCCGGAAGGGAGCTTGCGCGCCTCGCGATGGATGGAGAGCGGCGCGGGTATCGAGTTGAACGCCAGGAACGCCTCGAGCGCGCGGAGGTCCACCTCGCGGGAGAACCCGGGCTGGCGGGCGAGAGCGCGCAGCTCCGAGGCGAAGGACAGCGTGCCTCCGGCCACCCGGTAGTAGAGAGGCTTGATGCCGTGGGGATCGCGGGCGAGCACCAGGCGGCGATGGCCCGCATCCCACACCGCGAGGGCGAACATGCCGCGCAGCGCCTCGACGAAGCGCGGCCCGCGCTCCTCGTAGAGGTGCACGAGCACCTCGGTGTCGCAGCGGGTGGCGAACCGGTGACCGCTCGAGATCAGCTCGGCGCGGAGCTCCCGGTAGTTGTAGATCTCGCCGTTCTGCACGACGTGGACGCGCCCGTCCTCGGAGGAGATGGGCTGGTCGCCGTCGGCCAGGTCGATGATCGCGAGCCGGCGCGCGGCGAGCCCCACGGCGCCGTCGATGAGGGCGCCGCCGCTGTCGGGTCCGCGGTGGACCAGCGCCTCGCTCATCCACGCGAGGTGCTCGCGCCCGACGGGGTCGCCGCCGTCAAGCGACGCCAGGCCGCAGATCCCGCACATTCAGGAGCGTGACGCGAACGAGGAGGAGAAGATCCGCCACGCCGTCGCCGCCGCCACGCGGAGGTACAGGCGCACCGAGCGGTCGGCGATGTACTCGAGGTCATGGGCGAGCTTCTCGGCCCAGGACATCTCGCGCGAGATCCGCGTCTGGGCGAAGCCCGTCAGCCCGGGGCGCACGACGAGTCGCTGCCAGTACTGGGGGATCTCCTCGCAGAGCGAGGCGTAGAAGGTGGGCCGGATGGGCCGCGGCCCGACCACGCTCATGTCGCCTCGCAGGACGTTCCAGAGCTGCGGCAGCTCGTCGAGGTGGGAGGCGCGCAGCGCACGGCCGAGTCGGGCGGTCTCGCCGATCGTGAGCTCGGTGAGCTCGACGCCGAGGAACGGCCCGAGCCGCTGCTCGGCGTCGGGTCGCAGGGTCCGGAACTTGTACATCGTGAAGATCTCCCCCGCCCGTCCCACGCGCCGCCCGCGGTAGAGCACCGGGCGCCCGGAGGTGCAGCGGATGGCCAGCGCGGTCACCGCGACGACCGGCGAGAGGATCATCAGCGCCCCGCCGGCGAGGAAGAGGTCGATGCCGCGCAGCACCATGTCGACCCGGCGGTGCTCATGGCCCACCTTGGCCATGCGCGCGTAGCGCTCGGCCATCGTCTCGGGCTCGAGGGCGGCCGGACGGAGAGGCGCCTCGCGGGCCGGACGGCTCGCCGGGGGCTTGACCGTCTGCACCGCCGCCTCGGGGTCACGCCGGACCAAGCGTGCACGGCGCTGTGCGCCCGAGGGATCGGATCGGTCTAGCACCAGGTTCTGTCCCGCCTGAGTCGGTGGCTGGGCGCCGGCGGCGCCCTGAGCTCGTCGCCCGACGAGCACTGCGGGCCATGCTAGCGCGCGTCCGGACGGCTTCCCGAGCTCGGCGGCCACAGCCAGCCGCCGCTCGCGGGGACCGAACGCGGGTGGTGCCGCGGATCAGCTGCCGACGGCCTGGGCCTCGAGCCGCCGGCGCTTCTCGTCGTCCTGGAGCGCGGAGGTCAGCTCCTCGAGCTCGCCGGTCAGGACGCCGTCGAGGTTGTGCACGAGCACGTTCACGCGGTGGTCCTTGACCCTCTTCTCGGGAAAGTTGTAGGTTCGGACCTTCTCGGCGCGCTCGCCCGTACCGACCTGGGCCTGGCGCGAGGCCGCCACCTCGGCGCGCTGCTCGGCCAGCGCACGCTCGTACAGCCGCGCCCGCAACACCCGCATCGCCTTCTCCCGATTCTGGAGCTGGGACTTCTCGTCCTGCATGGAGACGACGATGCCGCTCGGCTTGTGCGTTATGCGGACCGCCGAGTCGGTGGTGTTCACCGACTGGCCGCCCGGGCCCGAGGAGCGGTAGACGTCGATGAGCAGGTCCGACTCGCTGACGTCGACGTCGACGTCAGCGGCCTCGGGCAGCACGGCGACGGTGGCGGTCGAGGTGTGGATGCGCCCCTGGGACTCCGTCTCGGGGATCCGCTGGACCCGGTGCGTCCCGCCCTCGAACTTGAAGACGGAGTAGGCGCCGTCACCCTTGACCGCGAAGGTGTACTGGCCCTCGCCGAGCGACAGGGGCTCGGTGGCGAAGCGACGCCGCTCGGCGTACCGCGTGAGCATGCGGAACAGGTCGCCCGCCCACAGCGCCGCCTCGTCGCCTCCTGCGCCGGGGCGGATCTCCACGATCACGTTCTTCGCGTCGTTGGGGTCGCGCTCCACCATCGCGAGGCGGAGCTCCTCCTCGATCTGCTCCGAGCGCTCCCGGGCGCCGCGCAGCAGCTCGCGCACCTCGGGGTCCTCCCCGTCCTCGGCCAGCAGCTCCTCGGCGCCCGCGGCGTCGTCGATCGCGCGCCGCCAGTCCGCGGCCAGCTTCGCGGCGGGCTCGAGCTCGGAGTAGGCCCGCCCCGTCTCCGCGTAGCGCTCGCGATCGCCGATGACCTCGGGGTCGGTGAGATCGCGTCCGAGCGCGGCGAAGCGCTCCTCGATCTGCTGGACGAGCTGCTCGATCATGCGGCCGAGTCTAGGACCGCGGCCTCTCGTCGATCAGGGGGATGTAGTCACACCGGCGAGAACCGCGAGTGGCGATCTGCCCGCGATATCCGGTGTCAACTCGCCACTCGGCGTGGTCGTGGTCGACGAGGAGGCAGGCTCATGCCTACGGATTGCCCTCAGGCCACGACCTCGACGCCCACGAGGTCCTCGGCCTGCCCGGGCGTCTCGACGGCGAGCACCGCATCGAGCGCGGCGATCGCGACCGCGAGCTGGTCGGCGTCGGGCTCGCGCGTAGTGAGCTTCTGGAGCTGCAGGCCCGGCCACATCACTCCGCGCACCCACGGGCGGTTGCGGTTGCGCCCCGCCCACTTGATGAGCTCGAAGGAGATCCCGGCGATCAGCGGGACGCCGAGGATGCGCGTGGCCACGAGGAGATACCACGCCGGCAGCCCGATGGGTGCGAAGACGAAGATCGCCACGATCATGACCACGAGCAGGAAGCTCGTTCCGCACCGCGGATGCAGCCGCGAGTAGAGGCGCGCACGCTCGGGGGCGAGCTCGTCTCCGGCCTCGTAGCACGCGATGACCTTGTGCTCGGCGCCGTGGTACTCGAAGACCCGCCGCAGATCGCGCAGGCGCGAGAGGAGCGTGAGGTAGCCGAGGAAGATCGCCGTGCGGATGACGCCCTCCACCAGCCAGAAGAGGACGGAGGAGCCGAGCTGGTGCTTGATCAGGCTGGTCAGCCCGACCGGGACGACGAAGAACAGGCCGACGGCGAGCGCGAGCGCCACCACCACCGTCCCGATCCAGGCGCCGCTGCCGATCTCTCCCTCGCCCTCGGGCAGCTGGGCGTTGGCCGAGATGGAGAGCGCCCGGAAGCCGATCTTCATGGACTCCGCGAGGGCGACGACCCCGCGCACGATCGGCCAGCGCAGCGCCCGGTGCTTCTTCAGCCACGAGACGAGCGGGAAGGAGGAGACCTCGATCGGACCCCGCGCCGCCTCGGCCGGGGCCGAGTCCGCCCCGGCGCGCTCGGCGAGCTGCTCGGGCGCCGGCTTGCGAACGGCGACCGCCCACGTCGAGACCCCGCGCATCATCACGCCCTCGAGGATGGCCTGGCCGCCCACCGGGGCGTCGCGTGCGGCCATCAGGCGGCCGTCTGGAAGGCGCGCCTCCTCGCTCACGGGCGGAGGTGGAGCTAGGAGCCGGCGCCGGCGCGCTCGCGCCGGCCCTTGGCCATCCGGCGCTGGAAGCGCTCGACGCGACCACCCGTGTCAACGAGCTTCTGCCGCCCCGTGTAGAACGGATGGCAGTTCGAGCAGATCTCCACGCGGATCTCGGACTGGGTCGAGCGGGTGGTGAACTCGTTGCCGCACGTGCACCGCACGTGAGCCTCGAGGTACTCGGGGTGGATGGCCGTCTTCATCGGAGGTCCATTCTAGCGACGGTTCTGCGCTTCTAGCCGCACGTCGCCGCGCGGCTGTTGTCCTGCTCGTCGCGCTCGTTCACCCGGTTGTCCGGGTCGACGGCCACGACGGGCGGGTCGGCAGCCGCACAGGGTGGTCCGAAGAACGAGACGCTGACGGTCTTGCCGGGCCCGAGGCCGGACAGCACGCGGCTCTGGCCGGCGACCGTCATCCCGCCGGACTGCAGCACGGCGTCGAAGGAGCCGGCCCGGGTGAGCCCGGCGTTGTGGATCACGGCGTCGTAACGGGTGTGGCCGTCCGGCTGGGAGACGACGGCCACCGACCTGACCTGCAAGTCGGGACGCATGTCCGGCTGGAGGCAGACGCCCGTCGTGTGGAACCGCTGCCTGAGCACCTGCCCACGCGAGCCGTACCACCTGAATCCCACGCGGAAGAAGTAGGCGGCCGGCACGGTGCGGTTCTGGAGGAAGGACTCGTTGGTCCGCTCGAAGTAGGTGCCGGGGTTGCTGATCGTCTGGGGGCTGCGAACCCAGGTGAACAACCTGCCGGCCGCGTCGCGAGGCACGCGGGAGAACCGGCGCTGTCCGTCGCGGCGCTCGTAGAGGTCGAACCGGATCGCCATGCGGCGCGTCCCCGGCACGCGGGCGAACATCCCCGCGTCCACGTCGACCGACCGCTGCCGGGGATCGATCGAGCGGTGGCAGCCGCTCAGACGCGCCGAGTAGAGCGGTCGCGGCAAAGCCGCGACCGCGACGTCGGATGCTCCGGCCACGGTGGCCGCGGCAACGGCGAGCAGGATGCACAGAGCGCGCTTCATGGCGATGTGTTAACAGACGGGGAGCCGTCGAAGTTGCGCGCACCGCGCCCCCCTCGGCCCGGAGTGGCCGCCGCACCGGCGTGCGGTTCCCCCCGTCAGGTGATCGTGTACAGCGGCCCGTCGCCGCCCTCGGGCGGAGTCAACCGGCCGCCCTTGGCGGTGATCGCGCCGCACTGCACGCAGTTCGACGCGTTCACGATGACGTCGACGGGGCCCGACTCGGGCGCGTCCTCGGGCACCTCGTAGACGCCCGCCGGGCACATCCACTGCCACATCTCGGCCACCTCGCGGGGGACGTGCTTCTCGATCCGGATGTGGCTCGGGGCGTCGTCGCGGGTCGCGTTGCCGGTGGCGAAGACGCTCGAGAGCTTGTCGAAGGTGTACCTGCCGTCGGGCTTCGGGTAGCGCTCGTGGCGATCGGTCATGAGCAGCGGAGCTTCGGCGTCGCGGTGGGTCCTCCAGTGGCCGCCGGGGAACTTGCCCTTGGTGAGCACCATCGCGTTGACGATCGCCCCACCGAGGACGAGGCCCTTCTCGAAGGGCTGCTCCATGTTGCGCGACTCGTAGAGGTCCTTGCCGATCTCCGAGTCGTGCACCGCGTCGTCGTAGGCCGAGAAGTCCGTCGAGCTCGCCTTGAGCTGGCGGTAGATCGTCTCCGCGGCGAGGATCCCCGACTTGATCGCATAGTGGACGCCCTTGAGCTTGGGCACGTTGACCATGCCGCCACCGTCGCCGCAGATGACCATTCCCGGAGCGTGGAGCTTGGGCATCGCCCAGTAGCCCCCTTCGGGGATCGCCTTGGCCCCCCAGCTCACGCGCTTGCCGCCCGCGAGGATCTTGCGCACCAGCGGATGGAGCTTGAACTCCTGGAGCACGTCGTGGACCGAGAGCCGTGCGTCGGTGTAGTTCAGGCGCGCGACGTAGCCGATGGAGACCTTGGGCTTCTCGCCCTCGCGGTTCATCGGGTAGATCCAGGAGCCGCCGAACTCCCGGTACTTGGCCTGCGGGCGCAGCGGCCAGCCGAGCGTGTGGATGACCTTGTCGAGCGGCTGCTCGACCTCCCACACCTCCTTGACGCCGAGCGCCCACACCTGCGGGTCCTCGGTGCCCAGCCCGAGCGCCTGGATCGCGGCGCCGGTCAGATGGCCCCAGCAGCCCTCGGCCAGCACGGTGGCCCGGGCGACCACGTCGGAGCCGGGCTCGAAGTTGCCGAGCTCCTGCCCCTCCCGACCGCGCCCCTTGTCACCCGAGCGCACGCCTCGGACGATGCCGTCCTCCATCAGCAGCTTCGCGGCGACCGTCTCCGAGAGGACGTAGGCGCCCATCTCCTCCGCCTTCTCGCCGAGCCACCGGTTGAGCTCGGCGACGGAGACCAGGTAGTTGCCGTGGTTGCGGAACGGCGGCGGGGTGGGGACGAGCGGCAGCGCGCGCTTCCCGTTCAGCATGAAGTACACGCGCTCGCCCTCGACCGGGCCGTAGTTCGGCCAGTCCTCGGGCCCGGCGTCGGGGAAGAGCTCGCGGATCGAGGAGGGGTTCATCACCGCCCCCGAGAGCTGGTGGGCGCCGGCGACCTTGCCCTTCTCGAGCACGGCGACCGGCACCTCGCCGAGCCGCTCCATCGTCTCGGGGTCGTCCTCGAGGAGCTGGAGCAGGCGGATCGCGCAGGCCATGCCGGCCTGACCGCCGCCCACGATGGCCACTCCCACCTCGATGCGCTCGTCCTCGGGGTCGGTGATCGGGGCCACGAACTCGTGGGGCGGATCGACCGGCGGGGGATACTCGCCCGGCGTGAGCACCCCGTTGCGGCTGCCGTTGGCGGAGGCCATCGAGAGCTAAGCCCCCTTCTTGGCCTTCACGGCCTCGGTGAGCTTGGGCAGGATCTTGTTGAGGTCGCCCACGATGCCAAGATCGGAGAACTCGAAGATCGGGGCGTTCGAGTCCTTGTTGATCGCCACGATGTTCTCCGAGGCCTGCATGCCGACCTTGTGCTGGATCGCTCCGGAGATCCCGGCCGCGAAGTACAGCTTGGGGGCCACCGTCTTGCCCGTCTGGCCGATCTGGGCCGCGTAGGGGTACCAGCCCGCGTCGACCACCGCGCGGGTGGCGGCGACGGCTCCGCCGAGCGCGCTGGCGAGCTCCTCGCAGAGCGCGAAGCCCTCGGGCTTGCCGAGGCCGCGGCCACCGGCGATGAGCACGCCGGCGTCCTCGATGTTCACGTCGGCGCCGCGCTGCTCGCCGCGGGCGACCATGCTCGCCCGATTCGACCACGGGGAGTAGGCGACGTCGACGGACACCACCTCCGCGGACCCCGAGCCCGACTCCCTCATCTCGAAGGCGTTGATGCGCCCGATGATGATGCCAAGGGCGCCCTTGTAGTTCGAGCGCGAGATCTTCGAGTCGCCGAGGATCGGGCGCTCGGCCACGAGCTTGCCGCCCTCGGCCCTGATCCCGGTGACCTCCATGGTGACCCCGGCGTGCTTGCGCGCCGCGA
>JAABUQ010001710.1_pt1 | contig 46048 bp, 46 predicted proteins | sample 5560001 | NCBI WGS metagenome assembly JAABUQ01 (sample SAMN10711888, study PRJNA513371) | rock metagenome | isolation source: Antarctica rocks | place: Antarctica: Victoria Land, Finger Mt nord | collected 2015-12-18 | reverse complement strand
GAGAGAACCGTCACAGCAACGTGGAAACGCATCGGGTTTCTGCTCGATAGCTTCTCTTCAACAGAGTGCAGAAACTATCTCACCAACTCAGGTTATGTCGCAACGTGATACAAACACGCTCTAGAGCATGATCGGCTCGATCATGCTCCGCTTGAATGAGGAAAGAGCAGCTTTATCAGTCAAGTGGGATCGCAAAGCGATCCAACTTGAACCGATGCTGCTCTAGCGGACCTGCAGGGTGCGGGCGAACAGTGCCTGTACCCAGCCCATCGCTTGCAGGAACAGCGCCGGGTCGTAGCGCGGGCCTTCGTCGCGCAGGAAGGCATGCGCCGCATTCACCTCGTGCCACTCGTAGTTCGCACCCACCGCCTCCAGCCGCTCGCGGATGCGCTGCCGGCCGGCAAACGGCACGTGCGGGTCCTGGCGCCCCCAGACGAAGAGCGTCTCCACCTTCAGCGCATCCATACGGGCCAGGCTGTCATCCTGCTTGCCGGCGCCCAGCGAGCTGGCGTGCATATCGGTGGCATAGAAGCAGGCGGCGGCGGACACGCGCGCGTCCAGTGCCGCCCGGTAGGCCAGATGGCCGCCGAGGCATACCCCCATGCTCCCGAGCCGTCCGTTGCACGCGGGGTGCTGCTGCAGGAAGTCCAGCGTCGCATGCGCATCGTCGTCGAAAGCGGCGACTTGCTTGGTGGTCTTGAGCGCGTTGCCCCGGTCGGTGCCAGATGGGTCGTAGCGGAGCACCGTGCCGGCCGGCTCATACTCATGGTATACTTCCGGTACCGCAACCATATGCCCGAGCCCGGCCACGAAGGCTGCGAGGCGGCGGATCGGCTCGGTAACCTGGTAGATTTCCGAGAACAGCACGACTCCCGGATAGTGTCCCTCAAGCGCGGGGCGAAACAGGTGCAGCCGCATCATGCCCGCTGCCGTGCCGATGTCAGCGGTCTCGTCGCTCCTGATGATCATGCACGCGCCTCTCGATGCCGCGGCAGCATAGGGCGTCGCCGCCGCTGCGGAAACGGAAGCTTAATCTCTCCGCGCCATGATGCAGGGCCAACAAGAAAGGCGTCGGTATCGTGAGCACCTCGTGGGATAGCCTGGAAGAGCGTAGCCAGCTTGCCTTGTCGCATGCGGCGCTGGAGCGCGCGATCGGCATCGTCGCCGAGCGCGCGGAGACGCTGGCGAGCGAGATCGAAGGGGGCTCCATCGTCGACCGCGGCGGCGTCGAGGCGTTGCGCCTGTTCGCGGCCGTGACCCGCTGCGCGAGCATCACGGCGAACGGGATCTACAGCCAGATGGCGCACGGCCTGGTAGGACATAGCTAGGCCTGTCCTACCAGAACGGAGTCATGACCGTGTGGACGCTTCAGCCCGGCTGGCTGTCATCCTGGCCATCATTCTGGCCGCCGCCGTTGTTGCCGCTCGCACTGCCGCTATCGTCTCCGGGAGCCTGCGCGCTGTCATTCCCGCCACTCGTGCCGGACGGCGAGATCGCGACGAAGGCGCCGCGCCCATCGCGCAGGATGCGCAGGGCCACGGTCTGGTCGCTCTTGAGCGCCGCGTGCACCGCGTTGACCGTCTCGCGCGGCGAGCTGACCAGGTGGCTGCCTACTCCCAGGATGATGTCACCCGGCCGGATGCCCGCCTGATCCGCAGGCGAGCCGGGGCTCACCGCCTGCACCACGACGCCATGCACGCTCTCGTCCAGGCCAAGATGCTGGCGCAGGTCCGGCGTCAGCGCGGCCAGCGAGACGCCGATCGATCCGTTGCCGTTCGACTGGCCGCTGTCGCCATTGGAGGCGCTGCCAGTGTCCTTGCCGAGCCGGGCCAGGTGCGCGCTGACCGTCTGTACGTCGCCGTTGCGCACGATGGTCAGCTTGGCATCGCTGTCCGGCGTCACCCCTGCAACCTTCACCGCGAGGTCGCGCGGTGTCGCGATCTTCTGGCTGTTGATGGCGGTGATCACGTCACCGGGCTTGATGCCGGCCTTGTCGGCCGGGGACTCCTGGCTGACGCTGGCGACCAGGGCGCCGGCCGGCGGATTGCCGATCGAGTTTGGCAGGGTCAGCGCCTTTGCCATCGCCGGCGTGATCTGCTGCGCCTCGACGCCGAGATAGCTGCGCGTCACCCGGCCGTGCGCCTGCAGCTGTGCCACCACGTCGCGCACCACGTCGGAGGGGATCGCGAAACCGATGCCGATCGAGCCGCCGGACGGGGACAGGATCGCAGTATTCACGCCGACCACCTTGCCGTCCTGGGTAAATAGCGGACCGCCGGAGTTGCCGCGGTTGATCGGCGCGTCGATCTGCAGGAAGGAGTCGTAGGGCCCCTCGCCGATGTCGCGTCCGCGCGCGGAGACGATACCGGCGGTCACGGTGCCGCCCAACCCGAACGGGTTACCGACCGCGACCACCCACTGCCCAGGCTCCACGTCGTCGGACTCGCCGAGCTGGATGAAAGGCAGCTTGCCGGTCGGCTTGACCCGCAGCAGGGCGAGGTCGGTGCGCGGATCGCGGCCGACGACCCTGGCCGGGAGCGTGGTGCCGTCATCGAGCGTGACGCTGACCGAGGTCGCCCCCTTGACCACGTGGTTGTTGGTGACGACGAACCCATCGGCCGAGATGATGAAGCCCGAGCCGCGCGCCTCGACCGTGCGGTGCGGGTTGCCCTGCGGCATCTGGAACGGGAAGTGGAACGGCATCTGCTGGCCGCCGCCGCCATTGCCACCGCCGCCCTCTTCGTCCTCGACCGCGTCGGCCTTGAGGATCGACGTGATGGAGACCACGGCAGGCTTCACCTGCTTGACCAGCCCGGTGAAGTCGGGAAGCCGCTGCAAGGGCATCTGCGGACTGATCGGGCCGGTCTGGCTGCCGGCGGCACTCTGGGCGTATGCCGGGCCTCCCAGCGCCGTACCCGCAAGCAGTATGGCGATCATCGCGCGACCGAGGAAGCGTCCTGGCAGGCGGTGTGAGATATGCAGACGCGGCTGCACGGGGGATGGATCTGGGATGGAGGGGACTGACATGATGTTCCTGCCGCTTGGGGTTCGCTGACGCATTCCAGGGGATGCATGCACCATGGGCTGTCAGACTGCACGCTACCTATACGCGCCGATGAAACCTTGGTTAGGCGCGACGAGCCTTGAAAAATATCCGCAGTAGCGCCGCCGACTCGCTTTCACGGATGCCGCCGATCACCTCCGGGCGATGCAGGCAGCCGGGCTGATCGTAGAGACGCGGGCCATGCTCGACGCCGCCGCCCTTCGGATCGTAGGCGCCGAACAGCACGCGGGCGATACGAAAATGCGAAGCCGCCGCGGCGCACATCGGGCAAGGCTCGAGGCTGGCCACCAGGGTGCAGCCGATCAGGCGCGGATTACCGATCCGCGCGGCGGCGGTCCGCAGCGCGAGCAGCTCGGCATGGGCGGAGGCATCGTGCAGCGCTTCCACCGCATTGCCGGCCCGCGCCAGCACGCTGCCGTCCGGGGCCAGCACCACCGCGCCGACCGGTACCTCGCCTCGCATCGCGGCGGCGCGCGCCTCCTGCAGCGCCAGCTCCATCGGGGAGTCGCCTGAGGCCGGGCCGGAGGCATCGTCGTGGACCATACCGCTTTTCTTCCACAGCGCCGGGTTTTGTCCTAGCAAGACGCCATGAAACGTTCCCGGCCGGTGATCGGCATCACTCTCGATAGCGAGAAGCCCGCGATCGACGTGAAGCAGGGCTACTCCCGCTATCCCTGGTATGCGCTGCGCGAGAACTACATGGACAGCATCGCCGATGCCGGCGGCCTACCGGTGGCGCTGGCGCATCATGCCGAGCTGGCCGCGGAAATGCTCGACAGTATCGACGCGCTGGTGGTCACCGGTGGCGCCTTCGATGTCGATCCGGCGCTGTATGACGGTGGCCCGCGGCACCAGAGCGTCGTGCTGAAGGCCGTTCGCACGTCGGCGGAACTCGCCCTGCTACGGGGTGCGCTGTCGCGCGACATGCCTACCTTGGGGATCTGCGGCGGGCAGCAACTGCTGGCGGTGGCACTGGGCGGCACGCTGATCCAGCATGTGCCGGACGAGGTGGCGGACGCGCTACCGCACGAACAGCCCAACCCCCGCCACCAGCCCGGACATACGGTCGCGATCCTGCCCGGCACGATGCTGCGCCGGATCGTGGGCAGCGAGACCATGCACGTGAACTCGTCGCACCATCAGGCTGTGCGCGATCCCGGATCGGCGCGGGTGAACGCACGCGCGCCGGACGGCGTGGTCGAAGGCATCGAGGCTCCGGACCACCGGTTCTGCCTGGGCCTGCAATGGCATCCCGAGTTCCTGATCGATCCGGGCGACGCGCGCGTGTTCGCGGCCCTGGTGGACGAGGCGCAAAGGCAATGAGCAAGGATGGCGCACCGGAGAATGTCCAGGATTCGCAGCGCGGCGAGCGGATCGCCAAGTGGCTAGCGCGCGCCGGTGTCGCCAGCAGGCGGGACGCGGAGAAGATGCTGACCGAAGCGCGGGTGAAGCTGAACAACGCGGTCATCAGCCATCCTGCCAGCTTCGTGCAGCCGGGCGACATCGTGGTGGTTGATGGCCGCCTGGTCGAGGCGCCGGACCGAGCCAGGATGTGGCGCTACCACAAGCCGGACGGCCTGGTGACCACGCACCGCGATCCGCAGGCACGTCCGACCGTGTTCGCCTCGCTGCCGCCAGGCCTGCCGCGGGTGATCAGCGTGGGACGGCTGGACCTGAACAGCGAAGGGTTGCTTCTGCTTACTAATGACGGGGCGCTGGCGCGTCGCCTGGAGCTGCCGGCAAACGGGTGGATACGGCGCTACCGGGTGCGGGTGTATGGCATGGTCGACGAGCGCAGGCTCGCAGCCCTGGCTGACGGCTCCGAGATCGAAGGGGTGCGCTACGGCCCGATCGAGGCCGGGCTGGACAGCCGCAAGGGCGACAATGCCTGGCTTACGGTGGCACTCAAGGAGGGTCGCAACCGCGAGGTGCGCCGGGTCATGTCGAACCTGAACCTGCATGTCTCGCGCCTGATCCGCACCGCCTACGGTCCGTTCCAGCTCGGCACGCTGGAGCGCCGCGAGCTGGAGGAGGTTCCCGGCAAGGTGTTGCGTGAGCAGGTGGCCGGACTCGGTCCGTCACCCCGGCACTAGAAGTATGGTGCGGATCGTCGCGGGCACCTGGCGCGGCCGGACCATTGCGGCACCCCGATCGGAGGCGACCCGGCCGACCGCGGACCGGGTCCGGCAGGCGCTCTTCGACATGCTGAGCCACGCGCCATGGGCGGATCCGATGCAGGAGCATGCAGTGCTGGATGGTTTTGCCGGCAGCGGGGCACTCGGGCTGGAGGCGCTCTCGCGCGGGGCGCCTCGCGCGGTGTTCTTCGAGACCGATCGGGTGGCACTGGACAGCCTTCGCGCCAACATCGCGTCACTTGATGCCGGGCCCCGATGTAGTGTCGTGGCTGCCGATGCGACCAAACCGCCGCGTGCGGCGGCGCAAGGTGCCTGCACCCTGGTGTTCCTGGACCCCCCCTACGGCAACGGCCTGATCGCGCGATCGCTCGGCGCGTTGCGGACCAGCGGATGGGTTGCCGCCGGCGCACTCATCGTCGCCGAGACCGCACGCGAGGAAGATCCACCGGTCTTCGGTGCTGCCCTGCTGGCGGAGCGTCGGCATGGCGCGGCCCGGATCTCGATCTGGCGGGGTTAGAGCGCGATCGTTTGAGGCTAGTTCAACCTCAAGCGTGAATCGCCCTCGTCAAATTGAGAAGCTGGACCATGATCGGGTCAACCTGACACGATCATGGTCTAGTCGCGCCAGGACGCCTTAAGTCCGGGATCCTGACAAGAGGGTGACGTGTAGGCTCGAACCCGTATCGCCCTGCAACCCTCGAAGTGGTTGAACGCTGTCGACGGATGCAGCTGCTATGTCGCGGCGGCCATGGGAGAGAAAGTCGGATGCCTCAGTTCGAAGCAACCATCAAGCACATCAAAGAGGGCCTGAAAGGGTTCACCATCAGCGCAGCCGTCAAGAACATCGAGGGCTGGGAAGCAACGCTCGAGAAGGTCGAAGCACCTGCGGTCAAGACGATCGTCAAGGACCTTGAAAACCTCAAGAAGCATCTTCAGGCAGAAAAACCCAACGGCGAGCAGATCAAGAAGCTTGTCCTCAAGCTCGGCAAGGAGACGGTGACGATCGCCGGCAAGTCCGACAGCAAGAATGCCGAGAAGATCAAGTCGCTCGGAGAAGTGCTGAGTCACGCCGCAGAATCCGCCAAGGACGAATAGCGGCTCGGAGCGAGACCAACCCCGCAAGCCTTCGGAGTTCAGGGATGGACGCGCGCACGGGCTTGCGCCGCTATCCCCTCCTCTGGATATTATGCGTCGGGATGCGGCAATACATGGTAGGCACGGGCAAAATAGGCCAGTCCCTCGCGCGGCTCCCCCATGTGAACGGCCACCACTTCACAGAACAGGACGCTGTGCGTGCCCACCTCGATGATATTCGCGATGCGGCAGTCGAAAGACGCGACCGCCTCCTCCAGCACCGGCGCACCCGTGATCAGCTTGAACCAGCTGCCTTGGGCAAACCGGTCGTGCATCTCGAATGGCCCGGCGAACGCTGCGGATAGCGCCTGTTGATGGGAAGCGAGGGTATTGACGCAGATACCATCACCGATCTCGATCTCGCTGCGTGAGCGCGAATTACGATTGATGCAGATCAGCAGGGTCGGCGGCTGATCGGTAACCGAACAGACAGCCGATGCCGTGAAGCCGGTCGGACCGCCCTCGGCATTCAGGGTGATGACGTTGACGGCAGCCCCAAGTCGCGACATGGCTTCGCAGAAAATCTGGCGCTCGACCGTCATCGGTGATCCGTTCGCATACTCGTTCAACCCGAACAATCTGTTTCACATAAGTAGTTTTTGCGTGAAACGGAGCAACCCCTGATTGTTTCACGTGAAACAATCCACAGGCGGAAGGTCCCGCCAAGCCTTTGATTTGGCGCTCTATGCTACCTCGCCAGCAGCCCAGCCGCTGGCCCATGCCCATTGGAAGTTATAGCCACCGAGCCATCCCGTCACATCGACCGCTTCGCCTATCACGAACAGGCCAGGCACGTCCTTCGCCTGCATGGTGCGCGACGAGAGGCCACTCGTGTCGATGCCGCCCCGGGTGACCTCAGCCTTGGCATAACCCTCTGAACCACACGGAGTCAGGCACCACGAGGACAGCAGACCGGCCAGCCGATTGAGATCCCGATCTCCGACGCCTCCGATCGGCAACGGCGGCAGATGACGCTCGACCAAGCTCTGTGCCAGACGCTGCGGCAGCCATTCTGCCAGTATCGTACGCGCCTCGGCCTTGGGACGCCTGCGTTTGCCCTCGATCAGGGCGACTGCGGTATCCTGGCCGGGCAAGAGATTAAGACTGATCGGACTTCCAGGCTGCCAGAACGACGAGATCTGCAGGATGGCAGGGCCGGACAGCCCACGATGGGTGAACAACGCCGCTTCCCGGAAACGCGCCTTACCGCAGGTGGCCATGACCTCGAGCGAGATGCCGCTGAGTGGCTGCATCAAGGCCAGATCCTCACCGCTGAAGGTGAGCGGCACCAGGGCGGGCTCCGTCCGAGTGACAGTGAGCCCAAACCGGCCCGCAAGCCGATGCGCGAGGTCGGTAGCGCCCATCTTCGGGATCGACAGACCACCTGTCGCCAGGACCAGTGACTGGGACTCCAGGGTGCCATGCCCGGTCTGGATCCAGAACCGGTCGGACCGGCTGACATCGGCGATGCGCTGCCCGCACCGTATCTCCACACCGGCGGCCTCGCACTCGGCCAGCAACATCGCGACGATAGCGCGAGCGGAGCCGTCACAGAAGAGTTGGCCCAGCGTCTTCTCGTGCCAAGTAATGCCGTGCTTCTCGACGAGGGCGATGAAGTCGGCCGGCTGGTAGCGCGATAGCGCCGATCGGGCGAAATGCGGATTGGCGGACAGGAACCGCTCCGGCGCGACTTCATGGTTGGTGAAATTGCAGCGGCCGCCGCCCGAGATCAGGATCTTCTTGCCTGCCTGATCGGCGTGATCCAGCACCAGCACCGTACGGCCACGACGTCCGGCGCTGATCGCACACATCAGTCCGGCCGCGCCGGCACCCAGGATGACGACGTCGAAAGACCGCCTAGACTCACCCCAAGGCACCATGTCGGCCGACTCAGCTCGTCAGGTAACCCGTCAACCCACTTTCTTAAGCTCGGCCTCGAGCTCCGGCAGGGCCTTGAACAGGTCGGCGACGAGACCGTAATCCGCCACCTGGAAGATCGGCGCCTCTTCGTCCTTGTTGATGGCTACGATGATCTTGCTGTCCTTCATGCCGGCGAGATGCTGGATGGCGCCCGAGATGCCGATGGCGACATACAACTCCGGCGCGATGATCTTGCCGGTCTGGCCGACCTGGTAGTCGTTCGGCACGAAACCGGCATCGACCGCCGCACGCGAGGCGCCGATCGCGGCACCCAAGCCATCGGCGATGGGATTGAGCAACTTGAAGTTCTCGCCGTTCTGCATGCCCCGCCCGCCGGAGACGACGACGCGGGCCGAAGCCAGCTCCGGCCGCTCGCTACGAGATAGCTCCGCCGACACAAACTTCGAGATCGTCTGCGTCTCCAGGCCGGCCACATCCTCGACCGGTGCATCGCCGCCCTCAGCGGGAGCGGCATCGAAGTTAGCGGCGCGGACGGTGATCACCTTCTTGGCGTCCAGGGACTTCACCGTGGCCAGCGCGTTGCCCGCGTAGATCGGGCGCACGAAGGTGTCGGCATCGACCACTTCGATGATCTCGCTGATCGGCTGAACGTCGAGCATGGCGGCTAGGCGCGGCATCACGTTCTTGCCCAGCGCGGTGGCACCGGCGATCAGGTGCTCGTAGGGGCCGGCGAGCGAGACCAGCAACGTCGCCAGAGGCTCCGCAAGCAGCTTATCGTAAGCCGCGGCATCAGCCCTCAGCACGCGGGCAACACCGGCGATCTTCGAGGCAGCCGCGATCACGTCGTCGATGGCGTGGCCGGCGACGAGGACATGGACATCGCCGAGTGCCGCGGCAGCGGCGATGGCGCAACGGGAGGCCTGCTTGATCTGGCCTGCCTCATGGTCCAGCAGAACGAGTGCGGTCATGATCAGATCACCTTGGCCTCGTTGCGGAGTTTTTCAACCAGCTCCGCGACCGACCCGACCTTGACGCCGGCCTTGCGGACTGCCGGCTCCGCGACGCGGATCGTGGTGAGGCGCGGGCTAGCATCGACGCCCAGGCCGGCCGGCGTGATGTTCTCCAGCGGCTTCTTGCGCGCCTTCATGATGTTGGGCAGCGAAGCGTAGCGCGGCTCGTTCAAGCGCAGATCGACGGTAATGATCGCCGGCAACGTGAGGGCCACCGTCTCCAGGCCGCCATCGACCTCGCGCGTCACCGTGGCGGTGCCCTCGGAAAGCTCGACCTTGCTGGCGAATGTCCCCTGGGCCCATCCGAGCAACCCGGCCAGCATCTGTCCCGTCGCGTTCATGTCGTCGTCGATCGCCTGCTTGCCGAGCATGACCAGACCCGGTTGCTCGCGCGCGACCAGTGCCTTGAGGATCTTGGCCACCGCCAGCGGCTCGGGGTTCTCGTCGCTCTGCACCAGGATGGCGCGGTCGGCACCCATTGCCAGCGCCGTCCGCAACGTCTCCTGGCATTGCGCCACGCCTACCGAGACCGCGACGATCTCGGTGGCGACACCCTTCTCCTTCAGGCGGACCGCCTCCTCGATCGCGATCTCGTCGAACGGGTTCATGGACATCTTGACCCCGGCCGTCTCGACGCCGGAGCCATCCGATTTCACCCGCACCTTGACGTTGTAGTCGACCACGCGCTTGACGGTGACGAGCAGCTTCATGGGCCTGAGTTCGCTTCCTTGATGCCGAGTACGAGAGGCGAGGGGACGTGGGTGATAAAGAACTACGACAGTAGGATGTTCCGGCTGAAAATCACATCCCGCCGGGATAGTTCGGGCCGCCGCCGCCTTCGGGAGCCGCCCAATCGATGTTCTCCGTCGGGTCCTTGATGTCGCACGTCTTGCAGTGGACGCAATTCTGCGCGTTGATCTGCAGGCGCGGCCCTGCCGCCGCCGAAGCTTCAGTATCGACCACCTCGTAGACGCCCGCCGGGCAGTAGCGGCTCTCCGGGGAGCGATAGGTCTCCCAGTTGATGGGCGCCCAGCGTTCTGGATCGCGCAGCTTCAGGTGAACCGGCTGGTTCTCCTCGTGATTGACGTTGGACAGGAACACCGAGGACAGCTTGTCGAAGGTGAGCCTGCCATCCGGCCGCGGGTAGTCGATCGGCTCCGAGTGAGCGGCGTCGTTCAGCACCTCGTGGTCGGCATGGCGGTGACGCAGCGTCCAGGGAGCACGTCCACGCAGGAGCATGGCGTCGATGCCTGCATAGAGCGCACCGCCGAAAGTGCCGTACTTGGCGAAGGCCGGCCGCACGTTGCGCACGTCTCGCAGCTCGCTCCAGAGCCAGGAGTCGCGCACCCGCCTGGTATAGGATTTCGGCTCGGCAGGTCGGCCGCCGGACAGCGCCTCGGCCACCGCCTCGGCGGCCAGCATGCCGGACTTCATCGCGCTATGGGTGCCCTTGATCTTGGGCACGTTCAGGAAGCCCGCGGAATCTCCCAGCAGCGCACCGCCCGGGAAGCTCAGGCGTGGCACCGACTGCAGGCCGCCCTCGGACAGCGCCCGCGCGCCGTAGGAAAGACGCTTGCCGCCTTCCAGGTGGGGGCGGATCGCCTTATGGGTCTTGAGCCGCTGCATCTCGTCGAATGGCGACAGCCAGGTGTTGGCGTAGTCCAGCCCGACCACGAACCCATACGAGACCAGGTTTTCGCCGAAATGATACATCCAGGAGCCGCCATAGGTGGCACGGTCGAGCGGCCAGCCGAAGGTGTGCTGCACCAGGCCGGGCCGATGCTGCTCCTTGGGGACCTCCCACAGCTCCTTGACGCCGAGCCCGTAGGTCTGCGGATCGACGCCGTCGCGCAGACCGAAGCGCGCCATTACCTGCTTGGCGAGGGAACCACGGCAGCCTTCGGCGAACAGCGTATAGGAGGCGCGCAGCTCCATACCGGAGGCGAAGTTCGGCCCCCGTTCGCCAGCGCGGCTGACGCCCATGTCGCCGGTGGCGACGCCGACGATGCGGCCATCCTCCTCCAGCAGCTCGGAAGCGGCGAAACCCGGATAGATCTCCACCCCGAGCTCCTCGGCCTGGGTAGCGAGCCAGCGGCAGACATCGCCCAGGCTGACGATGTAGTTGCCGTGGTTGGTCATGTGCGGCATCACCACGTCCATCAGCGGCACCCTCACGCTGCGCGTCTCCGTGAGGTAGAGCATGCGGTCTTCGCTCGCCCGGGTCACGAGTGGGGCATCCTGCTCGCGCCAGTCCGGGATCAGCTCGTCGAGCGCACGCGGCTCGATGACGGCGCCGGACAGGATATGCGCCCCGATCTCGCTGCCCTTCTCGACCAGGCAGACCGACGCTTCCGGCGCGAGCTGTTTCAGCCGGATCGCCGCCGCGAGGCCCGCAGGGCCGCCGCCGACCACCACGACATCGAACTCCATGGCCTCGCGTTCAGACATGTTCATCATCCGTGCTTTCTAGGGCGGTTCCGCCCGAGAAGGCAAAATGGTGTGCCCGACCGATCGGCGACAGGGCCTACCGACCGCCATCACCCGACGGATGCTGTCATCGGGACAAGCCAGGAAGCCGGCGCCTCGAACGGCGCCCCCATTTTCGCTACTCGGCTTCTGGAACCAGGGAGCGGACGATGGAGGCATCCAACGCCTCGTAGTCGTGCAGGCCGATGGTGTCGTACAGCTCCTGGCGGGTCTGCATGCGGTCGAGCATCGCGTGGGTGCCGCCCTCGGCACGGATGGAGGCATACAGCTCCTGCTGCGCCTTGTTCGCCACCCGCAGCGAGGAGACCGGCCAGATCACCATGGCGTAGCCCATCTCCTCGAACTCGGCGGCGGTGAAGAACGGTGTGCGGCCGAACTCGGTCATGTTGGCGAGCAACCTGACCCCGTGCATACGCCTGGCGAACTCGCGGAACATCTCGGCGGTGTTGAGCGCCTCCGGGAAGATCGCATCGGCGCCGGCCTCGACATAGAGCCTGGCGCGGGTGACGGCGCCGTCCATGCCCTCGGCGGCGGCGGCGTCGGTGCGGGCGATGACGAACAGGCTGCGTCGCGCCTTTGCAGCCGCCGCGACCTTGGCCGCCATGTCGTGCGGGTCGGCCAGCTTCTTGTCGTTCAGGTGGCCGCACTTCTTTGGCAGCAACTGGTCTTCCAGGTGCACCGCCGCGGCGCCGGCATCCTCGAAGGCGCGCACCGTGTGCATGACGTTGAGTGCTTCGCCATAGCCGGTATCGCCATCGACCAGCACTGGCAGCGCGGCGGCGCGGACCAGCTGGCGGATGAAGAAGGCCACCTCGTCGACGGTGATGATGCCGAGATCCGGCAGCCCCATCGAGGCGGTCATGGCCGCACCGGACAGATAGGCCGCCTCGAAGCCGGCCTGCTTCGCCTGGAGCACCGCCATGCCGTTATGGGTGCCCGGGATCTGCAGGATCTGCGGGCGCTCCAGCAGCCGGCGGAAACGCAGCCCAGCCGGTTCGTCCGCGAGGTCGGAGGCGAGCAGGTAGGGCATGGCGCATCGTTTCCAGGTTGCTTGCGGGTGTTCAGGCCAGGCTTCTTCGGAACATTCAGGATCGGGCGTCGAGCGGCACGAACGGCTGGTTCTCCGGGCCCACATAGTTCGCCGAAGGGCGGATGATCTTGTTGTCCGCCCGCTGCTCGATCACGTGTGCGGACCAGCCGGCGGTCCTGGCGATCACGAACAGCGGCGTGAACATCGCCGTCGGCACGCCCATCTGCGCATACGAGACTGCCGAGAACCAGTCCAGGTTGGCGAACATCTGCTTTGCATCCGCCATCACGCCCTCGATGCGTTCGGCGATGCGGAAGCGGACCAGCGAACCGGCTTCCTGCGCCAGGTCGTGCGCCACCTGCCTGATCACCTGGTTGCGCGGATCCGAGAGAGTATAGACCGGATGGCCGAAGCCGATCACGACCTCGCGGACTGCGAGCCTCCGGCGGATATCGGCCTCGGCCTCATCGGGCGTGGCGTAGCGGGCCTGGATCTCGAGCGCCACCTCGTTGGCGCCGCCGTGCTTGGGACCACGCAGCGCGCCGATGCCGGCGGTGATGGCGGACTGCAGGTCCGAGCCGGTGCCGGCCACCACGCGGGCGGCGAAGGTCGAGGCGTTGAACTCGTGTTCGGCATAGAGGATCAGCGAGGTGTGCATGGCGCGCACCCAGCTTTCCGGTGCCGGGCGGCCGTGCAGCAGATGCAGGAAGTGGCCGCCGATGCTGTCGTCCGCGGTATCGACATCGATGCGCACGCCGCGATGCGCGTACTGGTACCAGACCAGCAGCATCGAGCCGAGCGAGGCCAGCAGCCGGTCGGCGATCTCGCGCGCACCCGCCGGACTGTGATCGTCCTTTTCCGGCAGCACGCAGCCGAGCGCCGAGACGCCGGTGCGCAGCACGTCCATCGGATGGGCGCTGGCGGGCAGCGCCTCCAGCACGCCGCGCACCACGGCCGGCACGCCGCGCCATCGTTGCAGGCGAGTCCTGTAGGCCGCGAGCTCGGCTGCGTTCGGCAGCGTGCCGTGCACCAGCAGATGCGCGATCTCCTCGAAGCTGCAGGCCCGTGCCAGGTCGAGGATATCGTAGCCGCGGTAATGCAGGTCGTTGCCGGAACGGCCGACGCTGCACAGCGCGGTATTGCCGGCGGCGATCCCGGACAGGGCCACCGACTTCTTTGGCTTGGGAAGCACGGCATCGCTCATCGATACTGCCTTTCTAGTCGAACAGACCCGACGCACCGCGATCGAGCATCGAGGCCGGCACCGCCAGGGTAAGCTGCGGCAGCTCCGCGGCCCGCAGCGACGGCAGACGCTGCACGACGTCGAGGAAGCGTTCGGCCTCCGCGTGGTGCAGGATGCCGTCGGTCAGGATGCGGAACTTGCGGATATAGTCCGGGCGCGTCCAGGGTGTGGCACCCAGCGTGTGCGCGTTCGCCACGGCGAGCTCGTCGGCAATGACGGTGCCGTCACGCAGCGTGATCACGACGCGACCGCCGAACGCCTTCACGCTCGGATCGTTGGAATGGTAGCGCGCCGTCCACCTCGGATCTTCGATAGTGCGTACCCTGGACCACAGCCTCACCGTGTCGGGCCGCTGCGCCCGCTCCGGCGCATAGGAGCGCACATGATGCCAGGCGCCGTCCTGCAACGCGACCGCGACGATGTACATGATGGAATGATCCAGCGTTTCGCGCGAGGCGGCCGGATCGAACTTCTGCGGATCGTTCGAGCCGGTGCCGATGACATTATGTGTATGGTGGCTGGTCTCGATCAGGATGTCGTCGACCTCGTCCCAATCCGCCACTCGCCTGCCGAGCGAGAAGCACAGATCGATCAGCGCCTGGCTCTGATACTCGGCGGAGTGCTCCTTGGTGTAGGTCTCCAGGATAGCGCGCTTCGGCTCGCCCCTGCCCGGCAGCGAAACTCTGTAGCGTGCGTCCCGGCCATCCAGCATCCAGGCGATCACGCCGTCCTCGCCCTCGTAGATCGGACTCGGCGCGCCCTCGCCGCGCATCGCGCGATCGACCGCCTCGATGGCAAGCTTGCCGGCATGGGCGGGCGCGAACGCCTTCCACGACGAGATCTCGCCCTTGCGCGACTGCCGGGTCGCGGTGGTGACGTGCAGCGCCTGCTGCACCGCCTGGTAGATGACCGGCGTGGGCAGTTCGAGCAGCGTGCCGATCCCGGCCGCGGCGGACGGTCCGAGATGCGCCACGTGGTCGATCTTGTGCGCGTGCAGGCAGATCGCGCGCACGAGATCGACCTGGATCTCGTAGCCGGTGGCGATCGCGCGAACCAGGTCGGCGCCGGAGCGGCCCGCCTGCTGGGCGACCGCCAGGATCGGCGGGATGTTGTCGCCGGGGTGGCTGTATTCGGCGGCTAGGAAGGTGTCGTGGTAGTCGAGCTCGCGCACCGCGGTGCCGTTCGCCCACGCCGCCCATTCGGCGTGCACGCGCACGTCCGTCCCCAGGCCGAACAGCGTGGCGCCACCCGGGCGGACATGCGCCAGCGCTTGGTCGCGTGCGGTCACCACGGGGTGCCGGTTGATCGAGGCCAGCGCCACCGACGCGTTGTCGATCAGCCGGTTGACGATCATCTCGGCCACCTCGGGCGCGACCGCGACCGGGTCGGAGGCCACCTCGGCGAGCTTCCAGGCGAGTTGGTCCTCGCGCGCGAGACGGTCGCTCTCCGGATGGACCCGAACCTCATGCGCGATCATGGCAGCCTCCATCGGCATCCTCTCCAGTGGGCGGTAGCATGTCCGAAGACGGCTTGCACCGGGCCGGGCACATTCCGGCCTTGTCCCTATGGTAGGCTGGCGGTGCAGCGTGCTTAAGCTGGGCCTGAACGACGCGACGGAGCACAGCCAGTGCCGGACGACATGACGCCTGCTGAGGACACCCTGCTCGCCGACCGGCTGGTCGGGCGGTTCTTCCGCTATCTCGCCGTAAGTAGCCAGAGCGATGCCGGCGCCGGGACCTTGCCCAGCACATCGGGTCAGTGGGAGATGGTCCGGCTACTGGCCAAGGAGCTCGAAGCGCTCGGCCTCGCCGACATCCATCTCGACGACCATGCCATCCTCACCGCACAGCTGCCCGGGACCGCACCCGGCGCGCCTCGGATCGGCTTCTGTGCGCATGTCGACACGGTCGATGTCGGGCTCTCGCCGCACATCCATCCGAGCCGCGTGCCGTTCGCGGGCGAGGACCTGTGCCTGAACCGAGCACGCGACATCTGGCTACGCGTCGCCGAGCATCCGGAGATCCTGCCCTACATCGGCCAGGAGGTCATCGTCGGCGACGGCACCAGCGTGCTCGGCGCCGACAACAAGGCCGCGGTCACGGTGGTGATGACGCTGCTGGAAGCCCTCAGCCGCGAGAAGCGGCCGCATGGCGACATCTTCGTCGCCTTCGTGCCAGACGAGGAGATCGGCCTGCATGGCGCCAAGGCGCTGGACCTGGCCCGCTTCCCGGTCGATTTCGCCTACACGATCGATAGCTGCGAGATCGGCGAGTTCGTGTTCGAGACCTTCAACGCGGCGGGAGTCGAGGTCGTGATCGAGGGCGTCACCGCGCATCCGATGTCGGCCAAGGGGGTGCTGGTCAACCCGGTCCTGGTCGCGACCGACCTGATCGCCCGCTTCGATCCGCTGGACACGCCCGAGCATACCGAGGGCCGCGAGGGCTATTGCTGGTTCAACGGCATGACGGCGAACGCCGCCTCGGCCACGCTCAAGATGTCGATACGCGACTTCGACGACGTGCAATTCGCCAAGCGCAAGCAGATGGTCCACGACGCCGTCGAGGCCACGCGCGCGGTCCATCCGGGTGCGACCATCTCCTGCCGCATCGAGGACATCTACGCCAACATCGCCTCCAGCCTCGGCGAGGACCGGCGCAGCGTCGAGCTGATGCATCGAGCCTTCGCGGACCTTGGCATCACGCCGAAGATCATCGCGATGCGCGGCGGCACCGACGGCTCGGCACTCTCGTCGCGCGGCATCCCCACGCCGAACTACTTCACCGGCGCGCTGAATTTCCACTCGCCGTTCGAGTTCCTGCCGGTGCCCTCCTTCGTGCGGTCATACGAGCTCACGGAACGACTCTGCGCACTCGCCGTCGGCTGACTTCCTGCCTGGGCCGGCAGCCAGGGCGATCGGGCGTCGTCAGGCTTCAGTGTAGCGGAGGTCCCCCGCCAGTCAGGCCCGCACCGCCTGGACTGGCAAGGTTGCCCGAGCCGACGGCGGAGTCCTGGCCGGCCGGGCCCAATCCCGCGGGTCCGACGGTCGTCGGTCCCGGCTGCATCGCCGGCAATGAATTGACCTGCCCGCCTGCCTCGGGCGGCGTCGCCCCGTTGCAGCCGGCAAGCGACAACAGGGCGACGCCACAGGCTACGGCCGCTCCGACAAGACGGGGTACGTTGAGGACCATAATTTTTCTCCGGAGACGGTGACAGGCTCCGCTGTCTACTACGCGACACGCCGTTCGACCATCTCTCCGCCATCCCCCAGGACGTTGCGATCATCGTGAACATCCACGAAGCTCAGCACGGCATTGAAGAACACGGCGAAGCCGGCAGGCCGAGGGATGGAAATGAGCATCGAGACGATCGACCCGCTGCTCGTCGCGAGCCTGCTGCTGTTCGCCTCCGCGATCATCCCGCGCCTGCGCCCACGCTGGCCGCTCTGGGTGCGCGTGCTGTCGCGGATCGCGGTGTTCCTCTCGCTGACCCTGCTGGTGCAGAAGATCCTGGTCTCTCCGCTGCGGCCACAGTTCACCACTGCGCAGCCTAGTCGGCAATTCTGGGAGCAGCTCGTCGAGGCAGGCTGGTGGCTGGTCGCAGCACGGGTCGCGGTCGGTCTGGCGCGGCTGTTCGTGGTGCTGGAGAACAGGCCGCGCGAGACCCAGATCATCTCCGACCTGCTGGCCGGTGCGATCTACGTCGCCACGATCCTGGCCATCATCAATTTCTCCTTCGGCGTGCCGATCCGCGGGCTGCTGGCGACTTCTGGGGTGATCGCCATCGTGCTCGGCCTGGCGTTGCAGAGCACGCTGTCGGACGTGTTCTCGGGTATCGCGGTCGGCCTGGAACGGCCCTACAAGGCCGGCGACCTGCTCTGGATGGAGGGTCCCATCGAGGGATACGTGGTCCAGGTGAACTGGCGCTCGACGCATATCGCCACGATACACAACAGCATCGCCGTGGTGCCGAACAGCGTCATGGCCAAGGCCCGGCTGGTGAACCGCAGCGCGCCGACGCCGATGCGCGGCGACACGGTCACGGTGAGCCTGGACGCCAATGCGACTCCCGAACGTTGCTTCGCGGCCCTCGACGCCGCCACCCGGGCCTGCCGCGTTCGGCTGTCCGAGCCGGCTCCGAGCATCGCCTGTATCGCGCTGCACGGCGAGGGTGCCGTCTACGAGATCAGCTTCTCGGTCGATTCCAGCGAGACGCTGATAGCCGCCCGCAGCGAGCTGTTCACGCAGATCCACAGGCACCTGCGGCACGCCGGCATCGCCTTGTCCGTCACGGGCGTGGCCGCACCGCCGGCGGTGCCGATACCGACGCCGGCTCAGCTTATGGAGCGCTCGGACCTGTTCGGCGTCATGGCGCAGGCCGAGCGCGACCTGCTGGCCGATCGTTTCCAGCCGCAATGGCTACAGCCCGGCGACACGCTGATACGCGAGGGAGAGACGCCGGACGCGCTGTTCCTGATCGCATCCGGCACGGCCGAGATGAGCATTCGAGAGCCTGCCGGATCGCGGGTCGTGTACCGGATGAGCCCGGGCGAAAGCCTGGGCGCCATCGGCCTGATCACCGGTGTCGCCTACAAGGTTACCGCCACCGCATTGACCGAGATGAAAGCCTTCCGCCTGGACAAGGTCGATGTCGCGGTTGCCATCAGGCTCAAGCCCGAATTGGCCCTGGCGTTCGAGATCGTGGCACAGCGCAGCCAGGATGCCATTGGCCGGCGTACCGCAACGCGGGAGGATGCCCCGCTCGACCATGGGGAAATCTTCCTCTCCAGGATCCGCTCGTTCATGCGCCTGCTGAACAGCTGAGGTTCCCTACCGGACCGCCGAAGGCTTGCGGTCGGCGAGGATCGCATACACACCACCGCCGACCAGGATGCCGATGAACCAGGAGAAGGCGCCGAGCAGTGCCAGGGCCGGAACCACCGAGCCGATCAGTGCCGCGGTGCCGCCGAGCAGGAAGGCGACGATGCCGGCCGGGTTCCAGCCGTCGCGAGCACGATAGCGGCCGGCGTAGGAGTACAGCTCGTCGACCGCCAGGTGCTGGCGGCGCACCAGGTAGAAATCCACCAGCATGATGCCGGTGACCGGTCCGAGCAGCCCGCCGATGGCGCCGAGCACCTTGAAGATGCTGTCGGCGTCCTTGAACCACAGCCAGGGCGCGAACAGCAGCCCGATGCCCAGCACCAGCAGCGAGGCGGACCGGAAGTTCAGCCGGCGCGGCATCAAATTCACCAGGTCGTAGGCGGCCGGCATGATGTTGGCAGCGACGTTGACCGACAGCGTGGCGACGATGATGGTCGCCCCGCCGAGCAGCAGCACCCATGGCTGGTGCAGCGCCAGCAGCAGCGCCACCGGATCCCAGATCGGATGGCCGAACTTCAGGATGGTCGCCGAGGTGGTGATCACGCTCATCGCGGTGAACACGATGGCGGTGATTGGCAGGCCGACGAGCTGGCCGATCACCTGGTCGCGCTCGGAGCGCACGAAGCGCGACAGGTCCGGGATGTTGACCGCGAAGGTGGACCAGATCCCGATCATGCCGGTGACGCCGATCGCGAAGGTGATCCAGGCATGCCCGCCATGCAGTCGCGAGGGCTGGTCGAACAGCGGACCGAGGCCGTGCGCCACATGCAGGCCCCAGGCCGTCGCCAGGATGCCGACGATGATCACCAGCGGCCCCGCGAACAGCTCGAAATTGCGTATGCGATGCACCCCGTGCGTGACGATCCAGGCGTGCAGTCCCCAGAACATCGCGACCGCCAGCCAGCCCTTGAGCGCCATGCCGAGGATCGGCGTGGTGAGGTGCGACCAAGCCGGGATCAGCGTGCCGAGCACCGCGTCGATCGCCATGCTGCCGGCATAGCCCTGCACGGCGAACCAGAAGATCGCGCAGAAGCCGCGCAGCACCACCGGGATCTGCGCGCCTTTTGGGCCGAACGAGGAGCGGATCAGCACGCAGAACGGGATGCCGTAGCGCGTGCCGGGCCTGGCGTTGAACCACATCGCCAGGAACAGCAGCCCGTAGGCGACCGCCACCGCCAGCAGCGCCTGGGTCGCATTCAGGCCGAGCGCCATCAGCCCGGCCGCGGCCTCGTAGGCGACGACGTTGTGCACCATGCCCATCCACACCGTGGACATGTTGACCCAGCTCCAGTCGCGCTTGGCGCTTGGAACCGGAGCGAGGTCGGCATTGTAGAGGTCGGGATCGTGACGCGCGTCCGCGCCGGACAGCCCGGTGTCGCCTATGGCCTCGAAGGTGGCGCTCTGCATCGTGATGCGTGCTCCGCGAAGGCCGGTGCCCCCGGCTCGATCACGGCATCCGCTGCAACCGCCATGCCACCGTTCAGCCGGCAGCCAGGGCCAGCAGCGTGCGGGCCAGCACGCGCGTGCCTGCCGCCAGATGCCCGGGCGACGCATACTCGGCGACGTTGTGGCTGATCCCATCGCGGCACGGCACGAACAGCATCCCCGATGGGCAGATGCCGGCCACGAACTGCGCGTCGTGAAACGCCCCGGAAGGCATCCGGCGGTGCGACACCCCCTCGGCGGCCGCGGCCTGCTCGACCGCATCGATCACCGCCTCGTCGAAGCGGATCGGCATGGCGTGGAACACCTCGGTCACCGTGGCCGCGGTGGTGGTGACGGCCGCACGCACCGTCTCCGCGATGGCGTCGCCGCGGGCGCGCAGCACCGACGCGTCGGGATGGCGCAGGTCGATGCTGAAGGTGACGCGCTCCGCCACCGAGTTCGAGGTGTTCGGCGACACCGTGATGCGTCCGACGGTGAAGCGCAGCACGTCGTCCGGGTCGTGGGTGAGCTGGTTGAGGGCGGCGATCGCCCGCAGCATGTCCTGCACCGCGTCGCGTCGCAGCGACAGCGGCGCCGTGCCGGCGTGCGCGGAGGCGCCCTGCAGCGTCACCGTGAACCACCGGCTGCCCTGGATGCCGGTGACCACGCCGACCTGCTGCGCCGCCGCCTCCAGCAGCGGGCCCTGCTCGATATGCGCCTCGACGTAGCCGTGCGGGCGACCGCCCAGCGCACGCCGCGGCAGGTCGCTTTCCAGCGCGAGCTGCTCGGCCAAGGCCTCGCCGAACGAGATGCCGGCCTCGTCGCGCACGCCCGCGAAGCGTTCGAGCGGGGTGTGGCCGGACCAGGCCATGCTGCCCATGCAGCCCGGCGCGAACCGACCGCCCTCCTCGTTGGTCCAGGCCACGACCTCGATCGGCCGCGCCGTGCGCAGGTCGAGCGCGTGCAGCGCCGACAACACCTCGAGCCCGGCGATCACGCCCCAGATGCCGTCGAAGCGGCCGCCGCGCGGCTGCGTGTCCATGTGGCTGCCGGTCAGCACCGGGGCCGCATCGGGCTGCATCCCCTCGCGACGCAGCCACAGGTTGCCGGCCGCGTCCACGGAGACGCCGGCGCCGGCCGCCTCCGCCCAACCGATCAGCAGGCGCCTGGCCGTACGGTCGTCGGCGGTGAGGCAGGCGCGATCGACACCGGTCTGCTCGACCATGCCGATCGCGCCCATGCGCATCAGCCGGTCCCATTGCCGGTCGGCGTCGATGGCCCGCGCCAGCAGGTCGGAAGGATTGGCAGCCATGCGGCGTTCCTGTTCGAGATGGCTAGAAGGAAAGCGCGTGCGGCCGGGCGTGGTCCGACAACCCGCGGCGAAGGAATTGCCCCGCGCCGGGCGTCCCACGCAGCACGCCGTCCTCGATCACGACCGTGCCGCGCAGGATGGTGGTGACCGGCCAGCCGGTGACCTCGACCCCCTCGTAGGGGGTGTAGTCGGCGCCATGATGCAGGATCGACTGCCGGATGGTGGTCTGCCGCTCCGGGTCCCAGAGCACGAGGTCCGCATCGGAGCCGATCGCGATGGTGCCCTTGCGCGGATAGAGGCCGTACATCCGCGCGTGGTTGGTGGCGGTCAGCGCCACGAAGCGGTTGAGGGTGATGCGGCCCTTGGCGACGCCCTCGGAGAACAGGATCGGCAGCCGCGTCTCGACGCCCGGGATGCCGTTCGGCACCCAACGGAACGAGGAGCGCCCCTTCGGATGCAGCTTGCCGGTGGGCTCTCGGAAGCGGAACGGGCAGTGGTCCGACGAGAAAAGCTGGAACACCCCGGTCTGCAGCCCCTCCCAGCACGCCGCCTGGCTCGCCGCGTCGCGCGGCGGCGGCGAGCAGACGAACTTGGCGCCCTCCATGTCGAAGCCGTCCATGTCGGCCTCGGTGAGCATCAGGTATTGCGGGCAGGTCTCTCCGTAGACCTGTAGGCCGCGCGCCTGCGCCCAGCGGATCTGCTCCATGCTGTCGCGGCCGGACACGTGCACGATCATCAGAGGCACGTCCACCAGCTCGGCGAGCGAGATGGCGCGGTGCGTCGCCTCGCGCTCAACCGCGATCGGACGCGAGGCGCCGTGGAACAGCGGCGCCGTCTTCCCAGCGGCTTCGAGCTGCTGGGTCAGGAAGCGGATGGCGTCGAAGTTCTCGGCGTGCACCATCACCAGCGCGCCCTGCTCGCGGGCTACGGCCATCACCTGCAGGATCTGCAGGTCGTCCAGGCGCAGGTCCTCGTAGGTCATGAACACCTTGAACGAGGTGTAGCCGTCCTGCACCAGCGCCGGCAGGTCCTGGCCGAGCAGCTGGGGGGTCGGGTCGCTGACGATGAGGTGGAAGCCGTAATCGACGTAGCACTGCCCGTCCGACTTGGCATGGTAGTCGCGCACCGCGTCGCGCAGCGCCTGGCCGCGCTGCTGCAGGGCGAACGGCAGCACCGTGGTGTTGCCGCCGAACGCCGCCGAGAGCGTGCCGGACTGGAAGTCGTCGGCCTGCACCGTCTCGGGTCCGCTCGGCTGGGCGATATGGACATGGCTGTCGATGCCGCCGGGAAGCACCAGCAGTCCGGAGGCATCTAGCTCGCGCGCGCCGGCGGGCAACCCGTCGGCGAGTGCGGCGATGCGCCCCTGCCGGACGCCGACGTCGCAGCGCATCGTGTCGGACGCCGTCACCACGGTGCCGCCGCGCACCACGAGGTCGAAATCGTCCATGCCCGTCCTCCGGTCCTTCTGATTTCGCTAAGGTGCATGGAGTGGACCACTGTCGCCAGTCCCACCGGTCCGGGTCCGCTTCGTTGCCGGATGCGCGATTCGTGGTCATCGTCGCGGGCAAAGCCGCGCTTTGCAGGCAGTACCCCACCTTTTCCCCTGATGGAGAGCCAGCCCGGTGCGCTTCAGGCCTCGTTGACGACTGGTCCGCGCCAATCGACCCTGTGCCGGATTACCTTGGAGCCTACGGAATGAAGCTGATCCGCAACGGCGGCGCACGAGGCTGCTTCGTCCAATCGCTCGCCGCCGGGCTGCTGGTCATCGGCAAGATGGCGCATGCGGCAGAAGCCGATGTCGCACCCCTGATGCGCTACCCGAACACGTCCGCGACCTCCGTCGCCTTCGTCGCCCGCGGCGATCTCTGGACCGCACCGCTCGCCGGCGGTACGGCATCCCGCCTGATCCACGACCCTGGCGCGGTTCTGCTGCCACGCTTCTCTCCGGATGGGCGCTTCCGGCGGCCAGGCAAGGCGCCTGACCTTCGACGCCTCGACTACCCGCAACGATAACCAGGTCGTCACCTGGACACCGGACTCGCGGCGGATCGTGTTCCTCTCGACCCGCCTGTCGCATGCCCCGGGATCGCCCGCGCCCTTTCGGTTCCCGTCGAAGGCGGGCTGCCGCAGCCGCTCGACCACTCCGGCCTGCTATCGTTCGGCCCGAATGGCCACGTCATCGCCTTCAACCGGATCTTCCGCAATAACGAGCTTCCCAAGCGCTATGCCGGCGGTCGGGCGCAGCGCATCTACACCTACGACTTCGACACGAGGCACCTGACCCGGATCACCGACTGGAAGGGAACCGACACCGCACCGATGTGGTACGGCCGCAGGATCTACTTCCTGTCCGATCGGGGAGCAGGGTTCCGGGCCAACATCTGGGCCTATTACCTCGATGCCAGGACGTTCACCCAGATCACGCACTTCAGCGATTTCGACGTCGACACCCTGTCGCTGGGTGCCGCGACGATCACGTTCCAGCAGGGAGGCGGGCTTTATGCCGTCGACCTGCCGTCCGCGACCCTGCGCGAGATCAAGGTCCGGGTTCCTGACGACAGGCTGAGAACGGCCGCGCGCGCAAGCGGTCGGCAGCGCGGCACGGCGGCCGATGCGATGGGAGGCGTCGACTACGCCCTGTCGCCGGACGGCCGCACGCTGCTGCTCTCCGTGCGCGGTGACCTTTTCGGTGTCGCGACGAACGGCGCCGCGCACGACCTCACCGGCACCCCGGGCGTGGACGAGGATCATCCGTCCTGGTGTCCGGATGGCAGGATGAATACCTTCCGGGGATCGGACGCCACGTTCGACCACCGCCCGCACGTCACGACCGGCCTGCTCGGGACGGACTACGTGCTCGACGCGCCCTCTGGACGCTACCGCCTGTCGCACATCCTGTCCGGAGACAATGCGCGCGCCGACTTCCGAAGCCCGCTGATCGCCCCGGGCCTCGGGCTCCATGACGGCGACTTCATCCTGGCCGTGAATGGCCACGAATTGAGGGCTCCGACAGCTCCGGACGAGCAGCTCGTCGGCCTGACGCACGAGCTCACTATCACGGTGGCCGCCTCCGCCGATGGCCCGAGGCGCGACGTGCGTGTCGAGCCGCTCGAAAACGAGGGGCCGCTCCGGCGCTTCGAGTGAGTCGAGCAGAACCGCGCCCGCGTCGACCGGCTCTCCCAGGGCCGCATCGGCTACGTGGCGCTGAGCGACTTCGCCATGATCGGCTGGAGAGAGTTCGTCCGGCAGTTCTATCCCCAGATAGGCAAGGACGGGCTGGTGTTCGACGTGCGCTGGAACCGCGGCGGCTTCACCAGCCAGGCTGTGCTCGACGTACTGAGGTGACCGCTAGAGCAAGATGCCTTTAGCTTGAACCGCTTGTTCAAGCTAAAGGCATGAACTTGCTCGTCAAAATTATCTAGAGCGTGATCAACCTGGGGTGATCACGCTCTAGCCGGGATGTTCGTCAACCGGGAGGGCGCGGTGTCGCCGCTGCCGGTCGTGGTCGCGCCGCGGACGATGGTGACGCTTCTCAACTGGGGCTCGGGTTCCGACGGAGACCAGTTCCCGTACTACTCCCGCTCATTCGGCCTCGGTCCGCTCGTGGGCACGCGGAGCTGGGGTGGCGTGCAGGGGATCAACGGATCGTGGCGGCTGATGGACGGCAGCTTCATCACCATCCCGAAGGACTCGCTTGCCGATCCCGGTGGCCACTGGATCATCGAGAACGCCGGCGTCGCGCCCGACATCGCGATCGACGACGAGCCTGACGAGGCGGTCACGGGACGGGATGTACAGCTCGAGACGGCGGTGAAGCTGGCGCTCGCCCGGGTCGAGCGTGCCCCGGCCGCCAAGCTGAACGCATCCCCGCCGCTGCCCGCCTATCCGGAGGCGGGAGAGGTCCCGCCGGCATCCTTCGTTCCGAAGCCAGGACGTTGAGATAGGATCGCTTTCCTCAGGCCTCTTCCGGCACCCGTCCAAGCTCACCGAGGAACTCGGGATCGCCGAACTCGTCGGCTTCGGTGTCGTGCCATACCCGCACGACCCGCGCGCCGACGATCGAGCCGCCCGCCAGTGCCTTCTCCGCTCGCAACATGCCTTCCTCCTGCGTTCGGCAGGTGATCGGGGTGCCCGGCTTCAGCGCGCCGCGCGCCCCGGCTAGGTAGGGTTGATAGATGATCTGACCGGTAGCCGGCATGGTCGTGCGTCCTTCGAGTGGAATGGTGCCTGATCGACCGTCAGGGAACCAGCTTGTTCTTGTCGACGTTGGAGCGACGATAATAAAGTTGTTCCCGTATCAAGATATGGACGAAGCCGTCATGCAGGAGGCCTCGCCGCCATCGGCCGACATCGTGCGCATCCCGCTGGATCCGCAAGTCCGGCTGCGTGCCGCGCTGCGCATGCTCGAGACCCGGTTGGACCAGCAACGAGCCGGTATCGCGGTCTGGCGCGAGGAGATGGTCAAGCTGTCCAACGTGATCCGGGAGCTCCGGGATAATGTGGAAACATGGCAGCACGGCCTCGACGGGCTCGCCAGCCAGGTCGCCACCGCTCGCGAGACGGCCGTCGAACTGGACCACAACGTGGACAGGCTGCTCGACGCCTCCAGGAAGGCGATCATGCAGGAGCCCGTTATCTGATCAGTGTCGGCTGATCATCGCCGGCCGCGCTTCGGCGGCCCGCCGACGATATGGCCGATCGGCGTGAGCATATCGACGTGGTCGCAGACGATCTTGAACACGGCGAGCATCGGTACGCTGAGGAACGCGCCCGGGATGCCCCATAGCCAGTCCCAGAACATCAGCGATCCCATCACCAGCACGGGGTTCAGCGTGAAGCGACGCGCCAGCAGCATCGGCGTGATGGTCTCGCCCTCCATCAGGTGGATGCCGAAATAGATCGCCGGCGGCACCAGCGCCTGCAATACCGAGTTGAAGCTGAACAGCGCGACGAAGAAATAGATCACGACGCCGGTCAGCGGCCCCAGGATCGGGATGTAGTTCAGCAGGAACGCCAGCACGCCCCAGAGCAGCGGGTTGGGCACGCCCAGCGCCCAGCACTGCACGAAGTTCGCCGCGCCCACCAGCAGGTTCATGCCGGTGATGGTGGCGAGGTAGAGCGAGACGTTGTGCTCGATCTCGGTGGCGATCTGCACCGCGCGCCGCTTGTCGGCCCAGGTCGGCATGATCTCGATGCAGCGGCGCAGCAGGCTGTCGCCCTGGTAGAGCAGGAAGAACAGCATCAGCAGCATGGTGAAGATCTGACCCAGGAAGGCGCGCGTGCTGAGCAGCAGCGACGAGCCCACGCTGGTCAGGCCGCCGCCGGATTGCTGCACGCGGACCACCTGCTGCGCGCCGTGCGCGCCGGCGCCGTTGGTCTGATCGATCAGCCCCTGCAGCCGTGCCATGGCCCCCTGCACCATCTTGATCGGGCCGTGCAGGAAAGCGAGCTTCTCCTGCAGCGCCGGCAGGCTTTGCGGCGCCTTGCTGATCCAGCCGGAGGCCGGCACCGAGATCGCGGCGCCGATGCCGGCCACCACGCCGAACAGGGCGAGGATCAGGAACAGCGCCGCAAGCATCTTGGGGATGCGCAGCCGGTTGTGCAGGAAGCGCATCGGGCCGTTGAGCAGCAGGTTGAGCACGCCCGCCAGCACGAACGGCAGCACGATCTCGCTGGCGAAGTAGAGGGTGTAGAACGTCGCCAGCACGCTCAGCAGCACCAGGCACGTCGAGAGGGTGGAGAGTGCGCGTACGCGCCTCGCGTCCGCCGCGTCGGCACGCAGCAGCAGCGCCCGGTGCTTGAGGTGATCGTCGTCCGCTTGCTGGTCCAACATGCTGGCCACCCTATCCGGTCGCGCTGCCGAGCGCCTTCGGCAGCAGCACGACGAAGCGCGCGCCGCAGACCTGCCCGGAGCCATCATGCCGGTTCTCGGCCCTGATGCGGCCCTTCAGGGCGTCCACGATCTGCCGGCTGATCGACAGCCCCAGGCCGGAGTGCTGGCCGAAACGCTCACCCTCCGGACGTTCCGAGTAGAACCGGTCGAAGATGCTGTCGAGCTTGCCTTCAGGGATCCCGGGGCCTTCGTCGCTGACCGCGATCTCGACATGGTGGCCGACCTCGCCCGCCTCCAGGATGATGCGGCCGTTCGGCCGCGAGAAGCTGATCGCGTTGCCGATCAGGTTGCGCAGCACCTGGACCAGGCGGTCTTCGATCGCCAGCACCACCAGCGCGTGGGACTGCGCCCGCACTTCCAGGGTCGGGCCTTCCGGCTTGCAGGTGGCCTGGTGGATCTCGACCAGGACGGAGAAGATCGGCGCCAACGCCACCGGTTCGGCCACGGCACGGGACAGCTCGGCATCGATCCGGCTGGCATCTGAGATGTCGGTGATCAGCCGGTCCAGCCGCCGCACATCCTCGCCGATGATGCTGAGCAGGCGGCGCTGCTGGTTGAGGTCCTCGATGCGAAGCAGGGTCTCCATCGCCGAGCGGATCGAGGAGAGCGGGTTCTTGATCTCGTGGCTGACGTCGGCGGCGAAGCGCTCGATCGCGTCCATGCGCGCCCACAGCGCACGCGCGCTCTCGTCGAGCGCCAGCGCCAGCTCGCCGATCTCGTCGCGCCGGCCGAGCAGGCGCTTCGACACGCTGCCGGAGCGCCCGATACCCTCACGCATCACGTGCGCCGAAGCCGCGAGACGAAGCAGCGGCCGGGCTATGGTCAGCGACAGGTACCACGAAAGCAGCACGGTGATCGCCAGGGCGAGGAAGAACAGCACTAGGATCGACGAGCGCACCGCGAACAGCGAACGATCGACGTCGCGCGCCTCACGGGTGAGCTGGATGATGCCCACCGTATGGCCTGCATGCTCCACCGGTTCGGCCACGGTGACGAGCAATCCATGGTCGATGGTGCGGCGGATATAGGGGGGCGTCTCGGAGCTGTCGGGGTCGCCGAAGCGAAGCTGCTGGCGCACCTCGGGTTGGGCATTGGGATCGGTGTTGGCGCCGAGTGTCGCGATGCTCAACGGAGTCCTGGGCAGCAGGCCGAGCAGCCGGTCGTAGGCATGCTGCAACAGGTTGGGGGAGGCAGGATCGGCCAACGATGCAGGCCCAGGTGCGGCGGCGCCGGCCGCCATGCCATGCGCCGTGCCGGAGGTATCTCTCGCATCCGCGCGGCTGTCGGCGATCTGCTGGCCGTTCGGCGCGAACAGCCTTGCGTGTGCGCTCGGGCTCGGCTCGGTCAGGCGCAGCAGCAGCGGGCGCGCCAGCTCCGGAGCCAGCACGATGTCGTCGTCGGATGACACCAGGGCGGGGGATGACACCAAGGCGGGGGATGACGCCACGGCGGATAGGCGGGCATGCTGGGTGCCGTGCGGCCTGCTGTCGGGCCGCAGCTTCGCCTTGGAGGCCTGGACAGGGGCCGGACGCACCGCGCTCTGGCCGAGAGCCCCAGCGTAAATCCGGGCCTGTTCGCGCAGCGCCGTGACCTCAGCCTCCAGCAGGCTGTTCTGGAACTGGTTGAGGTAGAGCAGGGTCGCCACCAGGAGGGCCAGCGGCAGCGCGTTGACCAGCAGGATGCGCCGCATCATCGGCGAAACCCAGCGTGTCCGGTGGCTGACGACTGCCTCCAGTTCGCCCGGCGGCATCAGGGCCACGGCCCGGCCAGGATCGCGCCGCGACCGCCATCGACGGACGAGACCGCGCCTTGCCTTGAAGGGCGGGGCGGGCGCCGGCAGGCTATCCGGCATCACTCCTCCTTATAGCGGTAGCCGATGCCGTACAGGGTCTCGATCTGGTTGAAGCTCTCGTCGAGCTGCCGGAACTTCTTGCGCACGCGCTTGATGTGGCTGTCGATGGTGCGGTCATCGACATAGATGTTCTCGCCGTAGGCCGCGTCGATGAGCTGGTCGCGCGACTTCACCAGGCCGGGACGGGTCGCCAAGGCCTTGACCAGCAGGAACTCGGTCACCGTGAGCTGGATGTCCGCCCCGCGCCACAGGCACTGGTGCCGGGTCTCGTCCAGCGACAGCGCGCCGCGCACCATCGTGCTCTGCTGCGCGGTGCCGCTGGCCTCGGCGCGGCTGGCCTCGTTGCGCCGCAGCAGGGCGCGTATGCGCTCCAGCAGCAGGCGTTGCGAGAACGGCTTGGTGATGTAGTCGTCAGCTCCCAGGCGCAGGCCCATCAGCTGGTCGACCTCCTCGTCCTTGCTGGTCAGGAAGATCACGGGCAGCTGCGAGCGGCTGCGCAGGCGCTGCAGCAGCTCCATCCCATCCATGCGCGGCATCTTGATATCGAGCACGGCGAGGTCGACCGGCTTGGCGGTGATGCCCTGCAAGGCGCTCTCGCCGTCGGTATAGGTGCGCACCTGGAAGCCCTCGGCCTCGAGCGTCATCGAGACCGAGGTCAGGATGTTGCGGTCATCATCGACCAGCGCGATCGTGTGCTTCATGGCGTCCAACTGAAAAACTCCGCGATTGGCACCACCATCATGGCATAAAAGGGAGGCGCTGGATGCCCGAGGCAGCCGATATCGGTTTCACCGCACGCTGCCTGCTGCGCGCGGCACGCCAAGCGAGCCTGGCCACGGTCGTGGACGGTGCGCCGTTCGTCTCACTGGTGACGCCGGCCGCCTCGTGCGGAGGCGACCTGCTGATGCTGATCTCCGGCCTGTCGCAGCATGCACGGCACCTGCGGCTGGATGGACGCTGCGCGCTGCTGCTCTGCGGGGCTGAGCGCCACGCCAACCCGCAAACCACCCCGCGTGTGACGGTGACCGGCACGGCGGAGCCCGTGCAGGACCCTAGCACTGCGCGATCGCTGGCTGCGGATCCACCCCTACGGCGCGCTCTATGCCGGCTTAGGTGATTTCAGCCTGTGGCGCCTGCGTCCGGAACAGGCGCATCTCGTCGCCGGCTTCGGCCAGGCCCGGCGGCTTTCCGGGCCCGCGCTCGCTGCGGCCTGCGACCTGCGACCTCTCGGTCGAGGAGACATCGTTCTGCGAGGCAGCGAACCAGCGCCATGCCGCGATGCTGCCGCAGGCGGTGCGCATCGTCGCCGTGGACGCGGACGGCCTCGATCTCGGACCGGCCGCCTCGCTGGATCCGAACGGCAGCGCACGCAGCCGGCGCATCGCGTTCGCGGTTTCCGCCGGCACGCCGGACGCGGTGCCCGCGGCGATAGCATCGGCCTTGCAGGCTGCGGGATAGTCCAGGTTGATGCGTTTGCGCTTGTCCATCCGGGTGGTGTCGCCTACTTCACCGCGATGACCCACGACGACACCGGAACCATGCCAGCACACGAGCCAGACCAGGACGGGCCTGCCAGCGCACCGGAGGGCCCGGAGACCGTGATGCAGGCCGCCACCGGCCGCATCCAGGAGCTGGAGGCGTCCCTCGACGAGATGCGCGACAAGTGGATGCGCGCCGAGGCGGAGACACAGAACGTGCGCACCCGTGCCCGGCGCGAGACCGACGACGCCCGCCAGTACGCGGTGCAGAAGTTCGCCCGCGACGTGGTCGAGGCGGCGGAAAACCTCCGTCGCGGCATCACCAGCCTGCCGCCGGTCACGGCCGAGGACAGCCCGGTGCTGGTCAAGCTGCGCGAGGGTTTCGAGAGCGTGGAACGGTCGTTCCTGGGTGTGCTGGAGCGCAACGGCATCACCGGCAGCGACCCGACCGGATCGCTGTTCGACGCCAACCTGCACCAGGCGATGGCCGAGCAGCCGAGTGCCGATCATCCCCCCGGCACGGTGCTGCAGTCCTGGACTCCGGCCTGGACGCTGAACGGCCGGCTGCTGAAGCCCGCCATGGTGGTGGTCGCCAAGGCACTCGCGCCGTCGCCCGGCACGGCGGAAACGCTCGACAAGACGGTTTGAACCTGTCTTTCTGGACAGGGTTTCTGCCTAGAATTTGTGCAGTCGGACCGGCAGGGACTTGTCGGATCGCACCGGCCTCAATACATCCCGTGCTGCACGAACCTCCTATCGTACGTGCTGGTCACCGCACGTAATCATCCATTGGGCCACTTCCGGTGCTTCGGGCCGGACAGGGCTGCTGACAAGGAAGACACTGCATGAGCAAGGTTATTGGCATCGATCTCGGCACCACCAATTCGTGCGTATCGATCCGCGAAGGTGACGACAACCGGGTCATCGAGAACAGCGAGGGCGCACGCACCACGCCGTCGATGGTCGCCTTCACCGAGAATGGCGAGCGCCTCGTCGGCCAGGCCGCCAAGCGCCAGGCCGTCACCAACCCGACCAACACGCTTTATGCCGTCAAGCGCCTGATCGGGCGTCGCTTTGAGGATCCGACCGTCGAGAAGGACCGCGGCTTGGTGCCGTACCCGATCGTCAAGGGCGAGAACGGCGATGCCTGGGTCGAGGCCCGCGGCCAGAAATACGCCCCCAGCCAGATCAGCGCCTTCGTGCTCGGCAAGATGAAGGAGACCGCCGAGACCTATCTCGGCGAGACGGTGACCCAGGCGGTCATCACCGTCCCTGCGTACTTCAACGACGCTCAGCGCCAGGCCACCAAGGATGCCGGCCGCATCGCCGGCCTCGAGGTGCTGCGCATCATCAACGAGCCGACGGCCGCCGCGCTGGCCTACGGCATGGAGAAGAAGAACGGCGGCACCGTCGCGGTCTACGACCTCGGCGGCGGCACCTTCGACGTGTCGGTGCTGGAAATCAGCGACGGCGTGATCGAGGTGAAGTCGACCAACGGCGACACCTTCCTCGGCGGCGAGGACTTCGACGCACGCGTGATCGACTACCTGGCCGACGAGTTCAAGCGCGAGCAGGGCATCAACCTGCGCACCGACAAGCTGGCCCTGCAGCGCCTCAAGGAAGCCGCGGAGAAGGCCAAGATCGAGCTGTCCTCCTCCAAGGAGACCGAGATCAACCTGCCCTTCATCACCGCCGACGCCTCCGGGCCGAAGCACCTAGTGCTGAAGCTGAGCCGGGCCAAGCTCGAAAGCCTGGTCGACGACCTGATCCAGCGCACCCTCGGTCCGTGCCGCGCGGCGCTGAAGGACGCGTCGGTATCGGCGGGCGAGATCGAGGAGGTGATCCTGGTCGGCGGCATGACCCGCATGCCCAAGGTCATCGAGACGGTGAAGCAGTTCTTCGGGCGTGAGCCGGCCCGCAACGTCAACCCCGACGAGGTGGTCGCCATCGGCGCCGCCGTGCAGGGCGCGGTGCTCAAGGGCGACGTCAAGGACGTGCTGCTGCTCGACGTGACCCCGCTCTCGCTCGGCATCGAGACGCTGGGCGGCGTGTTCACCCGCCTGATCGACCGCAACACCACGATCCCGACCAAGAAGAGCCAGACCTTCTCGACTGCCGAGGACAACCAGGGCGCCGTGACCATCAAGGTCAGCCAGGGGGAGCGCGAGATGGCCGCAGACAACAAGATGCTCGGCCAGTTCGACCTGATGGGCATCCCGCCGGCGCCGCGCGGCGTGCCGCAGATCGAGGTCACGTTCGACATCGACGCCAACGGCATCGTTTCGGTCTCCGCCAAGGACAAGGCGTCCGGCAAGGAGCAGCAGATACGCATCCAGGCCTCGGGCGGCCTGTCCGACAACGACATCCAGCGCATGGTCCGCGAGGCCGAGGCGAACGCGGAGGCCGACAAGGCCAAGCGTGCGACCGTCGAGGCGCGCAATCACGCCGAGGGGCTGGTGCACCAGGTCGAGAAGACGCTCTCGGAGAACGGCGACAAGGTGGCACCGTCCGACAAGAGCGACGCGGAGGCCGCCATCGCCGCCACCCGTGCCGCGATCGGCGGCAGCGACGCCGTGGCGATCAAGGCCGCGTCGGACAATCTCAGCCAGATCGCCATGAAGATCGGCGAGGCGATGTACAAGGCCGACGCCGCGAGCAATGCGGCGGGCGCTTCGGGAGCCGCACCGGGCGGCAGCTCTACCGGCCCGAACGGCGAGAAGGTAGTCGATGCCGACTTCGAGGACATCGACGACAAGAAGAAGTCCGCCTGATCGAACGAGCGGCCTGACGCGTCGGTCGCGTCAGGCCCATTCCAGGCAGGAGCGCCCGTGCTTCAGGTGAAGGCGGGCGCTTCGCTTCATGACGGATCCGCGTTCCCGCCTGTTGCCTTCGGGGGGAACACGGACATCCCCCCGATGAGGGACAGATGGCGAAGCAGGATTATTATGCGACCTTGGAGGTCGCCAGGGACGCCACGGCGGATGGGCTGAAGAAGGCGTACCGCAAGCTCGCCATGAAGTACCACCCGGATCGCAATCCTGGTGACAAGAGCGCCGAGTCACGGTTCAAGGACCTCAACGAGGCCTATGACGTCCTGAAGGACGACCAGAAGCGTGCCGCCTATGACCGCTATGGCCACGCCGCCTTCGAGAATGGCGGCGGCGCCCCCGGCGGGTTCGACTTCGGCGGCGGTGGCGGATTGGGCGACATCTTCGACCAGGTGTTCGGCGACATGATGGGCGGTCGCCGCGGTGGTGGCAGCCGTCAGCGCGCTGGCGCCGACGTGCGCGCGCAGGTCGAGATCAGCCTGACCGACGCCTTCACCGGCACCAAGGTGCCGTTGCGGGTGCCAAGCCGGATCATGTGCGAGACGTGCGCCGGTTCCGGCTCGGAAAGCAAGGACCGCGCGGCGGAGACCTGCCCGACCTGCCACGGCGCCGGCAAGGTGCGCGCGCAGCAGGGCTTCTTTCTGGTCGAACGTGCCTGCCCGACCTGCGGCGGCGCCGGTCGCGTGGTTCGCAACCCGTGCAAGGTCTGCCGCGGCGCCGGCACGGTCGAGCGCGAGCGCAACCTCAGCGTGCAGGTCCCGGCCGGTGTCGAGGATGGCACACGCATTCGCCTGGCCGGCGAGGGCGAGGCAGGAGGCGCCGGCATCCCGGCTGGCGACCTCTACGTGCATGTGGGGGTGCGGCCGCACGAGATCTTCCAGCGCGACGGCGCCAACATCTATTGCCGGGTGCCGCTGCGCATGAGTCAGGCGGCTCTCGGTGCGGAAGTCGAGGTCCCGGTTATCGACGGCAGCCGTACCCGGGTCAAGATCCCGGCCGGCACCCAGACGGGCGAGCAGTTCAGGCTGCGCGCCAAGGGCTTCTCGGTGCTGCGTTCGGCGGCGCGCGGCGACATGTACATCCAGGTCGCGGTCGAGACGCCGCAGCACCTGACTAGGCGTCAGCGCGAGCTGATGGAGGAGTTCGAGGCGGAGATCAACGAGCACGCCAAGACCAGCCCAGACAGCGAAGGCTTCTTTGCCAAGGTGCGTGACTTCTTCGACGGCAAGGCCTGAGCCTGTTCTGCTTGACCGCGGGAGCGGTCGTGGCGGATCAGCCACGGCATCCAGGTAGCAATTGCGTGACCATTGATGTTCTATTGACTGTGATATTGAAACAACGGTCCCAACGACGTAGATGATGGAATGTCCGTGGTGACGTCCCCCCCCCACCCGCGCTGCGGACAGATACAGGCGGCGCGATCCACCCGGTCGCGCCGCCGCATTTTTTCTGGGTTCCTGGCGCCGTGCGCATAGGCATTGCCGGAATCCATGGCCGCGTTGGCCGTCTGTTGGCGGACGAGGTGCGCCGCGCAGGGGCTTCCGTGGTCGGCGGCATCGGCAGGCCAGGCGTCATGCCCACGGTCGCGGATGTCGATGTCAGGCTGTTCGATGGTCTCGATGCCCTGGCGGCGCAGTCGCAGGCGGTGATCGACTTCACCCATCCCGATGCCGCCATCGCGCATGCGGAGGTCATCGCGCGATCGGGTTCGGCCTGGGTGCTCGGCACCACGGGACTGTCGCCGCAGGCACAACAGGCCGTCGAGCGGGCGTCGCGACAGGTCGCTGTCGTGCAGGCCGCCAACTTCTCGACCGGTGTCGCGCTGCTGCTGGGGATCGCCAGGCAGATGGCGGCCGCCTTGCCGGTCGCGGAATACGATGCCGAGATCCTGGAGATGCATCACCGCCAGAAGATCGACGCGCCATCGGGCACGGCGCTTGCCATCGGCCGCGCGGTATCGCTTGGCCGGGGTGCGGAGGCTCCGCACGAGAGCGGACGTGATGGCCGGAGCGGGCCGCGTCAGCCGGGTGCGATCGGTTTCGCCGCCCTGCGCGGTGGCCAGGTCGTGGGCGAGCACACGCTCCTGTTCACGTCCGCCAACGAGCAGATCACCCTGACCCACCGCGCCTTCGACCGCCGCAGCTTCGCATCCGGCGCAGTGCGTGCGGCACTCTGGACGGCGGGGAAGCTGCCCGGCCTCTATGGCATGGAGGACGTGCTCGGCCTTTGATACCAGCTGCCTTATGGGACAACCGGTATCAGAGTCACGTTTGGCACGTGGCCGCCCCGCCAACCCCACGTGCCTATCGGTCAGAGCAGCGACTGGAACAGGCTGGCGCGCCATTCGTCGAGGCGCTCGATCAAGGACCGGCGTCGCCAGGTCGCGAGGTCGATCGTGCGCGATGCTGCCACATCGTGTGCGAACAGCGTCTCCATGCGCCCACCGAACCCTTTGTCGATGATGATGGCGTCGATCTCGTTGTTCCAGACGACGCTGCGCCAATCCAGGTTGGACAATCCGATCGCCGACCAGGCGCCGTCGATGACCGCCGTCTTGGCATGCAGCACGCGGTACAGGCGCTCGTGGATATGCACGCCCGCTTCGAGCAGGTCCTCGTATTTCGCCCGTCCCGCCTTGAGTGCCGCGTCGCTGGTGCTGCGGCTCGGCACGACGATCTGCACGTCGACGCCACGCCCCGCCGCCTCGCGCAGCGCGCGCGCGAGGTCGGGCGTCGGCGCGAAGAACCCCGTGGTCAGGTGCACCGAGTGGCGCGACAGCGCGATGGCCGAGAGCAGCGTCCGGTAGATCAGCGGGTGCCCGTTATCCGGCGCTCCGTCGATGGCCTGCACGAGCAGGTCGCCCTTCTGCACCGCCGGTGTCGGCGGCGGCGACGCGAGCGGCGGTCCGTGCTGGTCCTGCCAGGTCTTCATGAAGTAGTGCTCGAACTGGGCGACCACCGGCCCCTCGACCCGCACGTCGGTATCGCGCCATGCCGCCGCATCCGGTGGTCCGGGAAGCTTCCTGCCGGGTTGGTCGGGCGCGTTCTCGTAGACGTGGGTGATGTTGACGCCGCCGGTGATAGCCACCTTGCCGTCGACGCAGAGCAGCTTGCGGTGGTCGCGCTTGTTCAGGTTGAGCCCGACCCGGTCGTTCAACGCCAGCGGGTTGTATTCGAGCAGGTTGACGCCGCCCTGTCGCAAGCGGTCGAACACCGAGCGGGGAGTGTGGAAGGTGCCCCAGCCATCGTAGATGAGGTTGACCGCCACGCCGCGCAGCCGTGCCGCCAGAAGCAGGTCGGAGAACCGGCCTCCTGCCTGCTGGTCGAACTGATAGCTCTCCATGTCGATCCGGATCTGCGCCGAATTGATCGCGTCCGCGAGGGCGGCGAAGGATGCCGGGCCGTTCACCAGCACGTCCGCCCGGTTGCCCGGCAGGAACGGCTTGTGTGCGATGCGTTCCTCCTGCTGGCGCATCAGGGCCAGGGCATGCGCCGGGTCGGCGCCGGCCTCCGCGGCGAGCAGGTCGGTATCGGCTCCGGGCGTGGGCGGGGACACGCAGCCCGACACCAGCAGCGAAATTAGAAGCAGCACTATCCCCGGTCTGATCATGGCGGCGTTGTTGCCTTGGCTTCATGGCGGATCTTGGGCGGCTTCTTGGCGGTCCCGAGCCGGATCGGCCGTGTTCTTGACCGTACTGGCGGTTTCGGCCACATGGACAGCGCTCACAAGGCCGCCAAAAGGATTAGCATGCGCGACAAGGGCGATTTCCTGTTCACCTCGGAGTCGGTTTCCGAGGGGCATCCGGACAAGGTGGCGGACCGGATCAGCGACACCGTCCTGGACGCCTACCTTCGCGCGGACCCTGAGGCACGGGTCGCCTGCGAGACCCTGGTCACCACCAACCGGATCGTGCTGGCGGGCGAGGTGCGCGGTGCCGACACCGTCACCGGCGAGGACCTCGAACACGCCGTGCGCGATGCGGTGCGCGACATCGGCTACGACCAGAAGGGCTTCTCCTGGCGGGCAGCCGAGTTCCACAACTACCTGCACGCCCAGTCCGCCGACATCGCCGTCGGCGTCGACAGCGCCGGCAACAAGGACGAGGGCGCCGGCGACCAGGGCATCATGTTCGGCTTCGCGACCCGCGAGACGCCGACGCTGATGCCGGCGCCGCTGCACTACGCGCACGGCATCCTCCGTCGCATCAACCAGCTCCGCAAGACCGGCGATGCGCGCGGGCGCGGCCTTCTGCCGGACGCCAAGAGCCAGGTCACGCTGCGCTACGTGGACGGCAAGCCGGTCGGGGCGACCAGCATCGTGATCTCCACCCAGCATGAGGAGCACATGACGCAGCCCGTGATCCGCGAGACGCTGCGCGGCATCGTGCGCGAGGTGCTGCCCGAGGGCTGGATGTGCCCCGATGACGGCTTCTACGTGAACCCCACGGGGATCTTCGTGATCGGCGGACCCGACGGCGATGCCGGCCTGACCGGGCGCAAGATCATCGTCGACACCTATGGCGGCGCCGCCCCGCACGGTGGCGGCGCGTTCAGCGGCAAGGACCCGACCAAGGTCGACCGGTCGGCGGCCTATGCCTGCCGCTACCTCGCCAAGAACATCGTCGCCGCCGGGCTCGCCGAGCGCTGCACCCTGCAGATCTCGTATGCGATCGGCGTCTCGCATCCGCTGTCGGTCTATGTGGACCTGCACGGCACCGGGCATGATGTGGACGAGGCGCGGCTGGAGCGCGTGCTGCGCGAGGTGATGGACCTGACCCCGCGCGGCATCCGCCGGCACCTGCGCCTCAACCGCGCGATCTACGCGCAGGCCTCGGCCTACGGACATTTCGGCCGCACCCCGGACCCGGCGAAGGACGACTTCACCTGGGAACAGGCCGACCTGGCCGAAACGCTGCGCACCGCCTTTCAACGCTGAGCGCGGGGTCCCTCCCGATCAAGCCGCCTGCCGCCCGTCTGTATGGGCGGCTGCGCAGCCATCCGCTGCGTCCGCGCCAGCAGCTTCTGCTGGATCTCACGCTGCCCCGGCTGCGCTTTCCCGAAGCGCTCGCCGCCGAACCGCACACCGCCTTCGGCCGGCCGCCCTCCGCGCTGTGGCTGGAGGTCGGCTTCGGCGGCGGCGAGCACAGCCTGGCGCAGCACGCGGCGCACCCGGATGTCGGGCTGATCGCCTGCGAGGTGTTCGAGAACGGGCTGTGCTCGCTGCTGACCCGCCTGGCGCCGGACGGGGCCGAAGCCACCGCGCCACTGCCCGACATGCTGCGCGTCTGGGACGACGAGGCACGCGTCCTGTTGCAGGCGCTGCCCGAAGGCTGCCTCGACAGGATGTTCCTGCTGTTTCCGGATCCCTGGCCGAAGACGCGCCACGCCAAGCGGCGCTTCGTGCATCCGCAGACCATCCCCTTGGTCGCGTCGCGGTTGCGGCAGGGAGCCGAGTGGCGCATCGCTAGCGACGACCCGACCTACCAGCAATGGGTCGGCGACGTGATGGCGGCGCAAACCCTGTTCGCTGCCGATCCGCCGGCGCACGAGCGGCCGCCGGACTGGCCGCCGACGCGTTACGAAGCCAAGGCGCTCGCCGCCGGCCGTCCGGCGCTGTACTGGCGCTTCATACGGCGATAAGAGTCTCTACAATAATTACAGTAACGATCTCGGATTATGCTTGAAATTTAACCGATTCGGCCTGAAATATTTGTTCTTTTCCAGAAATATAGGCAGGTTCCTTGCATTAACGATTAATAGATGTAATGGATGATTTTAGGCCTATATTGATGCCACGAGCAGTAATGCGGGCATCTGGCTTCGGCTCACCGGGGAGAATCGCGACGTCAACCCATCATGTCCAGGCCATCCCTACCGGCGGTCGCCATGCCACAGGCGGTGACTTGAGCTGCTCCCAGGAGCCGATCCACGTGCCGGGCTCCATCCAGGCACATGGCGTGCTCCTGGCGGTCGATCCGGAACGCGGCTTCACGGTGGTCGCCGTCAGCCGCAATGCGACGGAGATGCTCCCCTCGGTTCCGGGCGGGTTCATCGGGCGCGGCATCGCGGGCATCCTGGGGCCATGTTTCACCGAGACCCTGCAAAGGCGCTTCCGGGACGGAAAGCTGCCAGGAAATGCCGCCTGGCAGTCCACGCTCCGGCTGGATGGCCACGCTCAGGCGCTCGATGCGACGGTCCACGGTCATGCCGGCCTGATCCTAATCGAACTGGAACGGGCCAGCGCGAGGGACGCGGCGGATGCGCAGACCGCCATCCGCCAGCTCCAGGAGATCATCGTGGATCTCCGCGAAACCGGCAGCGACCTCGACGAGCTGGCGCAAATTGCGGCCGACGGGGTACGGCTGCTGACGGGCTACGAGAGGGTCGTGATCTACCGGTTCGACAGCGACTGGAACGGGCAGGCGATCGCCGAGGACAAGGTCGCCGACTGGAACCACTCGCTCGCCGGAGTACGCTTCCCCGCCTCCGACATCCCGGCGCAGGCGCGTGCGCTCTATCGGCACAGCCCGATGCGCTGGGTTGCCGACCGTGACGCGGTCGCGGTGCCCCTCGACGTCGATCCGGCCTGGACAGGTGGAACGCCACCGCACGCCATCGACCTGTCGTTCGCCCGCCTGCGCAGCCTGTCGCCGATACACCTGCAGATCCACCGCAACCTGGGCGTCAACGGCTCCATGTCGCTGTCGATCCTGCACAGGGAGCGGCTGTGGGGCCTGGTGGTCTGCCATCACCGCCAGCCGCACTACCCTTCCCATAGCCAACGCTCGGCGGCATCGGCGTTGACCGACGCCTTCGCGCTGCGCGTCGGTCCCACCGAGCGCGCCAACAACGACCAGGCCCGGCGCGAGGACCTGGTGCGCTTGTCCACTTTGCTGGCGCACATGGCGGAAGCGGACGTGGTCACCGTGGCGCTCACGACCGGCGACGTCACCATCGGCCACCTGTTCGCGTCCACCGGCGCCGCCGTCCTGCATGACGGCACCGTCTCGCTGCTGGGAGACACGCCGCCCGAGGCGGACGTGCGCAAGCTCGTGGCCTGGCTGCGGACGCGCAACGATACCGCCAAGCTCTTCCAGACCAGCAATGTCGCCACCGTCTACCCGGCCTGGGAGCAGCACGCAGCGGTCGCCAGCGGCGTGCTGGCGGTGTTCCTGTCGGCCGACCGATCCGACCTGCTGCTCTGGTTCCGGCCGGAGGAGGCGGAGCTGGTCAGCTGGGGGGCAGCTCGCACAACGCGGCGGCGGGGTCCTCCAGGTACCCCTACGAGCGGTGGGTCGAGATGCGGCACGGCTTCGCGAAGCCATGGGCGGAGTGGGAGCTGGAGATGGCCGAAAGCCTCCGGCACGGCATCACCGAGGTGATGGTACGCGGCCTGCGCCGGCTCGCCGACCTGCATGACAGGCTGCGCCAGAGCCAGAAGATGGAGGCGGTCGGCCAGCTGACGGGCGGGATCGCGCACGACTTCAACAACCTGCTGGCCGGGATCCTCGGCAGCCTGGAGATGCTGCAGACCCGCATGACGCAGGGCCGGTTCAACGAGGTGGACCGCTACATCGGCGTCGCGGTGACGTCCGCCAACCGGGCCGCATCGCTGACCCATCGCCTGCTGGCCTTCTCGCGACGGCAGATGCTTGACTCCAAGACCGTCGACGTCAACCGGCTTACGGCCTCGATGGAGGACCTGATCCGCCGCACCGTGGGTCCGGCCATCCAGGTGGAGACGGTGATATCGGGAAACCTTTGGAAGACGCTCTGCGACGCCAACCAGCTCGAGAGCGCGCTGCTCAACCTCGCCATCAACGCACGCGACGCGATGCCGGACGGAGGACGCCTGACCATCGAGACGGCCAACGTCCGGCTCGACGAGGCCTATGCCGGCCGGCATCCCGAGGTGGCGGCCGGGCAGTACGTGGCGGTATCGGTCACCGATACCGGGACGGGCATGGCGCCGGATGTGATCGCCCGCGTGTTCGAGCCGTTCTTCACGACCAAGCCGCTCGGCCAGGGCACCGGCCTGGGGCTGTCCATGGTCTACGGCTTCGCCCAGCAATCGAACGGCTGCACCCGCGTCTACAGCGAACCGGGCCGCGGGACCACCGTACGCCTCTATCTGCCCCGCAGTCCGGAGACGGGCGAGACGGAGGCCAGTGAACCCGAAGCGTCGCCGGACACCGTCGCCAGGGCCGGCGAGACGGTGCTGGTCGTGGACGACGAGCCGGCCGTGCGCATGCTCATCGGCGACTCGCTGCGGGACTTCGGCTACGATGTGATCGAGGCGGCCGATGGCGCGGAGGGGCTGCGTGTCCTGCAGACCAGGCAGCGCGTCGATCTCCTGGTCAGCGATGTGGGCCTGCCCGGCGGGATGAACGGCCGTCAGCTCGCCGACGCGGCGCGGGTCCAGCGGCCCCGGCTGAAGGTGCTGTTCATCACCGGCTACGCCGAGAACGCGGTGTTCGGGAAGGGTGGGCCGGAGCCCGACATGCAGGTGATCACGAAGCCCTTCGCCCTGGATGTGCTGGCTGCCAGGATACGGGAAATGCTTTGAGCGAGACGGGCTGGCAAAGCGGCGCGATGCTCGCCCACCTGCGGGCGGCGACGCGTCCGGCGCACGACACGCTGGAGAGCGCGCTCGGCCTGCTGGACGAGCGGCTCGATCTGCAAGCCTATACCGCGATGATCGGGCGCTTCTACGGTTTCTGGCACGGCTGGGAGCCGCAGGTGGCAGCCCTGCTGCAGGACGAGGCGTTCCTGGCGCCGCGTCGGCGGCTGCATCTGCTCGTCGCCGACCTGACCGCACTCGGCGTCTCGCCGCACACCGTGGCGGCATTGCCGCTATGCCCGCATCCGATGCTGCGCGACGCCGTCGAGGCGTTCGGCTCGCTCTACGTCATGGAAGGCTCGACGCTGGGCGGCAAGGTCATCCAGCGGAATGCAGGTCGCCGCCTGGGACTGGACGATCGTTCCGGCTGCACCTATTTCGCCGGCTACGGCACGCAGACCGGCGCCATGTGGCGGATGTTCCTGGCGAAGCTGGACCAGGTGCCGGCGGCGGATGCGGAACGCACCGCCATCGGCGCCCTGGCGACGTTCGAGCGGCTGGGATGGTGGCTCACCCGGAACTGATGCCATCCGCCTTATCCAGCGACCGGTATTGGAGTCGTATCTGGGGTTCCGACAGCGAGGGACCCGAAAGTAATTCAGGACGTGAACGGCCATGATTTGCTGGAAGAGATAGATGCGTGGGTTTACGCGGGCTAAAACCACGCGAAAGCCAAGTTCCAGCAAGTTATCGACGGTCTATCTCCCTGACCGCCACAAGCGGCGCCATGGCCTCGACACCAGTGGGATGGCTACGAAAACTCCACACCTCCCACATCTCGACTCAAAGCTATCTGCCGCCAGCGGTTCGCGGCGACTTCGGACCGTGCCAGCTGGAGGGTGTTATAGAGCTGTGCCAGTAGAGCGGCCTGCTTGAGCATAATGCAGACGGAGGCGATGAGATGAAGGTCGGCGAGTGTGCTGGCATATTGCTCATAGTCCTTCACTAGGCGACGAAAGCGGGTAGCCCAGGCGAATGATCGCTAAACGATCCGGCGCTTGGGGAGGAGCACGAAGCCCTTCTTGGCGGTATTATACGCCCGGTTCAGTCGTCTGACTCTTGCTGGATTCCCTGACCGTCGCTGACGTGATTCGCTGTGTTCTGCACTCGATTCGCGGAGGACAGCATGGCAGCACCGATCAAGATCACTCGGCACGACCTCGACGCCGGCGGGCTACGGCGCGCGGCCCGGCGCGCCTCCAGCATTGCGGCATCCCGACGCATGCTGGCGCTCGCCTTGGTACTGGAGGGCACGTCGCGCACCGACGCGGCACAGGCCGCCGGCATGGATCGGCAGACCCTCCGCGACTGGGTGCATCGCTACAATGAGGAGGGCTTGCCCGGGCTGTCCGACCGGCACGGCGACTTCGGGCCCAAGCGGTTCCTCTCGTCCGAGCAGGAAGCCGAGGTGGCCGAATGGGTTCGGCATGGCCCGGACCTGGCCGAACATGGCGTAGTGCGTTGGCGCCGGGCTGACCTGTCCCGGGCGATCGAGGCCAAGTTCGGTGTGGTCTTGGCCGAGCGCACGGTCAGCACCGTGCTGCGCCGGCTCGGCTTCCGGCGCCTGGTGGCGCGACCCCGCCATCCCGGACACGACGCCGCGGCCCAGGCGTCTTTCAGGCCGACTTCGCCGCCCGCGTAGACGCAGCCCTGCCAGAGCGCGCCCGCGGCAAGCCGCTCGAGTTCTGGTGGCAGATGCTATGAGGGCGGACACCCCCGGTCTAACCGTTCAGACTGACAGGCGTCCGCAACCAGATCAGAGCCACTGCCATGCCGTCGAATGAGAACACCATCCACGTCGCGATCGAGCTCAGCACGTCCTTATGGCTTGTCGGCACGCGCCTGCCCGGCGCTGCCAAGTGCCGGATGCACCGTATGGACGCGGGTGACACCGCAGCGCTGCTGACCCTGCTTAGCAAATTGCGCACGCGACTGGCTAAAGCAGCGGACCACGACGCCGATCTTGTCTGCTGCTTTGAGGCGGGACGGAATGGCTTTTGGTTGCACCGGCTGCTGACCGCCAACGGCGTGTCGACCTATGTCGTCGAGCCGACCAGTATCCTGGTGAACCGCCGGGCACGGCGGGCCAAGACCGACCGGCTTGACGCCGAGGGCCTGCTGCGCGTTCTGGCCGCCTATGTGGCCGGCGACCACCAAATCTGCAGCATGGTGCGGGTGCCCACGCCCGAGGAGGAGGATGCCAAGCGACCGCACCGCGAGCGTGAGCACCTGGTTCAGGAGCGCACCCGGTTTGAGAACCGCATCCTGGCCTTACTTGCGACGCAGGGCATCCGGGAAAGGCCGTCCTTGCGCACTTGGGAGCGCGACCTGGATGCCCTGCAGACTGGCGACGGCCGGCCTATGCCGTCGCACTTGTTGGCCGAGCTGCACCGACTTCGCCGACGCCTGGTGCTGACGATGGAGTTGATCCGCGAGGTCGATGCCGAGCGGACGGCAGCACTGGCAGCAGCGCCTAATGCGGCAGCCTCGCAGAAGGTCACGGCCCTTCAGCGTATCCGCGGCATCGGCGAGAACTTCGCCGCCGTGCTGGTGCGCGAGGTGCTATATCGCCCGTTCACCAGCCGCAAGCAGTTGGCCAGCTATGTCGGCCTGACGCCGACGCCGTATCAGAGCGCGACCATGGACCGCGACCGGCGCATCGGGCGGGCTGGAAACCCGCGAGCGCGCACCACGATGGTCCAACTCGCCTGGCTGTGGCTGCGCTATCAGCCTGAAAGCGCGCTGATCGCGTTGTGGCACTATGCCGAAACCGGGCAAATCCCCGAAGGCGTAACCGTCAGAGCCGCAGCATAGGAATTGCCACCGGCAAACCACCGCCGATGGTGATGGGAGGGAGTGCGACCGTCTTCGTCAATGGTCATCGCAAACTGCCGAGTGGCAGGTTGGTCGCGCCCTGCCGGGGTCACGCCTCGTGCATGAGGCATTATGGTGCGGGACCCACATGGACCCGACCGCATGTAAGGTGATGCAGCGCTGGCTGCAGTGCAGACTACCTCGGACCCAAACGCCTGCCCGAGTGAAGCCAACAAGCAAAGAGAGCCGTCGCCCAGCACGTCCTTGACACCTGAACCCTCATGTAAGGATGGTCGAGCGCAAGTGACGCTCGACAGGATCGGCCAGCAAGGCACTCTGACCCGCGTTTGGGCAGAGCGGAGCTCCAGGCCTGTCGCACCCCGCGACCAGCGCTACTCCTGGGCCTACCTGTTCGGGGCAGTACGTCCGGCCCGCGGCACCGGCGCCGCCCTGGTCCTGCCGTTTGCAAACACTGGGATGATCGACGGCAGGAGACCGTCGATCCTGCATCTGGCTGAGATCAGCGCCAACGTCGTGCCCGGCGCACATGCCGTGCTCATCATCGACGGCGCCGGCTGGCATCAGACCGGCGACAAGCTGCGCGTGCCCGGCAACATCACGCTGCTGCACCTGCCGCCTTATAGCCCCGAGCTGAACCCCGTCGAGAACGTCTGGGCCTACCTACGTGGCAACAAGCTCAGCAATCGCGTGTTCGACACCTACGACGCGATTGTCGATGCCTGTTGCGACGCTTGGAACCGGCTCACCGCACAACCCGAACGCATCACAACCATAGCCTCACGCCACTGGGCGTGTGTCAGTCGATGAAGCCGAGCGTGTTACGAGGCCAATGAAGCGTGCCGCCACAAGATCCCGCGGGCGCGCTACAAGGTGGTCAACTGGCCAGAGTACGACGGGGCGCTGCAGCAACGCGGCAGCCTGACGGTCTGGGTGACGCCCGAGGCG
>JAABUQ010001709.1_pt1 | contig 46073 bp, 49 predicted proteins | sample 5560001 | NCBI WGS metagenome assembly JAABUQ01 (sample SAMN10711888, study PRJNA513371) | rock metagenome | isolation source: Antarctica rocks | place: Antarctica: Victoria Land, Finger Mt nord | collected 2015-12-18 | reverse complement strand
TAGCGCCCGACGTCGAAGACGGTCCCGGTCACGTTCGATGCCCACGGCAGCGCCACGATGACCGGCGCGCGGTCGAGGAAAGCGCGGTATTTCGCTTCATTGAGATCACCGTGCGCGTCGACCGGTACGACGTCGATTTGAGCGCCGAAGCGACGCAGCCATACCCACGGTGCGATGTTGGCTTCGTGATCCGATGCCGTTACGACGATGCGGTCGCCGCGTTGGACGACGGTCGCAAGCAAGCGCGACACCGCAAGGGCGACCGACGTCGCGTTCTGCCCGATGCCGACGCGCTCGAGCGTGGTGCCGAGCAACGTGGCGAGTTCGGTTTTTGCCTCCGTGATGAGGTCGCTCGTGCCGCACGGACGCGTAAAGATGCGACCCTTCTGCGCGTTGTCGTAAGCCAAGTAGCGCTGCATCCGCTCGAGGGCCGTATCGGGCAACTGCGCTCCCGCACCATTGTCGGCGAGAATGCACCCGCTCGATGCCGCCGACATGACGGCCGGAAAGCGATCGCTGTTCACGGCGTGCATGCCGCGGCGCGCGCCGCGGATGCTTCAAGTGCCCGGTACGTGCGCGAGGCGACGTCGCGTCCCAAGACGCCGGACATGAAGCGCGACGCATCGCGCACGCGTTCGAGTGAGACGCCGGTCTCGATTCCCATGCCGTCGAGCATGTACAGCAGGTCCTCGGTGGCGAGGTTCCCCGTCGCCCCCGGCGCGTATGGGCAGCCGCCCAGTCCGCCGCTCGAACTATCGAAGGTTGCGACGTTCATCTGCAGCGCCGCCACGACGTTGGCCAGCGCCGTGCCGCGCGTGTCGTGGAAGTGCATGGCCAACCGTTCGACCGGCATCGTTTCCTGCAGCGCGGCGGCGACATCGACCACGGCATTCGGCGTCGCGACGCCGATCGTGTCGCCGATCGAAAGCTCGTCGACGCCCATCTCGGCCAGCGCGGCGGCGACGCGCACGACGCTGTCCACGGGAACGGCCCCCTCGTACGGGCAGCCGAAGGCCGTCGAGACGTACGCGCGGACCCACATGCCCTCGGCCCGCGCGGCCTGCACGACCTCACCGAACGTTGCGAGCGACTCGTCGATCGTCATGTTGATGTTGTGCTTCGTGAACGATTCGGAGGCGGCCGTGAAGACGGCAACGGCCGACACACCGGCGAACCGAGCGCGTTCGAGCCCGCGCAGATTCGGGGTCAAGCAAACGTAGGTTACGCCGGCGCGGCGGTCGATCTGCGCCATCACCTCTTGTGCGTCGGTCAATTGCGGGATGGCGTTAGGCCGAACGAACGAGGTCGCTTCGATCACGGCCAGACCGCTGGCCGAAAGGAGGTCGATATAGCGAACCTTGTCGGCGGTTGCAACGACGGCGGGTTCGTTCTGCAAACCATCGCGCGGCCCCATCTCGCAGACTTTGACCCGCTTGGGGAGCGAAGCGAGATCGAGAGCGCTCATTGGTTCATTCCTTCTGCTTCGAATCGGCGGGGGTTTCCAGCTCCACGAGCGTCGCGCCCCCGCGGACGACCGCGCCCGGTTCGACGTTGACCGCTCGGACGATGCCGTCCCGCGACGCCTCGATGCGGTGTTCCATCTTCATCGCTTCGAGGACGAGCAGCAAATCGCGCGCTGCGACCGCATCGCCCGGCCCGACCGCCACCTTGACGATCTTGCCCGGCATCGGTGAGACGACGGCGCCGGCCCCGGCGGTTGCATGGGCACCTCCCGCGCCGAGCACGGGCGGCGGGGCGAACGCGAAGCGGTAGTCGCGACCTTCGTAGGCGACGTCTACTCCGGCGGCATCGACCCGGGCGCGACCGGCATGGCGCTCTTCGCCGACCTGAACCACGACGCGCTCGCCCACCACCTCGCACGCGATGACGGCGAGCGGATCGCCGTCGAGTCGCCATACCGCTCCACGCTGCGGCGCGCCGTCACGCTCGCCGGTGCCTTCCGCCCGCGACGCCGTCAGGCTCACGTCGCGCCCCGCTCCTCGTAACCGAAGCGGAATGCCGACGCCGGCGACGCGCCACGCGCGCGGGTCGGCCAGCACCGCCGCCGTCGCAACGAACAGCGCGCCGTCGGCTGCCGCCGCTTTCTGCGGGGTTGCGAGGGACGGATGCTCGGCGAGAAACGTGGTCGTCGTGTCGCCGCGCCGGAAGTCGGGATCGCGCACGATTTCGAGCAACAGCGGGACGTTGGTCGCAACGCCGTCGACTTGCGTTGCGGCGAGCGTGCGCGTGAGCGTCTCGATGGCAGCGTTGCGGTTGGGACCCGAAGCGATCACTTTGGCGAGCAGTGAATCGTAATAGATCGTGACGTCGCTGCCGTCACGTACCCCGGCGTCGACGCGCACCTCGGCTGCCGGCGGTACGCGCCAGCGCATGATGGTCCCGGTCGCCGGCAGGTAATCGTGCTGCGGATCTTCGGCGTTGATGCGCGCTTCGATCGCCCAACCGCGGGGGACGATGGACTCCTGCGATAGATCCAGTGCGATACCGCCCGCGATTGCGAGTTGCCGTCGCACGAGGTCGACGCCGTAGACGCTTTCGGTGACCGGATGCTCGACTTGCAGGCGCGCGTTCATTTCGAGGAAGTAGAATGCGCCCGTTGCGTCGAGGAGGAACTCCACGGTGCCCGCGTTCGTGTAAGCGACCGCCTGTGCTGCACGCACGGCAGCGTCACCCATGCGTCCGCGCAGCGCGGCATCGAGCGCAACCGACGGCGCTTCTTCGATCAGCTTCTGATGACGGCGCTGAATCGAACATTCGCGTTCGCCGAAATGTAACGTCGTGCCGTACGCGTCTGCTAAAATCTGGAATTCGATGTGGCGTGGTTGCGCCAGATACTTTTCGAGCAGCACGCGATCGTCGCCGAAAGCGCCTTGCGCTTCGCGCCGGGCGGCATCCAGTGCATCTTCGAACGCCCTTAGGTCGTCGACCACGCGCATCCCGCGGCCGCCGCCGCCGGCCGTCGCCTTGATCAGCACCGGCGTGCCGATCTTCTCGGCTTCAGCGCGCAGGTGCGCGGTGCTTTGGTCGTCGCCGTCGTAACCTGGAACGACCGGCACGCCGGCTTCGCGCGCGCGCCGCTTCGCTTCGCTCTTGTCACCCATCGCGGCGATCGCCTTGGGCGTCGGACCGACGAAAATCAGACCGGCATCGATGACCGACCGCGCAAACTCGGCGCGCTCGGACAGGAAACCGTATCCCGGATGGACGGCATCCGCACGGAGTTCCAGCGCGGCGCGGACCACACGGCCGATGTTGAGGTACGATTCGCCCGCGGGTCCGGGGCCGATCCGCAGAGCATCGTCCATCGCGTCGACGTGTGCGGCGCCCTCGTCCGCGTCCGAATAGATGCCGAGCGGCACGATACCCGACTCGCGCGCGGCGCGGGCGATCCGAATCGCGATCTCGCCACGATTGGCGATCAGAAGACGCTCGATCGGACGGGACGGCATACTGGGCATCGGCGCGCCTTTCGGGCCCGCCTGTGGGGCTCCTTACGTCAGGCCCGCCCGCCGATACGTTACAATGGCGCTATGGACGCCACGCTGGAAGATGCTTCGCGACCACGGACGGTGGTCGCGGAAAGTCGCGTCGTCAAGCGGCACTCCGCCGTCACGCGCGTGACGCATTGGATTGTCGCCCTTGCCATGTTCGTCCTCATCATGAGCGGCCTTCAGATATTCAATGCCGCTCCGTATCTCGACGCGTCGGACCTCAGCAATCCGCAACATCGCATCCTGTCGGTCCAAGCCGGCGGAACCGATCAGGCGCCGGCCGGGACGACGACGCTGTTCGGTCACCGATTTACGACGACGAACTGGCTAGGTTATACCGACGATGGGCAAGGCGGCAAAGCAGCGCGCGCCTTTCCGGGCTGGATCACGTTTCCCGGTTACCAGGATCTCGGGAGCGGCCGCCGCTGGCATTTCTTCTTCGGCTGGGTGCTGACGCTGGCCGGGATCGTCTATCTGGTCGCGGGGGCCGTGCGCAAGGACCTCCGACTTTTGATTTTACGACCGGCGGATCTTCGGGGTTTGCTGCCGATGCAACTCTATTATCTGCGGCTGCGTAAAGAGCCGCCGCCCCACGGCAAGTACAACCCTTTGCAGAAGGCCGGTTACACGGTCGTCATCTTCGGACTTATTCCGCTGGTCGTGATCACCGGTCTCGCGCTGTCGCCCGGCATCGACGCGATCGCGCACCCGCTTACGGCCATCCTCGGAGGGCGGCAGTTCGCACGGACCTGGCATTTCGTCATCATGCTGCTGTTGATCGCGTTCATTTTCGGACATGTGTTTCTCGTCGCCGCGACCGGCGTGGTGGACAATATGCGTTCGATGATCCTTGGAACGTATCGCCTCGGCAAGCACGAGGGAACCGGCGCGTGAAGCGCAGAGTTTTCGTCGCCTCGAGCATCTCAGCGGCGCTGGCCGGTTGCGCGCCCGTAACGAACGCGCTCAACGACAATCCGACGATCCATCGCACGTTGACGTCGGCCGCTGGATTGAACCATCTCGCAATCGGAACGCTGGGCATGGCGCGCATCTATCCCGATAGCGCGATCATGCGCGTCAATTATCCCGTCAACAGCTTGCCGACGCCGACGACCGAGATGTATTCACGGTTGCGGCGCGACGGCTTCCGGAATTTTCGCTTGCCGGTCAGCGGGCTCGTCGACCGTCCCCAGAGTTTCACGCTGGGCCAACTCCATGCGATGGCGCTGATCGACCAGACGACGCGCCACGACTGCGTCGAAGGGTGGAGCGTGGTAGGGCGCTGGAAGGGCGTGCTGCTCGGCTCGTTGTTGGCGCACGTAAAACCGACCACGAAAGCGCGTTACGTGGTCTGCCACTCGTTCGACACCGACCAACAAGGCACGCCGTTCTATGGAAGCATCGATCTCCATCAGGCGGCCCACCCGCAAACGCAGCTCGCGCTGTACTTCAACGGTCAGCCTGTGCCGGCCGACTACGGCGGCCCCGTCCGGCTGCGCATTCCGACGCAGCTCGGCTACAAAAGCACCAAGTGGGTGCGCAGCATCGAGGTGGTCGACTCGTTCAAGCACATCGGCGGCGGAAACGGGGGCTACTGGGAAGACAACGGCTACGAATGGTACGCGGGGATCTGACGGTTACCGCCGGCGGCGAGTGCTGCGTTCGCGAAACAATGCGCCGTCGAGTGACGCCCGTCCCGGGCCGAGCAACAGCAGCGTGAAGACGGCGGCGAGGTAGATCAGCGGGAGTTCGAAGGTCTGACCGCCCGTGTTGCTGACGAACGTCGCGCCGTGGGGCAGTGCGATGAAAAAGATGGCGACGACCATGTTGCATCCGATCAGAAACGCGAACAGCGGCGTCAGGATGCCGAGAATCAGCGCGATGCCGCCGCCGAATTCCGCGAAGGCGGCGATGGCCTGGAGCCAAAACGGCGTGCCGGGCACCATCGTGCTCGCCCACGTCGTCGCATGTAGCATCTTCGGAAAACCGTGCGATACGAAGGCGGCGCCCACCACGACGCGCAGGACCAACAGTGCCACGTCGCCGCGCGGTCCGAGCGTTGGTGAAACGATCCTCATGCGACCGCCTGCGCCTCCGCGCCGGATGTGACCTGCGCCTCGTCCGTTGCGGTCCGGCGCCCTAGCGATAACCACACGCCGCCGATGACCAGCAGCGCTCCGATGAGGTCTCGCACGCCGAACACTTCGCCTCCGAACAATGCACCGACGGCAACGGCCATGACGGGGATCATCAATGCCGACAGCCCCATGGCGCCCGAGGTGATACGTTTGAGTAGCCAATGATTGAAGTAGAACGCGACCGCACTGCCGCAAACGGCGAGATAGGCCAGCGCCGCCAGCGGGACCGGTGCGCTCGCGTGCTGCCAGTCGACGTGTTCGAACCCCAGACCCAGCGCCGCTAAAGCGATACCTGCGAGAAGCATGGCAGGCGGAAGGGTCGCGAGCGGCTGCTCCTGCGAGAAACGCTTCAAGTAAACGTTCGCGAAAGCCGACGATGCGGCTGCGACGAGCGCAGCGACGATATACAGAAGGTCGCCTCGCACGTTCCCGACGAGCGATATCTCGGCTACGCCCGCGAGTGCGAGCAGTGCACCGGCGATGGTCCTGCGGTCGGCGCGTTCTCCGATCATCACGTGCGCGAAGCCGAAGATGAAGAACGGCATGGTCCCGAACAGAACGGCGACCAAGCCCGACGCCAAGTGTGTTTCCGCGACGTACGTCAGCGCATAGTTGAGCCCGAACATCGTGGCAGCCAGTACGGCGACGAGCCTTAACGGTGGGGCTTGGCGGCGCAGGTCGACGCGCAGCAAGAGCGCGAGCGCGTAGAGCACCAAACCCGCGATGATAAAACGGACGCCCGCACCGAAAAGCGGCGGCATGCCGTGCAGCGACAGCTTGATGCCGAGCCACGTCGTTCCCCAGATCAGTACGCACGAGGCATACGCGAGCGCCGTCGCCGGCGGCGACGCGGCAAAGCGTTCCCATCTCGTACGCGGGCGGCCCGTGATCACGACGAGTTGGACCGCAACGGTATCGACGCAGTTGCAGCGAGCCTCCCATGCGGCGTCAGCGGGCGCGCTGATACCGACGTATGGGGATCGGCGAAGTCTACAACCACGGAAATGAACAGCCCGTACAGTCGAACGGTCCGTAGGCATGCGCGTTGGCTCTGTTGTGCTCCCACCAATCTTCCCATTCCGCCTGATACTGCGAGCTTGTTCGCTCCTTTGCCGGCGGTAACGAATGTCGCGTGAGGCTTGTCAACCAATAGACTGATGCGCTCGGCTGATCGGACCCGGCCATCGTGATGAGCGAAATGAGCACGGGTACCGCTTTGGGCGACGCGGTGTATCCGATGGCCTGGATCGCGGTCTGGCGCTCATCCATACTGGTCGACCGCCGAGCCAAAGCTGTCAATCTGGTCAGCTCGACCTCGCCGCCTAACAAACCGAGAGCGAGGATAGCCTGTGCTCGCACGTCGGGATTCGCGTCGCCGCTGAGTCTTTCAAGTAGCGGCAGATACGATCGATCGCCCATATCCGCAAGGGCGCGAATGGCCATGCCTCGCCAAATGCCAAATTGGCGCTGCGTTATGGCCTCGCTACCAACCAAATGCTGACGCCAGTGCCGATATACGTTCTTTGAGCCGTCGGCCGCCTGTGCAAGAAGTCGACGCGATTGCGCCGTGTTCAGGCGGTAAAGCCCCCACAGCCCATACGACTCAAAACTTCGATCTGACACGAGCCAATCGTCGAAGACCGGCTCCATACCCGCCGTGGGATAGTCGCTCAAACCTTCGGCCCCAGACGCCTTCGCCAGATTATTTGCGTAATCGAGCGCGTGAAGGGCATCCTCCGCGTTTCGAAACGCCTCCATGTCGCTCGGGCTCAGATTGACGATCGGGGGTACCGGGACATTGCGGTACGGTTCGGATACTTTCATTGCAAGAGACTGTTCAATGCCGAGGAGCCTCTCGGGATTGGCGGGTCGCACTTCCAGAACGGTACTCCGCTCTACGGTCTCCACTGAAGCATTGCGCGGGAGCATCGTTCGCTCGTCCCCGGCAAGTGCCGTTGCATACGTAACCTGCTTTTTCAGCAGAACGTGATACTCGCCCGAATGCGTGATACGGAAATCTCCCGCCAGAACATAGCGCGTACCTAGCGTCTTGCCTGAATCGACGATGGCTGGACCGGCTGCCCAGCAGTCGCCGCCCTCCCCACCGCAGAGCCGGTGTTCACCGGTCCCTGGTTCCGCTTCGGGGATCGCGACGTTTAATGGCCTGTTGCCGAAGCACGCATCGCCCATGCTGATCAGTAACGGCGCTTTGGTGCGGTTTGTAACGGTCACATCAACCCAGACCGGTTCACCGAGCAACGCTGATTTCTCCGTCAGTTGCATCTGAATGTCCAGTGCGCGCTGCTGTGCCGAAGCGGCGTGAGGCATAAGGCAGCCAACGGAAAGCATCACAGATATCGTCAACCAAAGTCGGAGGTTCGTTTTGCTCATATCACATCCGGAAAACGCCGAAGTGCGTGCGTTGTGACGGCGCATGTGCTGCGGCCGCGAGACCGAGGCCCAGCACCCGGCGTGTGTCCAGCGGGTCGATGACGCCGTCGTCCCACAAACGCGCGCTCGAATAGTATGCACTTCCTTCGCGCTCGTACTTCTCGAGAATCGGCGCGGTGAAGCGCGTTTGCTCCTCATCGCTCATCTCGTGGCCTTTCGCTCGCTCGCCGTCCATCCGAACTTGCAATAACGTCGACGCGGCTTGCGGGCCGCCCATCACCGAGATGCGGGCGTTGGGCCACATCCATAGTTGCCGCGGCGCGTACGCGCGACCGCACATGCCGTAATTGCCAGCGCCGAAACTGCCGCCGATGACGACGGTAAACTTCGGGACTTCAGCGCAGGCGACGGCGGTGACGAGCTTCGCGCCGTCCTTTGCGATGCCGCGGTTCTCGTATTCCTTGCCGATCATGAAGCCGGTGATATTCTGCAAGAACACGAGTGGCGTGCCGCGCTGCACGCACAGTTCGATGAAGTGCGCTCCCTTCAGCGCGCTCTCGCTGAACAGGATACCGTTGTTCGCGAGGATGCCGACTTCGTGGCCTTCGATGCGCGCGAAGCCGCAGACCAGCGTCGTCCCGTAACGCGTCTTGAATTCATGGAAGCGCGAGCCGTCGACGATGCGCGCGATGACTTCACGAACATCGTATCCGATGCGGGCGTCACGCGGGACGATGCCGTAGATTTCGCGCGGATCGTAAGCGGGCGGTTCGATGTCCGCCGGCGGCTCGTTCTGCTTCGGCGCCACGCTCGGAGAGCGAGGCGCCGAAGGGAGATTCGCGACGATCGAACGCACCAGCGCGAGCGCTTCCTCGTCGCTTGTTGCGTAGTGGTCGGCGACGCCGGAGAGACGTGTGTGCACGTCGGCACCGCCGAGGTCTTCCGCCGTTACGATTTCCCCGGTCGCGGCGCGCACGAGCGGTGGTCCGCCGAGAAAAATCGTGCCGTAGCCGGCGACGATGACGGTTTCGTCGGACATGGCCGGCACGTAGGCGCCGCCGGCCGTGCACGAGCCCATGACCGCGGCAATCTGCGGAATGCCTTCGCCCGACATGCGCGCCTGGTTGTAAAAGATCCGTCCGAAATGGTCGCGGTCGGGAAACACTTCGTCCTGTTTGGGGAGAAACGCCCCGCCGGAGTCGACGAGGTAGACGCAGGGAAGGTGATTCTGCTGCGCGATCTCCTGCGCTCGCAGGTGCTTCTTGACGGTTAAGGGGTAATACGTCCCCCCTTTGACGGTCGCATCGTTGGCGACGACGACGCACATTCGGCCTTCGATGATAGCGATGCCGGTCACGATTCCGGCGGCGGGAACGGCGTCGGCATAGACGCCGTCGGCTGCCAGCGGCGAAAACTCCAGAAACGGCGTCAGCGGATCGCACAGCCGGTCGATACGTTCGCGCGCCGGCAGCTTACCGCGCTTGCGATGCCGCGCGACGGCGACGGGCCCTCCGCCGTCGCGCACCCGTTCTAGCCGTACTCGCAGCTCGCGCGTCAAATCCGCCATGTGCTCGTGATTTTCTGGAAAGGCGCGGCCGGCCGGATCGATTCGCGTTTCGAGCAGCTGCATCGCGCGTCGCTTCGCCGTGGTCCGCGGATTTTCGTTTTCGCGGCTGCCGGTCTTCGTTTAAGTACCGGTTAGATTCGCGCGATAACCGGAGCGCACCACGTCGTTCCGCGTTAGGATATGGTCATGAACTCGAACGTCCCCCGGTCGTTTCGTCCGGCCGGAACGCTGCCGGCGTTTCCGCTCGCCTATTACACCGGCCCGTGGAATGTTCGGTTGGCAGCGCACTTGCTACGGCGCGCCGGTTTCGGCGGTTCGCCTAGCGACGTCCAGCGGCTCGCGCGCCTGCCGATGCGCAGTGCGGTCGCCTCGCTCGTCAACTTTCCTGCGACGTCCGGGCTGCCTGATGCCCCGAATCTACCCGACGAGTTGAGCGCGGACGGACCCATGATGGCCCAGCGCACCGCCGGGGCTGGCGCAATGCGCGATCCGCAACAAGTCGTTGAACTTCGTAAGCAGCGGCGCAAGCTCGAAGTGCAGACGATCCTCGCGACGCAGCTCTGGTGGCTCAACCGCATGATCGCGACGCCGGCGCCATTACAAGAGAAGATGACGCTCTTCTGGCACGGCCACTTCACGACGGCTGCGATCCAGAAAGGCGTTACGCCGGCTGAGGTCGTCGCTCAAAACGCGCTTTTCCGGCAATACGCACTGGGCAACGTGCGCGAGCTGACGCAGCAGATTTCCCTCGATCCGGGGATGCTCAAGTACTTGGACAATATCCACAACGCGAAGGCGCATCCCAATGAGAACTACGCTCGCGAACTGATGGAGCTTTTCACGCTCGGAATTGGCAACTACGGCGAGCATGACGTACGCGAGAGTGCCCGCGCTTGGACCGGTCTGCGCGTCCGCCGCGGAACGGATCAAGTTTTTCTCAACCCACGCCTTTACGACGACGGCTCAAAGACGTTTCTCGGGAAGAGCGGTACCTTCAACGGGCGCGACGTCGTGAACATCATCTTCACGCAGCCGGCTGCTTCGAAGTTTATCGCGACCAAACTGCTTGAGGCATTCGTTTACGACGATCCTGAACCCGAACTCGTCGACGGTGTCGCGGCCCTGCTGCGCCGCAACGACTTCAATCTGCGGCCCGTCATGGAGACGCTGCTGGTCTCCAACGTCTTTTATTCCCCGCGCGCATATCGCGCGCTCGTGAAGAGCCCGGTCGAATTTGTCGTCGGCAGCTACCAGCTCTTCGGCGTGCAGCAAGCCGATCCCAAAGCTCTTGCCGCGCTGCGCCGCATGAATCAAGTGCTGTTCTACCCGCCCAACGTCAAGGGCTGGCCGGGTGGAAGCACATGGCTCAACAGCACGACCGTCCTCGCGCGCGAAAACTTCACCAATGCATTGATGACGTCGGGTGCGGTGATGAGCGCGGCCGACTGGCTGCTGGCGGGTGGCCCTGCGAACGTGGGGGCGGCCGCGCGCACGCTGGTCGACACGATCGTGCAAGGTGACGTCTCGGAGGCGGCGCTTGCAAAGCTTCAGGGCTACTTGCGCGGTGACGGAACGGCGGCGCTCGGCGCACTCTCGGGCGAAAACTTCGATCAGCGCATGCGCGGCGGCGCGTATTTGACGATGGCGATGCCGCCCTATCAACTGGCGTAAAGGATCACTTCAATGAATCGCAATCGTTTTCTGCTCGGCGCCGTTTCGGGGCTCACGATCGCCGCCAACTTCGACGGCTTTTTCGCCAAGGCGCTCGCCGCGCCGGCGCTTCCCAACCTCCCCGGCGGCGCGGACGACCGCGTGCTGCTCGTCATCAACCTGCAGGGCGGCAACGACGGGCTCAACACGGTCGTACCACACGGCATGCCGGAGTACTATTCGTACCGACCCAGTTTGGGCGTGGCGCCGAACGACGTGCTGCGCATCGACGAGCGCGTCGGCTTAAACCCGGCGCTGGCGGCGCTCAAAGCGATGTACGACACGGGACAAGTCGCCATCGTGCAAGGCGCCGGCTATCCGAATCCCGACCATTCGCACTTTCGGTCGACGGAGATTTGGCAGACCGCCGTTCCCGACAAGTATGCAACGACCGGTTGGCTCGGCCGCTATCTCGACGCCGCCAATCTGCCGAGCAGCAACCTGTTCAACGCGGTCGCCGTCTCGCCGGTGCTTCCCGAAGCCTTGATCGCCGAGCGCGTCGACGTGCCTGCAATCGATGCGTTGCGCGGGTACGGGCTGGCCAGCGATCGCAACAAGACCCAGCGCGGGGCCTTCGCGGCCTTCGCAAGCGATACGCGGGCGCCGTTCTCATCGCCGTACCTACCGATGGTCGCGATGATCGAAGATCACGCCGAGCGCGGTGCGTCCGAGTTACCCAAGTTGGTTGCCGGCTATACGACGAACGCGACGTACCCCGCCACGCCGCTAGGGCGCAGTCTCGCTCTTGCCGCTCAGATCATCGGGAGCCGTTTGGGCACGCGCGTCCTGTATGTCCAGCACGGCTCGTTCGATACGCACGTCAGTCAGAAAGCGACGCAGGACCGGCTCCTCAAAGAGTTATCCGAGGCAGTCGCCGCCTTCTACGCGGACCTCGCCGCGCACGGCAATGAGAAGCGCACCTTGACCATGACGTTCTCCGAATTCGGCCGGCGGGTCGCCGAGAACGCCAATCGCGGCACCGATCACGGCGAAGCGGCTCCGATGTTCTTGGTCGGCGGCGGCCTGCGCGGGGGTCTCTACGGCGAGCATCCGTCGCTTGCCAACCTCGACAACGGCGACGCTACCTACACCGTCGACTTCCGCAGCGTCTACGCGACCGTCATCGAGAAGTGGTTCGGCCGCCCGACGACCGGCGTCATCGCCGGCTCCTTCCCGACGGTGCCGTTGCTGGGCTAGGGTCACCGTCACTCTACGACCGATGTTATGACGTCGGTCTGTGCGAAATCGTCGCCTTGATACAAAACGTCATCGTCGCGGTCGATGGCCAGAGCGTAGACCGCGCAATCCGCGAAGTTGAGTCCCGCGCGATGGCGCCCTTTGCCGAACCGTGCATAGGCGTTTCTTGCAAGGCGCGCTTGCGTCGGCGTAAATGGAGCGATCGTTATTCCCGAGCTTTCGATCCAAGCGTCGAGGGAGGCAAGAGCCTCCTCGCCGCGGCGATGAAGCATGACGATGGACGCTTCGAGATAGGAAACGCTCGAAAGTTCGCAGTCGCTCGACGCAATGGCACGCTCGAACTGTTCTCGCTGGCTCTCATCATTCAAGACAGCGACGACGGCAGACGTGTCGACGATCACGACGGAAGTCCGGCCCCATCGTATCCAAGAATTTCTTCGTCCGTGCGGACATCGCGCACCGGAAGCGCCGCAACGCGATCTGCAATTGCGCGCATGCGCCGCAGGCGGCGGCGGTCATTACCTTCGCTGCGGCTCAGTTCGTGATCCACCGCGAGGCGAATCGCTTCGGTAAGATCGACGCCCTTCTGATCGGCGAGTCGACGCACGGCTGCCTCGACTCCGGCGTTTTTTATGTTGATCCCCATTTCAACCTCCGAGGAAAGAAGTCTACCATAGTGAGACCAGACCGCCATCGTCGCGTCTTGGCAGCGGGGCGGAGGGCAGGTTATAGGGAAGATATGCACATATGGGACAAACCACGCTTTACGAACTCGGCAGGTGGGAATCGGTGACGCGGACGGTCACCGCCAAGGACGTAGAACGGTTCGCAGAGGCGACCGGCGACACGAACCCGGTCCACCTCGACGAGGGCTTTGCCGCGACGACGCGGTTCAAGCACCGCATCGCGCACGGGATGCTCGTCGGGTCATACATCTCGTCCCTCATCGGGACCGATTTCCCGGGTCCTGGCACGATCTATCTGAGCCAGACGATGAAGTTCACGGCGCCCGTGTACCTCGGTGATACGGTGACCATCCGAGCGACGGTTGCCGGCTATCGGCCGGAGAAGCACATTCTTACGCTCGAGACGGTGGTCACTAACCAGCATGGGGTCAAGGTCATGACGGGGGAGGCGGTTTGTCTCGTGAGCGAGGTCGTGTCGCAGTTCGCCGGTGTTTCCGGTTGACGTTCCTCTCATCTATATGTAGAATGCATCTATAAGGCAATGAAGAATACAGTCGGCACTGATGCGGGGCTGCCGCCTCGGGGCACCCCGAAGAACTACCTCATGGCTTGGTTGCTCGTGATGCTCAAAGATCTCAATCTACACGGGTACGAGATCATGAAGGCCCTCAAGGAGAACTTCGCGGTCGTTTCTGATCCGGGGACGGTGTACCGGGCGCTCCGTCAACTCGAGCGCGACGGTTACATCACCTCCTGGTGGGATCCCAAGGAGCAGGGTCCGGCGCGGCGTGTGTACACGCTCACCGACGGCGGCAAGGACGCTCTCGCTCTGTGGAGTTCCGCCCTCGAGCAATACCGCTCGAATCTCGACGCGTTCTTCAGCCTCTACACCGGGACGTGGGCCAAAGAGCACCCGTCCAAACCCAATGAGGAGTAACGGATGCAAAACCAAGAGATGACGTCGAGCTACGTCGAACTTTCCGGTCAGGCCTACAATCTGTTCGTGGACGCCTTCGCATCAGCCAATCAGCGCGCCCTTGGCTACGCCAAATCGCTCTTTGAAATCGCTGCGCGTCCCTATGCTTCAGTGATGCCGGCCGCGGTTGCGCAAGAGAACTTCAGCCGCGCCAACCAGATGGTCTCGTTGACGGTGGGCGAGCTGCAGACGACGGGCCAAAAGACGGCCGAGTTCGCCGAGAAAGCGGTCGCCCACGGCGCGAAGCTGCAGGAAACGTACGTTGCCGCGATGCGCGGTCTCGTGAACAGCGGCATCTCCAACATGAACTTCGTGAAGGAGACGACCGATCGCCAGATCGACGACCTCGCGAAGCGCTTCGACGAGATCCAAAGCCGCGCGACCGCAACCATCAGCAACAACTAAGTAGCGAGGTCGGCAACGGTCCGACAGTTCACCGCGAGAAGCCGCCGCATTTCAAGGCGGCTTTTTCGTATTGTGCGGGTTGTCGATACCGGCAATTCTCACTGAGGGAGCATGCGCGAGCACTGCGAAGGTGTCTCGCCCGCAACGCTCCAGAGAGGACGAATCGATGGAAACCAAACGCGCTCCCGCCACCGCCCCCGACCCGACGCATCCCAAACCCTTGCTCGGACGCGTGGCAATCGTCACCGGAGGATCGCGCGGCATCGGATCGTCGATTGCACGTGAACTTGCAGCCAGCGGCGCGACGGTCGTCGTCAACTACGTTCGCGGCGCCGAAGCGGCGGCCGGCGTCGTTGCGCAGATCGAAGCGTCCGGAGGCTCCGCCGGTACTGAGATTGGTGACGTCTCAAATTATGAGCAGGTCGGCGAAATGTTCGCTCGCATCAAGGAGCGCTACGGGCGCCTCGACGTGCTGGTCAACAACGCCGGCATCTTGCGCGACCGTACGTATAAGAAGATGTCAATCACGGATTGGCACGAGGTCATCGACACGAACCTCGGGTCGGTGATGAACTGCTGCCACCTTGCCGTGCCGATGCTGCTCGATAATGGTTGGGGTCGAATCATCAACATCTCGTCGTTCGTCGGCCAGATGGGCAATTTCGGGCAGGCGAACTATTCGGCAGCCAAAGCCGGCATTCTCGGCTTCACGAAAACGCTTGCCATCGAACTGGCGCGTTTCAACATCACGGTCAACGCGGTGTGTCCCGGCTTCGTCGAAACCGAGATGTGGAAATCCGTCCCGGAGAACATTCAGGAAAAGATCCTCGAGCGCATCCCGATGCACCGCGTCGCCAAGCCCGAAGAGATCGCGCGCGGCGTCCGCTTTTTCGCGGTCGAAGGCGACTACATGACGGGCCAGTCGCTCAACATCAACGGCGGCATCTACATGGGTTGGTAGTCCACGCGCGAAGTCGACCTCGATGATCTCGATTCGCTTTCTCGGAACCGGCGGGGCACGATTCGTCGTGGCGAAGCAGATTCGGGCTTCGGGCGGGATGTGGTTTCGGTTTGCGCCCGACGACGGAGACGGCGTGGTCACGCAGATTCACGTCGATCCGGGACCGGGCGCGCTCGTGCGCGCGCTGTCGGCGGTGCCGCCGTGCGATCCGACGGAGCTCGATGCGCTCGTGCTGTCGCACAAGCATCTTGACCACTCGAACGACATCAACGCGATGATCGAAGCGATGACGACCGGAGGGTGGAAGCGGCGCGGCGTGTTACTGGCACCGCGCGACGCCTTTGAAGGCGAACACGTCATCCTCCCCTACGCCGCGAAATTCGTGCCGGTGCATTGCTACCTCGAACCGAGCGCCGGACCGTATGCCGTCAACGACGTCGGGGTTCGCACGTCGCTTCAGCATCAACATTCCGTCGAGACCTACGGGTTACACTTCACCCATCACGGGACGACGGTCTCATATCTGCCCTGCGGCAGCTACTTCGAAGGACTGGCGGAAGACTACGCCGCGCATCATCCCGACGTGCTGATCGTCAACGTCTTACGGTATCGCGATGACATGAAGGTCGACCACCTGACTTTCGACGAAGCGCGCCACATCTTCGCGGTGGTTCGCCCGAAGGTCGCCGTGATGACGCACTTCAGCACCAAAATGCTCGAAGCCGGGCCGCAGCGGCTCGCGCGGGAACTCGAAGACGAATTGAACCTGCGCGTCTACGCGGCCGCGGATGACTGGACGCTCGATGCGACGACCGAAATTGCGGCCGTTGCTGGTGGATGAAAGCCAACTGGACGTCGAGACGGTCGCCCCCGACCGTACGGCTGCCTTTCGCAACGAGCACGAGCGTGAGTCGCGCTCGACGGCATGGAACTTTCCCGTCGTCTGGCATGAAGAGCAGCATGAGCTCGCTGCGCTCGAACGCGGAGCCGTGGTGGGCGTCCTCGGATTACGCATCGCGGCGTCGTTGGCCCACGTCGATTCCGTGATTGTCGCGCCGCGGCGGCGTCAATGCGGCGTCGGACGCGCGCTTCTGGAGCGCGCCGAGTCACTCGCGAAATATTACAACTGCCACAAGATCACGCTGCAAACGCCAGCCGAAGGTGGAACGCGTGCGTTCTTCGAGGCCTGCGGTTATAAACTCGAGGCCGTCCTCCCGCAACATACCTGGAAACGCGACGTGGCCGTCCTGCGGAAGTTTCTGCTTTGAGACACGATTATGCGCTTCCGAAAACCCGGGAGAGATCGAGTCTGAATCCGGGAAGCACGGGCTCGAACGTCAAGACCGCTGGGTTATGAAACGTCTCGGTCTCGCAGTCGGGCCGATAGATCTCCACGATACGACGGCGAGGATCGATGTAGACCGCGAGGCGGCTCCCGCTCGCGATGTACTCGGGCATCTTGTTGCGTATCTGCGCCCGGTCGTCGCTCGGCGAGAGCAATTCAAACACGGCGTCGGGACAGATGCGCGCGAAGCCGGCGTGTTGCGCGGGCGAAAGCGCATCGTAGCGTTCGTTTGAGATCCATGAGGCGTCGGGAGAACGCAGCGCCGTATTCGGCAAGTGAAATCCGGTCGATGCCGGATACGCGCGGCCGAGCTTGCGTTGCTCGTTCCACAAGGCCAATTGAAAGAAGAGCTTCCCCTCACGTTCGCCGGCGTCGGTGCCGGTGCCCGGCATGACGACGAGCTCTCCTTGCGCCGTGCGCTCGAACCGGTGCAGCGGGTTGGCGCGCGAAAGGGCCTCGATCTCTTCGTCGGTGACGGTTGAGGTCGGGCGAAACGTAATGGCCATGGCGCTATGATACACCTCGCGACGAACCGAACGCGTGGCGAGGGCGCGGCCGCATCGGCCGTGGCGTGATCGGGCGCGGCGTGACTGGACGCGGCGTGACTGGACGAGGCGTAACCGCCCGTGGCGTCGGAACCGGCATGCGGTAGCGCGGTCGAAAACGCGTAGGTTGCGGCACCGGAATAGCGGTGGGCTGCGCTTCCCGAGCGCGCTGCTGCGGACGGTCGAGCGTTTGTGTCGCGGCGTGCCATGGCGGCGGCAGCGAAGAACGGCCGCGCAATGAGCCGTCGTAGAGATAGACGTTGCCGCTGCCGCTCGTCGCCGTGACGACGGGTCCCCCACCGCCCACGTTGACGTTTGCCGTGTCGTCACGCGCATCGACGTGCGTGCCGCCCGAGAAATTGGTGAACACCCGTCCGCCGGCTGCCGTACGCGCACCGAGTTGAGCAGCGCTCGCCGTGCCGATTGCCACGTTGCCGGTTGTCGATTCGAAACGCGCGAGCCCCGGCTGGAACGTGCCGCCATCGTATACGATCGAACCTGCGATGCTGGTCGCCTCGATCTGCCGAACGGTGCAGCGCTCGAAGGCCATGTTGGCCATCAATGAGCGCGCCCGAATGCGCTCGAAGTTGGAATCGTCGGCCACGAGCGCCCCGTGATTGGTTTGCGCGAAGACCGTTCCGCCGACGTCGTCGAGCGCAAGGCGCCCCCGGCCGACGAAGCCCATCAGGGTGCCTGCCTTGTAATCGTGCACGTCCAGGTTGCCACGCATCGTGTGCGCATAAATGAACACGCTATTCGCTGGAACACGAACGGTGACTGCGCCGACGTTGTCGCGCGAGCTGGAGCGCACGACGACCACGTCCCGCGGTCCGGGCGGAATCGACGACACCACGAAACTCTCGGGCGGCAACTGTACGAGGCCGCGAGCCGTCTGCGCTTCTACGCCCGGGATGAGCACTGAGCGGTCGTCACCGCGCGGCCGTACCGTTCGGCGCGTTACCAGCAGCGACGGATCGCCGTCGACTTGCACCGCTTGGCGATCCCACGTACGAATCGAAACGTCACCCTGCCTGACGTTGACGCGGACGATCGGTGCGGCCACATTGTCGACCGTGGCGACGTCGGCCTGAGCCGGTAGCGCCGACGCGGCGCTCAGTGCACATGCGAAGCCGATCGCGAAGCGGATGCCACGCGCCCGGACCAGTCCGCGCAGGCCGCCCAGTATCACGTTTCAAGCGTAACGTGGCGACCGCCGCGCGTCATTGGAACGCCGTGAGCATCGGCAACCGGACGCGAAATTCCGTGCCGCCGCCCGGTCGCCGGGTCGCCGCGACGGTGCCGCCGTGGACGCGTGCGATGCTGCGGACGATCGCGAGGCCAAGTCCGGTGCCCGGAATCGCGCGGTTACGGGACGCGTCGCTCCGGTAGAAGCGGTCGAAGACTCTTCCCAAGCTCTGCTCGTCGATGCCCGAACCCGTGTCGGCGACCACGATCGCGGCGTATGGTTCGTCGCTTTCCACGTCGAGCGTTACGTCGATGCGGCCGCGCTCGGTAAATTTGATGGCGTTGTCGATCAAGTTCGTGACCAACTGCCGCAACAGTCCGGCGTCGCCGAGCACGGCCGCGTTCGCTCCCGCGGCGGCCGGCGCGTACGCCAGTTCGAGACCCTTGTCGGTCGCGCGCGGGCGCGTCGCCGTAACTGCCTCGGCAACGACCCCTTCGAGTAGGACCGGCTCGCGTGGAATGTCTTCGCCCGACTCCGCCTTTGCGAGCAAGAGCATGCCGTTTACCATGTTGGCAAGCGTTGCGCTCTCGTCGCGGATGGCGGCGATGCTGTCTTCACGGACCTGCGGATCGCGCGCCGCCCAACGTTCCAGCATCTGGGCGTTCGCATTGATGACGGTCAGCGGCGTTTTCAATTCGTGCGAAGCGTCGGAAATGAACTGCCGTTCGCGCGCGAAGCCTTCTTCGAGACGATCGAGCATCGCATCGAAGGCTTGGGCGAGCGTCCCCAGTTCGTCGCGCCGGCGCGACCATCCGAGGCGCCGGCTCAAGCGATCGGAACGGATCTCCCCCATGGCGGCGCTCAAGCGTTTGATCGGATCGAGTGCACTCTTGGCAATCGCAAAGGAACCCGCGATGACGACGAGCAGCGCAATGACGATGACGGCGATCAGAAGATCGCGGATGCGCAGCAGCGTGTCGTCGTAGACCTCGAGCGACTCGCCGACCCCCACGATCAGTGCGCTACCCGGATAGGTGACGAGTTCGCTGCGGACGAGAAGGCTACCGAGCGGCGGCCGGTTCTCGGTGCGATAAACGACCGGTTGGCCTTGCGTCGGAATCGTTTGGGTGAATCTCGCGCCGCCCATGTTCGTGCTCTTGGCGATCGGATAACCTTGCGGCGTATCGATTTCGACGAACGTCGTGGGGCCGGCCCAATGGTCGAGCGCGCCGGTTGCCGTCAACTCCTGCTCGATGGGTGCCGTATCGCCAATGGCGCTCAGCGCCGAATCGCCGCGCACGAGCTGTGCGATGTCGTCGCCGACCCGCGTAATCTTGGCGCGCGCTTCGTCGAGCAAGAGCGAGCGCAGCTGCACGGCGAGGACCGCCGCGACCACGACGATCACGCCGATGAGGAGCGCGATGTAGAAGCTCGCGATGCGCCAGCGCAGCGAGCGGAACGTCACTCGCGCAACGTGTAACCGACGCCGCGCACCGTTGCGATTAACTTGTCGTCGAAGCCGTCGTCGACTTTCCCGCGCAGATACCGCACGTACACATCGATGAGGTTCGAGTCGCCCAAGAAATCGCTTCCCCAAACTCCGTTGAACAGCTCGTCACGGGTGTGAACTTTGTTGCGGTGCAGCAGCAGGTATTCGAGCAGTCCGTATTCTTTGGCGGTCAAAGCGATCGCTTTACCGGCGCGCTTGACCTCGTGCCGGTCCCGGTCCATCGTCAGATCGCGAAACGTCAACACGTTGGATTTCGGATGGCGTTCGCGCAGTCGCGCGCGCACGCGCGCGAGCAGTTCGTCGACCGAGAACGGCTTGACGAGATAATCGTCGCCGCCGGTGTCGAGGCCACCGATCCGGTCCGCGATGCGGTCCTTGGCGGTGAGCATGATGATCGGAACCGAACTCTTGGCGCGCACGCGCCGGCAGATTTCCATGCCGTCCATCTTCGGCAGCATCAAATCCAGCACAACCAGGTCAGGTTCCTTAAGCGCCTTTTCGAGGCCGGCGAGGCCGTCGCCCGCGGTCTCGACAACGTAACCTTCGTGTTCGAGTTCGAGCTTGAGCACGCGCACGATCTGTGCGTCGTCCTCCACGATGAGGATGCGGAACGGTTGAACTTCGGCCTGGGTCACGAACGGTGGCGGGCGAGCGTCAGGCTACTGCCGAGCGACATCCATGCGGCGACGGCGCCTCCCGCCGCCAACCACAACAACGTCGTCGGTTCGCCGAATGCGTGGACCAGCGCAACCGCATTGAGCGTCACCATCGCATCGAATGCCTTGTCCCAGACCAAGAGCAAAAGCAACCAGACGCCGACCGCGAGCGCGGTTCCGAGCCCCACGATATCCCAGGTGCTGAACGGCGACGTTTTTGCCGGAACTCTAGCGCCCGCGCCGATCGTCGAACGCAGGATCGCTTCTCGCATTCCCGGCGGCGGCGTCTCCAGGGGAAGGGCGAACAGCGCCCGGTCAAGCTCGTCGAAGTCGTCGTTCATTGGTTCACCAAACGCTTACGCAGGAGTTCCTTCGCGCGAAACAAGTGGGTCTTCACCGTACCTATCGGCAGATCGAGGACGCGCGCGATCTCCTCGTATTGCCGTCCCTGCAGATGATACAGCGTGATGACGGTCCGGTATTTTTCGGGTAACGCCGCGATGGCCGCGTGCAGCGCGCGGCTTTCGTCGTTGCGCTCCGCCATCGCCTCCGGTCCAGGGTTCGGATCGGCGCGGTCGGGCAGCTCATCGCCGCTCTGGCGCTTGCGGCGGCCGAGCCGGTCGCAGCAGGCGTGGTAGGCGATCGAAAAGACCCAGGTCGAGAACTTGGCCTCCGGCTTGAAGGTCCGCAGGCTGCGGAACGCCTTGAAGAACGCTTCCTGCGTGCAGTCGCGAGCCTCTTCGGGGTCGCGCATCGTGCGCAGGCACAGCGTGTACACGGCGCGGTCGTAGCGCTCGACGAGGACGCCGAACGCCTCGGAGTGCCCGTTCAACGCCGCGACAACGAGCGCTCCATCGTCCCCTGGCGGCGGATTGGAAACGGTCACGCGCTCGGGTGCCTCCAAGACCGCTGTCACGCCCTCACGTACGGCCGGGGCCACCCGAAGTTTCGCGAAACACGCCGCGCCGAGCGGCGTATGTGTGACATGCGAATGAACCGATCCTCACGGGCAGGAGCTCACCATGGACTTTAACACGGCTAGCGTTGCTCTCTTCGGGACGTTTGCCGTCTTCGGCTTCCCGATCGCCGCGTTTATCATTCTTCGGCTCCTCGCCCACCGGGAGCGGATGGAGATGATTCGACACGGCATGTCCCCGCAAACGAAGATGGGGATCGGAAAGGCGTATCAAGCGCCGAACGCGATGTCTCCGACGCTCGCGAACCCGAACTGTTCAGACCCTCGCACGCTGTTGCGTAAGGGCATCACGCTGACGTTCATCGGCCTAGCACTAACGATCGGCCTTTCGTTCATCGGCCTCGACGGCGACAGCGGACGCTGGCATCCTGGCCCGTGGCTACTCGGCGGGTTGATTCCGATGTTCATCGGGCTCGCCCAGGTCACGACGGCGTTCCTCACCGATCCCGATCTGTTCGCAATGCTTGGGCGCCGCGGATTCGCGCCTCGGCCGCAGGGCCCCGCCTTCACCGACGTGACACCTCCGCCGGGACCGGCGGACGCTCCCCACTACGATACCTCGTATACGTACCGGCCCGGCGGCACGCAAGAACTCCGTCCGCCGACCGCCCCGCCCGAACGACGTCCCTAATCAGCCAACTCACCGACCGTCTGAAAAAGAAATGAGAGCGGGATCGATGCCCGCTCTCGTTTTGTGACTTGCGACGGTGAGGCTGTTTAGTTTTTGCAGGAGACGAGCGCCATCGCCCATCCGTGTTCGGTACGTGTCCGAACGAGATATCCTTCTTGCGTGCGGTCGTAAATCTGGAAGCCCGCTCTGAGCGCGTCGGCTAACGATTTGAAAACCATGAGACCAGCCATTTTCTCGGACCCTCCTTTCCAGTCGAGGAGACCATCTATCTCTATTAACGTCCCACGCGGTGGAACGTTCTAGTCCCGAAGATGAGGGTTTGGTAAACTTTTCGTGGGGATTCTCCGGATTGCGTGCGGAACGTGGCCTCATGCCCGCTCTCCTGACGTCGCCGGCGGTTCATGCAACCGTCGTCAGCGATCGGCGCGAGCCGGCTTCGGGAATCGCTATCCTTGGACTGCACGCGCCCGAACTGGCAGCTGCCGTGCGTCCCGGGCAGTTCGTGATGGTCGTGCCACCGGGAGGCGAGCGCTGCGCAACGGCGCTCGCTCTGTACGAATGCGACAGCGAGCGCGTCTCGTTGATGATCGTGGTCGTCGGTCCGCGCACCCGGGAACTCGCTGCGGTTGACGTAGGAAGCCGGCTCACGCTGATGGGCCCGCTCGGGAACGGCTTCGACACCGCCGCGCTGGGTGACGACGTCGGCCTGGTTGCGGGTGGCGTTGGAATTGCATCGCTTTTCCTGCTTGCCCGCGCATTGCGCCGACGCGGCGCACGTGTTTGTCTGTATTACGGTGCGCGAACTGCCGCCGCGCTCGACGGTGCTGATGCGTTTGATGCGTTGGGTTGCGCGGTTATGCTTGCGACCGACGACGGCTCGTGTGGTCATCATGGCTTCGTGACCGACCTGGTGGCGCGCAACCGCGACGAGCACGCAGCCCTGGCGGCATGCGGCCCTTCTCTGATGTTGCGCGCAGTCGGCCGTATTGCCGCGTCCGGCGGAGTGCCCGCGCAGCTATCGCTTGAGGAGGCGTTTGCGTGCGGCGTCGGGGCGTGCTGGGGTTGCGCCGTTCCGCTGGCGCGCGAGAGCGCACAGGCGCCGGCATTCCCCCTGCCGGGCTTTGGTGAGCGGCGCGACTACGTCCATGCCCGCATCTGCACGGAAGGCCCGGTGTTCTGGGCGCACCAGCTGCGATGGTGACCGCGCTCACCACCCCCGATCTTTCAACGAGCATCGGTTCACTGCGCTTGGCGTTTCCGACGTTGATGGGCAGCGGCTGCTACGGTTCAGGAGAAGAGTACGCGCCGTTCATCGATCTCGCGCGCATCGGCGGCGTCGTGCTCAAGAGCGTGACGCGCTTGCCGCGCTTGGGAAACGATGCGCCGCGGCTCGTTCCGGTGGCTAGCGGACTGCTCAACGCGATCGGCTTGCAGAACCCGGGCATCGACGCCTATCTCGAGCGCGACGTTGCGAAGTTCGCGAACCGGCCGTGCGCGATCGTCGGCAGCGTCGCTGGTTTTTCGGTCGACGACTACGGTTATGTAACGGAGCGGCTGGCGGCACGTGATGAGATCGATGCGATTGAGTTGAACATCTCGTGTCCGAACGTCGCGCACGAAGGCGAGACGTTTGCCTGCGACCCCGCGCTCGCCGAGCGTGCAACGCGCGCCGCGCGCCAAGTGACGACGAAGCCTTTGATCGTCAAGCTATCACCGAACGTGACCGACATCACGGAGATTGCGCGCGTCGTCGAAGCGGCCGGTGCTGACGCGCTCGCCGTGGTCAACACGGTACGCGGGATGGCGATCGACGTCGAACGCCGCGCACCGATGCTCGGCAATGTCACCGGCGGCCTTTCGGGGGCGGCGATGCGTCCGATCGCTTTGCTCGCCGTCTGGGAGGTGTCAGGGGCCGTACGGATTCCAATCGTCGGCCAGGGCGGCGTTGAGACCGCGCGCGACGCGCTCGAATTCGTGCTGGCCGGCGCCAGTGCGGTGTCGATCGGAACGGCAAACTTCACCGATCCACGAGCGCCGGTTGCGGTCTGTGACGGCCTCGTCTCCTACTTGAAGAGACACGGCCACGCCGAGCTGCGTGACATCGTCGGCGTGGCCAACCCGAAGTTTCTCGGAAAGCGATGAACGCGCCCACGGGCAAGTCCGCGAAATTGATCCTGGCTCTCGACGTCCCGACGTACGAGCAAGCCTCCGAACTCACCGCCGCCCTCGGCACGCTTCCCGTGCTCTTCAAGCTGGGTGGGGAAGCGCTCTTCGGGTACGGCGATCGCCTCCGCGCTGAGTTCGAACGGCTCGGCGTCGACTATTTCGTCGACGCCAAACTCCACGACATCCCGCGTACCGTCGGCGCCAGCGTACGCGCGCTCGTGCGCCCCGGCGTCCGCATCATCAACGTGCACGCGATCGGCGGCCACGAGATGATGCTTGCCGCGGTTGATGCCGCACAGGCGCGCGCGAGTGAGATCGGCATTGCAGTACCCGACGTTTTCGCGGTGACGTTATTGACGAGCCACGGTGTTGCCGATCTCGGCGAACTCGGCTTGCACGGTGGCCCCGGAGAAAACGTGATGCGTTTGGCTGCTCTGGCGCGCGACGCGCAATGTGCGGGCGTCGTCTGCAGTCCGCACGAAGTTCGCGATCTGAAGTCTTATTTCGGCGTCGATTTTGCGACGCTGTGCCCCGGTATCCGTCCGACCGGCGAAGTGCACGGCGATCAGCGACGCGTTGCCAATCCAACCGATGCCGTCCGTGCGGGCGCTGATTATCTCGTCGTCGGCCGCCCAATCGTCGAAGCGCCCGACCCCGTTGCCGCGACGCGCGCGATTCTTGCGGAGATGGACACGGCGGTGCATGCAGCCTGAGGCGCTGGCGCGCGATCTGGGTGAGCGCGGCGCGCTCTTGGACGGTCACTTTCGGCTTTCGTCGGGGCGTCACAGCGACCGGTTCATCCAGAAGTTCCGTATCCTCGAAGAACCGGCATTGGTAAGCCCGCTCGCGGCCGCACTGGCCGAACGAGCGCGGCGTCTTGCGCCCACGGTCGTCGTCAGCGCGGCGGTCGGCGGCATCGTGCTCGGCTACGAAACCGCCAGACAATTAGGTACCAAAGCGATCTTCGTGGAGAAGGAGAACGGCGCGCCCGGACTGCGGCGCGGCTTCGTCCTTACGCCAGACGACCGCACGTTCGTCGTCGAAGACGTCGTGACGACGGGGGGCTCCGTCCGTGAAGTGCTCGACGTCGTACGTTCGCACGGCGCGCAAACGGTCGCCGTCGGCGTGATCGTGCGCCGCGAGCCAATCGATTTCGGCATCCCGACTTTCGCGCTACTCGACCTGCCGGTCGTCTCCTACGATCCCGCGGACTGTCCGCAATGCATGCGCGGCGAGCCGCTCACCGAGCCCGGCTCGCGGTATATACGTCACTAAGGCTTGGGCAAGTCAATATTCGGAGCGTCCCAGGTTACGTCGACCGGCGATGTAACGTCACCGATTGAAATGAACAGTTCGCGCAGGCAGCCATAGAGTTCCGAAGGCTCATCGTCACCAGACTTGCTCCGGGCGGCATGTGATCCATCCATGTTGATTACCGTAGCATGCGGTTTAACCCTTAAATGTGCAGTCGCAATCCGAGGCGGGCGGCGCTGGGGTCGGTGCTGCCCGCAACCGTCGGCAGTAATTGATATGATGCTTCGAGTGCGAGCGACACGCCGCCCGGAAGCGAGAGAATCCGGTCTCCAACGGTAAACTTCGTCCCTAAGCCCGCGCTCGTCGTCGTCACGCTCGAAGGACCAGTGAAGATAAGGATGGGTGTTCGTCCCACAAGGGCCGGCCCAAATACGGGTTGCTTGAACGATGTAAAATAGGGACCGATACCGATGCCTGCATAGATGGGTGTCGTTAAGCGCGCACCAACCGTGAAGCCGTAGGTGGAAAGCGAACTGCCGCCGTTCGAGCCGCCGTTGTAATCGAACTGGGCGGTCGCTCGCACCGGTACGACGATCGGCGGTCCGAAATCGTATCCGAGCCCGAGTCCGAGTTGCGTCGTACCGCTGAAATCGCCGCCGCCGTTTCCCGATGGGATTACGGCCTGCAGCGCAACGGACAGTGGACCTTCGGCGAGCGCGGGCGTTGGAACGGCCGCGATGCCGGCCGACACGAGCGTGATGGCGCACGAAGCAGCGAGACGTTGATAAAGGAGCATGTGCCGCCCTTTACGCGGGAGAGCGCGATACTCCCATGCGATACGCACAACGACTAGTACCATGCGACCGCGCATGTTGAACGCATGCGTTTGTCGAACGCAAGCGAGCCATGCCGCCGTCGTTCGAACGCCTGTTGCGGCCCGCGCTGCGCGGGTTTGCGCCCTACAAACCGGGGACGTCGGTCGACGAAGTACAACGCCGGCACGGCATCGCATCGCCTGTAAAACTGTCACAGAACGAGAACCCGCTCGGCACCTCACCGCGCGCCATGGCGGCGCTGGCTTCGGTTGCGACCTTGAGCGATTACGTCGAAGACGAGCATCATGCGCTGCGCGAACGGCTGGCTCACGCGTACGGTCTCACCGCGGAAAACGTCATCTGCGGTCACGGCAGCAACGAACTGATCCAACTCGTTTTCACCGCGTTCGTCGATCCGGGTGACGAGATCGTGACCGCCCAGCCGACGTTCGCGCTGTTCCGCAAAGACGCCGACGTTGCAGCGGCTCGTACGATCGAAGTGCCGTGTCGCGACGGGGTCCATGACCTCGATGCGATGCTGGCGGCGGTGACGCCGCGCACAAAAGTTGTTTTTGTCTGCGATCCCAACAATCCGACCGGCACGCGGGTCGAGCGCGAGGCCCTCTTTTCGTTTGCCGATACGCTTGCACCGGACGTCCTGCTCGTGCTCGATCAAGCGTACCGTGAATACATGGATGCCGGCGGAACCGAAGGCGTCGACGTCCTGCGACGGCGGCCTGCGACGCTCGTTTTACGCACCGTCTCGAAGATCTACGGGCTGGCGTCGGTTCGATTCGGCTACGGGTATGCGATGCCTGAGATCGCCGGTTACCTCAATCGCGTCCGCTTACCGTTCAACGTTTCACGCACGGCCGCCGTAGCGGCGGTCGCGGCGCTCGACGACCACGCCTTTGTTGCCGAGACCCTCCGTTCCACCGCGGCGGGCAAAGCGCAACTCACGGAAGGCCTCGAACGACGCGGTCTGCACGTCTACCCGAGCGCGACAAACTTCGTGTCCGTGGCCGTGCCGGTCTCGGGCGACGGCGCGTACGAAGCCTTACTGCAGCGCGGCGTCATCGTGCGTTCGGGCGACGGCCTTGGCATGCCGAACCGTTTACGGGTCACGATCGGTACCGAACGGGAAAACGCCGCGTTTCTCGCGGCCCTCGATGGATTGCTCGCGACGTGGCCGCGCGCGCCGGTTGAGGCTACGTCCTGATCTCCGACGTGCGCTTGCGTCACGGTACTCGCCGTGATCACGCCTTCGTACTCGATCTCGGTCGCCGCACGGCAGCGGATAGCGTGTCGGCGTTGCGCGATGCGCCACGCGAGCAAATCGAAACTAGTTACGAGCGACTGGTTGAATTCGTAACGGACCGCTCGCACGTGCTGCTGATTGCCGAGAGCGATCTCGAAGGCCCGCTCGGATTCTTGTTGATGCTCGATGACGTACCCGATGAAGTGACGGGTTTACCGCAAGCCTTCGTCGCCTATATGGCCGTCGAACCCGAGGTGCGGCGTCGCGGCGTTGCGGCACGATTGCTCGGCGCAGCCGAAGACGCCGCGCATGTCCGTGGTCTGCCGAATCTCGCTCTCATGGTGACCGAAGACAACGTCGCCGCGCGCGAACTCTACGCGCAAGCGGGCTTCGCGACCGAACGGCGGCTCCTGTGCAAACGTTTGCCCAACGCGTGACTCACATGCGGTCGGGCGCGTTCACCCCAAGCAAGTCGAGCGAACTTGCGAGCACCGTCTTCGCCGCAACGGCGAGACCCAAGCGCGCGGCCGATAGTTGGAAATCATCGCCGAGTACTTTGCAGGCGCCGTAGAACTGCGTAAAATCCGCCGCAACCGTTTGCGCGTAGCGCGCGAGACGGTGCGGCGCAAGGCCGGTTGCGACCGAGCGAACGACGGCGGGAAACTCGCAGAGCCGGCGCGCGAGGGCGAGTTCTTCCGGTGCGCCGAGACGCTCAAGTGCGGTAGCGCGCGCAGCTGCTTCACGCAGCGGCGCAGGCGCGTTGCGCTCGATCGACGCGATGCGCGCGTGCCCGTACTGCACGTAGTAGACGGGGTTGTCGTTCGACTGCTCCTTCGCTAACGTTAGGTCGAACGTCATCGGCGAGTCGGCGCTCATCATCACGAAGAAAAAGCGCGCCGCATCGAGGCCTACTTCATCGAGTACGTCGTCGAGGGCAAGCACGTCGCCGTGGCGTTTGCTCGAGCTGACGACCTCGCCGTTTCGGATCGTGGTCATCTGTTGCGCGATCAAGACCTCGATCGCTCCCGGCTTTCCGAACGCTGCGGGAAGCAGTTTGAGTCGCGCGATGTACCCATGATGGTCAGGTCCCAGAATCAGAACCGCTCGACCGTTGCGTTCGAGCTTGTCGTAATGATAGGCGACGTCGCCACCGTAGTACGTCGGGCGACCGTCGCTGCGAACGACGACGCGGTCTTTATCGTCGCCGAACAAGGTCGCGCGCATCCAGAGCGCTCCGTCGCGCTCCTCGATGAGGCCGCGTGCGCGCAAGGCAGCGATACCCGCTTCAACGGCACCGCCGGCATGCAGTTCCTTCTCGCTCTGCCAGCGGTCGAAGTGCACGCCGAAACGCGCACACGTCGCTTGCTGTTCGCGGACCAGCGCGTCGCGGCCGGCTTGCGTGAATACCGGAAGCCACTCACTTTCGGCCAGGCCATCATATGCGTCGCCGAAGCGCGCGCGGGTTTCGTGCGCAATCGGCAACAGATAGGAGCCGGGATAACCGTCCCCGGGAAACGGAAATGTCGGATCCGCGATCTGCCGGTATCGCGCGTAGAGCGATCGCCCGAGCGTATCGAGCTGAGAGCCGGCATCGTTGATGATCCACTCCGTCGTGACTTGGATGCCGCAAAAGCGCATCGCCTTGGCGATCGAGTCACCGAGCGAGAGCGTGCGGCCCTGGACGACGACGACCGGTCCTGTCGGGTTGGCGCTGCCAAATTCGAGCGACACGCGTTCACCCGTACGTGCCGGCGCCCGTCCGAACGCATCGCCCTCAGCGAGGATCGTGCGCACACTGCGCTGCCAGTACGCCGGCGCGAGCCGCACGTTAATGAACCCCGCGACGGGCGTCGCCTCGTCGAGGAGGTCGGTCAGTTGTGGTTCGAGCGTGTACGCGCGCGCGACGATCTCGGTCGCCAACTGTTGCGGAGGACGGCGCGCATGTTTGGCCAGCTGCAGTGCGACGCTCGTCGCATAGTCGCCGAACGCGGGATTGCGGGGCGCCTCAAACGCGACGCTCGGAACCGCGCCGTCGGCAACGAACTCGGCTGCCGCGCGTGCAAACGCCGACGCAATCGTCGCAAGGTCGTCCGCTTCAGAAATAATGCGCGCTCTTGTGCATCATCTCAATGATGGTATGGCTCATTGCGCGCGATCTTCGCCGCACGGTAGATCTGTTCCAGCACGAGCAAACGCACCCACTCGTGCAGGAACGTCAGGCGCGAAAGCGACCAGCGAAACGTGGCTCGTGCCAGCAGCGCATCGCTCGCACCGTAGGCGCCCGCGATGACGAGCGTCAGCCGCGAAGTCGCGCGCGCTTCGTCCGCTAACCGCGCGGCAAGCTCTAAGCTCGACAGTTGCGTACCGGTGCGCTCCAACAGCCACATCGGCTCGCCTGGTGAAAGCGTACGCAGTACGCGTTGACCCTCATCGCGCACGGCGCGGGCAGGATCGCCGCCGTGCGCAGCGTCGACTTCGGTTTCGTCGAAGGGACCGTAGCGCGGTAAGCGGCGTCGAAGGTCGCGCGCAAGCGCGGCGACGGAAGGATCGCGCAACTTTCCGACCGCGACGAGCCGCAGCTTCACGCGGCTCCCTTCGTGAGCGCACCGGTGGCGCCCGCGAATCATGCGGACAGAGCGTAGCCGGCAGCTCGCCGTTCGGCGCGACCGCCGAGTTCGAGCCGAACGAGCGCCGCCACGACGTCGCCGGTGTGCGCCTGCGTGCCCTCCACGAGCGCGTCGAGATCTTGTGGCCCTGCCGCAAGCTGCGCCAGGAGAGCCGTCTCCAGCGGGTCGTGACCGTTATCCGCGCCTATGCTGGGGAGCAACGGCTGGGAGTGGAGGCCGATGGCCGCAAGCACATCGGCTGGTCCCCGCACGAGCGTCGCGCCGTCGCGAATGAGTGCGTTGCAGCCGGCGGCTTTGGGCCGCTCGACATCGCCCGGAAAGGCGAGAACGTCGATGCCGAAGCAGGCGGCCCAGCCGGCCGTGTTGAGGGCGCCGCTGCGCTCGGCCGCCTCGACGATGACCACGGCGTCAGCGAGCGCCGCAACGAGCCCGTTGCGCTGCAGGAAGTGGTACGGCCGAGCCGGTTCATCGGGCGAATACGGCGACACGACGGCGCCGCCGGCGGCTATCATCGCCTCAGCCAGACGCCGGTTGCGAGGCGGAAAGAACTGACGGTGGCCGCCGCCGAGAACCCCGATCGTCGGGCCGCCGCCCGCGAGTGCACCTTGATGCGCGGCGGCGTCGATGCCGAGGGCTAAGCCCGAGACGACGCAAACCCCGGCGCGCGCGAGCGCTTCTCCGAGGGCATGCGCGTGCGAGCGACCCGCTTCGGAGGGAGCCCGCGAGCCGACGACGGCGACCGTGGCTTTAGCCGCCGGCACCGCCGGCCCCACGACCCATAGACCCCCGAAGGTGAAACGCTCCGGCGCGACACGTCGCATGGCAAAGACGTGATCGAGAGCGACGAAGTTTGGACGTTCGAGCGACATCATGTGGAACGTCGCGACGACGAGGCCCTACGGCAACGCCGACGCGCATCGCCATCGAACGCCACGCAGCGAGGAAACCATTCGCCCCCTCAGAATGGTCGGCGGGATTGTGCGGACCGCTAACCCTACGACGACCGTCGGGGACGCCGGCCGACCCGAGGAGACGAGTCAGATGGCAGCACCCCAAGCCTATTGCGTCAAGTGCAAGACCAAGCGCGAGATGTCGGATCACAAGCAGATCGAGATGAAGAACGGCCGGCCCGCCACCGAGGGCAAATGCTCGGTTTGCGGGACGAAGATGTTCAAAATCGGCGCGACCTAAAGACCTCGACACGCCGGCTAAGACGGCCGGCTCCTCGCATTGCCGCGGCGGCCCTTGTGCCTTATAATCGGTGAGACCCCATATGTTGGGTCCGCTTGCGTCGTTTTGTCGTCAAGCGGACTCGAGCCGGATGCACGGCGGGTTTCCCGTGGAGGCTCGAGGCTCAGCTGATCTGTCCGAGTTGCCGCAAAAGCGAGACCCGCGTCGTCGATTCTCGCGATGACGAAAACGTCGTCCGCCGGCGCCGCGAGTGTTTAGACTGCCGTCACCGCTTCACGACCTACGAACGCATGGAAGCGCCGCGGTTGTTCGTCGTCAAGAAAGATGGGCGCCGCGAGCAGTACAATCGCGAGAAATTGCTCAACGGCTTGCGCCGCGCGTGTGAAAAGCGGCCGGTTTCCGAGGCGCAGATGGAGGAGATCGTCGCCTCCCTCGAGCGGCAGCTGTTTTCGCGCGGTGAAAGCGAGGTGCCGACCCGGATGGTCGGCGAGAAGCTGATGGAAGCGCTCAAAGGGTTGGACAAGGTGGCCTACATCCGCTTCGCCAGCGTCTATCGCTCGTTCGACGATATCGACCGCTTCCAAGCGGAATTGGCCGAGCTTGCCAAATGATGCGCAGCCGGTGCGCGTCGGGTTGCGGCGGCTGCCGGAGGGCGAAGGGCTGGCCCTTCCCGCCTACATGAGCGAAGGAGCTGCCGGAGCCGACGTGCCGGCGGCCGTGTGCACAGAGATAACGCTTGCGCCCGGGGCGCGCACGCTGGTGCCGGCGGGGTTTTCACTGGCGGTCCCCCCTGGATACGAGATGCAAGTGCGCCCGCGCAGTGGGCTCGCGCTACGCAGCGGGGTCACCGTGCTCAACGCGCCCGGCACGATCGACAGTGATTACCGCGGGCCCGTCGGCATCATTCTCGTGAACTTGGGCAACGAGGCGGTGACGATTCGGCGCGGCGACCGCATCGCTCAGCTCGTGTTGGCGCCCGTCAGCCGCGCCGCGTTCGACGCCGAAGACGAGCACGTGGCGACGCAGCGCGCCGCGGCCGGCTTCGGAAGCACGGGACAGTGACGTGAACGTCTACGTCGTCGGAGCGGGCGCGGTGGGGACGTATCTCGGCGAAGCCCTCCGGGCGACCGGCGCCACCGTTACGTACGCCCCGCGCAAGCTCGACGATGTGCAGCCGCTACCGGTCGACCTTGCAATCGTTGCGGTCAAGTCTTATGACACGGAGAGCGCGATTCAAACGCTGCAGCGGGTCTTCGGCGGCAACTCCGACGCGGCGATCCTCAGCCCGCAAAACGGCGTCGGAAACGAAGAACGCTTAGCGGCGGCGTTCGGAGCCGATCGCATCGTGGCGTGCGCGCTCACCGTGCCGGTGGCGCGTACGCCGTCGGGCGTGGTTGCGACGTCCAAACGCGGCGGCATGGCACTTGCGCCGGTGGGAGCGCTTGCGCACAACTGGCTCGTCGCGGCCTTCGATGCAACCGCGATTCCCGTCAAAGTCACAAGCGACTATCGCTCACTCAAATGGTCGAAACTCGAGCTCAACATCATCGCGAATGCCTCGTGCGCAATCCTCAACGTGATGCCGCAGCGGCTCGTGCGGCTCGAGCATGCCTTCGCTCTCGAAATTCGCGCGATCCGTGAAACGCGTGCCGTGATGGCTGCGCTCGGCGTCGGTACCGTCGATCTGCCTCGTTATCCGGTGCGCGTGCTGCAAGGCGTCGTCAAGCTTCCGATGCCCGTCGCAAAACTCGTGCTCGCCGCGCGCGTCGCCGGGGCGCGTGGTCGCAAGCCGCCATCGTTACTGCTCGATCTGCAAGCCGCGAAGGGCCGCACGGAAGGCGACGTGCTCAACGGCGCCGTTGCGGCAGAAGGGCGCCGGCTGGGCGTGCCGACGCCGGTGAACGGCGCGTATGCGCGCGTTCTCTCCGACATTGCGCACATGCCGCAACTGTGGGCGAAGTATCGGGAACGTCCGGCCGCCCTCGTAGCAGAAGTCGAAGCGGAAGAAGCGCGACTCGCAGCGAGCTAAGATTGATTCGTCGCTTTAAGCAGCGAGCTTGTCGGAGACCAGTTTGAGGTCTGCTATGAATCCGGCCATTTCGATATTGCGAAGTTCTTGATCGGGCGTACGCAGGATAGCCGCCGGATGCAGCGTTGCGATCACGTGTTGCGCGAACGAAGCAGGCACGAATTCCCCGCGGTGCTGGGTCAACCGGAACGTCGGTCCAAGTAGCGCCTGCGCTGCCGTCGCGCCGAGCGCGACGATGACCGTGGGCTGCACCGCGCGCATTTCTGCTTCCAGCCACGGCGTGCACGCGCGTACTTCGATTCGCTTGGGCGTCGCGTGGATGCGGTGCTTTCCGCGCCACACGTACTTGAAATGCTTGACCGCATTGGTGACGTATGCGTCACCCTCTGGGATACGCGCCTCGGCCATCGCGCGCCTTAGCAGTTTGCCGGCCGGCCCGACGAACGGGCGGCCTTGCGTATCCTCACTGTCGCCGGGTTGCTCGCCGACGAACATGACTTTGGCGCGCTCGGGGCCGTCGCCGAACACCGTCTGCGTGGCATCTTTGTAGAGATCGCAGCCGCGGCAGTCGGCCGCTGCCTCGCGCAGACGCGCAACCGTCAACGTTTCGGGAAGAAAATCGGCCGCGGAACGCTTCTGGGTCAACCGCGTGCCGTTTGCAGATAACGCATGAGCGCGGCTGCGCCGAGAGCGGCGCCGGCACCGATCAATACCGTCTGCGTTTTCAGCTTCGCGGGCTCGGTGAGATAGGCTCGTTCCGGATGGGGACCGCTCGGGCCATCGGGTCCCGCATCGAGCGCCATCTTGAGAACTTGCGCGAGATGCAACGCATGGCGATCGGTCGATTGGGCGATCTGTTCGCGGCAACTGAACCCATCGCTGACGAGCAGCGTTTCCGGCAACGCATCGCGGACTTTGGGAAGCAGCACGCGCTCGCCGGCTTTCATCGAGACGTCGTAATGTTCGCCGGCTTCGAATCCGAAGGCGCCCGCCATGCCGCAACATCCGCTGTCGGGAACCTCGTGCTCCAAGCCCAGCTTTTCGAACATCGCTTTCTCGCCGTGCGTGCCCAACACCGACGCGTGGTGGCAGTGTTCCTGGACGAGCGCCTTGCGTTCCAGCCGCAGCGGCTTGTAGTCCGTTTTGGTCGCCAGGAATTCGCCCAGCATGAAGGTCTGCTTCGCAAGCCGCTTGGCATCGGGATCGTTCGGCAGCATGTTGAGCAGCTCGTCACGGAACACCGAGACGCAGCTGGGCTCCAGCCCGACGACGCACGTCCCGGCGCGAATGTGTGGGCGCAACGTTGCGAGCACTTGGCGCAGAAACGTTTTGGCGAGATCGAGCATGCCGTAGTCGTAGAGCGGACGTCCGCAGCACAACGTTGCCATCGGTACGATGACGTTGAACCCGGCGTCTTCGAGCACGTCGACAGCGGCGCTAGCCGTGGCCGAGTGGAAGTAATTGTTGAACGTGTCCGGCCAGAGGATGACGGGTGGTCCACTGGGATTGCGGGGTTTCCGCTTCGAGAACGACGCTTTGAACGTTTCGCGCGGGAAAGGGGGAATCGAACGCTGCGGCGCCATGCCCGCGAAGAACTTTGCGACGTCGCGCAGCAGCGGCGTCTGCGTGACGGCATTGACCAGAGCAGGTGCGTACGACGCGAGATGCGCCCAATACATGATGAGTCCGAACGCGTAAGCGCTGAGCGGTCGCCGATGCTTCTCGTAGTAGTGAGACAGAAATTCGGTTTTGTACGTCGCCATGTCGACGTTGACCGGACATTGGCCCTTGCAGCCCTTACACGCCAAGCACAAGTCGAGCGCGTCTTTGACGGCCTCTTCCTGCCAGCCGCTGCGCAACGGATCGCCTTGCAGCATTTCGAACAGCAGTCGCGCTCGTCCGCGCGTTGAGTGCTGCTCTTCGTGTGTGACCTGATAGCTTGGGCACATGACGCCGCCTTCGTGGCGACGGCACTTTCCGACGCCGACGCAGCGATTGGCCGCGTATGCGAAACTGCCGTAGTCTTCGTGGAACGAGAAGTGCGTGCTGGGCTCCCACGGCTCGTACTGCGTGCCGAGGCGCAGATTCGCGTCGACGGGATCGGGCGCGACAACCTTGCCGGGATTCATCTTGTCCGCGGGATCCCAGATCGCTTTGAAGCGGCCGAACGCTTCGACGATGCGCTCGCCGAACATGATCGGCAAGAACTCCGCCCGGGCTTGCCCGTCCCCGTGTTCGCCCGAAAGTGAGCCGCCGTACCGCGAGATCAGCTCCGATGCTTCACGCATGAACGTGCGATAGTGCGCGATGCCTTCGGCGGTGATGAGGTCGAACGACACGCGGCAATGAATGCAGCCCTGCCCGAAGTGTCCATAGAACGCTGCATCGTAGCCGAATGTATCGTAGAGCGCGCGCAATTCGCGCAGGTAATCACCGAGGCGCTCCGGCGGTACGGCAGAATCTTCCCAGCCCGCCCAGTAGTCGGGATGGCCGGGCACCTTGGCGCTCGCGCCGAGCGCCGCTTCGCGGACGCTCCACAGTTGCTGCTCGTCGAAGGGCCGGTCGACCAACTTCGCTTGAGGCGGTGACGGCAGACGGCGACACGCTTCCGCAAAAGCGCCGGCTTGCGCGTCGGCTTCGTCTCTGGATGCGGCCCCGAACTCGACCATCAGCCATCCTTTGCCGGACGGCAGCTTGTCGATATCGTCTTGCCGCATGCCTTTGACGTGCATGAAGTCGAGCAGCCGGTCATCGAAGCCCTCGAGCGCAATGGGTCTGTGCGCGTTGACGAACGGCACGAGATCGGCAGCCGCATAGACGTCGGAGCAGCCCAGCACCACGAGCGTGCGGCACGGCGGATTGGGAATGAGTTTGCACGTCGCTTCGAGCACGGTGACGCACGTGCTCTCGCTTCCGACGAGGGCCCGGGCGACGTGGAAGCCATTTTCGGGCAGCAGTTCGCCCAGGTTGTAGCCGGAGACGCGGCGCGGGATGTCGGGATAGCGGCGCCGGATGTCGTCTGCGTAACGGTCCCGTAGCGCTTTCATGTCGGCGTAGATTTCGCCGCGCCGGCCGCCGGCCGCAATGATCTGCTGCAATTCGTCGTCGTCGGTCGCGCCGACGCGCATGCGAATGCCGTCGTAGGTGAGGATTTCCAGCTCGACGATGTTCTCTTCGACTTTGCCGGCCATCTGCGCATGCATCCCGCAGGAGTTGTTGCCGATCATGCCGCCGAGGGTGTTGTGCGAATGCGTCGCCGGGTCGGGACCGTACGTCAGCCCTCGCGCGCCGACGGCGTCGCGCAGATGATCCAGGATGCAGCCCGGCTCCACGCGCGCCGTGCGCTTCTCCCAGTCGATGTCGACGATGCGGTTCATGTACTTCGAGAAGTCCAGCACGACCGCGACGTTGCAGGCATTGCCCGCCAGACTCGTGCCGCCGCCGCGTGAGACGACGGGAGCACCGAATTGTCGGCAGGCGGCCACCGTCGCGACGACGTCGTCCGCGTCGCGCGGTATGACGACGCCGAGCGGAATCTGCCGATAGTTGGAGGCGTCCGTCGAGTACAACGCGCGTGAGCCGTCGTCGAAACGAACCTCGCCGCGGACCGTTTTGCGCAGTTCACCTGCGAGTGCGGCGCGGTCGACATCGCGCGCGGCGGTGCCCTCGCCGCCGCGCGGCGGCGGCTTGCCGTTACCGTCGCCTAGGCGTACGCGCTCGACGACCTCCAGCAACGAGATCACGCCGTCCTCCGTTAAATCGCAAACTTCTGCGCGTCGGCGCGCTTGAATTCCAAACCCAACCCCGTTCGTGAAAGATCCGGTTTGAGCAATCCGTCCACCGGAGTCTGGGCGCCATCGAAGAGCATGTGCTCGATGCGAACGTGATCGTGAAAGTATTCGATGTGGCGCAACCGCTTGGCCGCGCAGGCGATATGCAGGTGGAGTGTTGGCGCGCAGTGGGACGAAAGCGGCATGAACCACGCGTCGCATAACGCATCGGCTTGCAGGAAGCCCGTGACGCCGCCGCAGCGGGTGGCATCGGCCTGCAGGACGTCGACGGCGCCGGCTTCGAGCAGGTTGCGAAACTCAAGCGCCTGATAGCCGTACTCGCCCATGCTGATCTCCATGAGCGGCGGAGCGTGATCGCGCATGAGCCGCAAGCCGGCGAGGTCCCGGTGATAGACCGGCTCTTCAAACCACGTGACGCCGTAGTCGGCGAAGACGTGTGCCAGCCGCAGCGCTTGTTTACGAACGTAGCCGCCGTTGGCGTCGACGAAGAGTTGCGCATCGCCGATCGCGGCGCGCGCGGCGGCCACGCGCTTAGGATCGGCCGCCGCGTCGCGCCCGACTTTCATCTTGACTTGCGGAATGCCCATGTCAACCCAGCCGGAAAGTTGGCTCTGCAGCTTGTCAAGCGAGTATGAGGTGAAGCCGCCGCTGCCGTACACCGGCACCGCGTCGCGTGTCATGCCAAGCATGGCCGCGAGCGGCATATCCGCGAGCTTCGCTCTCAGATCCCACACGGCGACGTCGATTGCGGAGATCGCCATGGCGGTTATGCCGTCGCGCCCGAGGTTGCGAATCTTGGCGACCGTCTCGGCGTAGATGGCGCCGGAGTCGTGCGCTTTGCGTCCGGTCACGACTTTCGCAAGCATGTCGCGGATCAGCAGGGCAGTCGCGCCGTCGGCGTACGTGTAACCCAGACCCTGCTTGCCGCCGGCCTCGAGTTCGACGACGACGAGCGTCGTTGCATCCCACTCGAGCGTTCCGTCCGATTCCGGTGAGTCAGTCGGAATCTTATACGCCGAGGCGGTCACTCGTTCGATCGGCGCGTCCAATGCCGGCGACTGCACTGCCTGCACTGCGAGTCAGCCCTTGTCGCCTTTATGCGTCGGAATCATTCCGGCGAGCACGTTCTTGGCGGACTCGACGATGATGCCGAGTTCGTTTGGGTCACCCTGAAGCAGCGCCGATGTCATGTTGTGCGCCTGCGCGAAGGTGATGTGCGGCGGGATGATCGAGATATTGGCGTCGACCATCACTTCCAAGATCGCCGGACGGTCGGCGCGCAGCACGCGATCCCACGCCGCGCCAAGATCCTCCGTACGATCAACGCGCACGCCTTCGAGCCCGAGCATTTTCGCATACTCGGCGTACGCAAAATCGGGCAAGTCTTGCGAAGCGTTGAACTTCGGCTCGCCGGTTTCGATCCGCATCTCCCACGTCACTTGATTGAGATCGCGGTTGTTCATCACCAAGACGATCAAGCGCGGATCGCTCCACTGCTTCCAATACTTCTTGATCGTGATCATCTCGTTGATGCCGTTCATCTGCATCGCGCCGTCGCCGGTCAAGGCCATGGCGACGCGGTCGGGAAACGCGAACTTCGCGGCGATCGCATACGGCACCGCCGGACCCATCGTCGCCAAGCTGCCCGAAAGCGAAAACTTCATGCCGCGCCGCAGTTGCAGATGACGCGCGAGCCAGTTGGTCGCCGTTCCGGCATCGCCCGTAATGATGCAACGATCGGGTAAACGCGTCGCTAGTTCGGTGAACACGACCTCGGGATTGATTTCCTTTCCGGTCGTCGTCGCACGAGTTGCGTTGATGTTCTGCCACTCTTTGCGGTTCTTCGCCAGCTTTTCGCGCCAGGACGTGTCGCTCTTTTGCTCGATCAGCGGCAGCAGCTCGCGTAGCGTATCGGCCGCGTCTCCGATAAGGTTTACTTCCATCGGATAGCGCAGGCCCAAGGACTTCCCGTCGATGTCGATCTGTACGCCGCGCGCCTGGCCTTCTTTGGGCAGGAATTGGTCGTACGGAAATGTCGAGCCGATCATGAATAGCGTGTCGCAGTCGCGCATCATGTCGGAGCTGGGACGGGTGCCGAGCAGCCCGATATCACCGGTCACCCACTCGAGATCGTCGGGCAGCACCGCCTTGCCAAGCAACGCCTTCGCGGAACACGCCTGCAGTTTGTTCGCAACGGCAATTACTTCGTCGGTCGCATTGGCCGCGCCGATACCGACGAGCATCGCGACGCGCGTCCCGGCGTTGAGAACCTCGGCGGCACGGCGCAGGTCTACTTCCTTGGGGATGATGCGCGGCGCCGTGAAACCGATGCCGCTGTGCACGTAATTTTGCTTCTGCGGCGGGTGTGGCACGGCGGGCTTCTCTTGAATGTCCTTCGGGATGATGACGGCGGTGACCGAGCGCGTCGTCATCGCGATTCGCATGGCGCGGTCGATCACATGCCGCATTGCAACCGGACTCGCGACCTGCATGCAATATTCGCTTGCGACGTCCTTGAACAGGCTCATCAAGTCGACTTCTTGCTGGTAGCTTCCGCCGAGGCCGGTCGTCGCCGCCTGACCCACGATCGCGACCACCGGCATATGGTCCATTTTGCCGTCGTACAGTCCGTTGAGCAGATGAATCGCTCCGGGTCCGGACGTCGCCATGCAGACCCCGACTTCGCCGGTGAACTTCGCATGCGCGGTCGCCATGAACGCCGCCATCTCTTCGTGACGAACTTGCACGAGCTGCATGCGATCGCTGTACTTATTGAACGCGCCCATGAGCCCGTTGATGCCATCGCCGGGGTAGCCGTAAATGCGTTTGACGCCCCACTCGAGCATACGCTCGAACAGAAAATCACTGACCGTCTGCGCCATCGAACACCATCTCCTTCGGAAACGTGGATAGATTTACCGCAGCGACGGCGGTTTCAACCGCGAGTGAGCGGTTCAGCGATAAAGATCGCGTCGCGTCGGAGGAAGATCGACGAGTCCGTCCGCGTACGGTTTGACGAACAGCACCTGAAAGAGGCCGAGATCGCCGCGTGCGAAGGCGGCAGCGCTGCCGGCAATGTAGGTTCGCCAGATACGATACGCCGCGTCGCCGGCAATCGCGGTTGCGGCATCGCGGTGTTCTTCAAGGTTGGCCAGCCAGCGGCGAAGCGTGCGCGCATAGTGCTCACGGAGATTCTCGACGTCGCGAATCTCGAAACCGATCGTTTCAGCCAGCTTGAGCAAGACGCCGACGGGCCACAGCTCTCCGTCGGGAAAGATATACCGCTCGATGAGCGTCTCGCGTTTGCGCACGAGGCCCTCGAGGCTCTGCGCCGAGATGCCATGGTTAAGAAATGAGCCGCCCGGGCGCACGAGGTCATACGCATTGCGTAGGTACGTACGGAGATGCTTGCGGCCAACGTGTTCGACCATACCTACGCTGACGACCGCATCGAAGCGCTCGTCGCCCAGCTCGCGGTAATCGCGCAGCTCCACGCGGACTCGATCTGACAGTCCACGTTGCGCGATACGGCGATCCGCCTCTTGCTTCTGCGCTGAACTGAGGGTGACGCCGAGCACCTGCGCGCCATAGCGCTCGGCGGCACGTATGGCGAGCGCGCCGTCGCCGCAACCGATATCGAGCAGCCGTTGACCCGGTCGAATGCGCAGTTTACGTAGAATGTGGTCCATCTTGGCGACCTGAGCCGACTCGAGCGACCCGTCGATCACTTCTTCATTGTAGTAGGCACACGAGTAGACGAGGTTTTCGTCGAGAAATGTCTTGAAGAACTCGACCGGTTGATCGTAGTGATGCGCGATCGCCGCCCGATCACGGGCGATCGAGTGCGGGCGTCCGTGCAGATGCGCTTCGCGCTCGAGGGGCGCAAGTTTAGGTGGAGCAGGCAGTGCAAACGCATCACGAAGGTACGCGCCCGGTACACCGGCGCACCTCGAATGAGGTGGAAGCGCAACCATTGCTCTTTGTATTACCACGTATTACCACAGTTGACAACGATTCAATCGCCGAGCATCATGCGCTGACGTTCGCGGCTCGAAAGTACGGGGCTGAAGAAAGCGAAAACCGCGCGCTGAGGTTCGCTCAACAAAGATGAACGAACGTCCGGCGGCGAAGCGGCGCAGCATGCGACATCCCGCGGTTCCCGAAACGCTTGACGGCTGGAGCATCCTGCACCGCATGTTCCGCTTTGGGCGCCGCGCCTTCGACGCGCTGCCTGCGGCGCAGCGCTTTGAGATCGCCGACGAAGCGCGCACGTACCTCGAGCTGTTAGCCCGATCCGAAGAAGGCGACGTTTCCCTCGCCCAACTGCTGGGCCACAAAAGCGACCTCATGGTTACCCATTACGCGAAGAGCTTCGACGCGCTCGCCGGCGCCCAGACGGCGTTCGATAAGCTGGCGCTGGCGGACTATGCCGAGGAAACTTCATCGTACGTGTCAATCCTCGAACTGGGGTTGTACGAGGCAACGGCCAAGCTGCATGCGACGCTCGCGGAACGGGGATTGAAGGCGCACTCGCCCGAGTGGAATCAAACGTTTGATTCCGCGCTCTCCGAGCAAGAGCGGCATCCACGTAACGCCGAACGCCTGTGGGCCAAGGTTCCGAGGCGGCGCTATGTGTGCTTCTATCCGATGGACAAACGGCGTGGCGAAAGCGTGAACTGGTATGAATTGCCGTACGCCGAACGCGCGCGGCTGATGGTCGATCACGGTAAGATCGGCCGCTCGTTTCACGGTCTTGTCACGCAAGTAATTTCGGGTTCGATCGGCTTCGACGACTGGGAATGGGGTGTCGACCTCTACGCCGACGATCCGCTGATCTTCAAAAGGTTGATCTATGAGATGCGCTTCGACGTAGCAAGCGCGCGTTATGCGGCATTCGGCCCTTTCTACACCGGCCTGCAATTTTCAATCTCGGAACTGGCGCGCTACCTCGAAGGCGACGGCGTCCCGCAGTTGGCAAGCGACGTTCTCATCGGTGCAGCGCATACGTCTTGATCGCAAAGAAAAGCGTCATCGCGCACGCGATCGTGGTGACCAGCGCACGCACGACATTGTGTGGTAGCCGCTTCACGAGGTGTGCGCCGAGATAGCCGCCGGCAATTGCGCAGACGCCAGCTACGAAAGCGGCGTCCCACGCAATGGCGCGCGCGAGGACGAACGGGATGACGGCGACGCCGTTGACGGCAACGGACAGTAACACCTTGAATGCATTCGCGCGGCGCAGATCGCTGATTCCGAGCAGCCCAAAAAGCGAAAGCATCAGGATTCCCATCGCGGCGCCGAAGAAGCCGCCGTAGACCGAGATGGCGAACTGCGAGCCTAAGCCGAGTGGCGAGTCAATGCCCAGTGCGCCGCCGAATTGCGTGCGTTGAGAGGCTCGCGTCAGCGCCGGACCCGACATGAACAGCACCGTCGCGATGAGCAGCAGCACCGGGATGAGCTGCGTGAAAAAGCCGTTGGAGGTGCGCAGTAATAGCAGTGCCCCGGCGACGCTCCCGGCAATGCTGACCGCGAACATCGGAAGCAGGCTCCGTGGCGGCGCTCCGAGTTCACGGCGAAATACGCTCGCCGAGGCGAGGCCGCCAAGCCACATAGCCGTATTATTGGTTGCATTCGCGTTGATCGGCGCAACCCCGATGGCCAGCAGCGCCGGAAACGAGATGAAGCTTCCCCCGCCCGCTCCCGCATTGACGGCGCTTGCGACGAAGGCGGCCGCGCCGATCAGCCCAGCGGCTTGCGGCGTCACCTTTGTTCGCGCCGCGCGAGTTGATAGACCACGCCGCACGACTCCTCCGCCACGAGTTCGAAGGCGGCGAGCGCTTCGATTACTTCGCGCTGCGCCGGCGTGTGATAGAGCAGCGCCAGTGGGCAGCGCCGCGCTGCCAAGCGCGCCGCGATCGGCGTAAGGACCGCGGCATCGAATGGGTTGTAGAGATAGACGACGAGCGGTCCCCGCGGAAAACGGTACGCCGCCGCATCGGCGCAGACCATGCGGACGTCGCGACAACGAAACGCGTCGCGCGGTGCAGAGCGTAAGTTGCCGCGTGTGATCGTCGTCAGCGCCGGTGAAAGCTCGACGCCGACGACTTGCCGAAACGGCCGCATCGCGGCCAGCAAGATAACGCGTCCCATGCCCGCGCCGAGATCGATGAAGGTCGCATGTTCGAGTGCGAACGGAACGTGGCCGATAAGTCGTCCGAAATCCGCGACGGGCGTCGCTTCGTAGTGCGTCGCATGCGCGAGGCTTGAACCGATCGCCTCGGGATCGAGGTCGCCCAAGAACATGAGCGCTTCGGTAAGCACGCCTCGCTCCGCATCGAACCGCTGCCCGGCGCGGCGTCCGGAGACGTGCGCGCCGAGAGTCGACCCGCGCCGGTTTATGCCGGTGGGTCTTCTCATAGGCGCAGCTCGAAGAAGACCGTCAATGGCAAGCGGCGCGCAACTCGAATCGGGATCGGCCTACGCCGACGTCTCCGAAAAGGGCGTCCGGCTGATCTTGATCGTGGCCGGCGTCATGGCGGCATCGCTGATGCAGACGCTCGACTCCACGATCGTCAACGTCGCATTGCCGAACATTCAAGGAAACCTCGGCGCGGGACAGGATGAAGGCTCCTGGGTCGTGACGGCATACGTCATCGCGGCGATCATCGTCATCCCGATCACGCCGTGGCTGCAGAACCGTTTCGGTCGCAAAAACTATTACGTCGTCTCGATCGTCGGATTTACACTGGCTTCGGTCATGTGCGGCGCCGCAAGCGATCTCTATTTTCTGATCTTCTGGCGGTTCATCCAAGGTCTGTTCGGCGGCGGCCTGCTGGCTACGGGACAATCGGTTTTGCGCGATACGTTCCCGCCGCAGAAGCTCGGCGCAAGCCAGGGTATCTTTGCGCTCGGTGCCATCATGGGGCCGGCGCTCGGCCCACCACTCGGCGGCATCCTCGTGGACAAAGCCTCGTGGAACTGGTGTTTCGACATCAACATCGGCCCCGGCATTCTCTCTGCGATCCTGTTATTCGCGTTGCTGCGTGACCCGGCGCAACCGCGCAAGACTCCGGTCGACTCCGTCGGACTGGGATTGCTCGCGGTCGGCCTCGGCACGATGCAATACGTACTGACTGAGGGCGAACGGCACTATTGGTTTTCAGATGCGTCGATCGACATCACGACGGTGCTGTGCGTCGGAAGCCTCGTTTCGCTCGTTCTGTGGGAGTTGTTCGGCGCGCGAAATCCCGTCATCGACCTGCGCGTGCTGGCGAACCGCAGCGTTTCGGCGGGCTCTCTGCTGGCGCTCGCGCTCGGCGTCGTTATTTTCGGTTCGACGTATACGCTACCGCAGCTCTCCCAAGGCCCGCTTGGGTTCACCCCGACGCTCAGCGGCGAACTATTTCTCTTGCGCGCCGTTCCGATCGCGCTGCTGACGCCGGTGATCGTGCGGCTCGTCGCGCGCTTCGACGCCCGCTTTTTCTTAGCGGGCGGCTTCATATTGCTGGCGGGCGGAACCGCATTGCAGGCGACGATCACGACGGCCCAGGCCGGCTTCTGGACCTTTGCGCTCGCGCTCATTTTGGTCGGCGCAGCAGGGTCGTTACTGTTCGTGCCGCTGACGATCGCCGTGCTCGGTTCCACGACGCCCCGCGAAGGTCCCAAGGCGAGCGCCTTTACGACCCTCGCCTTGCAACTCGGCGGCTCGATAGCGGTCGCCGGACTCGACGTCGTCATCGATCGTCGCTGGGCGTTTCACTCCGCGATCTTGGGCGCAAGCGTCAACCGTTCCAGTCCAACGGTGCAACAGTTCTTGCAGCACGGCTCGACGGGGCAACTCGCGCACCTCGTCAACCTCCAGGCCTCGATCCTCGCTTACGCCGACGCGACGTTCGCAACTGCCGCCGTCGCCGCGCTGTTTCTACCGCTCGTGTTTTTCATGCGTAAGCCGAAACGGCAAGGGGCCCCCACCGAAGTCCCCGGATAGGGTTATGCCGCTAGGCCGCGGCGCTCGAGGGAACGGTATGCGATTGCTTCGGCGACGTGCACGGCCGCGAGTTGTTGAGCGCCGGCAAGATCGGCTATCGTGCGGGCAACGCGCGCGATGCGATCGAACGCGCGCGCAGAGAGGTGGTTCTTGGCTGAAGCGGCGCGCAGCAGTGCGGTCGCGCCGTCTTCAAGCGGACAAAAACGGCGAACGTCAGCGTCGGCGACCGCCGCATTGGAACGGTATGCGGTGCCGTTGTAACGCTTTTGCTGAACGGCGCGGGCGGCTTCCACGCGAGACCGAATTGCGGCCGAGTTTTCAGCCGGCGTGCGCGCCAGCATCTCGTCGAAGGGCAGTCGCGCGACGTCGATGTGTAGATCGATGCGGTCGAGCAGCGGTCCCGACAGCTTGGCGACGTAGCGCGCGACGGCTGCGGCGTCGCAGCGGCAATCATTCGTACGGGTGCCGCGAAACCCACATGGACACGGGTTCATCGACGCGACCAACGTGAAGCGAGCCGGATACGTGAACGTTCCGGCCGCGCGTGCGATCGCAATCGTTCC
>JAABUQ010001708.1_pt1 | contig 46079 bp, 43 predicted proteins | sample 5560001 | NCBI WGS metagenome assembly JAABUQ01 (sample SAMN10711888, study PRJNA513371) | rock metagenome | isolation source: Antarctica rocks | place: Antarctica: Victoria Land, Finger Mt nord | collected 2015-12-18 | reverse complement strand
TACCGGACCATGGCCGGTGGCCTGCTGCCGGACTCCACCACGATCCGCGCGCTGGACGGCGAGGGCCCCGTCACCCTCTGAGCCTGGATCCGCTGACGAGCAATGTTTGGGTCGGTCGGCTGTGACCCGGGTGGCGATCCGAGGTTGGGGCGTGGGGTGGCCGCCGGTGTGCCCGGCGTTTCCACCGGTGGTGTCCGGTGGGGCCGCCGCGTTGGACCCGGCCGGACCCGGGACCCTCAGGTGCTCGGTGACCAGCCGGTGCCGCCCGGCCCGTTCCGCCAGGGCCAGCGCAGGCACCAGACCCGCGACCGACACCAGGTTCGCGTCATCGAAATCAGCTGAAACCCAATGCCAGACCCGCACCTACCGGGTGCCCCTGTTCCCGCGTGGACCGGTACCGTCGCACGTCCCATCCTCGCTGGCCACAGGGGCACTCGACTGTCACGACCCACCAACCCCCGCGGCGACCCAGGCTCAGCCCGCCGGCTGGTCCCGCACCTGCCGCAGAGCTGGCCTTGGCAGCGCAACTGGCACCCGCTGCTCATCAGCGCCTGCGGACCAACCCCGGTTGGTTGACGCCGTTCACCGACCCGCCAGGACTCACCAGAGACCACCGGTGGGAAAGATGGACAGATCGGTGGCCACCGCCCACACCTAGGGGCTTCGCGCTCGTGAGTCCCAGCCGGATCGGCCCACGGGCCGCGGCGCGGAGGTGGGGCTACCAGGCGAGCTCGGTGTCGCCTTCGTGGAGGGTCCCGGTGGGGCCGTCGGGGCCGATGCTGGCCAGGCGCACGATGACCTGCGCGCCCTGCTCGACCGGCTGCCCGGCGCTGCTGCCGGGGGTGAGGCCGATGGCGGTGAAGCCGGGCTCGACGGCGTTCATCTTGATGTCGGGTAGCAACTTGGCGTACTGGACGGTGAGCATCGACACGGCGGCCTTGCTGGCCCCGTAGATGACGGCGGGGTAGTGGAACTGGCGGCGTTCGGGGTTGGTGACGGCCCAAAACGAGCCGAGAGCGCTGGAGACGTTGACCACCACCGCGTTGTCTGACCGGCGCAGCAGCGGGACCGCGGCCTGGGTGACTCGGATGACACCGATCACGTTGGTGTCGAAGGTGCGCAGCGCGATGGGGCCCCTGATCTCGGCGACCCCGCCGATGCCGGCGTTATTCACCAGGACATCCAGGTGGTGCTCGCGCGCCCCGATCACCGCCAGCGCGGCTGCGACCGATACGTCGTCGGTGACGTCGAGCTGCACAAACCGGGCACCGAGGGTGCCGGCCGCGGCCTGCCCGCGTTCGACGTTGCGGGCACCGAGGTAGACGGTGTGTCCGCGGTCGATCAGTTGGCGGGCGGTCTCATACCCAAGTCCCTTGTTGGCCCCGGTGATCAGTGTCACGGTCATATGCGGTGCTCCTGCCCAACTGGTGGTGTCGTCGAGGGGGTTCTTCGTCGTCCGCAGCGGTGGAGTTGCTCAAGACGCCGGCCCGTTCCTGTCGAAGAACTCAATTAGCGCGGGCGTATCGTGTTGAAAGACCTCCACCTTGCTGATCACGCCGTCCGTTACCTCGTACAACTCGGCCTGGTCCATCACGATGGTCTCGCCGCTGCCGTTCGCGGTAAACGTCGCAGTGAAGTGACCGGCGAGCCGGTCACCGTCCCCAAACACCTCTGACGTCTCGATCCGAAACGACGCCCGCTGCGTCGTGTAGCCGAGGACCACCTCGAAGAATGCATCCCGGCTCGTAGTCGTCCCGCCGTACGGCAACGACGGGGGTTCGACGACGATGACATCATCGGAGAACGATGCTGCTAGCGCGGCCGGGTCCATCGACCTCATCGCGTCGTAAAAGGCTTTGACTACCGAAGCACTCATGGCGACTCCGTCGTTGAACTGATGATGGACGAAGGGTGGACATCGCGTCAGGCAGAGGCCACGGTTCCCCTCCACCACCCGCCGGTGATCCCCGAACGTCCGCCCACACTTCCCCTTCGACGACGGCAGCAACGGATCCTCCCGAGCCCACATCGCGTCACTGGCACGCGGTGCGCACCATCCCCGCACCCTCCGTGAGGCGCTCGGTACCCTTGTTACGTTGCGTCTGCCAGCGCCCGCACTTGGTGGTGCTCGGCACGTCGGTCGGCCTCAGCGAGTGATAGCCTGAATGCGCTGGTACCGGGTCACGCCAGGAAAATCGAAACTCTCCCAAAACTTCTGGCTGAGATCGCCGATGACGTCAAGGCTGAGGAGCTCGGTCGCTTCCCCCCAAGCTTTTTGGCCGTCGGCAGTCAACTCGAGGTGCTTGTAGATCGCAGTTTCGTCCTCATAACGCTCGTGCTGCAAGTATGTGCCGTCCTCACGGCGGAACAGCTCGTATTCCAGAACATACGGTTCCCGTGATTCGGTGAGCGGGGGGACTAGGTCCAGATAGTCCTGGAAGCGCGCTTCTTGCCCATTGTTCACGCGGTAGGTGAACAACAGGTCCACGCGGGTGGACGTCGACACAAGGAGACTCGTTCCTCTAGAGCACGGATTGTCGGACATTCTTCACCGGGTACGCGATGATGCTGAGATACCGTAGACGCTACGCAACACGCGCCACCCATTGTTGACCCTGGGTCTCAGGTTCTTGCCTGATCCAACCGCGGAGGAGAACCCATGCTGGACAGGCTTGGTGAAGTCATTGATCGCCACGCCGTCCGTCTCGGCCAGACGACGGCGGTGCCAAGGTTGCTCCTCAGCCGGAATGATGACCCGGTCACCGTCCATGACTTGGCCTACGAGCCGATGCTCTGCCTGGTCGCTGCCGGGGCCAAGCACGCCGAAATGGGATCGCGGGCGAGCAGCGTGAAGCGTGGGGAGATTTCTCTCAGCGTCGTCCGAGCGCCCGTCCTGGTGAACTTCGACGTTCCTTACCGGGCAGCAGTGCTCCGGATTGACAACTCCGTCCTAGCCGCTGTCATCGCTCGTACGCCACGCCCGAGGTCGGATAGTCGCCTTGTCGAGGACGGGTTCTACACCGCTGGCGCCGATCGGCAGCTCCTGCACGCTGTGGTACGGCTGGTAGAGCTACTGGACCAGCCCGAACACGTGCCGATGATGGCCCCGCTACTTGAGCAGGAGATCATCTACCGACTGCTCTTGGGACCAGTTGGCTTCGCCCTCCGCACCTCTCTTGGGAGTGGGCCCCATGCCCCAGTTCGACAGGTGGCTGCCTACCTCACTGATCACGCCGACGAGCCGATCACAATTGCCGACCTGACTCGGCTGGCTGGTATCAGTGCCGCGTCGTTGCAGCGCCACTTCAGACAGGTAACGGGCCTGTCGCCCATGCAGTTCCTCCGCGCTGCCCGCCTCCAACGCGCACGGCAGCTACTCGCCACCGGGGAGCGCACCGCAGCGTCCGTCGCCCACAGCGTCGGCTATATCAGCCCGAGTCAGTTCAGCCGCGACTACCGGCAACGCTACGGCGAGCCGCCGCGTCGTCACACGCGGGCAGAACTGGGCAACTGACTGACGACCCTCCACCCCAGCCTGGATCCGCTGACGAGCATTGTTTGGGTCGGTCGGCTGTGGCCCGGGTGGCGGTTCGGGGTTCGGGCGTGGGGTGGCCGCCGGTGTGCCCGGCGTTTCCACTGGTGGTGTCCGGTGGGGCCGTTGGGGTCGGGTGGTCAGGTGGTGGCCGGGTGGGGTGGTCCGCAGGCGGTGGTGAACAGCTGGGTGAACGCGTCATGCCAGGGCCAGCCGGTTGGTGGGTGCAGGCGGAGGCGGCGGGCGGAGCGGGCGACCCGGCCGGGCAGGGTGATCAGGTGGCGGCGGATGGTCGCGGTCCGGGCTCTGGCGTGAAGGGTCGAGGCGGCGGCGCCGGCGGCGCGGGTGAGGTTGTAGGCGATCGCGGCGAGCACGGTCCAGGCCGCGTTGGCGGTGAACGGAGCTTGACCCGGTTCGCCACACACCTGCCCTGGGATGATCGTCGTCTCGGAGAGGAGCCCGCTGATGCCTGCTGCCAAGCCCCTGAGTTCCGTCGGAAGGCGGTCGAGCTGGCCCGATCAGGGCAGTACCCGGTCGCGGAGATCGCCTCGGGGACCTGGGGATCGCGGAGTCGTGTCTGAGCCGCTGGATGCGGTTGGACGACGTCGAGGCCGGCCGCGTCGAGGGTACGACCACCATCGCCCCGTCCCGGAGGACGTCCAGGTCGGTGATGCTGTCCGCGCCGGCGACCATCCCCGCGATGATCCCCGTGACCTCGACCGCCGCGTTGGACCCGGCCGGACCCGGGACCCTCAGGTGCTCGGTGACCAGCCGGTGCAGCCCGGCCCGCACCTACCGGGTGCCCCTGTTCCCGCGTGGACCGGTACCGTCGCACGTCCCATCCTCGCTGGCCACAGGGGCACTCGACTGTCACGACCCACCAACCCCCGCGGCGATCCAGGCTGAGCCCAGTCAGGTCCGGAGCCGCCGCTCAGCCGGCCGGTGACGTCGGAGAGGATGGGCCGGCCGTCGTCCGAACCGTTGGGAGCGCTCCGTGGCACAGGTAACCGTCCACCGACCGTTGGTTCCCGTGCACGGACCACTGGCTCCCGGGCGCCGGCGCGGGATCGTCGCCGCGGCCCTGACCGGCCTGCTGGTGCTGGCCGGATGTGCCCCGCAAGACGGCGCCGCCTCGACCACGAGTCCGTCGGCTGCCGCGCCCGTCACCGCGGCAACGCCCGCCGCGAGCGCGTCGACGACCGCCACCGCCAGCTCGGCCCCCGCTCCCGGCTCCGCACCTGCTGTCGCGTCCGGTATCCCCGGCTGTGCGCCGTCGGACATCCGGACAGTGAAGTCGGGGACGCTGACGCTGGCCACGTCCCAGCCGGCGTTCGAGCCGTGGATCGTCGGCAACGACCCGACCACGGGCAACGGCTTCGAGTCGGCCGTGGCCTACGCGGCTGCCTCCGCTCTCGGCCACGCCCGGACCCAGGTCAGCTGGACGCGCGTCGACTTCAACGCGGCCGTCCAGCCCGGGCGCAAGGCCTTCGACGCGGACATCAACCAGTTCTCGATCACCGAGGGACGCCGGACCGCGGTCGACTTCTCCAGCAGCTACTACGCGGTCCCGCAGGCGGTCATCGTTCGCTCCGACGCCCTCCCCGCACAGCGGACCATCGAGGCGCTGAAGGGCCTGCAGCTCGGTGCGCAGGTCGGGACCACCAGCTACACGGCGATCACCAGCCAGATCCAGCCCGGGAAGCCGCCGCGGACGTACAACGACAACAGCGCCGCCGGGCAGGCGCTGAGCAACGGCCAGATCCAAGGGCTCGTCGTGGACCTGCCGACAGCGCTCTACCTGGCGGCCGCGGAACTCAAGGGCGTCGAGGTGTTCGGTCAGCTGCCGGCGTCGGGCGCGACGCCGGACAAGCTGGCCTTCGTCCTGGACAAGGGGAGCCCGGTCACCGCGTGCCTGAGCAAGGCCGTGGACCAGCTGCGCGCCGACGGCACCCTGACGAAGCTGGCCACCCGGTGGCTGACGGCGTCCGCCGGCGCACCCGTCCTGCGGTGACGGCCGGCAGATCGTGACAGGCGGCGCAGTGTGAGCACCGCTCCTCCTCGCGCATGACGCTGCCCCGCAGCGGCCTGGCGCTGGAGCGTGCCGCGTTCCGGCGTGGGAGAGCACGCCGTTCGACCGCGGTCGCCCTGCTCAGCGCGGTCGTGGTCGTCGTGGTGGTCGTCGTCCTGCTCACCGCCTCCCCGGGCTGGCCACGACTGAGTGGGTCGTTCTTCTCCTGGAGCGCTGCTCGCGATTCGGTCCGGCCGATCCTGTCCGGGCTGTGGCTGAACGTCCGGATCCTCGTGGTCGCCGAGATCCTCGTGGTGGTGCTGGGTTTCCTGCTCGCCCTGGCGCGCACGGTGCCCGGGCCGGTGGCCCTCCCGCTTCGCGCTGCCGCCACCGCCTACACCGACGTCTTCCGTGGTCTCCCGCTGATCATCCTGCTGTACCTGGTGGGTTTCGGACTGCCGGCGCTGCGCCTGCGGGGCACCCCGACCGACCCGGTGGTCCTGGGGACCATCGCCATCGTGCTCACCTACACGGCGTACGTGTCCGAGGTGGTCCGAGCGGGCATCGAGACGGTGCACCCGAGCCAGCGTCTGGCCGCCCGGTCGCTGGGGCTGACCCACCGCCAGACCCTGCGGATCGTCGTGCTTCCCCAGGCGTTCCGCCGGGTCCTGCCGCCGCTGCTCAACGACTTCGTCGCCCTGCAGAAGGACGTCGGCCTGGTGTCCGTCCTCGGGGCGGTCGACGCGGTGCGCCAGGCCCAGATCGCGCAGTCGCTGACCTACAACTTCACCCCGTACGTGGTGGCCGGACTGGCATTCATCGTGCTTGCGATCCCGTCCGCGCGGATCGCCGACGCGGTCGGCCGTCGGGCTCAGCGCCGCGAGCAGAGCGTGGGTCAGCTGTGAGCACGGGAAGTCCAGGCACCTCCACACCTCCCGGGACCCCCACACGTCCAGGGACCCGCGGCGAACCGGTCCTGTCCTGCCGGGGTGTCGTGAAGGAGTTCGGCGCGACACCGGTGCTGCGCGGCATCGACCTCGACGTCGGTGAGCACCGGGTCGTCACGCTCATCGGCGCATCCGGGTCGGGGAAGTCCACACTGCTGCGCTGCATCGACCTGCTCGAGGTCGTCGAGGACGGCGTGATCACCCTGGACGGGCAGGACATCACCGACCCGCGGGTCGACGCGGACCAGGTGCGCCGCCGGATCGGCATGGTCTTCCAGGGGTACAACCTGTTCCCGCACCTGACCGTGCTGGACAACGTGTCCCTGGCCAGCCGGGTCGTGCAGGGACGACCGCGCGAGGAGGCCGAGGCCGACGCGAGGGCACTGCTCTCCAGGATCGGCCTCGCGGACCGCGCGGACGAGCACCCGGACCGGCTGTCCGGTGGACAGCAGCAGCGGGTCGCGATCGTCCGGGCCCTGGCCCACCGACCGCGACTGCTGTTGTTCGACGAGATCACCTCCGCGCTGGACCCGGAGCTGGTCGGCGACGTGCTCATGCTGGTCCGCGAGCTGGCGGAGGAGGGGACGACGATCCTCATGGCCACGCACGAGATGGGGTTCGCCCGCCACGTCGCGGACACGGTCTGCTTCCTCGACCGTGGCGTCCTGCTGGAGTCCGGGCCGCCGCAGCAGGTCCTCGCCGACCCCGTGATGCCCCGCACGCGGGAATTCCTCGCGCGCATCCTGGCCAGCGGCCGCCTCTGAGCCGACAGGAGCACCGGGCCACCACGGGGCCGCCACGGGCGTGACCACGGATGCGTCACGGGCAGCTGCGCTCAGGCCCCGCGGCCGGCGTCCTGGCGGATCTCGCCGATGAGCTCCTCGATCACGTCCTCGAACGCGACGACACCCAGACCGGCGCCGTCCCCGTCGACGACCCGGGCCAGCTGCGCACCGACCCCCTGCATCGTGGACAGGACGACGTGCAGCGCGTCGGTGTCGCGGACGGCCGGGAGGAGGCGGACGAATCGCCGGTCCACCGGCTCGTGGAGCCGCCGGTCGTCGTTGTCGAGGATGTCCTTCAGGTGCAGGTACCCCCGCAGCGAACCGTCCGGGTCTGCCACCGGGAACCGGGAGAACCCGCTGTCGTCGGCGACCTGCTCCAGCTCCGAGGCGGTGACCCCCGCGGGCACCGTGACCAGCCGGGACGACGGGAGCAGCACCGCGCGCGCGTCGCGCTCGCCGAGGTCCAGGGCCCGCATCACCAGGCGCCGCTCGTCCGCGTCGAGCAGGCCGCCCTCACCCGACTGGTCGACCAGGCCCACCATCTCCGCGTGGGTGAACGTCGCCTGGACCTCGTCCTTCGGCTGGACCCCCACCCCGCGAAGTACCAGGTTCGCGACACCGTTGAGCACGAAGACGAGTGGCCGGGCCACCGTCGCGAACAGCACCAGCGGCGGGGTGAGGGCCAGCGCGGCACGGTCGGGCCCCGCGAGCGCCAGGTTCTTCGGGACGACCTCTCCCAGGACCACGTGCAGGAACGCGACCAGGGCCAGCGCGACCGCGAACCCGATCGGGTCCAACAGGGCCGGCGGCATCCCGAGCGCGCGTGCCGGCACCTCGATCAGGTGCGCGACCGCCGGCTCCCCGAGGTAACCCAGTCCCAGCGACGCGACCGTGATCCCCAGCTGCGCGGCCGCCATCATCCGCGAGACGTTGGCCAGGGCGGCAACGGTCGTCCGGGCGCGGCGTGACCCGGCGCGGACCCGGTCCTCCAGGCTCTCCCGGCGCGCGGAGACCACCGCGAACTCCGCCCCGACGAAGAAGGCGTTCGCGGCCAGGAGCACGACCGTCGCGGCGATCGCGAGACCGGTGTTCACCCCGCCCCCCCCTGACCCGGTCGCACCGCGCCCGCCCCCTGGACACCGACCGGGCGCGTCCGGACCGGCCCCCCGTCCGCGTCGAGCACGAGGCGGACCCGGTCGACCCGCCGGCGGTCCATCGCGGTCACCGTGGCCGTCGCGGGGACCGGCCGGGGCGGCCCGTCGTCGTCGGCACCGGCGTCGGCGTCCCGGGCCGGCTGCAGCGCGAGCGGCGCGGCGTCCCTGACCACGGGGATCCGGCCGAGGGCCGCCACGACGATCCCGGCGAGGGTCTCCGCACGGTCGGACTCGGGGAGCACGAGCCCGGTCAGCTCGCTCACCTCGTCCGGACGCAACAGCCCGGCCAGCGACCAGCTGCCGTCGGTGCGCCGGACCGCCTGGGGGCTTCCGCGGTCGTGCTCGTCGACGACCTCCCCGACGATCTCCTCCACGACGTCCTCCAGGGTGACGATGCCGTCCACCCCGCCGAACTCGTCCACCACGATCGCCAGCTGCAGCCGGCTGGCGCGCAGCCGCTCCAGCAGTTCGTCGACCGGAACGGTCCCGGGGACGAGCAACGGCTCCACCATCACCGCGCGCACCGGGGTCGCGGCCCGGTCGGCACGGGCCACGGCGACCACCTGGCGGATCGAGACGACCCCGACGACGTCGTCCAGGCTCACCCCGACGACGGGGAACCGGGACCGCCCCGTTCGCCGGGACAGGTCGACCACCTCGGTCAGCGGTGCGTCCACCTCCACGGTCCGGACCCGGACCCGGGGGGTCATCACGTCCTCGGCATTGCGGTCCCCGAGGGTCAGCGCATGCCGGACCAGCTCGGCGGTGCCCGACTCCAGGACTCCCTCGTCGGCCGAACGCCGGACCAGGCTCGCCAGCTCCCCGGGCGTACGAGCCGAGGCGAGCTCCTCCTGCGGCTGGACCCCGAGCATCCGCAGGACCGCGTTGGCCGTCCCGTTGAGGCCGACGATCGCCGGCCTCGCGACCCGGGCGAAGCCGCGGGCGATGCCCTGGACGGCGCGCGCGGTGGCCAGCGGGGACGCGACCGCCAGGTTCTTCGGGACCAGCTCGCCGAACACGACGGTCAGGCCGGTCGCGAGCACCAGCGCGAGGGTGACGGCGACGCCGGTCACCGCCCCCTCCCCGACACCGGTGCGGCCCAGGAGGGGCTCGATGAGGGTCGCGATGGCCGGTTCGGCGAGGTACCCGACCGCGAGGTTGGTGATGGTGATCGCGAGCTGGACGCCGGACAGCTGGGTGGACAGCGACCGGAGCGCGTCCAGCACCCCGGCGCTCCGGTGGTCACCGTCGTTGGCGGCACGTTCGACCGTCGCGCGGTCGACGGTGACCAGACTGAACTCGGCGGCGACGAACGTGCCACAGGCAACGATCAGCACCAGCGCAGCCAGCAGCAGCAGCAGCGCGGCGATCACGAGCGGGGCCGTTCGAGGGCCGGACCGGACCAGGGCTGACGCGGATGTCGACCGGGGGGGCCGTCGGCGCGGCGGCAGGTCATCGTCTCTCCAGGCTCCACGGTTGGCTGGGCGAGCGAGGTCGACCGGCGGTCACCGGTGTCGGGGCCCATGGTGCAACATCCCGGGCCGGTCGGGCCTCCCGGCGGACGCGGTCAGCCCCGGGTCGCCCACCTGGGTCGGCGCAGGTCGAGCGGCTCGGCACCCAGGAGGTACGTGGTCCCGCCGGCCCGGCCGACCGCGTCGAGGGCGCCCTGGTCGACCCTGCGGCGCCCGCCACAGGTGGCGCGCCACGTGGACGGCCACCACCCGCCCGAAGACGACGGTGCTGGACCCGACGACGAGTGTCCGGTCCAGCCGACACTCCATCGCCGCCGGCGCGCTGGCCACCCGGCGCGGGCCGACCAGGTCCGACGCGGTCATCGTCACCCCAGCCAGCACCGGCTCCTCGAGGTCGGCGGGCGCGTCGACCGCCGTCTCGTTCATCGCCTCCGGCTGGGCCCGGTCCACCGTGTTGACGACGAACTCCCCGGTCGCCTCGATGTGAACCAGGCTGTCCTTCCGGCCGGTGAAGGTGACCTGCACGGTCGCCGGGTCCTCGGACACGATCTGGTACCAGCTGAACGGCGCGAGGTGGTCGACCCCTGACGGCGACCGGGTCGAGACCCAGGCGATCGGGCGGGGGACCACCAGGGCCGACATCAGCTGGTAGACGTCGGCCGCCGGCATCGAGTCCGGCTCGAAGAACAGCACCGGTCCATCCTCGCCGAGCTCAGTCGGGCCACGTCTGCTGGGTCACCGCTCCCCCGCGGACGATCACGGACAGACGGACGGGACCGTCGGGGCGCAGGTACAGCTCGTAGGTCCCCTCGTGCAGTTCCGGGAAGACGGCCGACCACACCGCGTCCCCGGCGGCCAGGCGCCGGTGGACCGCCACGTGCAGCAGGCGTGGGCCCTCGCCATGAGCGGCGTGGGTGCTGCCGTCGGCGTGCACGTGGTCTCCGGCGCCCCCCGATGACCCACCCGCAGAGGACCAGGCGGCCGGGTCGACGTGCGGGGTCTCCCCGGTGGGGCGGATCTCGATCTCGGCGCCCTCGAGGGCGGCGGGAGCCGTCACCACGAGAGCACCGATCTCACCGCCGATGTCGAGCATCACGGTGCCCAGGCCGGCGGCGCTGTGGTCCTCGGTGCTCATGGCTCTCCTCGGCTGGTGGGCTCGTGCCGGGAACCGTACCCGGGCCGGGAGCACCGCTCGCTGCCGGCCCGGTCGTGGTCCCGTCAGACGCCGGGTGTCCCCGGCTTGACCTTGTAGCCGCTGTTGGGGCTCGCGACGTAGGGGAACATCGACGGGTAGGGACCGTTGGTGTTGGTCGTCCCGTCGGTCAGCAGCGCCGCGGCGGGGTCCGGGGTGAAGGACGGGTCCGCCAGCGGGAGCAGTGCCCCGGCGATCGCCTTCAGTTCGATGGCGACGACGTCGTCCCCGACGCGACGACCGTTGGGGAACCCGGCCCAGTCACCGGCCACCCCGCCGAGCGGGTTGGCAACCTTCGCCGGCTCGAACGCCGCGTTCAGGCGGATCAGGTCGGCCTCGATCGGCCCGGTGTAGTTCTGGAACCCGGCCACGACACCCTTGGGCACACCGGTCAGGATGATCGCCGCCAGGTCCCGACGGTCCCTGGTGTACTTCCCGAGGTTGGGGAAGACGCCCGGGTAGAGGGCGGGGATGAGGCCGGCGAGCTCCGGACGAACGACGCCCGCTCGGAACTGTCGGTCGTCGCGGGGCGCCTGCGTGTTCCAGTGGTCCTTGCGGGCCATCGGGACGAGCAGCTCGTTGAACAAAGGGAACGCGAGGCGGGAGACCTGTTTGAACGGGCCGGTGGACACGTTCCTGCCGGTGGTGGAGTCGAACATCCGGCTCTGCTGGCGTGACGCCGTCGCCCAGACACCGATGACCGAGCGCGGGTCCTCGACGTCGGTGGGGGTGTAGCCGCCGCGGGTGAGGTCGGTCGTCTTGACCTGGATGGCGATCGTGGAGACGTTGACGCCCTGCAGGCTGTTGAAGCCCGGCAGGACCGCTTCCTTGATCAGGTGCAGGTCGTTGAAGGGACGCAGACCCGCGAGGTCGAAGATGCTCCCGAGGTCGACGTGGAACGGGTCGGCCCGCGTACCGGCGAACACCTTGCCGCCGCCGGGCAGGGCGTGCACGGCCTGCGCGCCGAGCCTGGGGTAGTCCGGGGTGCTACGGATCCCGACGTTGACCGGCGGGGTGAGCAGTCCCTTGCCCAGCACGGTCCGGGTCCCGTCGCGCAGGACCCTCCTCACCGTGTAGGTCTGCGGACGGTTCCACGTCGGGTCGGTGATGTTCATGATCGGCCCGGTGTTGTACAGGAACGTCGTGGGATTGCGGATCGTCGTGGAGAAGCGGAACTCGAACGCCACGTCCGCGCGGATGTCCGCGGTGTTGCTGACATTGATCGTGTAGAGGACGTCGTCGCCGAACTCGTAGAAGTTCGGTCCACCGTCGGGCTTCTCGAACGGGTTGAAGTTGGCGATCAGCGTGGTGGTGTCCGGGCGGTCCGGGCTGACGAAGGCGTAGACGTCGGTGTTGTCGGCAACCGGGTCCTTGGAGATCTCCGGAGCTTCGCGATGTGAGGACATGCAGTGTCCTTTCAGGGGTGTGCAGCGACTCGGGGTGTGCGGCGACTCGGGGTGTGCAGCGGCGTGCTTCGTGCGATGACCCTGCGACCCCGGTGGGTCAGGGGCGGACGGCGGCGTGCGCGAGCTTCGCGGCCATGGCCGTGTCGTGCAGGACGACGGAACGGTCCCCGACCAGGACCGAGATGGTGCCGGCGGTCACGTCCTCGACGTAGGCGACGATCGGCCCCATCGAGGCCGCACCGGCGGGGAGTGCGACGGTGGTCCCGGCGGGCGCCGCGGACGAGGTGGCGGCGTCGGCGACACCGGGGGCGAGCAGCACGGCACCGACGACGGCGGCACCGGCCCCGCCGTGGAGCAGGAAGGAACGGCGGTTCGTCTCGGACATGGACTGTCTCCTTCTGCCGCTGTGCGGCGCCGGCTGAGCTGGTCCGGGCCACCCGTGAGTCCTCAGACCCCGGTGTCCCGCCTGGCGTTCGGCGGGGTCTCACCGGGGGACTGGTCCGAGTCGGCGTGTCGTGGACCTGTTCGACGGGCGCGCGACAGCCGTCAGACCGACGAGGTGGAGCAGGTCGTCACAGCACATCTCCGGGGTGTCAGAGCACACCCTCGGGTGCGTAGGCGGCCGCTGCGGGGTGCGCGGCGACCACGTCGGCGACCCTGGCCACGACCGCGTCGACCTGGGCCTGGGCTGCCCCGGTGAAACCGGCCCGGTCGGCGAGCAGGGCGTCCAGGGTGGCGCGGTCCAGCCGCAGCCGTGGGTCGGCGGCGAGCCGCTCCACCAGCTCCTCGCCCCCGGGACCACCGGTCTCGCGCATCGCCAGCGCCACCGCGACGGCGTGCTCCCTGATGGCCTCGTGGGCGGTCTCCCGGCCGACCCCGGCACGGACCGCCGCGACGAGCACCTTCGTGGTCGCCAGGAACGGCAGGTACCGGGCCAGCTCCGCCTCGACCACGGCGGGGAACGCCCCGAAGGAGTCCAGGACGGTGAGGAAGGTCCGGAACAGACCGTCGGCCGCGTAGAACGCCCCGGGTAGCGCGACCCGCCGGACCACGCTGTCGGACACATCCCCCTCGTTCCACTGGCCACCGGCCAGCTCGGCGGCCATCGAGGAGAACCCGCGCAGTACCACGGCCAGGCCGTTGACCCGCTCGCACGACCGGCTGTTCATCTTGTGCGGCATCGCCGAGCTGCCGACCTGGCCCGGCCGGAACCCCTCGGTGGCCAGTTCCTGGCCGGCCATCAACCGGATCGTCAGCGCGAGCGAGGACGGGCCGGCGGCGAGCTGCACCAGCAGGCTGAGCACCGCGTGGTCCAGCGAGCGCGGGTAGACCTGTCCGACGCTGGTCAGCGAGGCATCGAAGCCGAGGTGGTGAGCGACCCGGGCCTCCAGCTCCGCCAGCCGCGTGGGGTCGCCGTCGAGCAGGTCCAGCTGGTCCTGGCTGGTGCCCATCGGTCCCTTGATGCCACGCAGCGGGTACTCGGTGAGCAGTGCTTCCAGTCCGGTGTACGCGAGCAGCAGTTCCTCCGCCGCCGACGCGAAGCGCTTGCCCAACGTCGTCGCCTGCGCCGCCACGTTGTGGGAGCGGCCGACCACCACCAGCCCGGACCACCCGACGGCCAGCACCCCGAGGCGGGCCAGCGTTGCCACGACCCGGTCGCGCACCAATTCCAGGCTGGCGCGGACCTGCAGCTGCTCGACGTTCTCGGTGAGGTCCCGGCTCGTCATCCCCTTGTGGACGTGCTGGTGTCCGGCCAGGGCGGAGAACTCGTCGATCCGTGCCTTGATGTCGTGCAGCGTCACCCGCTCCCGCGCGGCGATCGACGCGAGGTCGACGTGGTCCACGACAGCCTCGTAGTCCTCGACCACACCGTCCGGCACGTCCACGCCCAGGTCGCGCTGCGCGCGCAGGACGGCCAGCCACAACTGTCGTTCCGCCACGACCTTGTGCTCCGGGGACCAGAGCTCCCGCAGCTCGGGCGACGCGTAACGGGTGGCCAGCACGTCCGGTGTCACGGGTCCAGTCTCCCAGCGCCGGCGGCTGTCCTGTGCTGTTCACGAAGGCGCGAGCTACCGGCTCACCGTCGGCTCGGCTTGCAGCGTTGGGCGTCGATCGAGACGACACGCGGGTCCACGACAGTGCCGGCCGATCCGGCGTGGCCGGGACGACAGTCCCCGGGGTGCTCCGACGAGCCTCCCCGCCTCATGGGACCGGGTGGGGCCCAGCGGCGATGTCGGACCGGTGGTGGCCGCCGGCCACCCTGATCCCGGCCATCCCCCGGTAGGCCAGTGCCCGTGCCGCCGCGACGTCCGTGCCGAGCGCGGTCACTGCCAGAACCCGCCCACCGGAGCTCAGGACCTCTCCCGCCGGCCCGCGCCCGGTCCCGGCGTGCACCACCGCCACCCCGTCCAGGGCCTCCGCCGACGCGAGCCCGGTGATCTCGTCCCCGGTCCGCGGTTTCCCCGGGTAGCCGGCCGACGCGAGGACGACCGCGACCGCCGCACCCGGACCCCAGACCGGCGCCGGCACCGTGTCCAGCGCCCCGGTGGCCGCCGCGAGCAGCAGCGGCGCGAGCGGACTCTCCAACAGGAGCAGGACGACCTGGGTCTCCGGGTCACCGAACCGGGCGTTGAACTCGACGACCCGGGTCCCGCGCGAGGTCAGCGCAAGCCCGATGTAGAGCAGACCCGCGAACGGCGTCCCCCGGGCGGCCATCTCGGCGACCGTCGGCGCGGCGACCGTCGCCACCACGTCGGCGACCACGTCCGGCGCCAACCAGGGCAGGGGGGCGTAGGCACCCATCCCGCCCGTGTTCGGCCCGGTGTCCCCGTCGCCGAGACGCTTGAAGTCCTGCGCGGCCAGCAGCGGCACCACCCGGTGGCCGTCGCACACGCAGAACAGCGACACCTCCGGCCCGTCGAGGAACTCCTCCACCACCACCTCGGCGCCGTCGGCGAACGCGAGCGCCGCGTGCGCCACCGCCGCAGCGCGGTCCCCCGTCACCACGACGCCCTTGCCGGCCGCCAGTCCGTCGTGCTTCACCACGTACGGCGGCCCGAACCGGTTCAACGCGTCGTCGAGAGCAGCGCTCTCGCGGACCACCAGCGCAGCCGCCGTGGGCACCCCGGCCGCGGCCATCACCTGCTTGGCGAACGCCTTCGAGCTCTCCAGCCGGGCCGCGGCGGCGGAGGCGCCGAAACACGGGATCCCGACTGCGGTGACCGCGTCGGCGACACCGGCGGCCAACGCCGCCTCCGGTCCGACGACAACCAGCCCGACGCCGAGCCGGCCGGCCAGCGCGGCGACGGCGCGGGCATCGGTGACCCTCATCGGGTGGTTGGTCGCGACAGCGGTCGTGCCGGCATTCCCCGGGGCGACGTGGACCGCGCCGACCGCCGGGTCACGGGCCAGGGCGAGGGCCAGCGCGTGCTCTCTGCCACCGGACCCCACCACCAGCACCTGCACGACGCCGGAGCCTACGGAGGGGTCGACGCCCGGTGCGTCCCGTCAGCCGAGAAGCGAGTGCACGCCGATGATCTCGTCGCGTCCCGGCCCGGTGCCGACGGCTGAGACGCGCACCCCGGACAGCTCCTCGATGCGGTCCAGGTAGGCCCGCGCCCCAGCCGGCAGACCCGACAGCTCGCGGACGCCGCTGATGTCCTCCCACCAGCCGGGCATCCACTCGTACACCGGCTTCGCGTGGTGGAAGGCCGACTGCGAGGAGGGCATCGAGTCGGTGCGCTCGCCGTCCACGTCGTAGGCGACGCAGATCGGCACCCGGTCGAATCCGGTGAGCACATCGAGCTTGGTCACCACCAGGTCGGTCAGGCCGTTGACCCGGGTCGCGTAGCGGGCGACGACGGCGTCGAACCAGCCGCAGCGCCGTTCCCGCCCGGTGGTCGTCCCGTACTCCATCCCGACCTTGAGCAACGTCGCGCCGTCGTTGTCGAACAGCTCGGTCGGGAACGGGCCCTCACCGACGCGGGTGGTGTAGGCCTTCGCGATGCCGATGACGCGGTCGATGCGGGTCGGCGGGACCCCGGACCCGACGCAGGCACCGCCCGCCGTCGGGTTGGAGGAGGTGACGAACGGGTAGGTGCCGTGGTCGACGTCGAGCATCGTGGCCTGGCCGGCCTCCAGCAGCACCGTCTGCCCCCGGTCCAGCGCTGCCCCGAGGAGCTCGACGGTGTCGGTCACGTACGGGAGCAACCGATCGGCGTGGGCGAGGAACTCCTCGAGGACCTCCGACACGCCCACCGCCCGGCGGTTGTACACCTTCGCCAGCACCTGGTTCTTCAGCTCCAGCGCGCCCTCGATCTTCGCGGTGAGGATCGGCACGTCGTACAGGTCCTGCACCCGGATACCGGTGCGCGCCATCTTGTCCGCGTAGGTGGGCCCGATCCCCCGGCCCGTCGTCCCGATCCGCCTGCTGCCCAGGAACCGTTCGGTCACCTTGTCCAACACCCTGTTGTAGGGCGCGATCAGGTGGGCGTTCGTGCTGACCTTCAGACCGGAGGTGTCGACCCCGCGCGCCGCGAGAGCGTCGATCTCACCGAACAGCACCGGCAGGTCGACGACGACACCGTTGCCGATCACGGCGGTGCAGCCCGGGGTCAGGATCCCGCTGGGCAACAGGTGCAGGGCGTACGTCTGGTCCCCGATCACCACGGTGTGCCCGGCGTTGTTCCCGCCGTTGAACTTCACGACGTAGTCGACGCTGCTGCCCAGCAGGTCGGTCGCCTTGCCCTTGCCCTCGTCCCCCCACTGGGCTCCGACGAGAACGATCGCTGGCACGGCGGTCAGGGTGTCATGAGTCGCACCGCCAGGGCGCTGCCCGCCCGGTGTCCGGACGCGAAGGCGCCGGCGACCTTGCTCGCGCCGCCCCAGCCGTCACCGCACACGACGACAGGCGCGCCGAAGGCGGCGTCGCTGCACAGGAAGGGCTGCTCGCGGCGACCGGTCGGCTTGGCCAGGCCCCAGCGCTTGGCCGTCGACCACAGCGGTTCCGACCGGGTCCCCAGGACGCGGGTCAGCTCGGCCAGGACCGGTTCGACGACCGCGTCCGGGTCCGCCAGGTGCTGCGCGGACAGTCCGGGGGTGGCGTGCGCCACCAGCACCGCCGCACCGTCCCCGTGGCGCGAGCCGTCGTCGGCGACCCAGTTCAGCACGTCGGAGTCGTTGACGAACGCCCCGGCGAAGTCCGGCCACTCGCGGGTCGCCCAGCCGGCCGCGACGGCGATCTGCGGGTCGCTCGCCCGGGTCAGCGCGGACCCGACGTCGGCCAGGCCCGCGGCCGGTTCCCCGTCGGTCCCGGTGAGCAGGCGCAGCGCCTGTGCGTCGGGCATGGCCAGCACGACGGCCGCCGCGGGTTCGCCGTCCACGGTCAGGGTGTCGCCCTCACGGCGGACTGCATCGACCACGACCGGGTTCTCCACGCCCAGACCGGTGGCGAGGTCCTCCACGGTGGCGCGCAGGCCACCCGGCGCCCCCCAGCGCAGCGGGCCCCGTGTGCTGCCGGACAGCCCGCCGGGCCCGGCAGTGGCGAAGGTGTCGGTCCAGGGCCGGGCGACCCGGCGTCGCTCCCAGTCCGCCACCACCTCGACGAACGCGCGCGCCGCAGCCGCGGCGTCGGGGTCACCCTCGGGGTCCGGTCCCGGGACGGTGAAGTAGGAGGCGCCGACGTCCACGGCACGCCCGTCGACCGTCCTTGCCCCCATCCGCCCGCCGACGCGGTGACCGCGGTCCAGGACCCGCACGGTCTCACCGGCGGCGACCAGCGCGCGGGCGGCGGCGACCCCGGCCATCCCCGCACCCACCACGACGACCGTCATGCGTCCTCGAGCGGGTCCGGGAACAGGGCGGTGACGGCAACGGCACTGGAGTCCGCGAGCAGTTCCCGGCAGCGCAGCGCCTCGGTGGGCTCGTCCACCAGGTCCGCTGCGACGGCCAGGGCCGCGACGGCGCGCAGCCACCCGCGGTTCGGCTCGTGCTCCCACGGCACCGGCCCGGCCCCCCGCCATCCGGCGCGGCGCAGCTGGTCCAGGCCACGGTGGTACCCGGTCCGGGCGTAGGCGTAGGCCTCGACGGGCCGCTCGGCCGCCAGCGCGGACTCCGCCAGCGCGGCCCAGGCGGCGGGAGAGGCCGGGTTGGCAGCGGCCAGGGCGTCCAGGACGGGGCGCTCCGGCGGCGGCGAGCCCCAGGGAACCGTCGCGGCCGCCGGGTCGGTCGGCAGGAGCGTGTCGGGCGGGTGCGGGCGGTCCTCGACGTGGCCGAGCAACGGAAGGGGGCGGTCGGTCATGGCGGCCATCCTCGACCCTGGCCGATCCTGGGCCGCCGGCAGCCGGGCGGGTCGGTCCCGTCCCGGCCCCGACCCTGTCCACCACCCCGGAACAGAGTTGCCCTCCCCGTGGTTCGAGCCGATGCTGGACTCAAGCAACTGATTCCGGGCGAGCGGTGGAGGCAGGAGGTGGACATGGCGGTGGTCGACACCGACACGCGTGCGGCAGGGGACACCGGGTACGCCCTGGAAGCCGCCGGGACGCCCGACGGCCGAGCCGACCGCCTCAGCGCGAGCTTCTCCCGCATCTTCCGGCTGAACGCGCGGCTGCGAGCCGAGCCGACAGCGGTGCAGTTCGACGGACGCGAGGTGCCCACCCTGGTCGTGCTGCACCGACTCGCCGAACAGGGACCGCTACGCGCCGGCGCGCTGGCGGAGCGCCTCCACATGGACCCGTCCCAGGTCAGCCGTGCCGTCGCGGCGCTCGTCCGGGAACAGGCGGTCCAACGGCTCGCCGACCCCGCCGACAGGCGCGCGACGCTGCTCGTCACGACCCCCGCCGGGCGTGAGCTGGCCCAGCGGTTCGCCCGGGCAAAGTCCGCCCACCTCGCCTCGATCATCGCCGACTGGGACCCGGTCGACGCCGAGGCGTTCACGGCCGGGCTCGAACGGTTCGTGGAAGGACTCGAACAGCACGTCCGGTCCCGTCACGGCCAGCACCAGCCCGCACATCTCCCACCCCTGAACACCGGTCCCGACGGCGACGACGCCACGGACACGACGCCCGCCGATCCAGGAGCCACCACGTGACGACGACGACAGCACCACCCACCCGAGGCGCCGAGCCCGCCGGTAGCGGCCCGGCGGAGGCCGGGCCGTCCGGGGCCGACTCCGGCCTCACGCACCGCCAGATCCTCACGATCCTCGGTGGGTTGATGGCCGGCATGTTCCTGGCCGCCCTGGACCAGACGATCGTCGCGTCGGCCATCCGCACGATCGGGGACGACCTGAACGGCCTTTCCGCGCAGGCGTGGGTGACGACCGCCTACCTGATCACGTCGACGATCACCACACCGCTGTACGGGAAGCTCTCCGACATCTACGGCCGGCGACCGTTCTTCCTCATCGCGATCAGCATCTTCGTGGTCGGTTCGCTCATCTGTGCCTTCGCCACCGACATGTACATGCTCGCCGCGTTCCGCGCCTTCCAGGGCCTCGGCGCCGGCGGCCTGTTCTCGCTAGCACTGACGATCCTGGGTGACATCGTCCCGCCGCGGCAGCGCGCCAAGTACCAGGGGTACTTCCTCGCCGTGTTCGGGACCTCCAGCGTGCTCGGACCGGTGATCGGCGGGTTCCTGTCCGGCCAGGCCACGATCCTGGGCTTCGCGGGCTGGAAGTACGTGTTCCTCGTCAACGTCCCGATCGGGATCGTCGCCTTCGCGATCGTCTGGCGCGTCCTGCACATCCCGCACGTCTCGCGTCCGCACACGATCGACTGGCAGGGCGCGATCGCGCTGGTGGTGGCCCTCGTACCGCTGCTCACGGTCGCCGAGCAGGGACGCACGTGGGGCTGGGGCTCCGGTCGGTCGATCACCGCCTACGTGGTCGCCGCCGTCGGTGTCGTGCTGTTCGTGCTGGCGGAACACCGCGCCGGTGAGGACGCCCTGATCCCGTTGCGGTTCTTCCGCAATTCGACGTTCCGGCTCGTGACCGGGGTGAACGTGCTCGTCGGTGCGGCGATGTTCGGGGGCCTGTCCCTGCTCCCGCTGTACCTGCAGATCGTCAAGGGCAAGTCGCCCACCCAGTCCGGGTTGTTGCTGCTCCCGCTGACGGCCGGGATCATGCTCGGCTCGATCGTCTCGGGCCAGATCACCTCCCGCACCGGCCGCTACAAGATCTTCCCGGTCATCGGGACAGCGGTCATGAGCGTCGCCTTCGTGCTGATGTGGCTGGTCATCGGCCCGGACACCTCCCTGGTCGGCCTCAGCTTCCTGATGGCGATGTTCGGGCTGGGCCTCGGGAACATCCTGCAGTCGACCATCCTCGCCATCCAGAACGCGTCCGCCCCGCGGGAGATCGGCGTCGCCACGAGCTCGGCGACCTTCTTCCGGCAGATCGGCGCGACCCTGGGGACCGCGGTGTTCCTGTCGATCCTCTACTCGACCGTGACCGGCAACATCGTCGGCCAGTACCGCGCGGCGACGGGAAGCCTCCAGTCGGTCGTCGCCGACCCGGCCGTCGGCGCCGTGCCCGGCAACCAGGTCCTCCTCGGGATCGCCCGGGCCGCGGGCTCCGGTCAGGCACTGCCTGCCGCGACCGCCAACGGCGCACTGAACGACACCGCCTTCCTCAAGTCCGCGGACCCGACGCTGGCGCACCCGTTCTTCGCCGGGTTCGCCCAGTCGATGTCGCTGGTCTTCCTCATCGGGGCCTTCGTGCTGGCGGCCGGGTTCGTTGTCGTCCTGTTCCTGAAGGAGACACCGCTGCGCACCCAGTCCGGGCTGGACGCGGCGCGTAGCGAGGCCGCCGAGTCCGCGGAGTCCGCCAACCAGGCGCCGCCGGCCACTGCCGGGATCGCCGCGGCACCCGTCGTCACCTCGACGGAGTGGGCCGGGAGCGCGATCGATGCGGGGACCCACCGAGGCACCGGTCCCGCCGAGGCCTCGGCCGCGACGGGTGGTCGGCACCGCCGCGCCGTCCCGGTCGGGGAGCTCGACGCCACCCCGGCGGCCGAGTCCCCCGGCCACTGACCCGAGCAGCGGACGACGAAGGCCCCCGACCGGACGGTCGGGGGCCCTCGTCGTCCGTGCCGGGGATCAGGCCTTCGGCAGGGCCAGCGTCTGCCCGACGAAGATCAGGTTCGGGTTGGCGACGGTGCGTGCGTTGGCCGCGTACAGCGACTTCCACCCACCGGCGAGCTCCTTCGCCTCAGCGATCTTCCCCAGGGTGTCGCCGGCCTTCACGACGTAGACCGAGCCGGACAGGGCCGGCGTGGCCACCGTCGAGGTCGGGCTCGAAGACGACCACAGACCCGCCGTCGCCTGCGCGAACTCACCGGTGACGCTGGCCGTGGACCCGGTGACGGAGCTGCGCGCGGGGGTGGCGGCGACCTCGGAGCCGGCGCTCCTGGCAGTGCTGCGGGGGGACTCGACGGTCGGGACGACGACGGCGGGGACGTCGACCGTGCGGGTCCGGGTGGTCTTCGCCCGGACGGGCTCGGACCTGTTCACGGTCACGGGTGCCTCGGTGGAGCCACCGGTCGTGGGCAGACCACGCAGGCCGAGCCTGGCCGAGCACGCCGGCCAGGCGCCCCAGCCCTGAGCGGCCAGGACCCTGTTGGCGACCGCGATCTGCTGGCTCCGGGACGCGTGGTCGGCGCGGTCGGCGTACGTGCCGCCGCCGAAGCCCGTCCAGGTGCCGAGCGTGAACTGCAGCCCACCGTAGAAGCTGTTGCCGGTGTTGATCGACCAGTTGCCGCCGGACTCGCACTGGGCCAGCTGGTCCCAGGTGGAGCTCGACGCGGCGCTGGCGGTGCCCGCCGTGGCGGTTGCCGCGACGACGGGGACGACGAGACCCGCGCCCGCGGCGGCCACGACGACGGCCTTCCCGCGCAGGGGGTTCGCGGTGGTCTTCGAGCCGACGTGCCGGCCCTGGTAGCGCTGCGACATGGGTGTCCTCTCCTGCGCCTGCGAGGTGAGCTGTCGGGTTGGGGCCGGAGGATGGCCCTGTCGCTCTCGCGACTTCACCCCGAGTGCCTTGACGGCACGGGAACCTGGGTCCCCCACTCCTGCCACGGTGACTTGGGGATCCCTCCCGGTGGCAGGACTCGGCGTCCCGGGAAGGCGTCCGCGCCACGAGGCGCGGACGAGACGGGACACTAAGGCAGATAACGGTTCGGTGAAAATCACGGCTGTCCACCCGTCCAGCCGACCGACCGTCACGGGGCGCTGCGGCCGCTTCTCGGGGTCGTTCGGGCCGGTTCGTCGACGGGGCGTCATGGGATCGTCACGCAACGACATCGTCCTGGGCCAATTCGTTACCAGATCGTGACCTCCTCCGTCGCCCGGTGGGCCGGGTGTCGGCCGCTCAGCCGGCGTAGCCCCCCGTCGCCCCGGACCGTGACCCGCTCGGCGTCCAACCGCTCCAGCAGCGGGACCGCCACCCGGCGTGAGGTCCCGAGGGCCTGCCGGGCGGCCGAGAGGGTGAACGGCTGGTCCAGTCCGGCCAGCACCCGGGCGGCACGGTCCGTGGCATCGGGGAGCAGGACCACGTCGCCCGGTAGCCGGACGATGACACCAGCGGATGCCAGGACCGCCAGGTCGCGACCCGCCAACCCGAGGGCCACCAGCGTCTCGGCGTCCGGTGCGGCGAACGGCTCCCGGGTCAGCATCCCGGTCAGCTCCCGGGCGGCGTCGTGCAACCGCGCCGGCACGCCGCCACCGGTGTCGCCGGGGGCCAGCAACCGGCCGGAGCGGCGGTCCAGGCCGGCCGCCGCGGCCAACGGGACCACCAGCGCCGGGTCGGGCAGTCCGCAGGCCGCCACCGCCACCTGCTCGACCAGGCCGGGTGTCACCGGATCGGCGGCCCGGCCGGCCGCGACGGCCGCCCGCACCCGCCCGACCGCCTCTGCCCAGCCCCCCGCGTCCCCGAGCCACCCGCCCAGGTCGACGACTCCCGCGGGGAGCGCGGACGGGACCGGAACTCCGCGGCGCGCCAGGTCGGCTCGGGTCGCGAACCGCCGGTGGTGCAGGGCCGAGCGCAGGTCACCGGGCGCGAGGTCGGCCAGCTCGACCGACCGGGCCCGCGCCGAACCGCGCACGGAGATCGGCGGTGGGTCGACGTCGCGCACCGTGATCCCGGCCGCGACGGCGTGCCGGCCGGGATCACGCAGGACCCCGAGGTCGCCCGGCTCCAGGGGCAGCGGCGGGTCGAACCGCAGCCGCGCGAACCGCCCCGCCGACCCGGCCAGCACCCGGACCCGAGCAGTCCGGTGGGCGGAACCGACGTGCAGGACCAGCTCGGCCGGCAGGGCCGGCCCTCCATCGGTCCCGTGCATGTCCTGCGGGCCTGTGGCGCGGTCCCGGCCGGCCGGGATGCGGACCTCGACGTCGACCTCCCCGGTGAGGTGCCACGCGTCCGGGGTCAGCATCGGGTCCCCGCGCCGGAGATCCGCACGCTCGACCCCGCGCAGGTTGACGGCGACCCTGGCAACGGCGTCGACCGTCTCCACCCGCTCCTCGCAGGTCTCCAGCGCCCGGATCGACACCCGCCGCCCGGCGGCCCCCACCGTCACTGCGTCGCCGACCGTCAACGACCCGGTGGGCAGGGTGCCGGTCACGACCGTCCCGGAACCCCGGACGGTGAACACCCGATCGAGGAAGACCCGCGTCCGGTGTGACCCCGGCAGCGCCGGCAGCGACCGGACCAGCGTCGCCAGCGCCGTGCGCAGCTCGTCCAGACCGGCGCCCGTGGTACCCGACACGGCGACCGCCGGACTTCCGGCCAGCGTCGTCGCGGCAAGGCGCTCCGTCACCTGGGCTGTGGCCGGCCCCGGGTCGGCGAGGTCGGACCGGGTCACCGCGACGAGTCCGTGGCGCACCCCGAGGGCATCCAGGGCCGCGACGTGCTCACCGGTCTGGCGTCGCCAGCCCTCGTCCGCGGCGACCACCAGCAGCACGGCCGGCACCGGGCCGACCCCGGCGAGCATCGTGGCCAGGAAGCGCTCGTGGCCGGGGACGTCGACGAAGGCCACCCGCCCCACACCGGGCAGGTCCGTCCAGGCGTAGCCGAGCTCGATGGTCAGGCCGCGCCTGCGCTCCTCGGCGAGCCGGTCCGGGTCGGTGCCGGTCAGGGCCCGGACGAGCGTGGACTTCCCGTGGTCGACGTGCCCGGCCGTCGCGACGACGGCCACTCAGGCCCCACACGCGCCGGGCCCGCCGTCGACCGCCGATGCGGCCGCAGCGAGCACTGCTCCGCCGAGCCGCCCGTCGGCGGATTCCGGGACCGCCCGGAGGTCCAGGCGCAGCCGTCCGTCGGTGACCCGGCCGATCACCGGCCGGCGTCCGGTGCGCAGCGGGTGCGCCAACCCGGCGGGGAGCTCCACCGCCCAGCCGGGCAGCTCCAGGCCCGGTGCTCCGCCGCCGCCGACCACACTCGGGCTCGGCACCACCTCGGCGTCGACCCCCTGTTCTCGCAGGACTCCCGCGACGGCGAGACACCTGCGGCGCAACCGGTCCGGGTCGGTGTGCAGCGCGGTGTGGGTCGGGGTGACCGGACCGGCCACCGTCGCCTCCAGTGCCGCGAGCGTCAGCTTGTCGACGCGCAACGCGCGGGCCATCGGGTGCCGCCGGACCCGCTCGACCAGGTCGGACCGCCCGAACACCAGCCCGGCCTGGGGTCCGCCGAGCAGCTTGTCGGCGCTGGTGGTCACCATGTCCGCCCCGTTGGACAGAGCGGTGCTCACGTCCGGCTCGTCGGGCAGCAGCGGGTCCGGCGCCAGCAGGCCCGACCCGGTGTCGACCACGAGCGGGACCTCCGGCGGGAGGGCCTCGGCCAGCTCGCGCGTGTCCGGGCCGGCCGTGAACCCCGTGACCCGGAAGTTCGACGGGTGCACCGTCAGCACGCACCCGGTCCGCCGACCCACCGCCGCGGTCACGTCGGGCACCGTCGTGCGGTTGGTGGTGCCGACCTCCCGGATCCGCGCCCCCCCGGAGCTGACGAGGTCCGGCAACCGGAACCCGTCACCGATCTCCACCAGCTCCCCGCGGCTCCACACCACCTCTCGCCGCGGACGAGCGCACAGCGCGGTGACCACCAGCAGCAGGGCGGCCGCGCCGTTGTTCACCACCAGCACGTCCTCGGCGGTGGGCACCGCGGCCCGCAGCACCGCCAGGGTCCCCCGCCCGCGGCGGGCCCGGGCGCCGGTGGCCAGGTCGTACTCGACGTCGGTGGCCCCGGCCGCGTCGACCACCGCGTCGACCGCGGCCCGCGAGAGCACCGCTCGACCGAGGTTCGTGTGCAGGACAGCACCGGTCGCGTTGAGCACGGGCCGCAGGCTCGACGCGCCCTCCGGCAGCAATGCGAGGACCGCCGGGACGACGGCGCCGGGTGCGAGCAGCCCGTCCCGGACCTGCTGCTGGACTGCGGTCACGGCGGTCCGGACCCGGTCGCGACCCAGTCTGACCACGGCGTCGCCGACCGCCGGGTCGGCGAGCACCGAGTCCGTGCGCGGCACACTGCGGCGCACGTCCGGCGGGGTCGCGGTCACCCGGTCGATCGTAGGGAGCACGGCTCGCGCGTGGCCGCCGGGCAACTGTGGCCCGGCGGTGCCTGCCGCCGGCGGAGGCGGACGGGAATCGAACCCGCCAGGCCGGGGATCCCGGCCTCACCGGTGTTGAAGACCGGGCCGCCCACCAGGACGAGTACGCCTCCCCGCGGCGGCCCCGACGCTACCGGTGAGGACCCTCCCGCGCGGAGCGGGCGTCGAGCTCCTGCGCGGCCAGCGCCAGCTCCGCGTCGGCGCACCCCTCGGACACCAGTCGCCGTGCGGCCGGACCGGCCGTGGTGGTCGCCGACCATCGACGAGCCGCGGCGAGGACCTGCTCCGCCGGCGCGAACCGGGGGAACAGTCCTGTGAGCACGTTGGCGGCCATCGTCGGTGTCCGGGTCACCCAGACGTCGGTCGCGGCGGCGAAGTAGCGGTCCACGTACGGGGCGAGCACTTCCTCCTGCCCTGGCTGGTGGAAGCCGACGGTGAGCGCCACCTGTGTCTCGTTGGACACGTCGTCCCGCTCGACGGCGTCGCGCCACGCCGCAGCCTTCGCGGCAGCGTCGGGCAGCGCTGCCCGCGCCGCAGCGGCGGCCTCCCGCCCGGCGACCGTGTCGTCCCTCGCGAGCTCGACCGCGACGTCGCCGTGGCCCCACCGACCCGCCCGCGCGAGGGCCAGGACGAGCGACCAACGCAGGTCGACATCGACCACCAGGCCGGACAGGGAACGCGAGCCGTCGAGCAGGCCGGTGAGCAGGTCCAAACCCGTCGAGTTGCCCGGTGACCGGGCGAGCCCGCGGGCGAACGCGAGCTGGTGATCACTGCCGGGGGCGGCCGCGGTGAGCAGAGCCCCCAAGCCGGCGGCCCACTCGTCCCGGGCCGCGTCCTGGGCGGCGGGTGCGACGAAGGACTCGACGGCCGACGCGCCCTGGCCCAGCAGCAACTGGACGGCGGCGATCCCGGTCTCGGTCGCCAGGCCGGCCAGCACGGTCCGCACCCACCGCGTCGCCGGCAGCTCCGCGTCGCGGGTCATATCCCACAGCGCCGTCCAGCACACCGAGCGCGCCAGCGGTTCCTCGAGGTCGGCGACGCGGCCGAGCACGGTGTCCAGCGAGCGCGCGTCGAACCGGACCTTCGCGTAGGTGAGATCCCCGTCGTTGAGCAGAACGAGATCGGCGGCGGGAAGACCCACCAGTTCCGGCACCGCGGTCAGCGGGCCGTCGATGTCGAGTACCACCCGGGAGCGCCGGACCAGCCCCCGCGGGGTGGCGTCGAAGAGCCCGACGGCAAGCCGGTGCGGCCGCAGTGTCGGGTCGTCACCCGACACTGCCTGTTCCACCGCGAACGCGTCCCAACGCCCCGCCGCGTCCACGGAGACGACGGGACGCAGCACGCTGATCCCGGTGGTGCGCAACCAGCGGGTCGACCACCCACCCAGGTCCCGGCCGGACGAGGACTCCAGCGCACGCACGAGGTCCGCGAAATCCGCGTTGCCGTACGCGTGTTCGGTGAAGTGCGCGCGCAGGCCGGCGAGGAACGCCGGCTCCCCCACCCACGCGACGAGCTGGCGCAGGACCGCGGCACCCTTCGCGTAGGTGATGCCGTCGAAGGCGGTCGCGGTCGCCTCCAGGTCGGGGATGTCGCCCGCCACGGGGTGCGTGGACGGGAGCTGGTCGGCGCGGTGGGCCCAGGCAGTTCGCAGAACCGCGTCGAGGAAGGCGGAGGTGTAGCGGGTCGCCGCATCCGCGGACCACTGCCCGGCCCACTCGGCGAAGGACTCGTTCAGCCACACGTCGTCCCACCACCGCATCGTCACCAGGTCGCCGAACCACATGTGCGCCAGCTCGTGCAGGACGACGGTCGCCCGCAGCTGGCGGGCACTCGCGAGCTGGCGCGACCGGTACAGGAACTCGTCGCGGAAGGTGACGCACGCGATGTTCTCCACGGCCCCCCAGGTGAACTCCGGGAGGAACAGCTGGTCGTACTTCCCGAAGGGGTAGGCGCAGTCGAACCTCTCCTCGTAGAAGGCGAGTCCCTGCCGCGTCACCGCGAACAGGTCCTCGGCCTCCAGGTGGTCCGCGACCGACCGCCGGCACCAGAGCCCCAGCGGCACCGTTCCACGGGGTCCGTCGTAAGTGTCGTGGACATGGTGGAACGGGCCGGCGACCACCGCCACCAGGTAGCTCGACATCCGCTGCGTCGGCGGGAACCGCCAGACGATCGCCCGGGGGCCGCCCGTCCCCCGCTCGTCCGGCACCGCCGGGTCTGCCGGCACGGGGTGCGGGTCCGGTGTCGGTGCGTTGGCGACGACCAGCCAGTCCGCGGGTGCGGTGACGGTCAGACTGAACACCGCCTTGAGATCCGGCTGTTCGAAGACGGCGAACACCCGGCGTGCGTTGGCCGGGCTACACTGGGAGTAGACGTAGGTCAACCCGTCGGCGGGGTCGGTGAACCGGTGCAGCCCCTCACCGGTGTGCGAGTACGCGCACTCCGCGCGGACCACGAGCTCGTTGTCCGCGGCCAGTCCGCTGAGGTGGACCCGCGAGCCGGTGACCACCTCGGCCGGGTCCAGCGATCGGCCGTTGAGCACGACGTCGTGCACCGTCGTCGCGACGAGGTCGACGAACGTGCACCCACCCGGCCGGTCGCAGGTGAACCGGATCGTCGTCGTGGAGCCGAAGGTGGCCCCCGTCCCCGCGAGCACCAGATCGACGTCCTGGTGCCCGACCGCGACGGTCCGGGCGCGTTCGACAGCTTCGTCCCGGGTCAGGTCCCCGTCGGCCACCCGCCCATCCTCCTGCGGCGCTGAGCCGATCACGCTCACCTACCGTCGAGAGCATGCCGACCACCGCCCCGACGCGCCCGGTGCGTCTGACCCAGTTCGCCCACGGTGGCGGCTGCGCCTGCAAGATCCCGCCCGGGGAGTTGGAGCGGATGGTCGCCGGCCTGACCCACCGGCCGTGGCCGGACCTGCTGGTGGGGCTGGACGACGGAGACGACTGCGCGGCCGTGCGCATCGTCGGCGGCCGGGCGATCCTGTCCACCGCGGACTTCTTCACCCCGGTGGTCGACGACCCGGCGACCTTCGGTGCGATCTCCGCCGCCAACGCGCTGTCCGACGTCTACGCCTCGGGCGGGACACCGGTCCTGGCGATCAACCTGCTCGGCTGGCCGCGCGACGTCCTCGCCCCCGAACTGGCCGCCGCCGTCCTGCAGGGCGCGCTGGAGGTGGCCGACCGCGCCGGTTGCCCGGTCGCCGGCGGGCACAGCATCGACAGCCCCGAACCGCTCTACGGGATGGCGGTGACCGGGATCGCGGACCCGGACCGGCTGCTGCGCAACGACTCCGCACGCGCCGGCGACGCCGTGACGCTGACCAAGCCGCTCGGTGTCGGCGTGCTCAACAACCGGCACAAGGCCACCGGGGAGGTCTTCGCGCACGCGGTGGCCTCGATGACCGCGTTGAACGACGAGGCGTCGGCGGCAGCGCTGGCCGCGGGACTGCGCGCGGCGACCGACGTCACCGGTTTCGGGTTGCTCGGCCACCTGTTCAAGATGGCGCGGGCGTCCGGGGTGACCGCCGTCGTGGACGCCGCGTCGGTGCCCTACCTCGACGGGGTGCGGGCCTCGATGGCAGAGGGCTTCGTCCCGGGTGGCAGCCGGCGCAACCTGGACTGGGTCCGCCCGCACCTGCAGGCGTCGGTCGACGAGACCGAGTTGCTGCTGCTCGCCGACGCCCAGACCTCGGGCGGCCTCCTGCTCGCCGGGGAGGTCCCCGGCTCGCCCGTGATCGGCCACTTCGAGCCGGCCCACCCGGACGGGACCACGCTCGTCATCCGGTGAACTGCGGGGTCATCCGGTGATCGCGGTGCCCACCGCCCTCCGGACCAGGTCGGCCGTCTGGGCAGCGTCCTCCAGGTACGGCAGGTGCGAACGGTCCGGCCAGATCTCCCAGCGTGTCGCGGGCCTGCGCCGGACGAAGCCGGGCGGGTCCTCCCGTGGGACGTCCGCGTCGAGCGCGCCGTACACCAGCGTCAACGGTGCGGTCACGGCGGTCAGCCCCGCCCAGACGTCGACGTCGGCGTCGCCGCCCACGTCGTCCCCCTCCGCTTCCAGCGCCACTGCGTTCATCGCCAGGAACAACTCGCGGGCGGCACCGCCCACCCGGCCCTCGGGCGCCAGCGGCCCGTCCAGCCACAGGTGCGCCTCGACCCGGTTGATCTCGGCCAGGTCGTGCCGCTCGTACGCCTCCCGGTGGGCCTCGACGAGCGCGTCGAGCTCTGGCGGGTTGTCGGCGTACTCGGGCATTCCGGGCACGCCCGGGGCGATCAGCGCGAGGCCGGCGACCCGCTCCGGCGCGGTGACCACCGCCTCGAGCGCGATCGCGCCACCCATCGAGGACCCGACCAGGAACGCGGGCCGGTCCGGGCTCACCACGTCCAGCACCGCCAGCAGGTCCGCCACGTGGGTGTACTCCGACGGCGACGGCGGCGTCTGCCCGTGGGCGCGGCGGTCATAGGACACCAGCGGCCCGGTCCACCCGCCGGTCACCAGGTCGTCGAAGACGGCGTCCCAGCAGCGCCGGTCCGCGACGCCGGCGTGCAGGAAGACCACCGTCGGCGGCCCACCCAGAAGGGCGCCGCCGATGCGTTCCCCCGCCAGCGTCACGCCGCCACGCGTGACCTGGAAGCGCTCTGTCCGCGTCATCCGCGGATCGTCCCACCGGCGGGTGACAGGTACCGTCCGTTCCTGCGGCCGCCGCACCCCGCGCGCAGCCGTCGACGACGACGGAGGACCCCGTGGAATACCGCACACTCGGCCGCAGTGGCTGCTCGGTCTCGACTCTCGCGCTCGGGACGATGACCTTCGGCCTGGAGACCGACGAGGAGGGCGCCCACGCCCAGCTCGACATGTTCCTGGATGCGGGCGGCACGCTCGTCGACACCGCGAACGTCTACACCGGGGGCAACTCCGAGCAGATCGTCGGCCGCTGGATGGCCAAGCGCCCCGCCGAGGTCACCGGCCGCGTGGTGCTGGCCACCAAGGGCCGCTTCCCCAGCGGGAACGGTGGGCCCAACAGTCTCGGGCTGTCCCGACGGAACCTGTCCGTGGCGCTGGACGACTCCCTGCGCCGTCTCGGGGTCGAGACGATCGACCTCTACCAGGTGCACGCCTTCGACGCCCTCACCCCGCTGGAGGAGACCTACCGCTTCCTCGACGACGCGGTGTCCGCCGGCAAGATCCGCTACGTCGGGCTCAGCAACTACCTCGGCTACCAGCTCCAGGCCGCCGTCGACCTGACCGCGTTCCGCGGCTGGGCCGTCCCCGCGACGCTGCAGCCGCAGTACAGCCTGCTGGTGCGTGGCATCGAGGACGAGATCGTCCCGGCGTGCCTGCACAACGGCGTCGGGATGCTGCCGTGGTCCCCGCTCGGGGGTGGCTGGCTGACGGGTAAGTACAAGCGTGACGAGGCACCGACCGGCGCGAGCCGACTCGGCGACGACCCGGAGCGGGGCATGGAGGCCTACGGCCCGCGCAACGCCGAGCAGCGCACCTGGGACGTCGTCGGCGCAGTCGAGCAGGTCGCCGCATCGCGCGGGGTGTCCATGGCCCAGGTGGCGCTGGCCTGGGTGACCGACCGCCCGGCCGTCACCTCCACGATCCTCGGCGCGCGCAACGTCGAGCAGCTGACGGACAACCTGGGCGCCGCGGACCTGCACCTGTCCACCGAGCAGACCGCTGCTCTCGACGCGGCCAGCGACCCGCAGATCCCGGACTACCCCTACGGCGTCGCCGGCGCCGCCCAGCGGTCCCGCGGCATCGACGCCGGCGCCTGACGCGTGCCGGTGCCGGTGGGTGGGCCATCCACCGGCCCCGGCACGCCGTCCGCGCCGTACCTCCTGGACGCGGGCCTGGCCGAGGCGATCACCGCCGACCGGTGCGACTACCGCCTGCCGGCCCGCCTGCCCGACATCGCCGAGCGTCTGATCCACGCCGGCCTGGCCCTGGTGTTCCCGCACTTCACCGGTGAGCCGGGATGCCGGGCGGAGGACGTCGCCGATGACGCGGCTGCGCTGGGACGCCTGCTGGACGAGGCGCTCGCCCTCCCCACCCTGGCCGCGGCCGGTCGCCGCGCGGCAGCCGTGGACCTCTTCCGCGCCCTGCCCGGCATCCGCGCCGCGCTCCTGCGCGACGCGACCGCCACGGCCGACGGGGACCCGGCCGCGTCCGGCGTCGACGAGGTGATCCTGGCCTACCCCGGCTTCTTCGCCACGGCCGTGTACCGGATGGCCCACCAGCTGCACGGCAGCGGCGTCCCCGTGCTGCCGCGGGTCCTCGGCGAGCTGGCACACCGCGCCACGGGTATCGACATCCATCCCGGTGCGCGGATCGGTTCGGATTTCGCCATCGACCACGGGACCGGCGTGGTCATCGGGGAGACGGCGGTCATCGGGGCCCGCGTCCGGCTCTACCAGGGGGTCACGCTCGGCGCACTGGTGGTCAGCAAGGCCATGCGGGCTCGCCAGCGCCACCCCACTGTCGGCGACGACGTCGTGGTCTACGCCGGAGCCACGATCCTGGGCGGCGACACCGTCATCGGCGCCCGCAGCCGGATCGGCGGAAACGTGTGGCTCACCCGCAGCGTGCCCCCGGACTCTGTGGTGGCCACCAGCGCCAGCATCGACCGTCGCCGGCCGCCGCGGCGCGCTGACAGCGGGACACCCCGCGGCCCTGCACAGGACGGTGACGGCGGGGAAGAGGGCGAGGCCCTGATGGAGTTCCAGATCTGACGGGCACGCGTGGTCCGTCCCGGCACGACCCGCGAATCCGCCAGGAGGACCCATGAAGGCCGACAGCATCCTCGACACCATCGGCGACACCCCGCACGTCCGGCTGAGCCGGCTGTTCGGGACGCGGGTCGAGGTGTGGATGAAGCTCGAGCGGGCCAACCCGGGTGGGTCGATCAAGGACCGGGTCGCGCTGGCAATGATCACCGACGCCGAGGAGCGGGGCCTGCTGAAGCCGGGAGGGCTGATCGTCGAGCCGACGTCGGGCAACACCGGTGTCGGGCTGGCGATGGTGGCGGCCGTGAAGGGGTACGACTTCATCGGCGTCATGCCCGAGTCGGCCTCGGTGGAGCGGCGGAAGCTGATGGCCGTCTACGGCGCGCACGTCGAGCTGACCCCGCGGGCCGACGGGATGAGGGGCGCCATCGCCCGCGCCCAGCAGATCGTCGCCGAGCGGCCGGGCGCCTGGCTGCCGCAGCAGTTCGAGAACGCGGCCAACGTCGAGGTGCACAAGCGGACCTCCGCCCAGGAGATCCTGCGGGACTTCCCCGAGGGCATCGACGTGCTGATCACCGGCGTCGGCACCGGCGGTCACATCACCGGGGTCAGCGAGGTCCTGAAGCAGCACTGGCCGGACCTGCGCACCTTCGCGGTGGAGCCGGCGAAGTCACCGGTGATCAGCGGTGGGGCGCCCAGCCCGCACAAGCTGCAGGGGATCGGCGCGGGGTTCGTCCCCGCCAACCTGCACACCGACACCCTCGACGGCGTCATCGGGGTCAGCGAGGAGGACGCCTACGGCTTCGCGATCCGGGCAGCCCGCACGGAGGGGATCCTCGTCGGGCCCTCCTCCGGTGCGGCGCTGGCCGCGGTCGCGCAGAAGCTCCCCGATCTCGCGGACGGCACGCGGGTGCTGACCTACTGCTACGACACCGGCGAGCGGTACCTGTCGGTCGCGGGCCTGTTCGACGACGAGGGCACCGGGAGCACCCCGGCCGTCTGATCGGGGGGCTGTTCCCGCGCTCAGGTCGAGTTCCCGGACACCTTCTTCCACGAGTAGGCCTGCGGCAGCGCATCGCCGCAGGTCGGCAGCCGCCACCCGGGCTACTCGTGCACGAAAGTGTCCGGTTCGTCCGGATGCCGGTCGCCCGTGCCGAAGGGTGCGACGCAGTCCTCGCGACTGTCCGCGGGAACAGGCCACCAGCCAGCCGGGGTCGGTAGCTTGCGGGTGATGAGCTCCCGAGAGGTCCAGGTCACGTTCGACTGCGCCGACCCGGGCGCCCTCGCCGCGTTCTGGTGTGAGGTCCTCGGTTACCAGCTCCAGCCGCCACCGCCCGGGTTCGCCAGCTGGAACGACGCCCTCGCCGCCTGGGGCGTCCCGCCCGAACAGCGCAACAGCCGGTCGGCCGCGCTGCCGCCCGGGGGTGAGCAGGGCCCGCGGCTGTTCTTCCAGCGGGTGCCGGAGGGCAAGAACGCCAAGAACCGGGTGCACCTCGACGTCCGCGCGGCCCCTGGCGCTGACGGCGACGAACGGATGAGGGCGCTGGAGGACGAGGCCACGCGTCTGGTCGGCGTCGGCGCCACCCGCGTCAGGCGGATCGACCCCGACGGCCGGATGGAGACCGGCTTCATCGTGCTGCAGGATCCCGAGGGCAACGAGTTCTGCCTCGACTGACACCTCAGCGGGCAGTCCTACCCGGGGGGTCGTGCAGGCGGCCCGACAGCAGCAACCCGGTCACGGCCACGACGGCCAGCGTGAGGTCGACGGCGGCGAACCCGACCCCGCGCGAGACGACCCCGGCGACCGCGAGCGCGACGAGGACCCCGCCGAACCCGATCCCGAGCGAGGCGCCGACCGCGTCGGCCAGCTGCATCGCCGCCGAGTCCCGGCCGCGATCGGTGTCGGTCGTCCACCGCAGCAGCAGGACCGACTGTGTGGAGATGGCCAGCCCCGCACCCAGTCCGGCGACCAGCCAGGCCGCGTACGCGACCGCGACCGGCGTCGCCGACTGCGACGCGAGGGCCATCCCGACCGCGGCGACGGCGACGCACCCGAAGCCGACGCAGACCAGCCGCGCACGGGCGCGAACGCCCGACCCCGCCCGTCCGACGGCCCACGACCCGGCGGCCCACGACAGTGCGGCTCCGGTCAACGGGATGCCCGCGAGCACCGGCGTCAGACCGTGTTGCTCCTGCAGCGACAGCGGGACGAGCGACTCCACGCCGAAGAAGGCCGCCGCCAGCACCCGCGCAGCACGACCGCGGTCCCCACGCCCGGCGGCAGTCGGAACGCACGGGGTGGCAGCAGGCCGGTCAGCGCCCGCGCCAGCACTCCGAGCCCCCCGGTCGCGAGCACGACCGACCAGACGGACGGGTGCTGACCGGCGAACTGCAGCGTCCCGGTGCCGGCGGCGACCGCGAGCGCCGCCAGCAGCCGCCGGCCCAGCGCGGAGCCACCCGGTCCACCGCCCGGTGCGCCGGTGTCCGCGTCGCTGCGCCGCAGAGCCGGGACCAACAGCGCGAAGCCCGCCGCCACGAGCGGGACCAGGCCGAGGAAGACCCACCGCCACCCGGCGTGCTGGGCGACCAGGCCCGCGACGACCGGGCCGACCAGGGACGGGACGACCCACGCGGTCGACATGGCCGCGACCATCTGCGGCTGGCTGTCCGCCGGGTAGGTCCGCCCGACCAGTACGTACAGCGCGGTCGTGACGGTCCCGGCGGCGACCCCCTGCACGGCCCGCCCGGTGATCAGAACGCCCATCGACCCGGCCGTCCCCGCGACGACCAGGCCCACGGCGAAGGCGACCAGACCGGCGAGGATCGGCGTGCGCGGACCGGAGCGGTCGCTCAGGCCACCGCTGAGCACCATCCCCACGACGTTCGCCAGCAGGTAGGCGGTGAAGGCCCAGCCGTAGGAGGCGAGGCCGTCCAGGTCGCGGGCCGCCGTCGGCAGGGCGGTCGCGACGGCCATGGACTCGAAGGCGAACAGGGTGACGGCGACGACGACCCCGGCTGTGGTCGCCCGGAACGCCGGGGCGAGGAGGCCCTGACGCGTACCCGGCAGCGCGTCCGCCGTGCTGACGACGGGCACCCGCGCAGTCTCCCCCGGAAGGGCCGACCGGTCATCTGCGCACCGCGCTCGCGGATCGCACCGGTCGGCCGAGCCGCTGACCTGCACCCGCGTGGGGTGCTCACCCGAGCGCGGTGCTCAGATGCCCGGTCAGTTGGTGTCGAGCCACCGGGCGATGTCGGAGACGAAGCGGTCCAGGTCACCGAGGTCGGCGAGTCGCGCGACCACGACGCGGTCGTCGACGACGGCGTAGTCGTGCACGAGGACGTTGCGGAACCCGACCGCCCGCCGCAGCGAGTCGGCCAGCTCGACGGTGAGCGCGTGGTGGGCGCCGAGCAGTCGGAGCGCGTCCCCGTTGTCGGCAGGCGGTCCCCAGCCCTCGGCGGCACAGATGTGCTGCGCTACGTCGACGACCGCCTCGACCGCTGTCACGACGGTGTACTTGATCCCACGCAGCCAGAGCGGGTCTGCCCGACGGACCTCGTCGGCTCCTGCCTCGGACCGCAGCACGGACACGTCGTCAGTGACCGCCCGCAGCAACCGGAGCAGCCGCGTCTCATCGACCACGGGCCACCGCCGCCGCCAGGAACTCCCGGTGCGCGCGTTCGAACCGCGGGCGCTCGTCGAACCAGATCGTCCGCGTCGTCGCCTGCCAGCGGACCCGCGCCGGTTCGTCGTCGGAGAAGAGCAGGACGCCGGCTGCCGCGATGCGCCCGGCCAGTTCCAGCGGGGCGGTGTCGAGCACCGTCAGGTCGACACCTGCCGGGAGCAGCACGTCGAAGGACGACGGCGCGCCGGAGCCGAACCACGCCGCCACGTCCGTGTCGGAGTCGTCCCGGGCGGTCCCGGTCGCCCTGCTCCCGTGGAGGAACGCGAACCGGGAGCCCGCCGCGCGCAACAGGGCGATCGCATCCGCGACCTGCGGCAACCCGGTCGCTGTGCTCCCGGTGTCGGTCATGGCGTCATCCTTCCCGGTGCAGGGGCGGACGGGTGCCCCGGAACGCGGCGGGCGGGGTGCTGTCGTACGGTGACCGCGACCTCCTGACGGTGGTCGCACGTGGTGCCGGTGCGTGGAGGTGTGACGGTGGGCGTCAAGACGTTCCTGAGCAGCTGGCCGGTGTACCGGCAGCTGACCGGGACCGACCCGCTGGGCCGCGGTGCGGCCACCAAGTCCCCGGCCACCGGGCGCGTCAACGCGCGGATCGCCACCGCGGACTCCGTCACCCAGAGCGTCTGCCCCTACTGCGCCGTCGGGTGCGGCCAGAAGGTGTACGCCACGGGCGGCAAGGTCGTGCAGATCGAGGGCGACCCGGAGTCCCCCGTCAGCCGCGGTCGCCTGTGCCCCAAGGGGAGCGCGAGCGAGCAGCTCGTCAACGCACCCGGTCGCATCACCCAGGTGATGCACCGCAAGCCCGGCGGCACCTCCTGGGAGCACATTCCGCTGGACGAGGCGATGGAGCGGGTCGCCGAGCTGACGCTGAAGGCCCGCGCGAAGCACTGGACCGACGCGGACGAGAACGGTGTCCCGCTGCGCCGCACGACCGGCATCGCGCTGCTCGGCGGCGCGACGTTGGACAACGAGGAGAACTACCTCATCAAGAAGCTGCTCTCGGCGTCCGGGGCGGTGCAGGTCGAGAACCAGGCCCGCATATGACACTCCGCCACGGTGCCCGGTCTGGGTGCCTCGCTCGGCCGGGGAGGGGCCACCACCTTCCAGCAGGACCTGGTCAACAGTGACTGCATCGTCATCGAGGGCTCGAACATGGCCGAGTGCCATCCCGTCGGGTTCCAGTGGGTGATGGAGGCGAAGGCCCGCGGCGCGACGGTCATCCACGTCGACCCGCGGTTCACCCGGACCAGCGCTGTCGCCGACCTGCACGCCCCGCTGCGAGCGGGCACGGACATCGCCTTCCTGGGCGGGATCATCAACCACGTCCTGAGCCAGGGCCTGGACTTCCGTGAGTACGTGCTGGCGTTCACCAACGCGGCGGACCTCGTCAGCGAGGACTTCGTCGACGCCGAGGACCTGGACGGGGTCTTCAGCGGGTACGACGAGACGGGCCGCGCCTACGACCCGTCGAGCTGGCAGTACGAGGCCGGACCGGTCGCTGCGGCGGGCGGCAAGCGCGAGGTGCCGAAGGCGGCCGAGCACAGCCGCGGGAACGCCCGGGACCGCCGGCACGACGACACGCTGACCGACCCGCGGTGCGTGTACCAGGTGCTGAAACGCCACTTCGCCCGCTACACCCCCGAGAAGGTCGCCGAGGTGACCGGCTGCCCGGCCGAGACCTTCCGGTTGATCTGCGACGCGGTCACGCGCAACTCCGGCCGCGACCGGACCACGTCCTGGGTGTACTCGGTCGGCTGGACCCACCACACGACGGCCGTGCAGTACATCCGCGCGTGCGCCATCCTCCAGCTGCTGCTGGGGAACATCGGGCGCCCGGGCGGCGGGATCCTCGCCCTGCGCGGCCACGCCTCCATCCAGGGCTCCACCGACATCCCGACGCTGTTCGACCTGCTGCCCGGCTACCTGCCGATGCCGAAGGCGGCGCAACCGGACGGGCTGGACGCCTACGTCGACTCCCTGGTGCAGAGCGGGGAGAAGGGGTTCTGGGGCGAGACCCGGGCCTACCTCGTGTCCCTGCTGAAGTCCTGGTACGGGGACGCGGCCACGGCGGACAACGAGTTCGGCTTCCGGTGGTTGCCGCGCATCAACGACGACCACGGGACCTACCGCACCGCGGTGGACATGATGGACGGGAAGATCCCCGGCTTCTTCGTCGTCGGGGAGAACCCGGCGGTGGGCAGTGCTCACGGGAAGCTGCAGCGCCTGGCCCTGGCGAAGCTGGAGTTCCTGGTGGTGCGCGACCTCACGATGATCGACACCGCGTCGTTCTGGCTGGACAGCCCGGAGATCGAGACCGGCGAGCTGCGCACCGAGGACATCGCGACGGAGGTGTTCCTGTTCCCGGCGGCCGCCCACACCGAGAAGGAGGGCAGCTTCACCAACACCCAGCGGCTCGTCCAGTGGCGCAACAAGGCCGTCGAGCCCCCCGGTGACGCGCGCAGCGACCTCCACTTCTTCTTCCACCTCGGCCGGCTGATGCGCGAGAAGCTCGCCGGGTCCACCGACCCGCGGGACGCCGGACTGCTCAACCTCACCTGGGACTACCCCACCGAGGGCCCGCACTCGGAGCCCGACGCCCAGGCGGTGCTGGCCGAGATCAACGGCACCGGCCCCGACGGGCACCTGTCCAGCTACACCGAGCTCAAGGACGACGGCTCGACCTCCTGTGGGTGCTGGATCTACTGCGGCATCAACGCCGACGGTGTCAACCAGGCGAACCGGCGCAAGCCCGGCTCGGAGCAGGACTGGGTGGCGGCCGAGTGGGCCTGGGCGTGGCCGAGCAACCGCCGCACGCTCTACAACAGGGCCAGCGCGGACGTGGACGGCAAGCCGTGGAGCGAGCGCAAGGCCTACGTCTGGTGGGACGAGGAGTCCAAGCGATGGACCGGGCACGACGTGCCGGACTTCGAGGCCACCAAGGCCCCGTCCTACCGGGCCTCCCCCGGCGCGACCGGTGCCGACGCCCTGGACGGCACCGACGCGTTCATCCTGCAGTCGGATGGCAGGGGCTGGCTGTACGCGCCGTCCGGCCTGCTCGACGGGCCGATGCCGACCCACTACGAGCCGCACGAGTCCCCGGTGGGCAATGCTCTCTACGGCCAGCAGGCCAACCCGACGCGTGAGCTGCTGGCCGGGACGAACAACCCGAGCAACCCCAGCCCGCCCGAGTTCGGGTCGGAGGTCTACCCGTGCGTGTTCACCACCTACCGGCTGACCGAGCACCACACGGCCGGCGGGATGAGCCGGACCCTGCCCTACCTGGCCGAGCTGCAGCCGGCCATGTTCGTGGAGCTCGGTCCGGAGCTGGCCGCGGAACGCGGGATCGCGCACGGGGACTGGTGTCACGTCATCACCTCCCGCTCCGCGGTCGAGGGCCGAGCGGTGGTCACCGACCGGATCGCGCCGCTGCTGCTGGGCGACAGGGTCGTGCACCAGGTGGGGCTGCCCTGGCACTGGGGCGGCAACGGCCTGACCACCGGCGACAGCGCCAACGACCTGTTCGGCGTGGTCATGGACCGCAACGTCCACATCCAGGAGTCGAAGGTGGCCAGCTGTGAGGTCCGGGCGGGTCGGCGCCCACGCGGCCCGGCACTGCTGGAGTACGTCGCGACCCTCCGGGAGCGGGCGCACGTGACCGCCGAGACCGGAACGGCCGCGCTGACCACTCCGGTGCGCGGGCCGGGCGTGACCCACGCCGACCCGTCGGGAACCGAGCAGGGCAGGGGGAACTGACGATGGCGCGACTGTCCGGGCCGCTGGACCCGACCACCGACGCGGGCTGGACCGAGGACCACCCCCGCCGGGTCGGCTTCTTCACCGACACCTCGGTGTGCATCGGCTGCAAGGCCTGCGAGGTGGCGTGCAAGGAGTGGAACCACGTCCCGGCCGACGGGATGGAGTTCACCGGCCAGTCGTACGACAACACCGGAGCCCTGGGGGCGAGCACCTGGCGCCACGTCGCGTTCATCGAGCAGCCCCGCCCGCTGGGCAACCAGCGCAGTGGCGTCACTCGCACGGAGCTCGGGATGCCGGCGACCCGCCCGGCCGCTGAGGTGGTCGCCGACAGCCGCGACGCCGCGGGCCAGGTCCGGGCCGACGCGGGCGGCGCGGGCACCGCCGGCCCAGCTCCTTCGAGCACGGGTGCCGCAGGCCCGCGGGTGCTCGACGGTGACGGGCTGTTCGGTCTTGCCGCCGGCACCGGGGACACCGCATCCCCTTCCACGACGGTGATCGACGCCCACCCCGGGTCCGACGGGGTCCTGGACATGGCCCTGGCCGGGCAGCGGGCCGGCGGTTCTGTCTCGGACCGCCCGGACTTCCGGTGGTTGATGAGCTCGGACGTCTGCAAGCACTGCACCCACGCGGCGTGCCTGGACGTCTGCCCGACAGGTGCCCTGTTCCGCACCGAGTTCGGGACCGTCGTGGTGCAGGCCGACGTCTGCAACGGCTGCGGCTACTGCATCCCCGCCTGCCCCTACGGCGTCATCGAGCGGCGCGAGGGCCCGAAGGGTGACGCGGCGGTCGGCGTCGCCCAGAAGTGCACCCTCTGCTACGACCGCCTCGCGGTCGACGAGACACCGGCGTGTGCGAAGGCCTGCCCGACCCAGTCCATCCAGTTCGGCCCCCTGGACCAGTTGCGGGAGCGGGCCGCGGCCCGGGTCGAGCAGCTGCACGAGGCGGGCGTCCCCGACGCGCGGTTGTACGGGGAGTCCCCCGAGGACGGGGTCGGCGGCGCGGGCGCGTTCTTCCTGCTGCTGGACGACCCCGAGGTCTACGGGATGCCGCCGGACCCGGTGGTCTGCTCCGCCTCGCTCCCCGCCATGTACCGGTCCATGGGCCTGGCCGCGTTGGGGTTGGTGGCCGGCGTGGTCGCCGCCTTCGCCGGACGCCGACGGTGAGCGGCGCTCCCGGCGGCCCGCGGTCCGATCCGGTGGCCGGTCCGCCCGACGAGCGACGGACCGACATCCCGGGCCAGTCGGGGGATGCCGTGCAACCGGGCGGCCCGGGTGCCGCGGCGGACACCGGCCCGGGGATGCCCGGCAGCGCCGGCCAGCCGGGTGCGTCCCGCGGCGGCCTTCTCGACCCGCGCGAGCTCGGCCACACCGCGACGTCGGGGACCGGCATGCCGTCCCGGGGGCTGCGCGACCCCGCCCACAGCGCGGCCCGGCCCGGTGCGCGTCCGGGTGGGGGGGGAGACGGTGGCAGGCGCAGGCGACGCCGGCGCGGCGACCCGAACGCCGTCGTCCCGGAAGCCGAGTTCACCTCCTACTACGGGCGCCCCGTCGTCAAGCCGTCGCCGTGGACCCATGACATCCCCGTCTACCTGTTCCTGGGCGGCATCGCCGGTTCGTCGGCTCTGCTCGCGGAGGGCGGCGCGCGGACCGGCCGACCCGCCCTGCGGCGCGCCGGGCGCTTCTCCGCCATCGGCGCCGTGGCCGGCTCGGGGTACTTCCTGGTGCACGACCTGGGGAGGCCGTCGCGCTTCTACAACATGCTGCGCATCGCCAAGCCGACGTCACCGATGTCCGTCGGTACCTGGCTGCTGACGGCGTTCAGCCTCCCCGCGGGGGTCGCGATGGCATCCGAGGCCGCGCGGCTGCTCCCCACCGGGCTCACCGACCGGGTCCCGCGCCTGCTGCTGCGGTTGCTGCACGGCGCTGCCGGTCCGGCCGGTCTGGCCGCGGCCGCGATCGGGCCGCTGGTCACGACCTATACCGCGGTGCTGCTCTCCGACACCGCGACCCCCGCCTGGGCCGAGGCTCGACGGGAGCTCCCCGCCGTGTTCGCCGCCTCCGCGATCGCCGCGGGCTCGGGTCTGGCGCTGGTGACCGTCCCGATGGCCGAGTCCGGACCGGCACGCGTGCTCGCGGTTGCCGGTGCGGCCGTCGAGCTGGCCGTACAGGTACCGATGCGCGCCTCGATGGGACTGTCGGCCGAGACGCTGGACAGCGGTTCCGCCGGGCGCTGGCACCGGGCGTCGCAGGTCCTCACCGGGGGCGGCGCGGTCCTGGCCGCTGTCTCTCGCCGGTCGCGGATGGTGTCCGCGCTCGCCGGGTTGGCCCTGCTGGGTGGGTCGATCGCCACGCGGTTCGCCGTCTTCGACGCGGGCCAGGCCAGCGCGAAGGACCCCCGGTACACCGTGGTGCCCCAGCGGGAACGGGCCGACGCGCGCGCCGCGGCGTGACCTGTCCGCCCACGCCCGGGACCCCGGCGACTTCGCCGAGCCGCTCCGGCCCCGGAACCGTATGGTCTTCCCAGACGTCTACCCAAGTAGACCGACGGCCATCTCCCGGCTCGAACCCGAGCCGGTCGAGGTGGCCGTTCCCCCTGCGCCCGGGAGTTCACGTGACCGCTGCCCTCGACACACCCGCCGTCGATCCCGGACGGGTTCGTGACGAGGGTTCCGCGCCGGCTCGGACGCCGCGTCCGAACCGCGCGACCACCACGTACGGCAGCCTGTCCAAGCAGGTCCAGGCACTCGGGCTGCTCGGACGCCGGCGAGGCTTCTACTGGACCCGGATCATCACCGGGGTCCTGGCGTTCGTGGGGGTGTGGGTCCTGTTCTCCGTGGTCGGCGACAGCTGGCTGCAGCTTCTGGTCGCGGCCGCTCTCGCGATCGTCCTGCACCAGTTCGCCTTCCTCGGCCACGACGGCGCGCACCGCCAGATCTTCGCGTCCGCCCGGTGGAACGAGTGGTCGGGACGGGTCTTCGCAGGCCTGTTCGCCGGCCTGGCCTACAGCTGGTGGGCCTCGAAGCACTCCAGGCACCACGGCTCGCCGAACCAGATCGGCAAGGACAGCGACATCGACTCCAAGGTCCTCGCCTTCCACGACGAGGCCGCGGCGGGCACGCGCGGGTTCCGGGCCTTCTTCACCCGCCGTCAGGGCTGGTTCTTCTTCACGCTCCTCCCCTTCGAGGGCCTGAACCTGCACGTCGACAGTTTCCGCAAGCTGGTGCAGCGTGCGCCGGTGAAACGCCGCTGGGTCGACCTGAGCTTCGTGACGGTGCGGGTCTTCGGCTACATCGCGCTGTTGTTCGCGGTGCTGCCCCCCGGCAAGGCCGCTGCGTTCCTCGGCGTCCAGCTCGGCGCGTTCGGCCTGCTGATGGGCGGTTCGTTCGCGCCCAACCACACCGGAATGCCGATCCTGCCCAACACAGCCAAGATCGATTTCCTGCAGCGCCAGGTGATGACGTCCCGCAACATCTCCGGCGGTTGGCTGATCGACCTGTTCATGGGCGGCCTCAACCACCAGGTCGAGCACCACCTGTTCCCGTCGATGCCCCGGCCCAACCTGCGCAGGGCTCGTCCCCTGGTCCGGCAGTTCTGCACCGACCACAACATCCCCTACACCGAGACGACCCTGGCCGAATCGTTCGTCGAGATCGTCCGGTACCTGAACGAGGTCGGCCTGAAGGCCCGGAACCCGTTCTCCTGCCCGCTGAAGCAGTCGTTGCGCGGCTGACACCTGCGGTCGGCGCAGAGCTGTGGCTGCCCATCGACGTCGACGACCACTCCGACAGGTCAGCTCGAGGGTCGGACCCCGTCCGGGTCCAGCGGTGGGGAGCGGGTCAGCCCGACGATCGACACACCCATGACGACCAGCAGCAGCACCAGGCCGACCACGGCCGGCGGACTGTGGCGGATCTGCTCGTGGAACACCAGGATCCCGATGGCGACGGTCAACAGGGGGTCGACGCTGGAGATCGCGGGCAGGCTGGCCGAGAGCGGGCCGGCCTGGAAGGCGAGCTGGCTCAGCACGAGGGCCAGCGCACCGAGCGCGACGAGCAGGTAGAGCTGCCAACTGCTCACCAGGGCCACGAGACCGCCCGCGGCCAGACCGGTCAGCGACTTCAGCAGCGCCGCCGTCGCGGCATCGACAGTTCCCACCGCGACCCCGAGCAGGGCGGCGGCCGTGGCCCGTCCGGGTCGGCGGCGCGCGAGGACCACACACGCGACCGCGAGCAGCACGCCGAGAGCCCCGGCGACGAGGGCCGGTGTCCGGTGCGCGGCCTCGGTCCTGGACGACGCCGGCGTACCCGCCAGGACGAGGAACCCGACCAGCGCTGCCGTCAGGACGGCGCCCCACACCACCTCGGGCCCGCTGACCCGCCCGCCGATCCGCCGGCGCAGCACCAGCGCGATGAGGAGTCCGCTGACCAGCAGCGGGCCGACGACCGACAGGGCGCCGACGTTCAACGCGAGGATCTGCAGGCCGACGGCGACCACGTCCGCCAGGATGCCCAGCAGCCAGAGCCGGTGGGTGACGGTGGCCCGGACGAAGCGACCCAACGAGCGTGCCCCGAGGTCCTGGGCATCCGGGACCTGCGCCGCACTGAGGTGTTTGAGGGTGGCGGCGACCGCGTAGGCGGCCGCGGACCCGAGACCGAACGCGAAGACGGGCCAGCCGGACATGGCACTCCCGTCGGCAGGATCCCGGCCGGGGTGATCAGCACGAGAGCGGGTGACGGGAATCGAACCCGCGCCATCAGCTTGGGAAGCTGAAGTTCTACCATTGAACTACACCCGCGTCGGTCGAACGCTCGGTGAAGCCTAACGCAGCAGCGGATCGGTCCCCGCGGCCTGATCGGACTGGTCGGGCCCGGCGGACCGGTCAGACCCGGCGGACCGCGACGTCACCGGACAGGGTCGAGACCGCCAACTCGAGCACCCGGTCGATGCCGGCCGGCGCCCCCGACCCGGACGTGACGCCGGTGAAGTCCGAGTCCAGGCCACCGCTGAGCGTCTTCACGTCGAGCCAGACGGCGGTCCCGTCCGGCACGCCCACCCGGACGTCCCCGGACACGGTCGTGAGCCTCGCCGCAGGCCCGACGACGACGGCCACGGACACGTCGCCGGACGCGGTCTGTGCGGTACACCGAGCGGCGACCCGACCGATGTCGACGTCGCCCGAGGCAGAGCTGGCGGCCAGGTCCCCGCCGACCTCACCGAGGTGGACGTCCCCCGACGCGGACCTGGAACGCAGGCTGTCGCCGGTCCGGCCCACCGCGACGTCGCCGGACGCGTACTCCACCGACACCGCTCCGTCCACCTCGCGCACCGACACGTCCCCGGACGCCACCGACACCCGTCCGCCACCGATGTGCGGGAGGTCGACGTCGCCTGAGGCCGTCGAGATGTCCACCTCTCCCAGCACGCCGGTCACGGAGAGCTCCGCGCTCGCCGTCGACGCCCGCAGGCCGGACCGGGCCGGGACCGTTGCCCGGACGTCGAACTGGGGGCCGCCGCGCCCGGAGGGCCCGTGACGCTTCGGGACCACGATCGCGACCGTGTCCGCGTCGACGGTCAGGTCGAGATGGCGGACCAGGTCCGCCGCGGCCCGGTTCCTCGGCTCGACGCGCACCAGGACCTCGTGGTCGTCACCGGTCGCGTCGACCTGCACCGAACCGCCCGGTACCTCGAGCACGACCGTCACCGGCCCGTGTACCGGGACCGACCCGGAGGCGGTTCCGTCGTCGTGGGCGGTGAGGGGTTGCGAGGACATGTCGTACCTCCAGAGGACGGGCTGCGGGACGGGCTGCGGGACGGGC
>JAABUQ010001706.1_pt1 | contig 46138 bp, 41 predicted proteins | sample 5560001 | NCBI WGS metagenome assembly JAABUQ01 (sample SAMN10711888, study PRJNA513371) | rock metagenome | isolation source: Antarctica rocks | place: Antarctica: Victoria Land, Finger Mt nord | collected 2015-12-18 | reverse complement strand
CCGGGCGACGTGGAGCTTGCGCAACTCTATGACGGGGAGTGGCGGATCGTCGATGATCGCGGGCGCGAGCGCGACGGCGAACGCTGCGACATCACCGACACGTGCTTTGCCGACCTACCGGCCGGGACGTATCACATGTTCCATCGGTGGCCGCGTGCGCTCGAGCTCGGCAGCGCCATAACGCTCGGTAGCACGATCGCCGCGCTTGCGCTCATGCTGATCCCGTCGCGCCGCCGCCTCGCCGAGGTTTCCCGCCGACGCAGATGAGGACTTCACACCATTCGAACTCCATCAGCAGACACAGAACGAATCGTGGCACGATTTGGAGCAGACGCCGGAAACTGAACACGTAGTGCGTTCGAAAAACGCTAACGTCGTCAAATCCCAGGCGGAAGACCGCATACAGATCGTACCATGGGTAGCGTTGAACGTGCGTAAAATCACGAGCGACGCCGCCTGGCGCGAGTGGGTTCGGCGTACTAATAATGAATTGCGCGTTCGGAGCGAGCTTGCTCTGCAGTCTTTCCAAGATGTCTTCGAAAAATCGATCGACATCCATGTGCTCGATTACTTCGGCCGCGATGACGAGGTCGATCTCGCCGGAAACGTCGGCGAGCGATGACACGAAGATAAACTCGCCGCGAACCGAATGGTCGCGGTCGAAGGCGTAGTAGCTCGCGATCTTCGACCTGTGACGGGCATGGAGCTCCCTGGAGAGCGCGCCGTCTCCCGGTCCGATCTCGAGGATGCGAACCGGTTTTTCGGCGCTCGCAATGGCGCGATCGACGAATGGGGCGACGGGCGGTCGATTCGAGAAATGGAACGGCCCAATTCGCTTTATCGTAGAACCGCCATCACGAAGGCTCACCGTTGGGAGAAGAATCGTCGATGGAGGCCCTGCTAGGAGGCTTAAGACATTGGCATGGTACTTCTGCAAAGCCTCCAGGCGAAAGCGCATGACTTCGCCGTAACGATCCGCGAGCTGACTCATCGATCGGGGCCCTCGATCCGCCTTCGGCGGCAACGTAGCGGCAGCGGCATTTCGATACCAAACGTCATCGCAGCCGCGCTCGCTGCGGTCTTCGCAACATCGGTCGCGTCACCCGCAGGAGCCGGCGACGGACTTTCGACGCGAACCGAGCCCTCCTTTTGGAGTCACGTCAATAGTCACATCCCGCACTGACTCGTCGACGACGTGAAGAGCAATCCCAACGGCGCAATCGGCAGCGATCGAAACACCTATCTGCAAAGTTCCGATTGCAGAATCAATCGAGTTGGATCTTCCCGAAAGCGCTCGAAACAAAGAGTTCGAGTGAGCTCGAGCGCGCCTTCACAACCATCGAATACGACTTCGCACATCAGAGCGACGACGGTGGTTACGAGTTCCCTGTCGGCGACAGCGGAACGGCACCGCCGGTACTCAGCCAAGCGGGGAGCCGGAGCATTTTCTTAGCGGACGTCGGTCAGCGTCTGCGCCTCATCGGCGAATTGAGCTGGTTCTCAGGTTCACCCGATACCACCGCGTTGCGAAAGCGCGCGGAACTGCTGTGACTGAATGTTCAACGTGCCATTGACTGGCTCGTATTGCTGCAACCGGTGCTCCCAAGCAATGAGGCGGCCGTCAATCGAAGGTTCATCTATTCCGTTGCACACACGCCGAACGTGCGGTACCTCGACGACCCAGGCGGCCCTCGATGGCAGAGCCGCGATGCTGGCCAACGCGCTCGCGCGGCAGCGAGCCGAAGAGACCCTCAAGAGGCGGGTGGGTTCGACAGCAGTTATCGCGGAGTATCGCTATATATCACTCGGTAGTGTATCTCGGCCTCAGCCCGCCCGACCCGCAGCGGAGCACGCCGTGGCGCACGATCGAACGCGCGGAACAGAGCGAGTGCCTAGCGATCGATACGACCGGCCGGCTATCGACGGCCGTAAACTCTCGCCTCTCAAGCGGTAGCGAGCGCCTCTTGGGCATCACGGAAGTCCGTTGATGACCACAGCAACAGTCTCACTCTGATCTTAATCTCTACGCGACAACCCGTCGACGGTCCCGGCTTATTCGCGACGTTAATGCCGCTCGGGACGACGGCACGGGCCGCCCCGAGCGGTCGTCCCAAGCGTAGGACCAGAGCTTCGCCCCAGTCGCGAGCGCGACGGCGACGAGCGAACTATCGAGATTGGCGAAACCAAAGCCGCCGGTGATCTCCATCTAAGAGGCGAATTAATTGTTCGTCGAGATCATTTTATTGGCGTTCCCGCTGAAATCGAGGTCGAAGAACTTACCGGTGCCGGTCGATGCGTCGGCCTCCGGGCGGCAAAGAACGACCGCGCCTCCGCCTGAGTTTGCAAAGACCCGTAGTCAGCCGCCAATGACGACCATAAAACCGTCCGCCGTCGGCGTTGCTCAGTCGCCCGCCGTATCTACCTTGAGGTAGCCGAGCGGGCTCGCTCTATTTGATCGGCCGCACCGCACGACCGGCTCTTCGTGATCTGCGTAACGCTTCGGCGGCCAACCCGAGTGACCCCTACCAAGCCCGTCCGCTGCTGATCGTATGCTTCCGAGACCCAAGCGCCGCGCAAAGACGTATTGGCCGCGATCAGCGTCGGGGAGCGGAGCTGGAAGCCTGGAAGAGGCCAGGGTTGGAGTCGGCTGCGGCGTACTGGCATTCGATGCGCAACTTGCGCCATGCTGACGGCGATTGTCAGCGAAGTCAGCATCGCGGGCAGTTGTATCGCGTTCGGGAGCTGTACAGCCCGAATCTACGCGTTTATAAGTTGGTTCACTACATCCGTGTCTCTTCATTCCGCGATGAACGTCCTCTCGGCAGATTCGAGCGCATGAATGGCTGACCGAAATCGACCAAATCGTGGATTGCGTATCGGTATTCTTGCGAATTCGATGTTACAAAGCGAAGGATTTTACGCCGGCGGCAACGTGCACACTCTTGAGGTCGCCGAGCGATGGAGTGATGCGGGAAACGAAGTCGTTTTCTTCGCCCCGCCGTTTGCAGAGGGAATGCTGCGGCGCCGCTTTCCGCATCTTCGCGTTGTCGTGATGCCAGATCTGCCGGCTCGTTTTGGGGGCCGCGTCGTGCGGTTTCTCTTTCGGGCAGCGGCCGCGTGTACACGGCGGCACGAGCTCAGCGCGTGCGACGCGCTCTTTGCGAGTTCGCCGTTCCTACCCGATACGGTACCGCTGCTCGTCGCGTGGCGTCCCGCCCGAACAATCTTCCTCGCACACGTGCTCGCCGCGCCTTGGCGGCGACCCGGGTCTTTGTTCTGGAATTCGCTCGCGAGCATCAACGAGTTGCTGGGATTATTGACGACACGCATCGCTGCCGACACGCTCGTCACGTGCTCCGAACTCGTCGCACGGCAACTCTTACGCCGCGGATTGCATCAACGATGTTTCGTAACGACGAACGGCGTTGAGCATGTCGAGCATCGATCCGACGGTATACGGTCGGGAGCGGTCTGCGTCGCTAGGCTGCATCACGCGAAGGGGGCCGAGGACTTGATTCACATCTGGCGGCTCGTTGCGGACTCGCTTCCCGATGCAGTCGTGCACATGGTCGGAGACGGTGAACCGGCGTTTCGGGCGCATCTCGTTGATCTCGTCGCTAGCCTGGGCCTCGAGCGAAACGTCAGCCTCGAAGGAAGCGTCGATGCAGCGACGCGCGACCGGCTCCTGGGCCAAGCCGCGGTGTTTGTCTTTCCAAGTCATGAAGAGGGCTGGGGAATTGCCGTCGCAGAGGCTTTGGCGGCCGGCCTACCGTGCGTCACGTACGACTTACCTGTGTTTCGCGAAGTGTTTCCGCACGGCCGACTCGCAGTGTCGGTTGGAGACCGGGCGGGTTTCGCGCACGAGGTCATCGCGTTGTTGCGCGATCCAGCTCAAAGGGATGAGCTTGCGGCACTTGGTCGAGAAAGCGTAAGGAAATGCACCTGGGCGCGAGCCGCCGAGATCGACGCGCGCGCCATCGCCGTCGCGCGCGAAAAGAAGTTTGAGGCGAAATCCGCCGCATGAACTACGGACCATTTACATTCACCTCATATCCGTGCGCGCTCTGCGGATCCGTTGGCCGTAGCGTCGTCATGCACAAAGCCGCCGTCATCGTCGATCGCACGTTCGAGATCGTGCGATGCGACGACTGCGGCCATCACTACGTCGATCCGCGGATCGCTGACGACGAACTCGGTCAGCTATACGACGATCAATATTATCGCGCCGGCGGCTTCGATACGAGCACGAATTACTTTGCGCCGGCATCAGACTACACGCGGCGCGTAGCCAACGACGTCGTCGATACGATTGCGTCCTCGCTCGACCGGCCGCTTCGCGGTGCTCGTTGCCTCGACATCGGCTGCGGTCCCGGCCATCTGCTCGAAGCCCTCCATGCCGGCGGCGCGGACGCGTTCGGCTTCGACGACTCCGATGCCGCAATGCGCATCTGCGCGGAACGCGACTTGGAAACGGTCTCGCAACGCGAGCTCGACGGGCTGGCGGGAACGTTTGACGTCGTCACGGCGATCGAAGTGATCGAGCACGTCCCGAAGCCCGATGAATTTCTCAGATTCCTCGCTTCGCTCTTGCGAATTGGCGGCGTCGCGTACGTCCAGACCGGCAATTGGAATACCGTCAAACTCGTCACCGGAACGCCGTACGTCATGCCGGAAGGGCACATCCACTATTTCACGCCGCCGGAGATGCGCGGACTCTTTCGCCGTTGCGGCCTGCGCGAGAGCAAAGCATTCAACCGTTCGTGGTTTCCATATCGGGACGGACCGGCGTTCATCCGGACGGCGATCCCGATCGACGTTCTCGCCGTCGCAGGGCGAGCCGCGCAACTCACGATGACGGGATACGCGCCGTTTCCCGTCGGAATCCGCGTCTCCTGAACGACACGACGCCGCGCATCCTCATCATCGCGCCGCAGGGGCTCGGAGACTCCCTGCAGGTCACGCCGTCGCTCCAAAGTCTACGCGCCACTCATCCGCGGGCGCGCGTCACCGTGCTCACGCTGCGCCCAACGTCGACCGACCTCTTCGGCGGCCTCGACGGGCTCGTCAACGACGTCGAGCATCTTCCATTTTGGAGCGGGAGCCGAGCCGCATTTATCGTCGCGTTCTGTCGCTTCGTCCTGACGAGACGGTTCGACGTCAGCATCCTAGCGTATCCCGCCGCGCGTCGAGAGTATCAGCTCCTCCACGCGATGATTCGCAGTAAATGCCGCATCGCTCACAGATATGGCCGTTCGTTTTTACTCGATCAAATATCCGGCTTCGAGACAGCACGGCTCGACGTGACGGGCGCTTCGAACATCGAACGCAACGCCGCATTGTTCCGGCACGTCGATCGGCGCCACGAAGTCGCGGCAGCGTACGCTGTGCCCGGATCTTGGCTTGCGCGCGTGGCCGAGCAACGTCGGCCGGGCTATGTCGTTATCCACGTCGGCTCCGTCGATCACGACTCGTTCGCAGCGAAGCGGTGGCCGCTCGACCGCTTCATAGAACTCGGTCGCAGGCTCGTCGCGCGAGGCGAACGCGTCGTGTATTTGAGCGGTCCCGACGAGCGATCGGAGACGCGAGCTGCGCACGAAGCGACGGCGACCAGCGAGCTCTTCAGCGGATCCCTGCTCGATACGGCTGGCTTGCTAAACGGCGCCGCGCTCGTCCTTACCAACGACAGCGGCGTCGGCCATCTGGCCGCCGGACTCGGCCGCCGCGTCGTATCGCTGTTCGGACCGACCCCGATCGAGTACGCACCATACGGCGCGACCGTCGTCGCGGTCAGGCCGTCGCCGTGCCCACCATGCTTCGACGTGGTCCGAAGCGACATGAGTTGCAAGCTCGACATCGACTACGCGTGCCTGCGGCGGGATCTCACCGTCGATGTGGTCGAGAACGTGGCGATCGCGCAACTCGCACAGACGTCGACCTGACCCGGCTTTTGTGCGCGCCCAATTGAAGCGGCTACAGCACCCGCGCGCGACGAAGACGATCTGATCACAATTGTAGAGGGCGCGTCATGCGTCCATCGCCGAACTCGAACGCACCGCGTGACTCGACTCGCTCGGCGCTCGCGTTGGTCGCGGCGCTGAAGCTCTGCGCCGGCGTCGAGCGCCTGGAGGAAGCCGAGCCCGCCGAATGGCTCATGTATCAGGGTCGGCCCGACCTCAATCCCGTGCTCGCCGGCTCGCGAAGAGCGACTGGTCCCGACCGATTGACGGGCGCGTGAACGGCCGCCTTGGCGTCGCGCACGAGACCGTTTACTCGACAACCTTGAGCCGCGACGTTGCAGTGGTCGACTTTGACGATGGCGCGCAGAGCGGGCGGTGACAGAATGTGGTGCGCGCCGATTTCAGCGAGCGCATCCTGGAACTCGCGCAATGTGAAGACCTTCCCGTTGTCGGTGAGCACCCGCTCGATAGTGACGCGTCGACGTTCGTATGCGGCGGCAAGCCGGCGAAAAAAGTCCACGGCGCAGGCAGCGTCCTCGCTGTCCAATCGATTGCGTGTCAACTGGCGTCGTCGACGCCGACTAAGACGATGTCGTGGCCGGGAGAGCGCGATCGCCGACTGCGATCGCCGTGGATGCGATGGCCGACGCCATGGAAACGCGCGAGCTTCTTGATATCGATGTGATCGAGCCCGCCCGGCCCGATCGTAGTCGTAACGCTTCGTAAGGCGCGGCGGCTCGAGATTACGCAGGCGAGCGAGTCCGAGGCGCTTGAGCACCTTGATGGCCGTCGAACGCGCAAGGCCCAAGGCGTCGGTGATCTGCCAGCCGAGCAGGCGCCGCGAGCGTGGCAGCTGCGCGATCTTGCGCTCGAGTGCCCGACCGATGCGCGTCGGAACGAGACATGCAATTACTGGAATCAGTGCGCGATTATGCGAGCCACTTATAGACGGTCGTGCGGCTGATCGCAAATTGCCGCGCGACCCCGCTGACAGACTGATCCGCTGCGACGAGCTCGACGATTCTCGGCACGCCAAAGGCGTCGTACGGGCCAGAGGCGCATCATCACAAGGCTGACCGCACAGAAATGGGCTTCGAACACCAACTTCTTTGACATCAGCCCCCGTTCACAATGCGCGTAGGCCTACATCGAGCTCGCAGCTTGCCCTACGTCCGATTCACATGATGTGAGCATTCCGAGAAACGTTCTCGGGGGAGGTCCATTATTAGGATTGCTAATGCGTTTGCACGAGCTCCGACGTGGGCGTCGGTGCCGAAGTTCACGACATGCCGCATATCCGCAACGCTGCTTCAAGATCGAGCACGTCGTCGTCATCGTGCACGAAACCGCAGCTTCGTTGATCTGCTTTTCGGCTTGGTCGACTTGCATCAGGTTGGCTGCGAGACGTTCGATTCGGCGCTGGCGAGCCCGGCCTTGCGATCGATCGAACCTCGGCGCAACGCACTTGCGCCGGCGGCGATGAGGAGCGCGCCCGTCAAGAGCTCCAGCGCCGCTTGGAGCACAGCGACTACGTCGATGAAGATCGCCCGCCGCGGTTTAGCGTCGCCGGGAAGCAGCCATCCGTCGAGCGCCGTCGCTAGCCGCACGTGATCGAGGACGCGACCGCCTGCGATGCAGAGCCATGCGGTATCGTACCGGATCGCCAGGCGCAGCGCGCCGTGCGCACCCGCGGGGACGAGCGCAGTGGCGATCCAGGGCTCTTCGAACGTGACCGTGAGGGGCCGGAACGTGCCGAGCGGCGCGTTCTCGAGAAGCTTTGGCGGCGGGTTGCCGGCGAGCGCGACGGTACATGCGCCCCGACAGACGAGCGGCGCGTCGTCCGCCGGAAGCGGCCACCAGCGCATGCGCGGCGAGGTCGTGGCCACGAGCCGTCCCGTCGTCGTGCGCAGCTGGCCACGGACGAGCGCGAGCACGGCATGCCAGGGACCGCCGCGCGGCAGCGCGATCGGAACGTCCGAGAGCGTCGTCGCGCCGCCGAAAGCACTCGAGAGCGCGGGCTCGAGCTCGGCGGCGAGACGCGCGTCTACCCACGCTTGCCGCGAGTCGATCGTCTCGGTCGAGAAGCGGAACCGGGCGACGGCACGGGGATCGCCGTCGCCGAAAAATTGACCGTCGCCGCGGGGATCGTCGGCGAGCGTAACAATGCGCGGCGGCGCGACGATGCCGAGCAGCGGCAACGGCGCCTCGAGCGGCCGGCCCACATTCGCGTCGCCGAGCGGACCAGGGTCGACGCGCTGCGACCGCAGCGACGCGACGTCGGATTGCAGGTATGGCCGATCGATCACCGTCCCGACGCCGAGCGCGCGAGCGTAGGACGCGTCGCCCCGGGCGATCCGCGCGAGCGCGACGTCGACGGGATACTGCGGTAGCACGTCGTTGAGCGGTGTGGCGCGGCCGGACCGGGCGTAGGCATCGGGATCGACGCCGGACCCGCGACCCTCGAAGGACATCGGCTGAAACGCCGGCAGCAGCGCGACGCGCACCTGAACGTTCTTTGGGAAAGTGACGCTCGGCAGCGATGCCGCGGGCACGAAGAACGACGTCGGCGGCGACGCGAGCCACGGGATGATCCAAACGACGCTCGCGATCGCGAGCACGCTACCCGCGACGCGCCCGCGCGCCGGCCCTTCGACGAGGATCACGACGTACGCGATCGCGACCAGCGCGAGGAGGTCATACAGCTCGCGAAAGAGCCCGACCGCAGCCACGTGCGTCACGAGCCAGGCATAGGGCGCGGCGAGGGGACCCTTCGTTCCCGCGACCGCGAGCGGCAGGATGACCGCGGCGACGACGGCGAGGCGGCCGATGCCCCTGCGCAGCGCACCGCGAACGCCGACGAGCGCCGCGAGCGCGAATGCGGCCCCGACGATCCGATAGGGCGCGAATGCGCGGGCGTAATCCGTGAAGTAACCGTCGAGCACGAGCGCCGCTCCGAGAGCGACCGACTGATCGCGCTGCCACTCGAGGTTGAACGGCGTGCCGGCGATGCTCGCGATCGATGCGGCGATGCCGACCGCGATGGGCGCCGCTGCGAGGACGACGATGCCGGCGACGCGGTACCGCCTGGTCCGCACGGTCCAGATCATCAGCGGCACGAACGCGATCGCGAAGAACTCGATCTGCGTGATCGACAACGCCGCGAGCACCAGCAGCGCGAACGGCCGCGGCGCCGGCCGGACGATCTCGGCGACGAGGGCGAAGGCGAGCCCGTACCCGAGCACCATCAGCATGTGGCCGGCGACGAGTTTCGTGTAGACCCACGGATTGAGCGCGGCGAAGCACGCGACCGCGAGCCGAGTCGCGGCGCTCGCGGAGCGCGCGCGGGCGATCTCGCTCGCACCCCACGCGGCGAGCGTGACGCCGAGCCACACGACGAGCGCCATCAGTTCGGTCGTCGTCGCGAACCAGGCGAGCGGGCGAAGGGCGAGCCCGACGAGATAAAACGTCGGGTACGGCTGCGCGCTTCCGATCCCCGCCGATAACCAGCCCGACGTCAGGGAGTCGAGCCATGGGCCTTCCGCCGCCATCGAGATGGGCACGCGCCAATCGTGCCGAAGCGCCGGCAGTCCGGCGTGCATGACCGCCCACGCGACCAGCATGCCGAGGCACGGCGCGACGAGACGCTGGGCCCGTCGGATGTTTGGCGCGAGGCGTCGCGTGCCGTCAATGAATCGCATGACGATTTCGCTCGAACCAACGGGGTAGAACGGACACGTGGCGATCAATCGGGACATCTTCGAGGAACTCTTCGTCCTCGAACTGGCGAACAACCATTGGGGAGATCTCGAGCGTGGTAAGCGGATCGTCAGCGACTTTTCGCGCGTCGTTCGATATAACAACGTGCGCGCCGCGATCAAGCTTCAATTTCGCGACGTCGACAGCTTCGTCCATCCCGAAGCGCAAGAGCGGACCGACATCCGTTACATCAAAAAGACGATGGACACGAAGCTCTCGCGCGAAGATCTCGCCGCGCTCGTCGATCATATCAGAAAATCGAACTGCATTGCGATGGCGACGCCGTTCGATGAGAAGTCCGTTGATTTCTGTCAAGAACTGAACCTTCCGATCATCAAGATCGCGAGTTCGGATATAAACGACTGGGTCCTCATCGAGAAGATCGCGAAGACGAAGAAGCCGGTCATCGCTTCGACGGGCGGCTCGACGCTCAAGGATATGGACGATCTGGTCACGTTCTTCGAGAACCGCAATATCCCACTCGCGCTCAATCATTGCGTCTCGCTGTATCCGAGCGAGGACAACGACCTCGAGCTTAACCAGATCGATTTCATGAAGCACAGGTATCCGGATCTGACGATCGGGTTCTCGAGCCATGAGTATCACGATTGGACGACCTCGATCGCAATCGCGTACGCCAAAGGCGCGCGCACGTTCGAGCGCCACATCGACATCGAGGCCGGCGGCATCCCGGTCTCGCCGTATTGCAGCCTCCCCGAACAGTGCGACACGTGGTTCCGGGCGTTCAATAAAGCGAAGGAGATGTGCGGCTCGGCCGGGACGCAGAAGCGCATTCCCGGGAACGCCGAGACGCAATATCTCGACGCTCTCGTGCGCGGCGTCTACGCATCGCACGAACTCGCGGCGGGCCACAAGCTCACCGAGGACGACGTGTTTCTCGCAGTGCCGCTCCTGCAGGGGCAGCTCTCATGCCGCGAGCTCATCGCCGGCGAGACGCTGACAAAGCCGCTCGTGAAAGGGCAGCCACTCATGCTCGACGGCGTCGATACGCCCTACGGCCGGAACCCGCAGATGCGTGCGCGCATCGAGCAACGCGGCATTGCCACGGGTGTCAATGGAAAGACGACGGCCGGCGTTCATTGATCGGTAGCGCGCCCGCCGTCGCACGTCTGGCGGCGGTCCGGCATGCCGACGAGGTCATGGATTGGCTCGTCGAGCTCGGCTATACGCACTGCTTCTTCGTCGCCGGCGGCAACATCATGCATTTCCTCAACGCGGCGCGCTCGCGCTTCGCCTGCTTGCCGGTCGTGCATGAGGTTGCCGCGGGAATCGCGGTCGAGTACTTCAACGAGACGGGCGGAGACGGCCGCGCGTTCGCACTCGTCACCGCGGGCCCCGGGCTCACGAACATCATCACGGCCCTCGCCGGCGCGTTCCTCGAGAGCCGCGAACTGCTGTGCATCGGCGGCCAAGTCAAGAGCACCGACATCGCAACGGGCGGCATCCGGCAGCGCGGCATCCAGGAGATCGACGGCGTCGCCCTCGCGGGGCCCGTCTGCGTGCATGCGGAGCGCATCGAGCGCCCGATGGCGAAGTCGTCGTTCGTCGCCGCCGTCGAGCGCGGCCGCACGCCGCGCAAGGGGCCCGTCTTCCTCGAGTTCTGCCTCGACGCGCAGGGGGCACCCCTGGAACCGCAGCCCGAACGTCAGGTCGGAACGATCGCCGAGACCGTTCCGTTCGAGCGCTTCGTCGTCGAAGGCAGAGCGCGTGCCGGCGATGTCGCCGCATTGCTCGCGCGCGCGAAGCGGCCGATCATCCTCCTTGGCGCGGGCGTCACGCGCGAGACCGCGCGTGCCGTCATTGCGGACCTGCGCCGGATCGGCGCGCCCGTGCAGACGACGTGGAACGGCATCGACCGCATCGGAGCGGCAGAAGCGGTGTATGTCGGGCGGCCGAACACGTGGGGTCAGCGCTTCGCGAACGTCCTGATCCAACAAGCCGATCTCGTCGTGGCACTCGGTACGCGCCTCGGCCTGCAGCAGACGGGCTTCAACTGGCAGCAGTTCGCACCGCTCGCGACGGTGGTGCAGGTCGACATCGACGAAACCGAGCTGCACAAGGGGCATCCGCGCGTCGATCTCCCGATCGTCGGCGACGCGAACGCCTTGCTGCGCGAACTTGTTCGCGGCGACTACGCCGACTATTCGGAGTGGCTCGCGTTCTGTCACCACGTCGAGCGGTCGCTGCCGCTCAATGATCCGGCGAATGACGTCCGAGCAGGTTATATCAATCCCTTCGATTTCTACGCCGAGCTCTCGACCTTTGCCGACGCGGACGATCTGCTTGTGCCGTGCAGCAGCGGCGGCGCGAACTCGACGGCGCTGCAGACGATCCGGCAGCGGACGGGCCAGATCATCGTCACGGACAAGGGGCTCGCATCGATGGGCTACGGCCTTGCCGGCTCGATCGGCGCCGCGCTCGCGTGGCCGCAGCGGCGCACCATCCTCATCGAGGGCGACGGCGGGTTCATTCAAAACGCGCAAGAGCTCGGCACCGTGGCGGTCAACGCGCTGAATCTCAAGATCTTCATCTTCTCAAATGAAGGATACGCGTCGATCCGCACGACCCAAAAGAACTATTTCGGCGGCGCGTACGTCGGCTGCGACACGCAGACCGGACTCGGCTTTCCAAAGTGGGCCACGCTGTTCGAGGCGTACGGCATCCCATCCATGGCGCTGGCTCCGGGTTTTCCGCGTAACGCTGCCTTCGCCGACGCGATGTCGAAGCCGGGGCCGCAGGGGTTCATCGTGCCCGTCGATCCGGAGCAGATGTATTTTCCGAAGATCACGAGCCGCGTCACCGCCGGTGGCGGCATGGAGTCCAACCCGTTGCACGCGATGACGCCCGACCTCTCGCCCGATGTTGCAGCCGACGTCCTGCGCTATCTCAATGCCGGGACCATCGGCGCATGACGGCGCTCGCGAAACGGACGATCTCGGTCGTCGTGCCGGCGTACAATGAAGGCGAATGCGTCGACGAGCTCGCGCGGCGCCTACAAGCGGTCTTCGCCTCCCTCGCCGACCGCTATGCGTTCGAGGCGATCATCGTCGAGAACGGCTCGCACGACGACACGTACGAAAAGTTGCTCGCGATTCGCGCGAACGATGCGCGCTTCAAAGTGATCCGCCTGCAGCGGAACTTCGACATGGAGGGCGGGATGTGCGCCGGCCTGGCGCACGCCACGGGCGATGCGTGCGTTATCATGGCGGGCGATCTCCAGGATCCCCCCGAGATGATCCCCGAGTTCGTCGCGAAGTGGGAGGCCGGCTACGACAACGTCTATCAAATCGTGACGAAGCGGACGGACAACAGTCTCTTCCGCCGCGTCGCCGCGCAGACGTTCTATTGGCTCATCAATAAGATCAGTGATCGGCCGGTGCCGCGCAACGCGAGCGACTTCCGGCTCGTCGACCGCCGGCTCTACGAAGCGTTCAACGCGATGCCCGAGCGCAATCGCATGGTTCGCGCGATGTGGACGTGGATCGGCGGCCGATCGATCGGCATCGAACACGAGCGGCCGCCGCGCTTCGGCGGGATCTCGACGTTCAATAGCTTTCGAACCGCGGGATTCGCGGTGCGCGGCATCCTCTCGAGCTCGTACATGCCGCTCAAGGTGATCCCCGTGGTCGGCGGTGCGATGGGCGTCGCATCGTTCGTCGCACTCGGTGCGTTCGCGATCCGCGCCGTCGTCTTCGGCGTACCGTTCGCCGGCTTCGGAACGCTCGTCTCGCTCAATCTGCTGCTCTTCGGTTTCCTCTTCGTGCTGCTCGGGCTCGTCAGCGAGTACGTCGGCATGATCTACGAAGAGGTTCGGGCACGGCCGACCTATATCGTCCGCGACGTCCACGGGCTCGCCACAACGGTCGACGGCGAGCAGCTCGCGCTCGCGCGCCGGCTGCTCGCGCTCGCGGGTCATGTGGCGACGCCGCCGGAGACCTCGACCGCCCTGCCGATGCCGGCGAACGGTTCGGCGGCGCGCGCTTCCGAACCGTAATCTACCGCGAGTGCGCCGCCCACGCGAGCGTGCGCCGGATCGACTCGTCGAACGGCGTCCACTCGGCGAGGTCGAGTTCCGTTCGAGCGCGATCCGTCGCGCAGGCGTACCGCTCGGCCGGCCGATTCGCGACCGGCGTGCCGCGCACGATCACCTTGGGTTCGGGCGCCGTAGCGCCGGCGACGCGCCGGGCAGTTCGCGCAATCGACATCGGCTCGCACGAGCCCACGTTGTAGGCCCTGAGTGGTTCGCCGCGCACGAGGATCCGCCACAGCCATGACGTCATGTCGCCGGCGTAGAGATACGTGCGCACGGGCGTCCCGTCGCCGCCGACGACGATCGGGCCGCCGGCGAGCGCGTCGCGCACGAAGTTGCCGACGGCGAAGTGCCGATCGAGCGGCAGATGCGGCCCGACGAACGCGAAGAGCCGGGCGATCTTCGGCGCAACGGCGCGGGTCTTCGCATAGACGGCGCAGAGCTGTTCGGCGAGCCGTTTCGCCTCGTGGTATGCGAAGCGCGCGTCGAGAGGATCGGGGCCGCCACGATCCGTCTCCGCCACGAGCACGAGCTCGGGCGGCTGCCGGCCATAGACCGCACCGGAACTCGTGAAGAGCACGGGGACCCGGCCCGACGCCGCGGCGAGCTCGAGCACGCGCCGCATGCCGCCGACGACGGTGTCGATCATGGCGAGTGGCTCCTCGTCGTTGACCGCGGCGCTCGCGGGCGTGGCGAGGTGGAGGATCGCATCGTAGCGGTCGGCTGGCGCGGCGAACGTTCGCACGTCGCCCGCGACGGTCGAGATCGCGGCGTCGCCCGCGAGGTGCGGCGCGGCCGTCGCGAATCGCGCCGCGTCGCGCACGAGCAGCTCGGCGCGCGCGCCGAGCACGAGCCGCCGGTTCGCCCAGGCGAACGACTCGACGAGCCACGTTCCGACGAAGCCCGTGCCGCCCGTGACGAAGAGCCGCGCGCCGCGCAACGCCGCGAAATCGTCGCGATTGCGTTCGAGGATCTCGTCGAGATCGCGCGCGAGCGCGTGCGGCTCAGGCACGACTCGTCCGAGCGGCGACGACGGCCGGCAGGTCCGCAGGCGTCGCGACGAGCGCCTCGGCGCCCGCCTCGCATAACTCGTTCGCACTGCCGTAGCCCCAGAGCGCGCCGAGCGCGCGGCAGCGGAGCTCGCGCGCGGCGAGCACGTCGTGCCGGCGATCGCCGATCATGGCGCGGTGCGCGAACGATCCGCCGCCTTCGACCGCGGCGATCGCGCGCGCGAGCGTTTGCGTCTTCGTCTCGCCGTCGAGCTCCGGCGTCGGCGCGACGACGGCCGCGAAGAGCGACGCGAGGCCGAGCCGCTCGACGAGCGGCCCCGTGAAGCGAAGCGGCTTCGACGAGGCGATCGCGAGCGTCGCATCCTCGGCAACGCGCCCGAGCGCCTCCGCGATGCCCGGCTGCAAGACGGTGCCCGTCAGCGACGTTGTCGCATAACGCGCGCGGTACCCGGCGATGAGCTCCGGCACGCGCGCCACGTCGCCGCGTTGCGCGGCGAGGATGGTCTCGAATCCCTCGCGGAGCGGCGGCCCGATCACCGCGTCGAGCGCAGCCCCCGCGACGGGCGCGAAGCCCGCATCGACGAGCGTCGCGTTGAGCGCCTCCCCGATACCGGGCCGCGAGTCGACGACGACGCCGTCGAAGTCGACGTAGAGGATCGCGCGCGGTCGCGCTACGGCATCACCGGGGTCGCGAGGCGCGCCTCGTCGCCGACGGCTTGGATCGAGCTCGCAACGTACGCGATTTGCGCGTCGTCGAGACCGGGATACGTACCGACCCAGAAGACGTCGTTCATGATGGCGTCGGCATTGCGAAGATCGCCGACCACGCGGTAATTCACATCGGCGTACGCCGGCTGCCGGATGAGATTGCCCGCGAACACGAGCCGCGTGCCGATGCGGCGCGCGTTGAGCGCTTGGACGAGCGCGTTGCGCTCGATCGGTGCGCCCGGCAGCACACGGATCGGATAGCCAAACCACGAGCTGCGCGCGCGCTCCTCCTCCGTCGGCAGCGCGAGCCATGCCACGTCCACCAGCAGCTCGGTGAGCAGCTCGGCGTTGTGGTGGCGGTGCGCGATGAACCCGTCGAGCTTCTCGAGCTGCGAGACGCCGACGGCGGCCTGCATGTCGGTGAGCTTGAGATTGTAGCCGATGTGGCCGTACGTGTATTTGTGATCGTAGCCGTGCGGGAGCTCGCCGAGCTGCCAGTCGTAACGCTTGCCGCACGTATTGTCTTTGCCGGGAGCGCACCAGCAGTCGCGGCCCCAGTCGCGGAACGATTCGACGAGCACGCGTAACTTTGGCGAGCGCATCATGACCGCCCCGCCCTCGCCCATCGTCATGTGATGCGCGGGATAGAAGCTCACGGTCGCAAGATCACCGAACGTCCCGACCTGCTGACCGTCCCACGTGGCGCCGACCGCGTCGCACGTATCCTCGATCATCCAGAGCTCGTGCTTGCGGCAGAAGTCGCGCACGCGCGCCGCGTCGTACGGGTTACCGAGCGTGTGCGCGAAGATGACCGCACGGGTCTTCTCCGACCGTGCCGCTTCGAGGGCGCCCAGATCGGCGTTGTACGACCCGAGCTCGCTGTCGATGAAGACGGGCACCGCGCCGAGCTGCACGATCGGATTGACGGTCGTCGGAAATCCCGCCGCCGCCGTTATGACTTCGTCGCCCGGCTTGATGCGGCGCTCGCCGAGCGTCGGCGACGTGAGCGCGGCAAGCGCGACGAGATTGGCGCTCGAGCCGGAGTTCACGAGCACGCATTCGCGGATCCCGAACCAGCGCGCGAACTCTTTCTCGAAGCGCTCGGCGAACCGGCCGGTCGTGAGCCAGAAGTCGAGCGAGCTGTCGACGAGCGACTCGAGATCGCGGGAATCGAAGACGCGGCCCGAGACGGCGCAGCCGTCGCGCTCGGTATCGAACGGCCGCTGCTCGTAGGCCGCTTCGTAGTATTCGCGGGTCTTCGCGAGCACCTCGGCGCGCAACCGCTGCGCCTCGGGCGACGCGCTCTTATCGTGCAGCATGAACGGCCGTCTCCTCGGCGAGCATGGTCCGGTACCACGGAATCGTCGCGGCGAGACCGCGCTCGAGCGACCAGCTCGGCCGCCAGCCGAGGGTCGCGCGCGCCTTCGAGCTGTCCAGCGTCTGATCCAGGATCTCGTGCGTCGCCGTGCCGAGGATCACGGGTTCGAGCTGCGAGCCCATCTCACGCGCGATCGCCTCGACGATGTCGAGCACGCTGATGCGCGTCTCGGGACTGAAGTTGAACGCGTGGCCGCGCACGTCCGGGCGGTCGATCGCTTCGGCGAGCGCGAGGTACGCGCCGACGACGTCGACGACGTAGATGTAATCGCGAATATTTGCACCCATGCTGCGCAAGATCGGGCGCGCGCCGTGGAGCAGGCTGCGGATCGTGCCCGGAACGATGCGGCTCCAGTTCAGATCGCCCGCGCCGTAGATGTTCCCGCAGCGCGCGATCGCGACGGGCATCCCGTACGTCGTCGCGTAGCAGCTCGCGAGCAGATCCGTGCAGCTCTTCGAGACGTCGTAGGGATGGCGACCGGCAAGCGGCATGTCCTCGGTGTAGGGCAGCACGGGCGAATCGCCGTAGGCCTTGTCGCTCGAGGCGACGACGACCGCCCGGACGATCTCCGGCAGCCGTCGCGCGGCATCGAGCAGGTTGTACGAGCCGCGCAGGTTGCTCTCGAATGTCTCGAGCGGATCACGCACGGCGGTACCGACGAGAGTCTGCGCGCCGAGATGGAAGATAACGTCCGTTTCATGCGCGTTGATCGCGCGCAGGCAGTCCTCGAAACGCTGCAGCTCGCCGCGCACGATCGAGCAGCGCAGCGCAATGCCGTCGCGATAGAACGCCGATTGCGGATCGTCGTCCCGCACGAGCGCCACGACGTACGCCCCGCGCCGCACGAGCTCCGCGCAGAGCTGCGAGCCGACGATCCCCGTCGCGCCGGTGACGAGGACGCGGCGCTCAGGCCACGCCGGCATGCGACCGCACCCACGGCGGCGAGCCCGACGCCCAAAGTTCTTCGAGCAGGCGCTTATCGCGTAGCGTGTCCATGGGCTGCCAGAACCCGGCATGCTTGTAGCACGAGAGCTGGCCGTCGCGTGCGAGCCCGACGAGCGGCTCGTGCTCGAGCAGCGTCGCATCGCCCTCGATGCGATCGAAGACCGACGGCTCGAACACGAAAAACCCGCCGTTAATCCAGCCTTCGCTCGCCTGCGGCTTCTCGAGGAACGTCGCGACGCGGTCGCCGGCGATGTCGAGCGCACCGAAGCGTGCCGGCGGCCGAACGGCGGTCAGCGTCGCCTCGCGACCCTCGCGGCGATGGAACGCGAGGAGATCCGCGACGTCGATCGATGCGACGCCGTCGCCGTACGTGCACATGAACGTCTCATTACCGACGATCTCGCGCAGCCGCTTGATTCGGCCGCCCGTCTGCGTCGAAAGTCCGGTGTCGACGAGATGAACTTTCCATCGTTCCGGCGATCGCTGACGAATCGTCGTTTGCCCAGTCGCCAAGTCCACGTGAAGGTCATTGTTGCTCGAGTAAAACGAGTAGAAGTATTCCTTGACGAATTCTTGACGGTAGCCGAGCGCAACGACGAACTCTTCGAATCCACCCGACGCATAAACGTTCATGAGATGCCAGAGCATCGGCTTTCCGCCGACTTCTACCATTGGTTTGGGCCGGCTCACCGTCTCTTCGGATAGCCGCGTTCCGAGCCCGCCGGCGAGGATGATGACCTTCGGTGAAGACCGATCGGGCGGAGACGAATCTGCGATGTCGACCTCTGAGCTGCGCGATTCTAGAATTATTTCGGCGCGATCATGACTGGACCTCCGCAGGACCTCGTACGCAAATCGAAGTCAAGGTGGGGATACGAGCTTCTCGAAGGATGAATCCGCACCCATGCTTCAAGAACGTTCGATCCGGGCGGTGACCTCGCCGCTCACCGCGATCGTGCTCGGAACGGTCTTGATCTCGCTGTACCTATCGCCGGTGCTCTGGAGCGGCTGGACGGGGCCGGACGTTTATCGCGCTCAATTCACCGCGTTGCCGGCGTGGCTCCATACCGACTGGCTCGACGCGGTGCGGCGCGCATCGGAAGCCGAAGGAAATACGTCGCCGCTCTGGTTCGTCCGAGCGCTTCCAACGATGTTCTGGTTCGCCGGGCCGTCGCTCCTCGTGTCAAAAATCGTCGGTTTCGCTTTGATCGTCGCGAACGCGGCAACGTTCCTCGCCCTTGTCACGCTGATGACGCGCTCCTCGCGTGTGATCGCATTATGCGTTGTCGGCTTCATCATCTCACTCGAGATCCGACGCACAAACGATGCGATTCTCGGCGGGGCGATCAGTACGCCGTGGAGTGTCGAGTTGCTTTTTCTCGCAGCGATGACGGCCGTTCCGGCAATCGGCGGGACGAGCGTCGCATGGTTCGTGACGTGCATCGTTGCCACGCTCGTGGCGATTCTCGCCGATCCGACGAATACGGTCATCGTACTTCTCTTCATCGCCTTCGCATACACGGCGAAGGCCGGCGACCAGCGTCGCCTGCTTCGCGCCGGCGTACTCGTCGCGACAGCTCTCGCAATGCGGCTGACGATCGCGATCGTGTCGAAGAGCCTTGGCAGCGTAGGTCTGGACTTACGTCGACTAGCGAATCAGGTTTCGTCGCCAATCCCGACGCTCTATCGAGCGAGCGGACACGTGGTATCGACCACGGTTTCCGCCGCGCTGCACGACGACCGGTTTGACTACATTTCTAAGATCGACGCGGCCGGCTGGCTCGTTGCGATTGCCGTCGGGGCGGCGACGTTCTTCGCGATACTCGGCTGCCGTCGCCGCATCGAACGCTTCGACACGCTCCTGTGGACCGGAGCGGCGCTCTGGTTCGGATCGATACTCTTCGGGCGACCGACACCGTATCTCGCATCCTTCGGCTTCGGACTGGTCTTCGCGTACGCACTGCGTTCGCTCGGCTCGATCGTGAACGGCATGGACCGCTCGATTCTCGCGGCGTGCGGTGCCTTCGCTGCCTTCTGGATCACCTATGGTAACGACCGCATCATGCATGACTCGGTCGAGATAACGCGCGTCGAGGATCGAGTTCGGCAACTCTTTGCGGACGCACTCCGCGCGGGCGCATTGACGGGCGTGCGCGACGGTGAGACGGTCGCGATCGACGCTCGGTCGTACCCCTTTTCTTTTACCGGCGGTACCGAAGATGCCGGCGTGCTGATCTTTCGCTACGGCCAGCGGCGTGTTCGGGCAATCGAAGCGGACGAGCCCGAGCCATACGACGAAGCGCTCGTCTTCGTCCGGAAGGATTCGAACGAAATGTTGGTCGCCGGCCGAGGCGAATCCGATGGAAAGCTCGCCGACGCGACGATCTTCCGGCGGTATCCCAATGCCGCACTTCGCGGCGCGATCACGGCGACGGTCGCGTTACGAGCCGATGGGCTCAAGCGATCGTTCCGTTTCGTCGGGTCTCGGCTCTCGCTCGAGCACGTCGTGCGCCGGTGCGGCCCAGTACGCGTCGATGACCTCGACGTCCCCGACAGCGTCCGGATCCGGTATGGCGTCGGCTTTTTCTCGCCCGACGGCCCGATTCACCGGCCATTCGTCGGCGCGATGGAACTGCCAGGCGTCGGTTCCGAGCAGCAACCCTGGCGCTTCGGCAGCGCGCACGCGACCCTCGACGTCATTCGCGGCCAATGCGCTCGTTCGGACGTGCAACTCACGTTCGGCCTGCAGACAACCGCTCCGGCGACGGTCGCCGCGAGCGTGAATGGAAAGTTCTACTTCTGGGACGCATCGGAAGCGCGTCGCTCGATCTCCGTACCGCTCGATCTCAGCGGCAGCGCGCCAATTCCCATCCTCTTTAAGACCAGCGCCCCGGCGGCAACGGACGAAGCGTTCCTGCCGCGTTCCAACGCGTTGAAACAGGACGTTTATCATATGCTGGTCATCGACCCGCAAGCAGTATCGACGGTTGAAGAATGAGCGTCGCCTCGACCGAAGACATCGGCGATGTCGAACTCGGTACGAGTTTCGATCTCCTAGCGAGCATCGGCCTCGTCGGAGGCCTCGTCGTTGGTCTCAGCGCTTGGCTCGCGCGTGATCCAACCCGGACGGGCGGAACGCTCGCGATGCAATGGCTTCTCGTCGGCGTCGTTGCGCCGCTCTACGTGATCGCTGCCGGCTATGGTTCGCACCTTCGCCTCCGATACGAACGGCACGACCCGTGGCTACGATTCGTTCGGCCGATCTCGACATTGCTCGCCCTCGCCGCGATCGGGCTCGCGATTTTCGTCGAGATCGAACCGGGTCGACGGTATTTGCTCGTCCTCACCGCCTTCTCGATCGCAATACATCGAATAAGGGAAAAGACTCAGACTTGGTTGCGCCTGATACCGCTTGCGATCATCGTCTTTGCTGCGTGGTCCTTCACGGCGGCTGTCTCGTTCACGGGTCTTGCGGAGCTCTTCCTGAGCGCGGCTCCCTCGACGGCGCTGATGATCCCGGCATTCATCATTGCCGAGATAACGGTCATTGCCTATTTTTCCGATACCACCAGATCGCCAAACCTCGTGACGCTTCGATCGAGGCTCGCGGCGACGGCGATCACCGCTGCCGCAGGCATCTGCTATCTGATCGCCGGGCTCCGCTCCGATGGCGTTCTGACCGATTTCGTCTTGTACCACCGGGACTACTATGTCGCGCCGGCCGAGATGGTACGGACCGGACACTGGCTCCTCTGGGACGTTCCTTCGCAGTACGGGTTCCTTTCGATCCTCGCGCTCGCGGAGACTCCGGCTCGAAATCGTTGGGAAGCGCTCAGCGCGCTCATCGCCATCTCGCTAACGGTCCAGGCGCTGTGCACGCTCGCGATCTTCGAATGGGAACGCTCGGGAGTGAAACAGCGAATCTACGCGGCAGTCATATGTCTGTGCATCTATTTTGGCTCGGACGGCGGCCGCTTTCCATTTGGATCACGCCTCTATCCGCAGAGTAGCCTTCGCGTCGTCTTCGTCGTCTTGCTCATAATGATCATGTTCGCGCTCTACAGAACATCGCACGCGAAGCTGCGGTATCGTCGCCTCCTCGTCGCACTCGGTTATGCCACATGGTTGATCGGCGTCTTGTGGTCGCTTGAGACTGCGGCGTGGGTGACCGTGATCTGGGTCGGCTATCTCGCCGCGGCGACGTCTATCGAAGCCGGTTCGCTGCGTTCGTTCGCATCCCGTGGTGCGACCCATTTCGCAATATTCTGCGCCCTCGGCGCCACGAGCTTCGCGGTCATCCGGCTGATCTACCAGCAACATCTAGGACACGGACCGGATTGGTACGGATTCATCGAATTCAATCTGCTCTATGCGGACGATCCGGTTTACCACGTGGCCATCGACCGCTTCGGACCTGGATGGCTGATCGTGCTCGAACTCGCCTGCATCGCCACGCTCGCCATCTTTGCCATCCGCGCGAGACGCCTTCGCGCGATACCCGTCATCGTCGGCTGTTGGCTCGCCGTCTGGACGACCGCGAGCTACTACGCGGGCGAACCGTATTCGAACCATGTCGCGGCCATCGTCCCGGTCCTCGTAGCGGCGATCGCTGCAATCGTCACCATCATACGACTCGAAGGTTGGCATCGGGACTGCCGATCCGTTTCGGCTGCGTTGGCTCCGGCGATCATCATCTTGCTTGCGCTCGCTATTGGATCGCCGAGTACCCTGGTAAAGATCGAGGCTCCCGGTCTTCCCAACTATTCATTCGATCCGACGCAACGGTTTCCGACGATCGACGGTGACCTTAGAAGGATCGTTCGAAGCGCAGGCATCCGGCCGGGAGACGACGTCATCTTCTCCAATGGCTTCGCCTGGACCAAGCTAGCGAATGGATTATTACTTCCTTTCGATCGGTCGGTTGCCGGCCGAGCCGTCGAATATACGTCGTGGCTTCCCGTAAGCCCATGGGGGGAAGCCAATATGATCTACTCACTCCCCTACGATCGCGTTCAGATCTACATTGGTCGTTCACTCGAGGCGAGCCGGCGAGGTGGCTGGTACATCGCATATCACGAGCATGCCGATTGCGGCGAGCTTTCACGGACGCTGCTCACGACCCGCGTCGTCGCCAATCGGAATTATGAAGCGGCGTTCTGCAGCTACGTTGCTAGCGACGACCGCTCCGTTAACGGCCGGAGCTTTTCAAGAGCGCGACTTGGTGGCGCAGGCGATCGACCTCGCGGCTAAGCTGTTGCGTCGCGGCGATCTCCGTCGCGAGCTCACGTTCAAGTCGCTCGGCCGGATCAAGTCCCGAAGTCGCCGACCGGCGGCTCACGTCGATGCCGATGCGACGCGGCACGCCCTTCTCGCCGGTAAAGCGATACGTGACGACATGCATCTCCGCTACGTTACGCAATGCGTCGCTCATGTAAGGTTTCACGTCGATCTTCGACCGATCGTCTAGGGCCGAATAGATGTGCCCGCGCAAACCGAGATTACCGTTCGCATCAATCGTGAGTAAGTCTACGCCCTTACTGCCGGTGATCGAGCTGATCGCTAGCGTTCTGCCGCCTACGCCGCCGACCTGGGTGAACGGATTGGAGAAGATCGCGGTTATCGTGGTGCGCTCGCCGACGTTCGGGAACGTGATGACGGGCGTTCCGGGCAGGGCCGTCGACGAAACGAGTTGGGCCGATCCGCAACCCGGAAGCAGCAGGATCACTGCGAATAACGCAGCGGCGCCGAGGGATCTCCGTCTCACCATTCCGTTCAGTACGACCTTGGCACCTATATCCTCTGCTGAAGCACTCGGCCGCTCAACGGATCGCATCGACTCCTGAAGGCGCCTCGCGACGGTCAACTAAATCGTAACGACATGTCGCAACCTCCGGCCAGCGAGCATCGTTTTTTTCAGCTCCAGTTGTACGATTGCCCGATATGCGGTGAAACGCGAAGCGAAACGCTCATGCGGAAGGCCGGGCGCCTCTCGCCCGAGCCGTTTTCGATTGTTCGATGTACGTCGTGCCTGCATGTTCGCGTCAATCCGCGTATCGCTGATGACGCATTGGGCGAACTCTATGACGAAGCGTACTACCGCGGAGAAGGCTTCGATGCGTCGGTTGATTATTCGGGATCAGTCTCGACATGGACGCGCGCCGAAAACGCTCGTATCATCGAGACGGTCGTCGAGGCACGCCGCCGACCGATCACCCGGACTCGCTGGCTCGATTTCGGCTGCGGTACCGGGACGCTCGTCGAAGCGGTAGTCGCGGCGGGAGCAATCGGCATCGGGACTGACGACTCGGATGCCGCAATCGCTGCTTGTCGCGAACGCGAAATCGATGTCGTATCAATCGCCGATCTCGAAAGTCAGCTTGGAACGTTCGACGTCGTCTCCGCGATCGAAGTGATCGAACACGTTCCCGACCCGATCTCGTTCGTTCGACATCTAAAGCGTTTCCTCAAGCCCGGCGGTATCATCTACGTTCATACCGAGAACTGGAACGTCGTTCGTCGGTTGCCCGGGACCCCATATCTCATGCCCGAGGGGCACATTCAGTATTTCAGCCCTCGCGTGATGCGCATGGTTTTCGGACGTGCGGGCCTTAACGAAGTCAATGCGTTCGACCGATGCTGGTTTGTTTGGCGCCGCCTGCCTGCTCCTGTGAAACGACTGATACCGGCAGCGTGGCTCCGCGCTTCCCGAGCCGTGCTCGTCCGGAACTTTCCGGAGTATGCACCCTTCCCAGTCGCCGAAGCATAACTCGTCGTCATCGTCGATCAGGCGGGGCGAAGCGACCCTTCGTGTTCGGGTTTTCGTTTTCGACCCAGAATGGTCGGCGGTCTCGCGGTGGCAGAACGGCCAGGCAATGCAGCGATCGATTCTTCGTTCGCTAGTAAATCGTATCAAAGATGCGTTGCTCGTCGTGAACGGCCTCGAGTAGGGTCATCCAGCGGATATTATAATAACGAGCGTCCCCAAAGCGTTCTGGATCGCCGAGCGGTAGCCGGCCGAGCATGTCCTGCACGGATTCGAGGACGGTTCGTGACGGCGTGAAGCCGAGCACGCGGCTAAGCTTTGCGTTGCTCATGCGGTAGTTCCGCACGAGCGTCGGGAGCGGCGTCTGTTCGAGCTCGACGCGGATCGGCGGATCGACGAGACCGAGCGACCCGGCGACGAGCATCGCGAGCTGCCGGATCTGATAGTTCTCCTCGAGGACGTTGAAGATCTCGCCACGGATCGATTCGACCGGTGCCGCGAGCGCGGCAACGTGTACCGCGGCGACGTCCTCGACGTCGACAAGCGGTCGCCACATCCAGCCGCCGCCGTGCAGCGAGAGCTTGCGCCGCAGCACCGCATCCTTTACGAACGTATTTACGACGAGATCGAAGCGCATGCGGGCGCTGTAGCCGTAGACCGTCCCCTGCCGGAAGACGACGGGCGCGAACCGTTCGCTCGCGGCTCGCATCACGACTTCCTCGGCATACCGCTTCGAGAGCGAGTACGCCCCGCGCGGCGCAACGATCGTCGTCTCATCGCACATAACAGGCGATCGTTCGAGCTCTCTCGACGATGCGTCGCTGTCGTAGATTGAGGCGCTCGATGCGAAGGTGAAACGCTCGATCCCGTGCGCGAGACAGCTCGCGACGAGCCGCTCGGTGCCGGTAGCATTCATCTCCCAGTTCGCCATCGTATTGTATTCCGCGGTCGGATCGTTTGAGAGCCCCGCGAGGTGGCAGACTGCATCGATCCCGAGCAGCCAGCGATCGTCGAACGCGCGGAGATCGCCTTGCACGATCTCGATGTCGAGTCCGACGAGCGGACCGCGGCCCCAGAACAGGCGGTCGAGCACGACCGGCACGTGCCCCGCCTCGAGGAGCTGCCGGCAGAGCACGACGCCGATGTAGCCGGCGCCGCCGGTCACGAGAACGCGCATCGTGGTCGATTTCAGTTCGCGACGACGGTCGTCCCCTCGCCGCGCAAACCCCGCTCGAGGGCGCCCGGCCCGTTCCCGCAGATGACCGCGCGCCGAGCGCCGCGCGCGAGCGCGTCGAGCGCGCTCTGCATTTTCGGCCGCATGCCCCCGTCGAACGTTCCGTCGGCGAGAAGCATCGCCGCCTCGTGCGACGAGAGCTCGGCGATGCCGCTGGCGGAATCGTTGACGTCGCGCCGCACGCGATCGACGTTCGTCACAACGACGTACGCATCGGCGGCAAGGGCGCCGGCGAGGGCTCCGGCCGCCGTATCCGCGTTGACGTTGAGCGCGTGCGCGGCATCAACGGCGACGGCGAGCGGCGCTACGACGGGGACGAAGTCCGCCGCGAGCAGCGAGCGTACGAGAGCCGGCTCGACGCACTCGATGTCGCCGACGTAGCCGAGCGGCACGCCGCCGACCGGCATCGCCGGCCGCGCCACGAGCGTCCGGCCGTCTTGGCCGCTGATTCCGACCGCGCGCGCACCGCGCCGCAGTAGCGCGCGCACGAGCGCCTTGTTGACCGCGCCGCAAAGCACGCTCTCCGTGACGTCGAGCGTCGCCGCGTCGGTGACGCGAAGTCCGCCGATCCGAGGTGGGACGAGCCCTCGCGCCGCGAGCGCGGCGTCGATCTGCGGGCCACCGCCGTGCACGAGGACGACGCGGTCGCCCGCGGCCACTCTCGCCGCGACGTCGTCGAGCAGCGGGTCGGGCGCATGTGCGGCGGTCATCGCATTGCCGCCATACTTCAGCACGATCGTCACGAGGTTCGCTTCGGCGTCGGTACGAGCGTCGCTTCGGAGGGTGGAGGATCAGCGAATCAGGTCGAGCGCACCCGCGAAGAAGCTCGCGAGCTCGAGCGCGAAGCCAGGCAGCGCCGGATGCTCGAAGGTCTCGCTCGGTTCGAGATGCCGCGTGCAATCGGAGTCGTGCGCGTCGGCGGTCCGCCGGCGCGGGTTGAGCACGAGGACGAGCCGGACGCCCGAGCCGAGATACGCCGCGATTTTCGCGGCGACATCGCGGCGGTCGTCGCCCGCTGAGAGCACCTCGACCGCGACGGTCGGCGGGAACTCCGGCGCTTGGATCTCGGCGTGCGATCGGCCGCGCAGCACGTCCGCCGCAACGTACGAGACGTCGGGCACGAGCGGCCGCCGGACCTCACCCGGAGGTGCGAGCCGAAAGCGCCATTCGGGACCGACCTCGCCCGCCTGCCCGGACAGCCGCATCCACTGCTCGATCGCGATGAGAAAGGCGCCCTGAACGCGGGAGTGATCGCGGGTCGGGCTCATTTTTCGGAGCGCGCGGCCGCGCACCCATTCCGTCTCGGGCTCCGTGATCGGCAGGACGATCTCGGTTAGCACCATCTCACGCGACGCTATCACGCGCCGACGGCCGCGAGCAAGCGCGATCGGCGCATACGCCAATCAACCCGCCGCGGCGGCCTCCTCGTCGACGAGCCGGCGCGCGAAGCCGAGCACCGAATCCGCGAGCTCGGCCGCGCCCGTCGCATCGCGCTCGGCGAGCACTCGCCGCGGATCGGCACCGCCGAGGGCGTCGGGGTAGCGAGAGCCGACGTAGTAGAGATCGAGCCGGTTCGCAGCTGCCGCGATCTCGGGCGGAATTGCGACGTCGAGCCCTTCGAGCTCCTCGAGGAGGCGGCCGCCGACGTGCGTCCGCGGGTGGTCGTCGGCGAGCGCGATGAGCGCCGCCTTGAGCGCCATCTCCGCGCACTGCTGTGCGTGGAAGCACGCGCGCGGCGCAAAGTCGGCCGCGATCTTCTCGGCGAGCGCGAGATCCATCGCCGCGTTGTCGAGCCACATTCGCGCGGTCGCGATCCGGTCACGCTGCATAGATGCGCCTGGCCTGGCCGAGGACCGTCCGCCCGAAACTGCTCGCGGCGAAGGTCGAGGCGAGCTCGCTCGGCGTCACGACGATGAGATCGACCGCGGCCGGCGCGCGCAGCGCGAGCGCGAGATCAGCGACGCGATCGACGGCGCCGAGCGTCGTCTCGCGCACGACGAGCACGTCGAGGTCGCTCGTCGGCCCGATGCGTCCCGTCGCGAAGGAGCCGAAGACGAACGCCTCGCGGACCTCGGGTTCGTCGCGACAGACGGCGAGCACGCGTTCGAGCGCGGCGGCGAGCACGCCGCGCCGTTCGTCGCATCGGACCGCGTAGCGCTTGAGCGGCATGCGCCCGGCGTTCGCGCACCCGCGCGGCGACCCATCGTTGCCGCCGCGCGGAAACGACATCGACGGCGAGGCGGCGAACGATGGTACGAACATGAAGCGAATCTTCGATCCGATTCACGACTTCATCGAAATCGAGCCGGGCGAACTCGCGCTCCTGAACTCGCGGCCGCTGCAGCGCTTGCGGCAGCTCAAGCAGCTCGGCCTCGCCTACCTCGCCTTTCCGGCCGCCGAACATTCGCGTTTCGGCCACGCGCTCGGCGCGCTCGCGACGGGCGAACGCGTCATGACGCACCTCCGCCGCCACGACGACGGCTATTTCGCGAGCGACGCCGACTACGCGGCGCAGCGCCGATTGTTGCGCGCGAGCCTGTTGCTGCACGACGTCGGCCACGGGCCCTTCAGTCATGCCTGCGAAGCGGTGCTCGGCGTGATGCACGAGCGGCGCACGCGCGCCATCCTCGCGCTGCCGGAGATCGAGCGCGCGCTCGTCGCGCTCGACGTCGATCCCGCGGCGGTGCTCGCGCTCGTCATCGGCGACCCGGCGAGCCCGTGGCCCGTGCTGCGCGAGCTCGTGAGTGGTCCGAATCTCGACGCCGACCGGATGGACTACCTGCTGCGCGACGCGTATTTCACGGGCGTCGGCGGCGGCCGGTACGACGCCGAGCAGCTCGTCGGATCGCTGCGCGTGCTCGAGCAGAATGGGGCGCCCGTGCTCGGCGTGGACGGCCGCGGCGTCGTCGCGCTCGAGTCGTTCGTGCTTGCCCGGTATCTGATGTTCTCGACCGTCTACTTCCATCATACGACGCGCCAGTTCGAACGTATCCTGCACGGCGCGCTCGACGAGATTTGGCCCGATCCGCGCGCGCTCGACCCCGTCGAAGAGTTCCTCGCGTGGGACGACGCGCGCGCGCTCGAGGCGATGCGCACGGCGACGGGGCCGGAAGCGCGCGCCGTTCGTAACCGCGAGACGCTCTACGCGCTCGTCGCGGAGTACAACGCCGAGCGCGATCTCGTGAGCTTCGCCTCGGGCGAGGCGGCGCTGCGCGAGCGCTACGGCGACGCCGTGTGGGCCGACGCGCAGGAGCAGCTGATGCACCGGCTCCCGCTCGGCATCGACACGAGCGCACCGACCGTCCTCGTGCGCACGCGCCGCGGGACGGTCGACGCGCGCTCCGCCTCCGACCTCATCGCGCGCGTCAGCGGGAAGGCGTATTGGCGCAAGCTCTACGTGCGGCGCGATTCGGCCGACCCCGCCGAGGCGCGCGCGCTTTGCGCGGCGGCGGAGGGGGCGGCGACGGCCGCGAGAACCGAGCCCGCGTGGCGCTGACCTCTTTTCCCACCCGGCTCACCGATGCACTGCTCTTCACACCGGACGTCTTCGAAGACGATCGCGGTTATTTCAAGGAGACGTACTCGACGCGCACGTACCGCGCGCTCGGCCTCCACGACGAGTTCGTGCAGGACAGCGTCTCACGCTCGAGCCGCAACGTCGTGCGCGGGATGCACTACGATCTGCGGATGTCCAAGCTCGTCAACGTGCTGCACGGCTCAATCTTCGATGCGATCGTCGATCTGCGCCGCGACTCGCCGTCGTTTCTGCAATGGCAAGGCTTCTATCTCAGCGGCGACAATCATCGGCAGCTGTACGTTCCGGCGGGCTTCGCGCACGGCTTCCTCGCGCTCTCGGACGACGTGATCTTCGCCTATAAGCACGGTGCGCTCTACGATCCGGCGACGGAGGGTGCGATCCGCTGGAACGATCCGGAGCTCGGCATCGACTGGCCCCTCGTCGACGAGCCGCGCGTGACGCGAAAAGACCGCGAGGCACCGCTCCTGCGCGACTCGCCGTTCGCGCCGTAGCGCCGATGCTCGCGCGCGTCGTCGTTCCGATCCCGCACGCGGGGTCGCCGGGCGCGCTCTCGCTCGTGGCGTTCGCCGCGACGTTCGTCGCCTTCATCGCGCTCGCGTGGCGGCGGCCCGGTTGGGGTCTCGGCGCGTACCTCGTGCTCGAGCCCTTCGAGCTCGCGCGCGCAATCGGTCCGACGACGCTCTCGCTGCCCAAGGCCGCGCTCGTCGGGATGATCGTCGGCCTGCTCCTGCGGCGGTCGCCGCTGCGCATGCTGCACGCATCCGCGCTCCGGCCGCTGCTCGGCGGAGCGCTCGCCATCGTCATCCTGACGGCGGTGACGCTCCTGCCGGCGACGTTCGTGGATCCCGTCTTTCGCGAGACCCTCAAGGCGGTCGAGTATCTCGCGCTGCTCGTCGTCGGCATCGTCGCCTTCGACGCGGAGCCCGACGAGCGCACGATCTGGCGTGCGCTGGGCGCGAGCGTCGCGATCGTCAGCGTGCTCGCGATCGTTCAGGAGTTTACCGTCGCGCCGTCGGGCTTCTTCGTCGGCAGCCGCGTCGTCGCGCGCATCGCGGGCCCGCTCGACGGGCCAAACCAGCTCGCCGGGTGGCTCGGGATCGCGGTCCCGGCGCTCGCCGCGCGGGCCCTGCTCGGGCCGCGCGCGCCCGGCTACGCAGGGCTCGCGTTGCTCGGCGTCACGACGGACGCGCTGACCTTCTCGCGAGCCGGCGCCGTCGGCATCGCCGCGGGGCTCGCGCTCGTGGCCTGGCTCGCGTGGCGCCGCGGCCGCGCGGCGAGCATCGCACGCGGCGCGCTCGGGCTCGCCGTCCCCGCCATTGCCATTGCGATCCCGCTGGTTCTCGCGAGAAGTGGCCTCGCCGGCGCCGCGCTGCGACTCTCCGGTGCCGACGAAACGAACGCCGAGAACGGGCTCGCCGCGCGCGGCGTGCTCTGGCATGCGGCCCTGCGGATGTTCGCGCGCGATCCGGGGCTCGGCGTCGGCGCCGGAAACTTCGAGTTCCTCACGCCCACGGTCGGGCTCGTCGGCGTGCGCACGCACGCGAACTCGCTGTACCTCCAGTCGCTCGCCGAAGGCGGCGTCGCCCTCTTCGGCGCCGTCGTCTGGACACTCGCCGCGGCGCTCGCCTTACTGCTGCGTGCGCCGCGCACGCCGCTCGCAATCGGCGTTGCCGCGGGAACGCTCGCGCTCGCGACGCACCAGCTCTTCGATACGCTCGTCTTCTTCCCGAAGGTGGGCGATCTGTGGTGGCTGCTGCTCGGCATCGGCGCGGCGTCCGCGCTCGCACCGGCCAAGCCGGCGGCATGACGCCGTCGCGCATCGCCCTCGCCGCACTCGCGGTCGCTTTCGGCATCGCCGAACTCGCGCGCCCAACGCGCGTCGTGCTCCCGAAACGCACCGTCGCAGGGGGGCTCGTGCTCCGCTCGCAGGGTACCCACGGGGGCACGGCCGGCACGCTCGATCCGGAGCTCCTCGACGACCTGCCGCGCATCCACCCCGATGCGCTCGGCGAGCTCGCGACGATCCGGCTCCCGACCGGCGGTCTCGAGCTCCGCGGTTGGATCGGCGACCCCGACGAGCGCGCAGCGGGCATCGCCGTCTTCCCGATCGTCGCAGGCCGCCGGCTGCCGGGAGCGCGCACGACGTACGGCCTTCTCCGGCCAGCAGTCGAGGCACGGTACGGCGCGGGACTGACGCCAACGGGTTTCCGCATCGCACTCCGCGCCGGCGCGGTCCCGAGCGGCGCCCACGTCGCCATCGGCCTGATCGCGGCGGATCGGCGCGGCTATTTTCTGCTCAGCCCGGACGTCGCAGGCTCGCGCGCGAACGGTACGCGACGATGAAGATCGTCATTCTCGGTAGCGCGGGTCAGCTCGGCGGCGCGCTCACGACCGCGTTCGCCGATGCCTCGCCGGTCGGCCTCAACCGACCGCGCTTCGACGTCGAGTGCGCGGCGGCGATCGCGACGCTGCTGCGCCTGCACCGACCCGATCTCGTCATCAACACGAGCGCGTTCCACGATGTCGATCTCTGCGAGACGCGGCCCGATCGCGCGTTCGCGGTCAACGCGCTCGCCGTCGACGCGCTCGCCGGAATCTGCGCGGCGGCCGGCGTCGCGTTCGCGCAGATCAGCACCGATTACGTCTTCGACGGCGAGCGCGACCGGCCGTATCGCGAGGACGACGCGACCGCGCCACTCTCGGTCTACGGCACCTCGAAGCTCGCGGGCGAACACCTCGCGCGGCTGCGCAATCCGAAGCACTTCGTCTTTCGCACGAGCGGGCTGTACGGCGGACCGCCGAGCGCCGCCAAGGGACCGTCGTTCGTCGAGCGCATGCTCGCGCTCGCCGCGACCGGAAAGCCGATCCGCGTCGTCGACGACGTCGTCTCGTCCCCGTCGTACGTCGGGCACGTCGCGGACGCCATCCGGGCGATCGTCGAGCGCGGCGCGTACGGCACGTACCACGTCGTCAACACGGGCGCGTGCAGCTGGTACGACTTCGCGAGCGAGATCTTTCGGCAGCGCGGCCTCGAGCCCGACCTTTCCGCGACGACGCAGGCGGCGTTCCCCTCGATCGCGCGCCGCCCGCGGAGCTCACCGCTCGACAACGCGGCCCTACGCGCGCTCGGCGTCGCGGAGCTCCCGACCTGGCAGGGTGGGCTCGAGGCCTACTTCACGAAGCGCGACGGCGCAGCCGCGTAGTTGGTTGCCGCTGGTCTCATCGACGTGATAAGGTCGCGTGCGATGCGAACCGAGATCGTTTGTCCGCAGACCGAGCCCGAGACCGAATGGGTACGCGGTCGTGCGCTCCGCAAGATGAGCCCGACCTATCGCCACGGGCTCGCGCAGCTGCGTGTAGCGGCGGCGCTTGCGGCGGCGTGGGTCGATGCTTGCAAAGCGGGCCGCGTCGCGACGGAGTGGCGTTTCCGAATCACGCCACCCGGCGAGCCGACGAGGCCGCTGGTACCCGACGTCGCGTACGTGTCGTACGCAACGCTGCCTGCGTCGGCGGGACCCGATGAGTTCGACGTCCCGACCGTCCCGCCGACGGTCGCCGTTGAAATTCTCTCACCCGACGACCGCGCCGACGACGTCCGCGATAAGATCGCGACGTATCTCGCGGCCGGGACGAGCGTCGTCTTCATCGTCGATCCTAGCGCACGAAACGGTACATTGTACGACGGGGAAGGCGTTCGATCGCTCGTTGCCGGTGATCGCATCGTTCATGCTGCGTTGCCCGGCTTCGCCCTCGCACTCGAGACGCTCTTCGAGCCGTAGTCGGGCGGTCGCCGATCTGTTGCAGGATCGGCCAAAAGACGATCGGTCTCCCGCGCCTACAAACGGCGGGGCGGGGCCGCGCCCAGCGGCGTCAGCAATTCGTCGACGTCAGATAGGGTAAAACATCGGCCACAAGATCGGCCAAAAAAACCGCGAAGAGATCGGGCGATGCCCGAATCCCATCCGGAGAAGCCGAGCCGGATCGCCATCGCGACTTCTACCGGTACGCGTCGGCCGATGCACTTCGGGTTCGCGGGCGCGGCGCGACCGAGTATGCGATGATTCCGGGCCGGCTCCGGAACGAAGCAAAGCAAGATACTGTCGTCGGACGTCACCAGCCTCCGTCGAGTCCGAGCGTCGAAGCGTTCATGCACTACTTCGAATCGCGCTATCGCTTCGCGGAACTCGGTCGCGCCGGCCGGATCGCCGCGATCGCCGCCGCGCATCACCGCTTGAATTACATTCATCCCTTCCCCGACGGCAACGGCCGTGTAAGCCGCTTGATGAGCCACGCAATGGGCCACGCGGCGGGAATCGGCGCGCACGGCCTATGGTCGATCTCCCGCGGCCTCGCGCGTGGCCTGGAAAGCCCGATGGAATATATGCATATGATGGATGCGACCGACGCACCGCGCGCGAGCGACGTCGACGGCCGCGGCAATCTCTCGCGTCGCGCACTCATCGACTTCACGCTCTGGTTTCTCCGCGTGTGTCTCGACCAGATTCGCTTCATGCGCGAACTCTTCGAGCTCGAATCGCTCGAACGGCGCCTGCGCCTCTACGTTTTACGCGACGAGCAACTCGGACCCCAGGCGGCAGCATTACTCGTTCACGCCGCCGCGCGAGGCGAGTTCGAGCGAGGTGAGGTGGCGCGCATCACGGGCTTGCCGGAACGGTCGGCACGACGCGCGCTGGCCGACGTCATCGCGGCGGGTCTGCTCGCATCGTCGACGCCGAAAGGCCCCGTCTCGCTTCACTTTCCGGCGTCGAGCGCATCGGAGCTCTTTCCCCGGCTCTTTTGACGGCGCCACGTTCGGTTCGAAGCGGCACCCGCGCGTCGATCAGCGCTCCGTTCCGGCTGCACGTGGCACGTCGGAATGGCCGAAATCTTCGCCTTTGAACAGTAATTCGTCATTTCGATCCATCGATAGCGCATAGGCGGCGCAATCGCCGAAATTCAAACCGGCGGGATGGCGGCCTTTCCCGTACGCCGCGTACGCGTTTCGTGCGAGTCGCGCGTGCGCGCCGCTAAAATCGACGATCTCGATTCCGGCGACTTCGAGCCACGTGTCGAGGGCCGCGATTGCTTCTTCGCCACGCCGCGCGAGGAGAACGATCGATGCTTCCAAGTACGAGACGCTCGAGACCTCGCAGTCGCTTTTCGCAATCACGTCTTCGAACGCGCTCCGCTCCGGCTCGTCGTTCAAAACGGCGACGATCGCGGAGGTATCGAGAATCAACTCGGAATCCCGCGTTCATCGTAGCCCAGAATTTCATCGTCCGAACGCCGATCTCTCACCTCGAAGGTCGCGACGCGAGTCGCGATCGCGCGCATTCGACGTAAGCGCCCCTGTTCGGCACGCTCGCTGCGCAGGAGATCGCGTTCGACGGCGATTGAAATCGCTTTCGTCAGATCGACTCCGTTCAGCGCTGCTAGCCGACGAATCGACGCCTCTAAGACGCGATTCTTGATACTAATCCCCATTCTAGCCTCCAAGGTAGATTTCTAGCAAGTATCGGCGATTCGGCGTCTCATTCCTGGGCGGCGATTGGATGCACGAGCCGACCTTCGCGCCGCGTGAACGCGCGATTGCAAACGCGCCGTCAGAAGCACCCTGGCCGTCGGCACCTTTGCCACAACGGAACCATTTGCATAGTTATGCGAAGTATGCAAGAATCGGAGCCATGCTTGCGATGGTGCCGGAGTCGCCTCTCCAGGGCCGCTCGTTCCTGGAAGTCACCGATCTCTCGGCGGGCGAGATTGCGACGATCCTCACGCTCGCGGGGCACCTCAAGACCGCGCGCGTTGCCGATCAGCTGCGCTTCCTGCGCGGCCGCGCGCTCGCGATGCTCTTCGAGAAGCCGTCGCTGCGCACGCGCGTCTCCTTCGAGATCGGCATGTCGCAGCTCGGCGGGCACGCGCTCTTCGCCTCAGGCAGCGAGTTCATGGTCGGCTCGCGCGAGACGCCCGAGGACGCGGCGCGCGTGCTCTCGCGTTACGCCGACGCGATCGTCGTTCGCACGCACGCCCACGAACCGCTGCAGCGCTTCGCCGCCGCGGCGACCGTGCCGGTCATCAACGGGCTCTCCGCGCACGCCCACCCGTGCCAGGCGCTCGCCGATCTCCTCACGATCCAGGAACGCTTCGGCACGCTCTCGGGGCTGCGGCTCGCCTACGTCGGCGACGGGCGCAATAACGTCGCCGTCTCGCTCGCGGAAGCGGCCGTCGTCATGGGCGTCTCCGTCTCGTTCGGCACGCCGCCCACGCACCGCCCGAGCGAGAGTTTCCTCGCGCGGCTCCACGAGCTCGGCCGCGCGACCGGCACGACGGCGCGCGCGTTCACGAGCGCGCAGCGCGCGGTTCGCGACGCCGACGTCGTATACACGGACGTCTGGACGTCGATGGGTGACGAGCATCTCGCGGAACGCAACGCCGCCGCGCTCTCGCCGTATCGCGTCGATACCGAGCTGATGGCGACCGCCGCAAAGCACGCGATCTTCATGCACTGCCTGCCCGCGCACCGCGACGAGGAAGTGACGCACGACGTCATCGAGAGCGCACAGAGCGTCGTGTTCGATCAGGCCGAGAACCGCATGCACGCGCAGAAAGCGCTCCTGCTCGCGCTGCTCACCGATTTGCGAGGACTTCCCGGATGAAAACCACCCGTCAGCGCGCGATCCTCTCACTCGTCGCGACGCGGCCGATCCGCTCGCAGGAAGAGCTCGCGCATCTCCTCGAGTCGCAGGGCTACGAGGTCACGCAGGCCACGGTCTCGCGCGACATCAAGGATCTCGGGCTCGTGAAGGTGCCGCTACGCGGCGACGACGGCTCGGGCACGCAGTTCAAGTACATCGAGCCCGGGCTCGAGCGCGGCTATGCGAGCCGCTTGCATCGTGTGATCGCGGAGCTCGTGCGCGACTGCAAGGGCAGCCTCAATCAGATCGTCCTGCACACGCCGCCCGGCAGCGCGATGATGGTCGCGGGCGCGATCGACGACGCGGCGTGGCCCGAAGTGATCGGCACGCTCGGCGGCGACGACACGGTGCTCGTGATCGTCGCCGATCCCGCCAAACTTCCCGTCGTTCGGCAGCGCTTCGACGACATGCGTTCGGAGAACCCGTTGTGAGCTCGATCGTCCTCGCGTATTCCGGCGGCCTCGACACGTCGGTGCTGCTCAAGAAATACGTCCTCGCCGGGCGCGATGTGATCGCCATGACGCTCGACCTCGGCGAGAGCGACGCCACGGCGGGCGACGGTGCGGCCGCCGCGCTCGAAGCCGTGCGGCGCAAGGCGCTCGCGCTTGGCGCGCGCGACGCCGTGCTCGTCGACGCGAAGGCGCGTTTCCTCGAGCAGTTCGCGTTCCCGGCGCTGCGCTGTAACGCGCTCTATCAGGGCGTCTATCCGCTCTCGGCGGCGCTCTCGCGGCCGCTCATCGCGGCGCTCCTCGTCGAGACGGCCGAATCGTACGGTGCCGAAGCGATCGCGCACGGGTGCACGGGCAAGGGCAACGATCAGGTGCGCATCGAGCTCGCCGCGCGCGCGCTCGAGCCGAGCATCGTCGTGGAGGCGCCGCTGCGCGACGAGCCGCTCTCGCGGCCCGACGCGATCGAGTTCGCACGTCGCAACGGCGTCCCGATCGCACACACGGCTGCCAAGCCGTACTCGATCGACGCGAACCTTTGGGGCCGTAGCATCGAGGCCGGCGTCCTCGAGAATCCGTGGAACGCGCCGCCGGAAGACGCCTACGCATGGACGGCCGCGCCCGGCGACCGGCCCGCCGAGCCCGAGCACGTCGTCATCGATTTCGCCTCGGGCATCCCCAGCATCGACGGCGCGACGGGCGTTGCGATGCTCGTCGACTTAAATAAGCGCGCTGGGCGTCACGGCGTCGGCCGGATCGACATGATCGAGGACCGCGTGATCGGCGTGAAGTCGCGCGAGGTCTACGAATGCCCGGGCTCGATCGCGCTCGTCGCGGCGCACAAGGCGCTCGAGCGGCTCGTCCTCACGCGCGACGAGCTGCGCTTCAAGGCGACCGTCGATCAAAAGTACGCGGAGCTCGTCTACGACGGACTTTGGCCCTCACCGCTGCGCGCCGGCTTCGACGCGTTCGCCGCATCGCACGCCGAGCGGATGACCGGCAGCGTGCGCTTGCGGCTGCATCAGGGCACGGCGGTTGCCGACGGCTCCCGCTCGCCGTTCGCGCTGTACGACGAGTCGCTCGCGACCTATGGCGCGGGCGATCGCTTCGCGCACGACGCCGCGGGCGGGTTCATCGCGCTCTGGGGATTGCCGCTCGAGGTCGCCTCGCGCGTGGCGACCGAGGCGCGCACCGCGACGCCCTCGTGACGTTACGGCGCCGGACGGGCGGCGCGGCCGGGCTCGAGCGCGCGCCGCACGAGCTCGACGGCGCGGGCCAGCTGCGGATCGCGCGCGATGTCGCCGGCTACGGAGCCGGGCGGCTCGATGACGACGGCGTTCGGCATGATGCCGACGCGATCGATCTCACGACCGGAAGGCAGGGCGTAGCGCGCGGTCGTGACCTTGAGGGCGGCACCATCGGGGAGCGGGACGAGCGACTGCACGACGCCCTTGCCGAAGGTCTTCGTACCCACGACGGCACCACGACGGTCGTCCTGGATCGCCCCCGCGACGATCTCGGCGGCGGAGGCGGTGTCGCCGTCGACGAGCACGGCGAGCGGGCCCGTGAACGCGACGTCGCCGGTCGCGCGCTGCGGCCGTGGCGCGGCACCACGTGCCTCGATCGTATAGATCGGCCCGCTCGCAATGAACAGCGAGGCGACGGCGCGCGCCTCGTCGCCGTAGCCACCGCCGTTCCCGCGCAGATCGAACACGATGCCTCGCGCACCGCCGGCGACGAGCCCGGCAAGCGCGACGCGCAGCTGCTTCGCCGCGCCGTCACCGAAGCGCGTCAGCGCGACGTAGCCGACGCCGCCGCCGAGCTCGCGTTCCGTGACGAGCGGCGGGACGACCTTCGCGCGTACGAGCGCGAGCACGCGCGGTTCGGGCGACCCGCCGCTGCGTACCGCGACGCGCAAACGGCTCCCGATCTTGCCGCGCAGCAACGCCGCGACGGATTCGGGAGCGAGCCCGGCGATGCTGCGGCCGTCGATCGCGACGATCGTGTCGGCGGACTCGATTCCAGCGTTTGCGGCCGGGCCGCCGGCGACGACGGAGGCGACCTGCGCGCCCGCGCCGCCGGGCGGCACGACGAGCGTCGCGCCGATCCCGCCGAACGCCGTGCCGTCGAGATAGTTCTTAAATTTCGCGAGCGCCGGCGGTTGGAACAGCAGCGTGTAGGGATCGCGCGCGGCGCTCGCCTCGCCGCCGACCGCGGCGCGGACGAGGCCGTCCGCCGTGACGTACCCGCCGCCGCGCTCGAGCGCGCCGAGCACGAGCCGGTCGACGTAGTCGGCGGCATCGTACCGGTCGACGTCGTGCGGCACGTACGGGAGCGGCAGCGCGCCGAGCCCGCGGCCGACGAGATACGCGCCGACGCCGGTTCGCGCGCCGCCCGCGAGCGTCGCGGGGCTCAGCGGCCGGTAGTACGTGGTGTCGAGGACGGAGATCCCGATCTGCAGTTCGATGAGATCGAGCGCGGAGATTGCGGGCGCGTGCGCGACGGCGTCGCGGGCGTCGGCGAGGCGCACCGCGCCTACGGTAAGGCAGCCGAGCGCGGCGATCGCGACGGTTGCGACGAGTCGGTTCACGTGGGAGCCGCTTCGGCGCGCGCCGGCCGTTCGCCGCGTTCTCGCGAAGTCTCGCGCATGCCGGTGAACGTGAGCAACCGATGACCGACGACCGCGCGGCGATGCAATGGGGCGGCCGATTCGGGGCGCCGCCCGATCCCGAGCTCATCGCGTTCGGCTCGTCGCTCGAGGACGATCTCGTGCTCGCGCCCTTCGACGTCGCGGGGTCGCGCGCGCACGTCGCGTCGCTGCGCTCGGGCGGCATCGTCGACGAGGCGACCGCTCGTGCGATCGACGTCGCACTCGCCGACGTCGCGGCGGAAATAACGGCCGGAACATTCACGACGTGGGCGCGCGGGGGCGCGTACGAAGACGTCCACGGCGCGATCGACGCACGCGTGCGCGAACTCGCCCCCGATCATGGCGCGCGGCTGCATGCGGGCCGCAGCCGCAACGATCAGGTCGCGACGGCGCTCGCGCTGTACGCCGCCGATCGCGCGCGGCGTGGCCGCGAGCGGTCGTTCTCGATTGCGCGGCTCGCGATCGAGCAAGCGCGGGCCGCGCTCGCGCGCGGCGACGTCCTCGCCGCCACGACGCATTGGCAGCCCGCACAACCGATCGCGCTCGGCTTCTGGCTCGGCGCGGTCGCGGAAAACTTCGCGCGCGCGGCGCACCGCTTCGACCGCGTCGCGCGCGACGCGATGCGCTTCTCGCCGCTGGGCTCCGGGGCGTGCAGCGGCTCGACGATGCCGCTGGATCGCGCGCTCTCGGCGGCGCAGCTCGGCTTTGGAGCCCCGTCGCGCAACGCGCTCGACGCGATCGGCGATCGCGACGTCGCGCTCGACCTGCTGCACGCCGTCGCGCGCGCGGTCGTCGCGGCCTCGCGCGTCTCCGAGGAGCTCGTGCTCTGGTGCACGCCCGCGTTCGGCTACGCGCGGCTCGCCGACGCCGCCTCGACCGGCTCGTCGCTGATGCCGCAGAAACGCAATCCCGATCCCTTCGAGCTCGTCCGCGCGAGCGCCGCCCGCGTCACGGGCGCCCTCTCGGGGGCAATGGGCAGTGCGACGGGGATCGCGCTCTCGTACCATCGCGATCTCCAGGAGACGAAGTCGCTCGTGCTCCGCGGCACGGAGCGCGGGCTCGCCGCGCTCGACGCGTTCGCGCGCGCGTTCTCCGGCGTCACGTACAACGGGGCGCGGATGCGCGCGCTCGCGGGCGACGGCTTCACGGTCGCGACCGATCTCGCCGATGCCGCGATCCTCGCGGGCGCGAGCGCGCGCGACGCGCACGCCGCCGTGGGCGCCGCCGTCGCGTGTGCCGACGCCGAAGGCCGCGCGCTCGATCCGCGAGACGTCGCCGCAATCGCGCGCGAGCTCGGTCTTGCGGCGCTCGACGCGCCGCTCGACCCCGACGCTTCGATCGCGGCGAAGCGCACGAGCGGGTCGACGAACCCGCGCGAGGTCGCGCTCGCCCTCGACGACCTCGAGCGCGAGCTCGACGTGCTCGGCTACGAGGCGCACGCGTGATCCGCGTTCACGTCGTCGGCGCCGCGGGGTATGCGGCAGGCGAGTTCGTACGGCTCGCGCTCGCGCACCCCGAGCTCGAGGTCGGCGCGCTCGAGAGCGTTTCGCATGCGGGCTCCGCGCTCGCCGACGCTTTTCCGACGTTACGCGCGTGCGACGTGCGTTTCGCGGGCGAGGGCAGCGTCATCGCCGCAGTCGCCCCGGGCGATGTCGTGATCCTCGCGGGTTCGCACGACCTCGCCCGCCAGCGGGCACGCGAGTTCTTGCGCACCGGGGCGAGCGTCGTCGACTTCTCCGATGCGTTCCGACTCGTCGGGCACACCGAGGGCGCGGTCTACGGCTGGACCGAGCGCTACGCGCCGGCCCTCGCGGATGCGACCTTCGTCGCGAACCCCGGCTGCTATCCGACCGCGAGCCTGCTCGCGCTCGCGCCCCTCGCGGCGCTCGCGGCGCGGCCGTCGCAGCTCGTCGTCGACGCGAAGAGCGGCACGACGGGGGCGGGCCGCTCGCCGCGCACGGAGCTCCTCTTCTCGGAAGCGGCGGATGACGTGCGACCGTACGGCCTCGCGGGGCACCGGCATCATCCCGAGATCGCGCAGCAGCTCGCCGCGCTCGAGATCGCCGCGCCGCTCGTCTTCACGCCGCACGTCGTGCCGCTCGGACGCGGCATGCTCGCGGATTGTTACGCGATCTACGCAACGCCGCCGGACCCGCGTGCGGTTCGAGCCGCGTACGACGAAGCGTATGCGGGAAACCGAGCCGTGCGGGTGCTCGCGCCGGACCGGGCGCCGAGCCTGCGCGCGGTTGCGAACACGGTGAACGCGGAACTCCACGTCTCAGTCGACGGCTGCGTGGTCCGCGCGATTTCGGCGATCGACAATCTCGGTAAGGGTGCCGCGGGGCAAGCGATGCAGAGCATCAACCTCATGCACGGATGGGAGAAGGATCATGGCCTCGACGGTCGCTAGCGGGACGAACGGCGTCACGAAGCTCATTGAACTGCGCGGCGGGCTCGGCGCCGTCCCGGGCGTCAGGCTCGCGGGCGTCCACGCCGGCATCAAGAAACGCAAACCCGATCTCGCGGTCGTGACCTTCCCGCAGCCGATGTGCTGCGCGTCGGTCGTCACGACCAACGACATCAAGGCCGCGCCGCTGCTCGTGAGCGAGGCGCACATCGCGGCCAGCGGCACGGCGATGCGCGCGATCGTCTGCAACGCGGGCTGCGCGAACGCGTGCACGGGCGAGCGCGGCGAGCGTGACGCGCGTGCGACCGCGCGCCAGGCCGCGGCGCTGCTCGGCATCGAGCCGACGCAGACCATCATCGCGTCGACCGGCGTCATCGGCGTCTACCTGCCGATGGACCGCGTCGTGCGCGGGCTCGAGCGTGCGGTCAAGGATCTCGACGAGGGCCTCGAAGCCGCCTACGATGCGGCCGAGGCGATCATGACGACGGACAACGAGCCCAAGCTCGCGGCCTATGCGTTCTACGACGGCGACACGCGCTACGTCGTCGGCGGCATCGCGAAAGGCTCGGGCATGATCGCGCCCGACATGGCCACGATGCTCGCGTTCGTCGCGACGAACGCACCGATGACGCGCGAGTCGCTGCGCGACGCGCTGCGCGAGGCGAGCGACGCGAGCTTCAACATGATCTCGGTCGACGGCGACATGTCCACGAACGATTCGTGCTACGCCTTCGCGCCGCCGGGCGACGCGCCGGCGCCCGAGGGCTTTCTCTCCGCGCTCAAGGCGGTGACGCACGATCTCGCCTACGCGATGGTCCGCGACGGCGAGGGCGCGACGAAGGCGCTCACCGTCGACGTCACGGGTGCGCGCGACGACGCGCAGGCACGCATCGTCGCGCGCGCGATGGTCAACTCGAACCTCGTGCGCACGGCGCTCTACGGCGAAGATCCGAACTGGGGCCGCATGATCGCGGCCGCCGGGAGCGTGAAGGCGGGCATCGACCCGATGGCCTGGTCGCTCTATCTCGGCGGCAAACTGTGGGTCGATCGCGGCGCAATCGAAGTACTCTCGGAAGCCGAAGCGCACCGCGAGCTCGAGACGACCGCCATTCACGTGCGACTCGATCTCGCCATGGGCGAAGCAACCGCAACCGCCTGGGGCTGCGACCTCTCGCGCGACTACGTGCGCATCAACGCGCACTACCGGACGTAAGGAGCGAACGTGGCTTTCTTTCGCGAGACCGCGACCGTCGTCGCACCCGCCCGGCCCGGCGCCGCGCACTCAGCCGACCACCCACATCTGCTCGCAAACTACGCGCGCGCGCCCATTACGATCGCGCGCGGCGAAGGCTGCGAACTCATCGATACGACGGGCAAACGCTACCTCGATCTCGTCGCCGGGATCGCCGTGTGCGCGCTCGGCCACGCGCACCCGCGGATCACGGCGGCGATCGCGGCGCAAGCGGCGACGCTCGTCCAGGCGAGCAATCTTTTCCATCACGAGCCCTCGGGTATGCTCGCGAACGAGCTCGCGGAGCGGTCCGGGCTCGAGCGTGTCTTCTTCTGCAATTCCGGTACCGAGGCCAATGAAGCGGCGATCAAGCTCGCGCGAAAGCTGCAGTACCGTCGCGGCCGAACGGATCAGCGCACGATCCTCTCGTGCACGGGCTCCTTCCACGGCCGCACGTACGGCGCGCTCGCAGCAACGGCAAACACAAAGTATCACGAGGGCTTCGAGCCGATCCCGGAACGCTTCGCCTATACGCCCTTCAACGATGTCGCGGCGCTCGAAGCGGCCCTCGACGAGACCGTCGCCGCCTTCATCGTCGAGCCCGTGCAGGGCGAGAGCGGCGTGAAGCCCGCGACGCACGAGTTCCTCGCGGCTGCTCGGCGGCGGTGCGACGCGACCGGTGCACTCCTGATCTTCGATGAGATCCAGGCCGGGATGGGCCGCCTCGGCACGCTCTTCGCGTTCCAGACCGCGGGCGTCCGGCCCGATCTCGTGACGATGGCGAAAGCGCTCGCGAACGGCCTGCCGATCGGCGCGGTCCTCATCGATAGCGCCGCCGCATCAGGCTTGCAGCCGGGCGATCACGGCGCGACGTTCGGCGGCTCGCCCGTCCCGTGCGCCGCCGCGATGGAACACCTGCGCATCCGCGACGACTCGGCGTTCGACGCCCACGTGGTCGCCGTCGGAGCTCGGCTGCGCGCCGGGCTCGACGCGATCGCCGCCGACCGGCCCGACGTCTTCGCGCCGGCGCGCGGGATCGGGCTGATGCTCGGACTGCCCGTGCGCGAGCCGTTCTCGGCCGCATCGTTCGTCGGGCCCGCCCGCGACGGCGAGGGGCTGCTCATTAACGCCGCAGGCGACAATACGCTGCGCTTCGTGCCGCCGCTCATCATCACCGCGGCGCAGATCGGTGACGCCCTTGCACGCTTGCGCCGGACGTTCGCGCGCACGCTCGCGGCGGGCACGTAAGCCCGCGCGCGCGCGGGCGCGGGCGCGGGCGCGGGGGGGCGGGCGGAATATCGCACGGCGAGCGCGCATCGAACGGGCGATGCGCCTCTTCCGCCGTTCGGCTCTCTCATCGTTCTCGGTCGTTCTCGCGCTCTGCGCGAGCGCGACCATCGCGAAGCCGCAGGCACCGCCCGCGAGCCCGTCGCCACCGATCATGCGGACCGGCCTCGTACCCGACGTCGCACCGCGCGTGCACGTCGCGCTGCACGTCGATGCCACGCATGCGGTGCAGGGCTACCTGCGGGTGCACGAGACGACGACGATACCGGCGGGGCCGCTCACGCTCGTCTATCCGAAGTGGATTCCCGGCGAGTTCGCGCCGAACGGCCCGATCCCCAACGTCGCTGATCTCGCGATCTCCGCGGGCGGCAAGTCGCTCGCGTGGACGCGCGATCCGGTCGATCTCTACGCCTTCCACGTCAATGCGCCCGCGGGCGAGCTCGCAATCGACTTCACGTTTCTCGGCGGTGAGACGGCGGGCTACGATACGGGCAGGCTCGCGACGGCGAACATGCTCTCGCTCGAGTGGAATAAGGTGCTGCTGACGCCGTTCGAAGAGAACGATCGCAGCGTGGTCGTCACACCGTCGATCGAGCCGACCGCCGACTGGAAATACGCGACCGCGCTGACGACCGCGCACGCGGCCGGCGCGACGATCGCGTTCGAGCCGGCGACGCTCAATGAGCTCGCCGATTCACCGCTCGATGCCGGCACGAACGCGGATGATCCCGATGGGAACGTGGGACGGCGCGCCGCTCGTGCTCGCGGCCTTTGCCGACACGCCCGAGGAACTCGCGGCGAGCGACGCGACGATCGCGAAATACCGCGCGCTCGTCGGACAGATGCACGCGCTTTACCGCTATCGGCACTTCGATCATTACGTCTTCCTGCTCACGCTCACGGACGAGATGCCGGGCGAGGGACTCGAGCATCACCAGTCTAGCGACAACGGTGAAGCTGGCGACGCGCTCGTCGATCCCAAGGCCCTCGCGGCCGATGCCGACCTCCTGGGCCACGAGTTCAATCACTCGTGGGACGGCAAGTTCCGGCGTGCGGCCGACATGGCGACCCCGAACCTGCAGGTGCCGATGATCGACGATCTCCTCTGGGTGTACGAGGGCATGACGCAATACTATGGCGCCTTACAAACCGAGCGCGCCGGGCTGCTCAACGCCGAGCAGTGGCGCGACTCGCTCGCGAGCTCCTACGCCTATCTCGATCACGAGCCGGGCCGCACGCGCGATCCGCTCGTGGATACCGCGGTCGCGTCGTCCATTCGGCGGCACATCCGGCCGTGGCAAGCCGAGCGCCGCAGCCAGGATTACTATCCCGAAGGCGCGCTGCTCTGGCTCGAGGCCGACGTCATCATCACGAACGGCACGCACGGCAAGCGTTCGCTCGACGATGTGGCGCGCGCGTTCTTCGGCGACGGCGCGAATACGGGCCCGGTCCTGCGCACCTTCGATCGCAGCGACATCATCGCGGCAATGACGGCCGTCATGCCCTATGACTGGCGCGACTTCTTCGCGCAGCGCGTCGACGGCATCACGGCGCACCCGCCCGATGCGTTCGCGAACTCCGGCTATCGGCTCACGTACCGCCCCGAGCCGTCCGCCTACGCCAAACTCCTGGCGACGCGAAGCAAGACGCTCGATGCGTTCTATTCGCTCGGCTTCACGGCGCGCGCCGACGGCACGCTCATCGACGTCTCCACGGAGTCGCCGGCCGGGCGCGCCGGGCTCGGCCCGAGCATGAAGCTCGCGGCAATCGACGATCGCGCGCTCGCGGACGGCCAGCAGCAGCTCGACGAGGCGCTCACCGCGGCCGGAAACGGTACGCCGCTGAAGCTTCTCGTGCTCAGCGGCGGCCGCTACCGCACGTTCACGATCGCCTATCGCGGCGGCCCGCGCTTCCCACGCCTCGAACGCGTGGCCGGACCCGCCGTCCTCGATGCGATCGCGCGTCCGCTCGCGACCCCCTAGTGTGCTGACCCAGAAGTTCTTGCGGAAGATCGCGAAGGATTTTTGGTCGGATCGAGGAGCGATGAGGGAGCAACGCCGTAGCGTTGTGACCGAAAAGCGA
>JAABUQ010001704.1_pt1 | contig 46161 bp, 51 predicted proteins | sample 5560001 | NCBI WGS metagenome assembly JAABUQ01 (sample SAMN10711888, study PRJNA513371) | rock metagenome | isolation source: Antarctica rocks | place: Antarctica: Victoria Land, Finger Mt nord | collected 2015-12-18 | reverse complement strand
AACCGCGCGAGCGTTACCGGAACGGAGGTTGAGGAATATGGCCACGACCAGTGCACGCGGAACGTCAAACGGCTCTTCGGCGCAAACACCGAACGGCTCCTCGGCGCGTGAGGACGCGTCCTCGGGATCGTCGAGCGGATCGACAGCTACGAAGTCGGAGCAGACTTCTTCGTCGGCGAGCAGTGGCGGAAGCTCGCCGCGCAGCGCAACCGCAACCCCGCGGAAGGTCGAGCAGCTCACGCGGCCGCAAGTCGCCGTCGAGTAGCGGCAACGCACGCAGCACGGCCAAGGCTGCTGGCAGCAGCAGCGGGTCCGGTAGCCGCAGCACGAGTGCGAAGTCCACCGCGGCGAAGTCCAAGCCGAGCTCGTCGCGCACGAGCAGCCGATCAAGCGGCGGCTCAGGCAGTGCACGCTCAACACGCTCGGGCGGCGGCACACGCTCAAGCAGCGCGAAGCGGTCAAGCGGCAGCACACGCGCGGGCGGCAGCGGCAACTCCCGCACCGGCAGCGGCAACTCCCGCAGCAACGCCAGTGCGGCCCGCGGCAAGGCGAGCGCGGCCCGCGGCAAGGCGAGCGCGGCCCGCGGCAAGGCGAGCGCGGCCCGCGGCAAGGCGAGCGCGGTCCGCAGCAAGGCGAGCGCGGTCCGCAGCAAGGCGAGCGCGGCCCGCAGCAAGGCGAGCACAGCCGCAAGCCAGAACACAAGCAGCCAGGACGCAGGTGACAACGACAGCGGCAGCTCCGTGCGGGAGAAGATCACCCACGTTGCGGTTCCCGCCGTCACGGGCGCGCTCGGCGTCGCAGGCGGGATGCTGCTCGGACGCACCCCGCTCAAGCGCAACCGCAAGGTCCTGGGAATCCCCATCCCCGGCATGAAGGTAGACATGCTCAACGTGAGCAAGCAGATCAGCGACGCCGGCAGGCAGTTTGGCCGGCTGGCCAGCGAGGTCCAGACCGCCCGTGAGAAGGCCGAGAAGATCAGCCGCGCGATTGGCTGAGGCGAAACCCGATGGCTCAGACAGGCACTGGCCGACGCAACGGCCACACACGACAGCGCCCGGCGACGGCGAAGGCCAAGGCCACCTCCAAGGCCAAGCCGCGTCGGGGCTCCGCCAACGGCAGCGGGAAGCAAGCCGCTGCCGCGAGCGGGGCGGCCAGCACGAACGGCGCAAGCAAGACGACCGGCACCGCGCGCAAGACGACCGGCGCCGCGCGCAAGACGACCGGCGCCGCGCGCAAGACCGCCAGCACCACACGCAAGACCGCCAGCACCACACGCAAGACCGCCAGCACCACACGCAAGACCGCCAGCACCGCTGGCAAAGCAGCCGAGGCCGGCAAGGCCGTGGCCAAGGTCACGCCGAAGCCCACGGCGCTCGCGCGCAAGTTCGCACTCAAGGCGCTGAAGAAGGCGGCGGAGACCGCTGCCAACGCCGGCGCCGGGGTGATACGCAACGCCGCTGACCGCGCTGCCTCCGCCGGTAACGGGACAGTGGGCAGGGCAATCGACACCGTCACCGAGAACCCGGTTCAGAAGCTCGCCCATCAGCGCCTGCCGATTCAGCGCTCGGTCGATATCGCGGTGCCGTTGCGGGTAGCGTGGGAGGAGTGGCTGATGTTTGAGTCGCTACCCGAGGGCGCCCACACGGTGAGCGACATCGAGCGGGATGATAACGTGCTCAGTGGTCGCACCGACGGTCCGCGACCGGCGGGCTGGGAGGCGGAGATCCTCGACGAGCGCTCACAGCAGAGCTTCGCGTGGCAGTCGCACCAGGGCTCGGACTGCGCCGGACTGATTACCTTCCACCGCTTGAGCGAACGGCTCACGCGCCTGGAGCTGAACCTGGACATCGTTCCCACGAGCCTCGCGGAGGCAGCGCAGCTGACCACGCGGATCGCCGACCGCCGAGCGGAGGCGGAGCTGCGCCGGTTCAAGGCGCGGCTGGAGCTGATCAACCCGGACCTCTACCAGGACGACGAGGCCGATGAGCCGGCCGAGCTCGCCGAGACAGAAGAGGCGAGCGGCGACGCAAGCGCACACGAAGACGGACCCCAGGCCGATGCCGATCAAGCGGACCAGGAGGACGGCCCGCAGGACGGCAGCGCCCAGGAGCAGCCGGGCTAAAGCGGCCCGGTCCTTGAAACTGACCGGAGAGGGAGGCAGAGATGGCATCGGGAATGCAGCGATCGGGAGGTGGCAGCTACGTACAGCGGTCGGGCTCCAGCGGGCTCTACGAGATCCTTGACCTGCTGCTGGACAAGGGGCTCGTCATCGACGTGTTCCTACGCGTGTCGCTGGTGGGAATCGAGTTGCTCACGGTCGATGCTCGGATCGTGATCGCCAGCGTCGACACCTACCTGCGCTTCGCCGAGGCCGTCAACCGCCTGGACCTCAACGACAGCGGCGGGCAAGGACTCCCGGAGATCATGGAGAACATCACGGAGAGCGGCGCCGAGAGCAAGACCAAGGGCGTCCTGGAAGGAGCCAAGCAGAAGATCTTCGGCGATGACGGCGAGGACGAGAGCGGTGGCAGCAGCAGCGGCCCCTCACGCTCCAGCAGCGGCTCAAGCTCGGGCTCGGGCTCACGTTCCCGCCAGGGCGCCTCGACCCGCGGCCGGAGCTAGGGCATGAGCACCGAAGCTCCGGCGACGACGCCGCTATACGTCTACGGCGTCATCGCCCCCGACGCCGCCGCGCCAGCGGCCCCCGGGATCGCCGGCGAGACGATCCGGACGATCGTCGGCGACGGCGTGGCGGTCCTGATCAGCGACCTGCCCGACGCCGAGCACCTGACCCTCGGCCGGGAGGAGATCACCACCCACGCCGAGGTGCTGGAGCGTGCCCTCCACGGGGGAACGGTGCTGCCGATGCGCTTCGGCGTGGTCATGGCCGACGAGGAGGCGCTCCGCAGCCAATTGCTCGATGCCCACCACGACGAGCTCCGCGAGCAGCTGGAGGAGCTGGCGGGGAAGGTCGAGCTGAGGTTGCGCGCGGTCTACGAAGAAGCCACGCTGATGCGCGAGGTGGTGGCCGAGAACGTGCAGATCGCCAAGCTGCGGCAGGCGATCCAGGGTCAGTCCCAGGACGCCAGCTACTACGCGCGGATCCAACTCGGGGAGCTGGTGGTAGACGCAGTGCAGCAGAAGCGCGAGGACGACACGGGAGCGCTGCTGGACGAACTTGCGCCGCTCACGTTGGACATGCGCGTGGGCGAGCCCGGCAACGAGCGGGTGGCACTGAGCGCTTCGTTCCTGGTCGAGGAAAAACGGATAGAGGAGTTCGATGCCGCCGTCGAGGAGATCGGGCGCCAGCAGGACACCCGGATGCGGCTGAAGTACACCGGCCCGCTGCCGCCCTACTCGTTCGTCGAGCTGAGCACCGAGGCCTAACCCCCATGGGACTTTTCACCGCGCTGCTGACGCTCCCACTCGCCCCGGTGCGCGGGGTGACCTGGGTGGCGGACCAGGTGGCTCAGGAAACCGAGCGTCAGCTCTACGACGAGGACCGTATTCGCGGCGAGCTGCTGCAATTGGAGCTCGACAGCGACGACGGGCTGATTGACGACGAAGAGCGGCGCATACAGGAAGAGGAGCTCTTGGACCGACTGGCAATGGCGCACTCAATGGCCGCCGAGGAATCGAATTTCCGGGGGGAGACCCCGGATGGCTGAGCAGCGAGGGAGCAACCGCCGCAACGGGAAACTGTCTGCGCGTGACGCGGTCACATCTGTCAGAGATGACTTTCCCGCGCTGCTCGGCCGTCCGGTGGAGTCGATCCTCGGTGTCGAGCGTGACGAGGAGGGTGGCTGGGTGGTGACGGTGCAGGTGGTGGAGCTGGAGCGGATACCCCGCTCCACCGACGTGCTCGGCGCTTACGTCGTGACCCTCGACGATGACGGCGAGCTCACCGGCTACCGGCGCCGCCGGCGCTACAACCGCAGCCAGGCCGACGAGGACTGAGGCGACCGATGCGCCCGCTCGACCCCGGAACGCCGAACCGCCTCCCGCAGAGCTACGGACGCTCCGACCTGCGCCCGCACGGCGGCGGTCCCGCCAACCTGGCCGACATCCTGGAGCGGGTGCTCGACAAGGGCATCGTGATCGCCGGGGACATCCAGATCAACCTGCTGGACATCGAGCTGCTGACGATCAAGATCCGGCTGCTGGTGGCCTCGGTCGATCGCGCCCGGGAGATGGGCATCAACTGGTGGGAGACCGACCCCCAGCTCACAACCAGCGCCAAGGCGCTGGAGGACGAGAACCGCGAGCTCCGCGATCGCGTCGAACGGCTGGAGCGGGCCATCGAGGGACCGCGCGATGGAGACTCGGAGCACTGAGCAGCAGCAGCGGCTCCGGCTCCGGCGGCTGGAGGCGGCGCTGCAGGGGGTGGCAGCGCAGGAGATCCCGCAGCTGATCGCCCAGGCGCGGGTGCTGGCCCTCGACCGGGTCAGAGACCTGCTTGCCGACGCCATGACCGGCGCGCTGCTGGAGCGCGCCGAGACCGAGCTTCGCCACCCCGGCAGGGCGCAGCCGCGACCACGGTCAGAGCCCGCCATAGAGGCTGTCCCCCCGGCACCGGCCGAGGCCCCGGCCACGCACACCCGCGGGACCGCTGAGAACGACGAGCAGCTCGGGCTCTACGTGTACTGCGTCGTTCCCACCGGGACCTCCCCACCCGCCGAACTCGCCGGCATCGACCCCGGCCACTCCCCCACGCTGGTGGAGCACGCCGGTCTCGCCACGCTGGTCAGCCGCGTGCCGCTGGCGGAGTTCGGCGAGGAGCGCCTGCGCGAGCACCTCTCCGACATGGAGTGGCTCGAGCGCGCCGCGCGCACGCACGAGCAGGTGCTGGAGGCCGTGGGCGACCAGAGCACGCTGATCCCGATGCGCCTGTGCACGATCTATCGCGACGAGAGTGGCGTGCGGGAGATGCTGCAGCGTGAGCGCCAGGCGCTGATCGAGGCCCTGGAGCACCTGGAGGCCAAGAGCGAGTGGGGCGTCAAGGTGTTCGCTGTCCCGCGCGAGGACGAGGAGGGCGCCGGGTCCCCGCAGGACGCGCCCCCGCAGGGCGGCACTGACTACATGCGGCAGCGCCAAAAGGACCGCGACCGGCGCGAGCAGCGCTACGAGCACCTCCACGAGACGTGCGCCGGCATCCACGAGCAGCTCTCGGATGCGGCCGTCGATGCCCTCACCACCCACCCTCAGCGGCCGGGGGTCAGCGGCCACGAGGGCGACATGCTGCTGAGCGGCGTCTACCTGGTGCAGGACCAGCGGCTGTCGGCATTCCTGGACCTGGTCGACCGTCTGCGCGAGGAGCACGGCCCGCTGGGCCTCGAGCTCCAGAGCACCGGACCGTGGCCGGCCTACAACTTCGTCCCCGGCACGATCGGCGCGGCATGGTGAGCGGGACGTCCGCGGCCAGCGATCGGCGTGCGACGGTGAGCGGGAATTCGCTGGCGAGAAACCCGCGCGGCATCGTGGGCGGGAGCGCTGTGGCGGCCAACCGGGAGATCGCCCTGATCGACCTGCTCGACCGCCTGCTCCAGGGGGGAATCGTGATCCACGGTGACATCACGCTCGCCGTGGCCGACATCGACCTGGTGGAGCTCGACCTGCGCCTGCTCGTCAGCGCCATCGACAAGGCCCTCAACCCATGACCGCGCTGCTCTATGCGGTGATGCAAGCCGACGGCACCACCGAGGCCGGCACCGGCCTGGAGGACCGGCCGTTGCGGAGCGTCACCCACCAGCGTCTGCGCGCCGTGGTCAGCGACCACGACACCGCGCCGCCGCCGGAGGTCGAGAACCTGTGGGCCTACGAGGAGACCGTGGAGCGGCTGATGGAGAGCGGGCCGCTGCTGCCGGCGCGGTTCGGCACCACCGCCGCGCAGGACGCAGAGCTGGAGGCGATGCTGCGCGAGCGTCACGAGGAGCTCCTGCGGACCCTGGAGCACGTCGGCAGCGCTGTGGAGCTGGCGATCCGACCGGCGCCGACCGAGGCCGTCGAGTCGCCGCAAAGCGGCACCGAGTACATGCGGGGCCGGCTGGCCCAGGAGCGCCAGGCCGAAGAGCTGGAGCGCGCCACCGCACCGCTCGTGCGCGCCCAGACCCGGCTCGCCAACTCCGCACGGGCGTATCTCGTCGAGCGCCGGCACGTCTCCGAGTTCGTCGCCGAGGCAAGCGCGCTGGGGCTCACCATCACCGGCCCCTGGCCGCCCTACAGCTTCGTCGCCGAGGAGGCCGCCGCGTCGTGAGCCGGCGCGTCGACACCGATCCCGAGAAGCTCGAGCAGGGGCTAGCTCACCTGGTGCTGACGATCATCGAGCTGCTGCGCCAGCTGATGGAGCGCCAGGCGCTGCACCGGATCGAGGGCGGGTCGCTGAGCGATGAGGAGATCGAGCGGCTCGGACGGACCTTCATGGCGCTCTCGGAGCGGATGGAGGAGCTGAAGGTCGCCTTCGGCCTGGAAGGTGAGGAGCTGAACATCAACCTCGGTCCCCTCGGGGACCTTCTGTAAGGAGAGCGGAGATGGCCACCACCACGCAAGAGCGACTGTACGAGATACTGATGGAACGGGTCAGAGACGACCGCTACCCCAGCCACGGGTTGCTGGACCGGATCGAAGCCACGCTGTACACCCGGGAACAGGTGACCGAATACGTCGCCATGCTCGTGGAGAAGATCGATGAGGCCTGGTACCCCAGCGGTCAGCTGCTGGACCGGGTGCAGCGGATGATGGCGATGATCGCCTCCGCCCAACGCGCCGGGGGGCAGGCAGGCGCATGATCCAGGCCAAGGCGATCAAGGCGGTGGGCAAGGCGGTGGGCGAGCGGTCCCTCGGGCTGGGCCCCGGCCCGGTTCGAGCGGCGGTGGCGGCGGCGATCACCGGCAGCGTCACGGCAGCACTCACCTACCGCGCCCTGCGCAGTGGCGAAAGCCCAACAGAGGATTGACGGCCCCCAACACCGGGAAGCGGATAAGAGCGAACCCAGAGAGGAATGACCCATGTTGACCGCTGCTGCCATCTCCACCACCGTCATCGCGATCATCGTCGCGGTGATCGTCCTACTCATCATTCTCATCCTGGCGCTGCGGTTCTCGCCCAAGGCGAAGCTGAAGCGGCGCGAGCGAGAGCTGGAAGATCGCCGTGAGCGGGTCGTGGAGAGCCATCGCCACGACGCCGAGACCAGCGCCGATCAGGCCCAGCAGGCCGAGAAGCGGGCCCGGGTCTCGCAGGCCAAGGCCCAGAGCGAGCAGGCCGAGGCCCAGCGCCAGCGGGCCGAGGCGCAGCTCCATCAGGCCCAGGCGGAGGTGCACGAGCACGGCCTCGCCGATCAGGAGCTGATCAGGCCCGAGGAGCGCAAGCGCTTCACGGGAACCTCGGCCGTTCCCGGCGAGCGGCAGGAGGAGCGCCGCGCGGAGCGCCCGGACGGCGGCACTCGGCGGGAAGACGCACAGGACGAGGACACGGAGGGCGCAGGGGGCGTCGGGGGCGCAGAGACCCCGGGCGCGGTGCGGCGGGAGCGGCCCGAGTAGAGCGCCCGCCGCCTCACCTTCCGGCGGCACGCCGGTAGCGCGCCACCGCCAGCGGCGCGAACACTGCGATGATCGCGACGACCCACAGCAGCGCCTCCCAGACGTTGTTGCCGGCCGGCCGGCCGAGCCACAGCGCGCGCATCGCGTTGACCGTGATCGTGAACGGGTTGACGTCTGCGAACGCGCGCAGCACCGCCGGCATCGAGGCCACCGGGACAAAGGCCGAGGACACGAAGGTCAGCGGGAACACGGCGAGGAAGCCCGCGGAGTTGGCCGCCTCAGGAGAGGACACAGTCAGCCCGACAAAGGCGAACACCCACGAGAAGGCGTAGCCGAAGAACAGCAGCAGTCCCGCGCCGGCGATCACGTGGAGCACGTCGGCGTTGAACGAGAAGCCGATGATCACCCCGGTGATGATCAGGATCACCATCGACAGCGCGTTGGTGAGGATGTCCGACAGCGTCCGGCCCGCCAGCACCGCGGCGCGGGACATCGGCAGCGAGCGGAAGCGGTCGATCAGGCCCTTGTGGACATCCTCGTTGAGCCCCAGCGCGGTCACGAACCCGCCAAAGGCGATGTTCTGGACGATGATCCCGGGGATCAGGAAATCCACGTAGGAGAGGTGGGGCGTCCGGATCGCTCCGCCGAACACGAAGCGGAAGAGCAGCACGAACATGATCGGCTGCACCGTGAAGGCCAGCAGCAGGTCGGGCGCGCGCGGCAGCCGCACCAGGTTGCGCTCGGCGATGATCAGCGTGTCGCAGACCAGGCGCCTCACGACGACTCTCCCGGATCCTCGCCGCCGTCCTGGGCCTCCAGCTCGGCCTGCTCCTCGGCGGCGTGGCCGGTGAGTGACAGGAACACGTCGTCGAGCGTGGGGCGGCGCACGCCCAGATCATCGACGCCGATCGCGGCCTCGCTCAGCCGCCGCACCGCTTCGACGATCGACCCACGACGCTCGCGCACGCTCAGGCGCACCACAGTGCCCTCGGCCACCGGCGTCTCGTCGGCCATCGAGGCCAGCGCCTGCACGGCCGCGGGAGCATCCGACTCGATCTCCAGCGTCACCTCCAGGCGCTCGCCGCCGACGCGATCCTTGAGCTCGTCGGAGGTGCCCTCGGCGATCACCTGGCCGTGGTCGATGACCGCGATCGTGTCCGCCAGCCGGTCGGCCTCCTCCAGGTACTGGGTGGTCAGCAGCACCGTCGTCCCCTCCCCGACCAGGTCCTCGATCACCTCCCACAGGCTCAGCCGGCTACGGGGATCCAGGCCGGTGGTGGGCTCGTCGAGGAACAGGACCGGCGGCTTGGCCACCAGCGCCGCGGCCAGGTCAAGCCGGCGGCGCATGCCCCCGGAGTAGGTCTTGGTCGTGCGCCCTGAGGCCTCGGTCAGCTCGAAGCGCTCCAGCAGCTCTCTCCCCCGCTCCCTGGCGCTGGCGCGATCCATCCCGTAGAGCCGGCCGACCATGGTCAGGTTCTCGAGGCCGGTGAGGTTCTCGTCCACCGCCGCGTACTGACCGGCCAGCCCGATCTGCGAGCGCAGCCGGGCCTCGTCGTGCACGACGTCCAGCCCCGCCACCCGAGCGGTGCCCGAGTCGGGCTTCAGCAGCGTGGCCAGCACGCGCACGAACGTGGTCTTGCCGGCGCCGTTGGGCCCGAGCAGCCCCAGCACGGTCCCCCGCCGCACCTGCAGCGAGACGCCCGCCAGCGCCTGCACGTCACCGAAGGACTTGCGCAGGTCGCTGACGCTGATGGCGGCCTCGCCGCCAACCGTGGCGCCAGGCCCGCCACGGGAGTGACGATCTACGCCGTGAGTCGCTTGCACGGGGCGCACAGTACGGAACGGCTAGGATCGGGGCGGTGTGGGCCGGTCCGGGTCCGCCGCGCCCCCCATGGCATCCCCCTCGTCCAGAAGAGCCCCGCGCGCCGCCGTGCTCGTGGCCGTGGTGGCCGTCGTGTCCGCCGCGGTGGTGCTGGCACTCGGCTTTGACACCACCACCTCGATTCCCGCCGGCGTGCCCCGCGGCGCGGATCTGCTCACGGTCAGCGGCACGCCCGTCAGCCGCCCGGTGGCTCCGGGGTACATCGGGCTCTCACTGGAGTACACGGCCGTCGAGCACTACGCCGGTACCGACCCCACAGCCATCGATCCCGTGTTCGTGAGGCTGCTTGACGGCCTGACCCCCGGTGGCCATCCGGTGCTGCGGATCGGCGGTGACACGAGCGACTGGGGCTGGTTCGCCGTGCCGGGAATGCGCAAGCCGCGCGGGATCCGCTTCACGCTGCACCGGCGCTGGGTCAGCGTCACCCGCGCGCTGGCCGCGCGTACCGGGGCCAAGCTGATCCTGGGACTGAACCTGGAGGCGGCCAGCCGTCGCCTGATGGCGGTGCAGATACACCGCTTCCGCGGCGTGGGACGGCAGGCGCTACAGGCCTATGAGATCGGCAACGAGCCCGAGGTCTTCGGCGCCCTGGGCTGGTATCGGAGGGCCCACCACCCGGTCTACGCCCGCCGGCGGGGCTACAACTACCGGGACTACACGCGCGAGCTCACCCGCTACAGCCGGTTGGTGCCGGCGGGAATCCCGCTGGCGGGGCCCTCCACCGGGGGCACGAAGTTCTGGGCCCAGACGGGCAACTTCCTCAGAGAGCATCCGCGGGTGCGCGTGGTCACCTTCCACCTCTACCCCCTGCACGAGTGCCTGGTGAACCCGAAGGGGCCGACCGCCTCGACGATCCCGCATCTGCTGGCGCCGCCGGCCTCCACGGGGCTGGCGGCGCTGATCGCGCCCTACGTCAAGGTGGCGCACGCGCACGGCGCCGTCGTGCGGATCGACGAGCTCAACAGCGTCTCCTGCGGCGGGGGGCCGGGGGTCAGCGACCGCTTCGCCTCGGCCCTGTGGGCCATCGACACGCTGTTCGCGCTGGCCCGGGAGGGCGTCGACGGCGTGAACTTCCACACCTTCACGCACGCCTACTACCGGCCCTTCATCTTTCACCACATCGACGGTCGCTGGAGCGCGACCGTCGATCCGATGTACTACGGCATGCTGGCCTTCAACCTCGCTGCTCCCGCCGGCTCCAAGCTGCTGCAAACCAGCGCGCCGGCCAGCAGCACCCTGCGCGTGTGGGCCACGCGGGGAAGCGACGGGCGGGTGCGGGTGATGCTGATCAACACCTCGCCCCAGCAGGCGCGCACGATCGCGATCAAGCTGCCCGCGGGCTCGCCGCGCGCCCCCGCGACGCTGCAGCGACTGCGGTCCCCCGGTCTCAGCTCTGCGCAGGGCATCACCCTCGGCGGACAGCGGTTCGCGCAGCCCACGACCACCGGCCAGCTCACCGGCCCGCGCGTCGTCTCCACCCCCCGGCAGGTGGAACGCGGGGTCTACCTGCTGGCGCTGCCCCCCGGCAGCGCCGCGGTCCTCACCCGCTGAGGACCCGAGCCCCGAGCTACAAGGCTCAGGGGGAGCCGGCCCCCTGGAGCACCGCATCGACGAGCCCCGGAAAGCGGGCGTCGAGATCCTCGCGGCGCAGCGAGTTGAGCTTCGTCGTGCTGGCCAGGCGCTGGCGGATCACACCGGCCTCCCGCAGGACCCGGAAGTGGTGGGTGCAGGTCGACTTCACCACCGGCAGGTCGAAGCTCTTGCACGAACGCTCCGCACCGGTGGCCAGCGCCGCCACGATCCGCAGCCGCACCGGGTCGCTGAGCGCGTGTAGCACCGCGGCCAATTCGATCTCCTCCCGAGCCGGATGCCGCGGCGGCTCCGCACAGCCGGCGGCTGCGCTCACCTCCGGCTCTGCGGCTGGAACCCCCATCTCAGCACCTAGCGTGCCCATTGACTCATTGTACGGCGTTCATCGAACCTTTTGCTACCGTGTTCGATGATCATCGTACCGCTACCGAACTCATCCAAGAGTGACATGGCCGCTGCTCCCCCCTTCGGCGGCGGCCCGAGGCTGCGCGCCACCCTGCTGCTGTGCTGCCTGGCACAGTTCATGGTGATCCTCGACGTCTCGGTGGTCAACGTGGCGCTACCGGCGATCCGCGGCGGGCTGCACTTCTCAGAGCAGAACCTGCAGTGGGTGGTCAACGCCTACACCGTGACGTTCGCCGGATTCCTGCTGCTGGGCGGGCGGGCCGCCGACCTGCTCGGCCGCCGCCGCGTGTTCGTCAGCGGACTGGTGCTGTTCGCCGTGGCCTCGGTGGCCGGTGGCCTGGCCGACAGCCAGCTCGTGCTCATCGCCGCCCGCGCGGTCCAGGGCCTCGGCGGCGCGGTGATCGCGCCCGCTTCGCTCTCGATCCTCACCACGACCTTCACCGAGGGGGCCGGGCGCAACCGCGCCGTCGGCATCTGGGGGGCGATGGGCGGCGCCGGCGGCGCCGCCGGGGTACTCCTGGGCGGGGTGCTCACCGACCTGCTCGGCTGGCGGTGGATCCTCTTCATCAACGTCCCCATCGGCCTGCTGGCGGCGCTGGCAGCCCAGCGGCTGCTGGCCGAGGGCCGCGCTCCCGAGCGGGCTCGCAACTTCGACCTCCCCGGGGCCCTGAGCGCCACGATCGGGCTCTCCCTGCTGGTATTGGGGATCGTGCGCACCGACGCGACCGGGTGGGGCGCTCCGGGGACGCTGGCGCTGATCGGGGCGGGGCTGGCGCTGCTGCTGGTGTTCCTGGCCATCGAGGGCCGCCTGGCCACGGCGCCGCTGATGCCGCTGCGGATCTACTCCAGCCGCACGCTGAGCGCCGCCAACCTGGTCGTGCTGCTGGTCGGAGGCGCCACCTTCGGCATGTGGTTCTTCGTCTCGCTGTACCTGCAGCAGGTGCTCGGCTATTCCCCGATCAAGGCGGGTCTGGCGTTTCTGCCGATGACGCTGTGCATCGTGGCCGGATCGACGCTCGCCTCCCGCGCGGTGGCCCGCATCGGCGCCAAGCCGCTGCTGGTGGCGGGCATGGCGGCCCAGACCGTCGGGCTGGTGCTCTTCGCCGGCGTCTCGGTCCACGGCGACTACCTCGGCGACATGATCCTGCCCTCGCTGCTGGTGGCGATCGGAATCGGGCTGGCCTTCGTGCCCGCGACGATCTGCGCGGTGGCCGGAGTCGCCCCCAGCGAGGCGGGACTGGCCTCGGGCCTCGTCAATACCTCACGGCTCGTCGGGGGCGCCCTGGGGCTGGCGATCCTGGCCGCCCTGGCCACCGCCCGCACCAGTCACGACCTGCATCGCGTCACCGGAGGCAGGCTCGCGCTGCACGCGGCCCTGACCGACGGCTTCCACCTGGCGTTCCTGGTCGCGGCCGGGTTTGCCCTGGTCGGCGGGCTGGTGGCGCTGCTGGGGCTACCGCGCTCGCCGACCCGGCCGGCGCGACGCGGCGCTCCCGCGGCCGCGCTCGCCGAAGCGTGAGTCCCGTTAGTCCCGTGAGTCCCGTGAGGTCCGCCGCGCGGGCCATACTCGCGCCGTGCTCAGGCGCCTCACGCAGCCTCCCAGACGGCTGATCACCCACCCGCGGGCGCCGGCGGCGGCGCTGGCGCTGATCCTCGCGCTCTCGCTGGGGGCGCGGCTGTTCCACCTCGACGCCCCGTGCTCCTCGCCGTGCCACGGCGGCGCCAGCCACGGGCTGATCTTCGACGAGGCCTACTACGTCGATGCCGCCCGGGTAATCGCGGGGATCCATCCCCCCGCCGGCGTGACCTACCACGACGCGCCGCTGCACACGGACCCCAACGCCGAGCATCCCCAGCTGGGCAAGCTGGCGATCGCCGGCGGGATCGAGCTGCTGGGCGACAACCCGTGGGGATGGCGCATCGGCAGCGTGATCTTCGGGATGCTCGCGATCGTGGCCATGTACGCGCTGGCGCGGGCCGCGCGCGGGAGCCCGTGGCTGGCCACCGGCGCCGCGGCGGTGATGGCGCTCGACAACCTGGCGCTGATTCACGGCCGGATCGCGACGCTCGACATCTACGTGATCGCCACCGTGCTGGTGGCGGCGACGCTCTACCTGCGCGGGTGGTCGCTGGCGGCGGGGATCGCGCTGGGGGTGGCGGCCTGCATGAAGCTCGTCGGCCTCGGCGTGATCCCGGCCCTGGTGCTGCTGGAGGCCTACAGGGTGTCGTGGGCCAAGGGGAGCACGCCGGGGATGCTGGCCATGCTCCGCGGGCGCGCGGTGGCGCCGCTGGTGATGCTGGCGGGCACCTTCGCCACCCTCAGCCTGGGGGTGTGGCTGATGGACGCGCTCGTGCCCGCCTATGACCCCGGCACCCATGTCGTCTACTCCGGCAACCCCTACCCGCACATCGGGCACATGCTCTCCTACGCCGCCAGCCTGACCGCGGTGCCCCACGCGACCGGCATCAGCTCCACGCCGTGGCAGTGGCTGCTCGACCAGCGGCCGATCAGCTACTCCCGCGTGGCGGTCGACTCGCTGGCGGGTGGCAAGATCATCGCCAGCCGCGCGGTGTTCGACGCCCGCGGGGAGATCAACCCGTTCATCATCTTCCTCGCTCTCCCGGCGCTGGCGGCGGCGGCGGCCGCGGCCTGGTACGAGCGCGACCGCGTGGCCGCCGTGGGCGCGGCCTGGTGCGTGGGCACGTTCCTGCCCTTCGCCGTCCAGGACCTGGCCTTCGGGCGGATCTCCTACCTGTACTACATGCTTCTGGTGATGCCCGGCGTCTACCTGGTCACGGCCCGCCTGTTCTCACCGCGCCGCGTTCCCCGGGCGGCGACGCTTGGCTGGGCGGTGGCGCTGGTCCTCGGCTTCGTCGACCTCTATCCCGTCAGGAGCCTGGGCGGGCACTGAGCGTCGTGGCGCGCGTGTTCGTCACCCGGCAGCTCCCGGGCCCCGCGCTCCAGCGCCTACGTGCCCGCCACCAGGTGGAGGTGTGGCCGCACCGGCTACCCCCGTCCCCACAGGCGCTGCGCGCCCACGCCGCCAGCGCGGAGGGGCTGCTGACGCTGCTCACCGATGTGGTGGACGCCGAGTTGCTCGCCGGGGCGCCCTCGCTGCGCGCCGTCGCCAACCTGGCCGTTGGCTACGACAACATCGACCTGCAGGCGACAAGGGCACGCGGCGTCCAGGTCGGCAACACCCCGGACGTGCTCACCGAGGCGACCGCGGATCTGACGTTCACGCTGCTGCTGGCCGCCGCCCGCCGGCTGCCCGAGGCGCTCGCCGCGGCGCGCGGCGGCGACTGGCTGACCTGGGAGCCGGCCCGGCACCTCGGGGCGGAGGTGCACGGCGCCACGCTCGGGATCGTCGGGATGGGGCGGATCGGCAGCGCCGTCGCGCGGCGGGCCGAGGGCTTCGACATGGACGTGATCCACACCGGACGCGGCGAGGGCCTGCCACTACCCGAGCTGCTGGCGCGGGCGGACTTCGTCACGCTGCACTGCCCGCTGAGCCCCGCCACCCGTCACCTGATCGACGCCCGGGCGCTGGCGCAGATGCGACCGAGCGCGATCCTGATCAACACCGCCAGGGGCCCGATCGTCGAGCAGAGCGCACTGCGCCGGGCGCTCCAGGCTGGCACCATCGCCGGCGCGGCCCTCGACGTCACCGACCCTGAGCCGCCACCTCAGGATGACCCCTTGCTGAGCGCGCCCAACCTGATCGTCGTGCCGCACATCGGCTCGGCCACCCGCGTGGCCCGCGAGCGGATGGCCGCCCTGGCGGTGGAGAACCTGCTGGCCGCGCTCGACGGGGACCCGATGCCCCATCCGGTCAGGGGCTGAGACGATGCGGGTCGCAGTGGTCGACATCGGCAGCAACTCCACCCGCCTGCTCGTGGCCGAGGTGGAGGGCGAGCGCGTGAGCGCGGAGCTCGAGCGCCACTCCCGCGTGACCCGGCTGGGGGCCGGGGTCGACTCCAGCGGGCGCCTGCAGGAAGACGCCCGGGAGCGGGTGTTCACGGTGCTGGAGGACTACCGGCGGCTGATCGACGAGCAGGGCGCCACCCGAGCGGTGGCCGTGCTCACCAGCGCCGTGCGCGACGCCACCGACGGCAGGGAGTTCGCGCAGGACGTGGGAGAGCGCTACGGGCTGGAGCCCCATGTCCTCAGCGGTGAGGAGGAGGCCCGGCTGACCTTCCTGGGCGCCACCGGTGAGCGCGATGCCGGGGACCGCACCCCGACGCTGGTGATCGACGTCGGCGGGGGCTCGACCGAGCTGGTGATCGGCAAAGGGCGTCGGGCTGGCTTCCACGTCTCCACCCAGGCCGGGGTCGTGCGCCAGTCAGAGCGCCACATCCACAGCGATCCCCCCTCCGAAGCGGAGGTGGAGGAGCTGGCCCAAGACGTCCGCCGGGTCCTGCGTGAGGCGGTTCCCGCCGAGCAGCGCCGGGCCGTGGAGCGCGGGATCGCGGTGGCCGGCACCGCCACCTCGCTGGGGGCGATCGCGCAACGGCTTCAGCCCTACGACCCCGAGCGCGTGCACGGCTACCGGCTGAGCGGCGAGGAGCGCCGGCGCATCCGGGCCCGGCTGGTGGCGATGCCCCTAGCAGAGCGCCGGGGCGTCCCCGGCCTGCACCCTGATCGCGCGCCGACGATCATCCCCGGCGTGCTGATCCTGGAGGCGGTGATGGAGCTGTTCGGACTCTCCGAGCTGGAGATCTCCGAGCACGACATCCTGCGCGGCGCGGCGCTCGGGCTCTGATTGCGCACCGAGAAGCGGGGCGGATCAACCGGCTGGACGGATGTCCTATTGCCACGGGTCCGTCCAGCCTCTAGCATGGCAGCAGGGTGAAGGCTCGCCTGAAGCGAGCCGGATCCTCCATATGGCTCGGGCTCAGTGCCGCAGACACGGCGCCTCCCGCTGCCCGAGCCAGACCAACCCCGGCCCACGGACGACCCTGCCCGTTCCCTGGCCCCCTGGATCGGAGACCGCCCGCAGCGATGCGGGCGGTTTTCGGTTCGGGCCCTTCAGGCCAGGTTGGAGCGACGCGGATAGGCCACCGCGGGGTCGGTCAGCACGTTGACGACCACCGGCCCGTCGGCCGCCAGCGCCCGCTTCAGCGCTCCGCGCAGCTCCTCAGGCGCGCGCACGAGCTCCCCACCGCACCCGAGCGCCCGCGCGACCTCGTCGTACCGGGTCTCCGGCCGCAGCTCGGCGACCACCGAATACCCGTAGAGCGCCTCCATCGGGTGCTTCTCCAGCGCCCAGATGCCGTTGTTGCCGATCACCGCCACCACCGCCACTCCGTGGCGGGCGAGGGTGTCGAACTCCATCCCGGAGAAGCCGAAGGCACCGTCGCCCAGCAGTAGCACGACCTGGCGGTGGGGGTGGGCGAGCTTGGCCGCCAGCGCGTACCCAGGGCCGCTTCCCAGGCAGCCGAAGGGACCGGGATCCAGCCAGCATCCCGGCTGAAAGGAGTCGATCATCCGTCCGGCGTAGGAGACGAAGTCGCCGCCGTCGCCGATCACGATCGCGTCGCGATCAAGCAGCTTGGCCAGCTCGCCGTAGATCCGCATCGGGTGCAGCGGGCTCCGGGGGTCCGACAGCTCTGAGGTCTCGCCGGCGCGCTTCTCCCGCTCGGCTTCCCGCAGCTGGGAGATCCACCGCTCCCGCTCAGGGCGCGGCCCGCCCGCGCCCGCCTGCTCACGCACGCGCCGCAGCGTCGCCGGCAGCGCGCCGATCAGCTCTGCCGCCACCGGGCGGGGATGCTCACGCCCGGGCTCGGCGGCGTCGATCACGATCACCTCGGCCTCCGGGGCAAACGCGGCGCCAAAGCCGAGACGGAAGTCCAGGGGGACACCGATCACGAGCGCCACGTCGGCGCCGGCCAGCGCCTGCCCCCGCGCGCGGGAGATTGACAACTGGTCGTCGGCGGGCACGCAGCCACGCCCGAGCCCGTTCAGGCAGACCGGGATCCGCAGCTCCGCCGCCAGCGCCCGGATCTCGTGCTCGCCCCGCCCCCAGTAGAGGCCGGTGCCGGCCATGATCACGGGGCGCTCAGCCTCGCGCAGCAGTGCCGCGGCGCGCTCCAGCGCCTGGTCATCGGCGCCCGGCCCCTGCCAGGGTTGCGGCAGTGGATCGGGTGGTGCCGGCTGGGAAGCCTCGCCAAAGGCGTAGTCGAGCGGCAGGTCGACGAACGTGGGGCCGAAGCTGGGCGTGAGCGCGATCTGCATCGCCCGGTCCACGAGCGCGGGAATCTCCCCCGGGGCCTCCGGCGTGGCCGCGAACTTCGTCAGCGGCGCCATGAACGGCACGTGGTCGAGCTCCTGGAGCGAGCCCTGGCCCCAGCGGAACTGGGGGGCACGGCCGCCGAGCACGAGCACCGGCGAGCTGTTCGCCTGCGCCGAGGCGATGGCGCTCATGCCATTGGTCACCCCGGGGCCGGCGGTGAGCGCGCAGACCCCGATCTCCCGGGTCACCTTGGCCCAACCCTCGGCCGCGAACGCGGCCGTCTGCTCGTGCCGGACGTCGATCAGCTCGATGCCCTCCTCCCGGCACCCGTCGTAGATCGAGAACAGGTGGCCTCCGGAGAGCGTGAAGAGCCTGGTGACGCCGTGGGCCCTGAGCGTGCGGGCCACGAGCCTGCCGCCGTGGAGCTGGGCCCTCGTCTCGGTCGCCATCGGCACCGACGCTAACAGGGGCTTTACGTCAACACGTAGGATCAGTGGCACACCCCCATCGAGAGGAGCCGAGCATGAACCCCGAGATTGAGCCGGCCGCAGAGCATCCGCGGTTCGATTCCCTCTGCCAGGGGCTGGGCGAGTACGAGGCGCTCCCCTCGCCGCAAACCGCCGCTGACGCGCAAGCGCCGGACGAGCAGCCCGACGAAGCGCTCGACGGCCAGATCCTGGCCGCGCTCGTTTCGCCCTACTGACCGCCCGCGAGTCAGCCCGCAGGAGCCAGCGGCGCCGCCTGCGCCACGGCCTGCTCGCCGGCCAGCATGCGGCGACCCCGGCCGACCACCGGCAGCTCCCGGATCCCGCGCCCGCGCAGCGATCGCGCGCCGTCCTCCAGAACGGCGTCCCAGTGGCGATCTGCCACCGCGGCCAGGCAGTGGCGGGGCGACAGACCGGCGGCGGCCGCCGCCTCACCGATGGTCACGGGGTCCTCCAGGTCGAACCCGCCGCAGAAGGCCAGCCGGCTCGCGGGCAGGGCGAAACGGGCCCCCGCCCCAGCCTGCGCGGCCCAGGCCGTGGCTCGCATCGCCGCCGGCACCGGGTGGCCCGCGCGCTCGGGCCAGACCAGCGGCAGCCGCAGCTCCGCGGCCCGCCGCTCCGCCCGCAGGGGCGTACGCGGCACGGCCGCCCCAGCCGTGCCGCGGTACAGCGTCGCCCCGTTGACGGGAACCCAATCGACCTCACCGAGAACCCTCTCCACTCGCTCAGCCGCCAGATAGGAGAACGGGCAGGCGAGATCGAAGAAGAACACCGGCCGGCAGCCGGGGACAGGGCGGCCACGGTGGGCCAGACGCTCGGCGAGGACGATCAGCTCTCCCATCACCAGACTGAAACGAACGCCAGCGGCAAAACTTGCGCCAACTCGTGCTCCATCCGGGCGCAATTGTGTCCTGAGTGCCGGTTCCTGCGGTTAACCTCTAAGTTGGTAAATGAATCCACGGCAGGAGGCAGGTCATTCCTCAAGCACCCCAGCCCAAGCGACATCCGTATGACCAGTGGTCCCCGGACGCCCGCGCGCTGGACCTCATCGGCGACAAGTGGACCCTGCTGATCGTGCGTGACCTCGTCGCCGGGGCCCGGCGCTTCGTCGAGCTCCAGCGCGTGCTTCCCGGCATCTCCACCGAGCAGCTCCGCTCCCGGTTGAACCGAATGGTGGCCGGCGGCCTGCTGACGCGCAAGCGGTATCGCGAGGTGCCGCCGCGCGTGGACTACGAGCTCACCCAGCGGGCCCGCGAGCTGCTGCCCGTGCTCGGGGAGTTAGCCCGCTGGGGCTACGAGTGGGCCTGGGGGCCGCCGCGTGAGGGGGAGGCCGTGGACGTCACCGCCATCTTCCGGCTGGCTCCCGGGCTGATCGCCCCAGGTGCGCTTAGGCCGGGGACGGTTGCCCTCGTCGTGCAGGAGGATGGCGAGGACGCCCGCACCTATTCGCTGACGCTGACCGCCCAGCAGGTGACCGTCGAGCAACGTGAGGAGCGCCACGCCGACGCGCGCGTCAGCGGCGACCGAGCGGGCTGGGTCGCGGCACTGGCACCGAGCGGTGACCGCCGGGAGCTGACGATCACCGGCGACGCGGGCCTAGCCGGCGGGGTGCTTGACCTGCTGGCGCTCGGCAGCGAGCAGCGGGCGCAGGCGCAGGGCACCGCGGCGGCCTGAGCCGCCACGGCGGCGGCGGCCTAAGCCGCTGCGCGCCCCCACGCGCCGTCCTTCTGGTTAGCGCCCCCGCCTCGCGCCCCGCGCGCCCGGGATGCCCCTTACTTGCTGGAGTAGCGCGATGCGACGATGTGCGGGATCTGGCGGCCGATCGAGCCGGGCGGATGATCGGCCCAGCAGGCCTGGACCGTCGCGCTCGCGGGGCGGGGGCCACCGGTGTTGTCGCAGTCCCAAGCGGGCAGCGAGAAGCTGCCGGGGAACTTGCCCCCGGCGGAGAAGTCGCGGGTGTCGGCCAGCCACAGCGGCGGCGGGTAGTTGTTGCCGCGCGTATTGACGTCACGGGTGGGGGAGAAGCCGGGCGCGCTCAGCGGGTTGAACTGACGCAGGTAGTGCCCGCAGGGAACGCCCTGGCAGGTAATCCCGTTGCCGCGACCGTAAGAGGTGGTGTTGATCGTGCCGGCCAAGCCGCTGGCACCAGCGGAGATGAAGTCGGTGATCAGCTGCTGGTGGATCGAGAGCCAGTCGATGATCGGGTTGAGCTGCTCCAGGAACGGACCGACGGAGGCCAGCAGCGGCCGGGCGCCGTCGAGCACCATCCGCACCGCGGGCAGGCCGGTCCTGGCCACCGTGATCAGCGGCCCCAGCTTTACGAACAGGTTGCGCAGGTACGGTGCGAGCACGCGAACCGAGTGCAGCGTTGGCCCCAGCTGCATGGCCACCGGATCGAGCTCCTTGATCAGCGGGTCGGTGTTCAGCGAGAACACCTTGAGCTGGGCCAGCGTCGCCTTGGTCTCGTTGAGGAACGTCGGTAACACGTGGAATGTGTCGGCTAGGGCGTTGTTGTTGGCCGCTGTGGTGCGGAAGGTCGCCTCGCCACTGGTGATCAGGTTGCGCAGCGCGGACTGGTTCTGGTTCAGGGCGGCGAACACGGTGCTGCCGTTCTGGAACAGGCGCGTCAGGGCGCTGTGCTGGACGTCGAGCACCTGCAGGATGTCCGAGGCGTCGGCGGCGAACGGCGGCAGGTTGCCGAGAACGTTGCTGAGGTTCTGGTCGTTGCCGCGCACCGCCTGCGACAGCTGCTGCTGCCAGTCCTGGAAGGCGTGCCGCGTGGGCGGGTTGAAGGTGCTGTCGACCTGGTCCAGCTGCACCGCGGGGACGGTCTGGCCGCGGGGCAGCGTTCCGCCGTCGGGCAGGATCGGGCTGTTGGGGGTTCCTGGGGTCAGCTCGACGTAGGTCTCCCCGACGATCGTCTTGATCCGCAGGATGGCGTGGGCGTCGCGGTGGATGGGCGCGAACTTCCGCGACATCTGGATCGTCGCCAGCGTGCGATTCCCCTTGACATCGATCGCCTTGTCGACGACCTTGCCGATGGTGACGCCCGCGATGCGGACGTCGGCCTGGGCGCCGAGCTGGTCAGCGTAGGGGAAGGCGACGTTGACGCGGTAGCCCTGCGGGTTGAACGGGAGCGTGCCGCCAAAGGAGAGCCACAGGAACAGCAGCAGTCCCGCGCAGGAGAGCGCGAACAGCGACATCGTGATCACTCGCTTGAGTCCCGGCGTGCCGGTTTCCATCTAGCGACCACCTCCCGTGGGGCTGGTGCTCGTCAGCGCCGGCGTGGTGCTCGTCAACGCCGCCGTGGTGGCGGTCGCGCTGCCGCCCGCGGCGCGCGGGGGGCCGGCGGCGGTCGCAGACTTCGCGGGGGTGAAGCCGCCGCCGGAGGCAGCACCGGTCGAGGTGGAAGCGCCGGCGGAGGGGGCTCCCGCGGCCGGGGACGCCGCGGCGGAGGCCCCCGCCGGCGCAGCTGGGGCCGATGGGCCACCCTGGGCCGCGCGCTCCATCGCCTTCTTGAGGGCCGCGAAGCTCATGGGCCGCTGATCCTTGGCGGCGCCGGCCGTCGAGGGCCCGAGGCCGAGCGTCGAGCAGATGCTCTGCACCGCCCCGAGGTTCAGCAAGCTGGGGGACGCGATGAGTGAGCCGATACCCCCCAACCCGTTGGTTAGGTTGGCCAGCTGCGCGCAGCTGATCTGCACGAACAGCGGGCGGAACACGCTGGCGGCATCCTGCACCGAGAACAGGGTGCGGGCCTCGTGGTTCCCCCACGCCAGCCACCACAGGTAGCCGTGTTGGGGCGAGTTGATCGTGTCGCCGGGGTTGAAGCTCAGCATGTTGAACAGATGGTTGACCACCGAGAAGGTCGAGCTGAGGTCCGGGGTGGCCTGGGCCAGGTTCACCGCGGCCGGTCGGAGGTTGCGCACCAGCGGGCGCGCGGCGACCACGAAGGGACGGATCTGGTGGGCGATGATCGGTGTGCTGGGCTTGGCCAGCGCCACGAGCGCGGCATTGGCCGCGGGCAGCGAGCGCGCGGCGGGGAGCAGCCTGCTGGCGGTCGGACCGAGCAGGTTGGCGAACGCCTGCACCTTGCCCAGCGTGGCCGTGGTCTGGCGCAGCGTCGCCGGCAGGTCGGCGACCGCGCGGCTGACGTTCCGGTCCTCGGAGGCGAAGGCCCGGAACACGGTGGAGCTGGAGTCGACCAGCTGCACGATCTGCGTCTGCTTGCTAGCCAGTGCCGTGTTCAGCCGCTGCAGCGAGTTGACCAGCCGGGTGAGGTTGGAGCCGCGCACGGCGACCGCCGTGTTCAGCCGCGCGAGGTCACGGTGGGCGGGCAGGAAGCGCTTGAGCAGGCCGGCGAGCTCGTTGCCGCCGTTCTGCTTGAGCCCCTGTCCGGCGCCGTTGACCAGCAGGTCGAGGTACGCCCGCGTGTCGGAGTCCAGCGAGGCCAGGATCTCGTCGATGTTCACCTGGGGCAGGGTGTTGGAGACCGGGATCGTGTATCCCTCGGGCGCCGCCGGGGAGCTCAGCTTGCCGGGGCTGACCTCCAGGAACACGTCCTGCAGCGGCGTGCGCGGCCGGGTCAGCACGGTGGCGTCCTTGCGGATCAGGTCCTTCCACTGGGAGTCGATGTCCATCTCGATGATCGCCCGGCCGTTCTGGAGCGCGACCTTGCCGGTCTCGCCGATCTGGACCCCGGAGACCCGCACCGACTGTCCCTGACCGGGAGTGAAGGCCTGGGCGGTCGACATCTCGGCGTACATCTTGATCGGCGAGGACACCAGGAACGGGATGCGCAGGCGCTCCTTGGTGAGGATGTAGCCCGAGATCCCGATCGAGAGCACGAGCAGGAAGATGATCGCGCCGAAGTCCCCGGCGTGGTTCTTGATCGCCCGCTTCATCCGGTCTTCCCCTTCGCGGAGCCCGACGGCGCGGTCGTTGCGGCCGGCGACGTCGTGGTGAGGGAAGGCGTGGTCGTGGTCGTGCCCGTCGTGGTCGTGCCCGTGCCCGTCGTGGTGGTGCCGGATCCCGTCGTCGTCGTGCTGGTCGTGGCTCCCTTGGCTGTCTTGGATCGGTCACGGGAGAGGCCGAGTCCGCCGAGTCCGCTTTGCAGCACGCTGCCGAGGACGCTGCCGTTGCTGCCCGCCACCGGCTGCAGGCCGACCTGGGCGGCGTCCATGTTGGTGATCGGCGCCTGCGTCTCGCAGGGCACGTTCGGCTCCAGCGGCGGGTTCTTGAAGCCGGCCGGGGGCGCGGGCTGGGCGCCGCCGAGCGGCGCCACGGCCTGGCCGAAGACGTGCGGGGAGAGCGAGTAGGTGAAGGTGCCGCCGGTGAACGCGATCCGGATGACCGGGCCGTTGGCGTCGAACACGCGTGACTCGCCGGCCAGCCCCGGCAGGAAGTCGCCGGCCTCCTGGAAGTTCTTGCGGATCGGGAAGCCGTTGGAGGCGTTGAAGTTCGGATCGTTGATCGACGACTCCGACCACGGGTGAATCTGGCCCACCACGCAGCTGGAGGCCGGCCGGACCTGATTTCGCATCAGCGGGATCGTCTCCCGCGTCAGCCGGGCCAGGCTCGGTATCGCGACCGCTAGGTCAGCGGTCAGCCCGCGCAGCTCGGAGGGCTGGACGAGGCCCCGCAACTGGTGGATGAAGGGCAGGCTGGCGTCCACCGTCGGCCCCGTGGATCTGACGCCCGGCAGCAGCGCGCGGGCCAGCTGGCGCAGCGGCGGGAAGGCGGCGTTCAGCGAGTTGAACGCCGGGATCGCCGCGCCGAGGGTCCGCGGGAGCTCGTTCACCGCCGACTGCAGGTTGACGTTCTGCCGGGCGAAGGCAGCGGCGGTGGTGTTGAAGTCGGTGACCAGGCTCTGCAGGTGCTGCGGATGGGCGTCGACCGCCGCGGCCACGGTTCCCGCCTGGGAGATGAAGTTGGAGAGGTCGTGCGGCTGGATGCCCAGGGCGTCGTGGCCGACGATCGAGGTGTACTTGTAGGCCGGCAGCCAGTACTGGATCGACTGGTTGTAGGACGGCCCGCCCTGCTTGAGGCCCGAGCCGGCCTGGTCGACCAGGATCTGGAGGTTGTGGCGGGTGTCGCTGGGCAGCGCGTCGAGGAGCTGGTCGAACTGCACCGGCTCGGTCCCCTGCGAGACCGGGAACGTGTACCCGTTGGGCGCGATCTTCGCCGACGGGGTCCCGGGATGGATGTCGAGGAAGAAGTTGCCCTCCAGGAAGATGCGCGGACGGATGTTGAAGGTCGCGTCCTCGTGCAGCGGCAGACCCATGGGCATGATCGTCATGCTCACCACCGACGCCTGGCAGCCAGTCTGGCTCGCGCTGCCGGTGCCGGCCTGCTTGCAGCCCGCCACGGGCTGAACCTGGGTGACCTTGCCGACGTTGACCCCGGCGATGCGCACCAGCGACTCGGGCCGCAGGCCGGCGGCACTGGCGAACGTGGCCTGGACCGTGTACTGGCTGGCGAGCGGGTTGGCGAACTTGGTCGCGGCCATGTAGGAGAAGACGGCGATCAGCACGATCCCGATCACTCCGGCCTTGAAGAAGCTCATCCCCTCCCGGCGCTTCTTCTTGCGTCGTCGGAACGGATTGGTCACGGGTTGCTCGGGTTCGGGGTGTTCATCGGACCGATCTGCGGGCTGCGGGAGAATGTCTCACCGGCGGGGACGCGGGCGCGGCCGTTGAACGTCGGTCCCTGGTTGCCGGGGGTGTGGACGTCGGTGCCGAGGTTGCGGTGCTGGGGATCGAAGAAGTTGAGCTTCTTCGGGTACCCGCGCTGCCCGGTCTCGCAGTCGGCGTTGCCCTGGTTGTCGATGGCGGCGCCGTAGGGCTGGGCGTGCAGGAACTGCGCGCCCCCGCTGAAGGTGCTGAGCGATGTGTCGCTGCCCGACTCCCCGTTGGCCGGGGCCGTGGCGCCGAGCACGTTGACGCTGTTGGTCCCGGGGGCGGCGATGTTCAGGAGCACGCGCTGAGCGAACCCGAACTGGGTCGGCTGGGACACGTGGTCGGCGAAGTACGTCCACCAGTAGTTCCAGTCGTCGCACACCGTCTGGTAGGGCCCGACGTAGCGGATAACCGGGTTCAGCGTGCGGACGGTGTGGTTCAGCGCATTGATGGCGACGTTGGTGCCCGGCGCCAGCGCCAGCTCCTTGAGCGAGGTCATCACTCGCTGGAGGTTGGCGTTCAGCGACGTGGTGCGGACCAGCGTCCGGGTGCCGGCCTCGATCGCCGGGTTGATGTCGGGCAGCGCGTCGCGCAGGTCGGCGGTCGCGGGCGTCAGGTTGTGGCCGAGGGTGGTCAGGTCGGCCAGGAACGGCTGCTGGGCGCGCAGCGAGTCGATGCTCGTGGCCAGGGTCGACGGGGACTCGGCGATCGTCCGCTCGAGCGCGGTCGGATTCCGGTCGATGGCCGCGAAGGTGGTGGCCGCTTCGCCGAACAGCCGGATGTTGACCTGCGTGAGCGGCGCCAGCGTGGACAGGAAGCCGTTCAGGTCACCCAGGAAGCGCGTCAGCCCGGTGCGGGGGTCGGAGAGCTGCTTGGCCACCGGCTCCAGATAGCCGAGCAGCCGCGGCAGGCTGGCGATCGTGTCGTTGAGGTTCGAGCCGCGGCCGGCCAGCACGTCACCGGTTCCGGTCAGGCTGCGCTGGACGGCCGTGCGGGTCTTCTTGTTGAAGGTCGAGAAGACATCGTCGAACTGGACCGGCACGGTGGTCTGGTAGACCGGCAGCACGCCGCCGTCGGGGAACACCTGGGTGGAGGTACCCCGCTCTAGGTCGAGGTACTTGAGCCCCAGGATCGAGCGCGCCAGCACCGTCGCCTTGGAATCGATCGGGATCATGCCGTTGGCCTTGTCGAGCTTCAGGATCAGCTGCGCGATGACCTTGCCGCTTGCGTCCTTGATCGGGTGCACGTCGGAGACGAGGCCGATGCGGAAGCCGCCCTCGCGCACATCGTTGCCCACGGCGATGTCGGCCCCGTCGACGATGTTCACCTTCAGCTCCCGGGTGGGCACGAACGGCAGCCCCTGGCCGGCGTTGTAGGCCAGGAACAGCGCCACCAGCACGCCGAGCACGGTCACCGCCCCGACCATGACGGGGTTGGCAAAGGCCGATTGCGAGGCTTTTCTCATGCGCGGGGTGCCTGGCTCACGGGGCGAGGAGGTAGTTGAGGAGCTGCTGAGTCTGCGACCCGGACGGCTGGCCGGAGGATGGGCTGGCCCCCGAGCGGCCACCGAGGCCGCTGGAGAGCATCTGGCCGAGCGTGCGCCCGGACCGGGCGGTGCCGCCCGTAGGCGCTCGGGCCGCGGTGGGGGTGGCGGTGCCGTTGCTGCTCGCCGCCCGGGCGGTGCGGGGGGCGGCCGCCCGCGCTGTCCTGGCCGAGCGGACGTCAGCGGCGGTGAGCTTGCACGCCGTCGAGGGAGCGCCGCGCTCGCCTGGAGGCGCGCCGCCGGGATCGGGCACGCACGCGGTGGGGTTGGAGGGGTCGCGCGTCGTCACTCCGGGCTGGTTGGGTCCGAGCCAGGAGTAGCAGTGGCGGTAGTTGGAGCCGTACTTCTGAAGCGACATCGCGATCGTTGCCGGGGTGGCGTAGGGGCTGCATTGGGGGTCGACGAACAGGTCCACGGCCAGCAGATGGCCGAAGGGTCCGAAGGTGTTGAGTCCCATGGGCGTGTTGAAGAAGAACTGCAGCAGCGCCTGCAGCCCGGTGAAGCCCTTGCCGCCGGGGCTACGGGGATCGGCCTCCACCGCCCGACCCTGGCTATCCAGGTCGCGCAGGACGATGGACAGGTTCTTGGCCAGCTCCGGCGTGGGCTTGGAAAAGGCGTTGAGGTCACGGATCGTGGGGGTGGCGGCGACGGCGGCCTCCCGGCCGGTGACCGAGGCGCGGCCCAGGGAGCGGACCGCGGGCAGCGCCGAGCGGGTGAAGCCGGGAAGGTCTGTCAGCAGCCGGTTGAGCTGGCCGGAGGCGGCACTCAGGTTCAGCAGCGGCGGCGTGTTGGCATCGGTGACGGCGCCAAGTTGGACCATCGACGGGCGCAGCTGCTCCAGGAAGGTCGGCAGCCGGGCGAGCGTGCCGCGGAGGTTGCCCTGCTGGGTGGCGGTGGTGGTGGCCGTGCGCCCAGCCTCGGAGATGAAGCGCTGCACGGTGCTGCTGTTGTTGGCCAGCGCCGTGACGACGTGGTCGGAGTTGACGGTCAGGCTCTGCAGCGTGTGCGAGTCGCCCGCCAGCAGGTTCAGCAGGTTGTCGGTCTCGGTCAGCGCCGGCACCGCCCGGCGCAGCGCGACCTGCAGGTCCTCCGAGCGTCCGGCCACCGCGGCGCCGAGCTCGTTGATGATCAGCGTGAAGCGCTCCCGGTAGGGCAGCCGCATGATGTCGGCCAGGAGGTCCCCGGGGATCGTCGACTGCGTGCTGGTCACCGGAATCGTGCTCCCGGGCGGAAGCACCTTGCCCCGCTCCCCGGGCTGGCAGTCGATGAAGTACTCGCCGATCAGCTCCTGCGGGCGGGTCTGGCAGAAGGCATCGGTGCGGAACTGGCCGAAGCCGACCTGGGTGACCTGAATCGTCACCAGCGCGTGCAGGGTCTTCCGATCCAGGTCGATCCTGCTGATCTTCCCGGAGACGACCCCGGCGATCTTGAAGGGGGCTCCCCTGACCAGCCCAAAGGCATTGTCCAGCTCGATCTTGTAGGTGCCCGCGGCGCTGCCAGACGAGGCGCCCAGGGAGGTCACGAGAAAGGCGGCGACGGCCAGCCCGACCGCGATGGCGAGGAGGATGCGCTTCATGGCCCGGTCGGAACCTGGCTGGGATTGCAGGCGTAGCCGCTCTCCGGGTAGTACAGCGCGCCGCGCTCCAGCGACCCCGGGCAACGATCACCCTGATGCGTGGTGATCCCGGCACTGGCGGCCGAGCCGGCGGTCAGCATCTGCACCACCCTTGTCAGCTGCTGGGGCAGCGGGAGGCTGTTCAGCGTGGAGAGGTCGGCGGCGCCGAGCTCGTTGAACACCGACACGATCCGGCTCGAGCCGCCGTTGGCGTCGATCGTGCCGGGATGCGAGAAGCCCTCGAACCAACCGGTCAGGTCGACGGCGTAGGGCCGCAAGAAGGCCAGCTGCGGGGTCGACTCGTTGAGCGCGGTGGTGGAGACCGGGAACGCGCCCTGGCGAAGCTTGCCGTTGGCGACGAGGCTGCGCACGGTCGCGGCGGCCAGCGGCGGGCTGAGGCGCAGCAGGTCGATCAGGTCGTTGTTCGCACCAGGCTTGCTGATGATCCTCGACAGGTCACGAACGGTGGGCACGGAGTCCTGGGCCAGCGGCACGAGCTGAACGAGCAGCTTCTGCAGCTTCGGTGCCACCGGCTTGGAGGCGTTGACGAGCGGGGTCAGGTCGTTCAGCGCGGCGCGCAGATTGACGAAAGTGGTGTTGGCCAGCCGCATGAATCCGGGCAACCGCTGGATCGACAGCCCCAACGAGTTCCGCTGCGCCGCGAGCGCCTGGGTGGTGATGGCCAGGTGCGAGATCAGCCCGCTGAGGTCGCTGGAGCGCTGCGCCAGGTCGGAGACGAGGTTGCCCGACTTGACGATGAAGTTCGTGAACCTGCCGCTGTCACGGTTGATCTCGTTGAACAGCAGGCTGGAGGTGGCCACCGCCGGATTGAGGTACTGCAACGCGAGCTGCTGGATGTTCCCCTTGCCCTGGTTCTGCAGCGCCGAGCCCTGGATCAGGTTCTGGATGCCCGTGCGCGTGGGCTGATCCAGGGTGTTAAAGAGCTGATCGAGGTCGACCTCACTGGAGCTGTGGGTGGCGGGGATCTCGGCGCCGGTCTTCAGCGACGGAGCGCCCGCGGGACCCAGGCGGAGATCGACGTAGCGGTTGGCGATGCCCGACAGCGAGGACTCCCGGATGGCGGCGCTGGTGCCCTGGCGCAGCGGCTGGAAGGTGGACTGGCTGATCTTGAGCGTCAGCTGGGCCTGGCCCTGGGAGGTGAGGGCGATGCCGGAGACCGTCCCGACGGTGTTGCCAGACACCTCCACCTGGTCGCCCTGCACGATCTGGCTGGCGTTGAGGAAGACGACCTTGACCTCGTAGCTCGAGCCGCTGCCCATGACGACGACCGCCACGGCGATGACGACGATGAGCACCGCCGCTGATGCGGCGACCCGTCCGACGACCGTTGTGTTACGCACCGACGCAACCTCGCCCTGGCAAGCGTTCTCCTCCGGCCCGGGGTTGAGGGGCGCCCCCGGCACGTACGCGTGGCGAACCTAGCAAGGGCGAGGATTCGCTGTCAATCTGGGAGCGACCGGGATCGGGCAGTTGCATGAGCCTGGCGACGCGGGCGAAGGAACGGCTTTTCACCAGCACATTCTGCGCCCTGCCACGTCGCCGGCGCGCCGCATAAGCATTGCCTATGCAGACAAGGCACCTCCAGCGCGGTAGCCTTCCCCGCACACCCGGGTGGCGGAACTGGTCAGACGCGGTCGTCTTAAGAACGACTGCCCTCGTGGGCATGAGGGTTCGAGTCCCTCCCCGGGTATGTAAGTAACTAAGTAACGGGTGCGAGGCGGTGCAAGGCGGTGCAAGGCGCGCAACTACCGCGCTGCTACGGTGTTCACGCCCCTGAGAGATCCTCGCCGGCACGCCCGATGGAAGTCTCAGCACTCAAATACTCCGGGGGAATTGGCCTTCACGCGCGGTCGCCGCTGCTGAGGCTGCAGTCCGACGAGCGCCTGGTGGCACTCGTGCGCCGCGGCAACAACGCGGCCTTCGAGACGCTGGTGTCCCGCTTCGAGTCCCGCCTGCAGACTTTCTGCCGGCATCTGCTCGGCTCCCGCGAGGACGCCGAGGACGTGCTCCAAGAGGTGCTGGCGGCGGCCTACAACGCCATGCTGGCCGACGAGCGCCCCATCAACGTCAAGCCGTGGCTCTACCGGATCGCGCGCAACCGCAGCCTCAACCACCTGCGCCGCAGCCGGGCGATCGGGGTCGACTCCATGGACGTCCACCTCTCCGACCACGGCCAGAGCACGGCCGACAAGGTTCACGAGCGAGAGGAGTTCCAGCTGCTGGTGGGGGACATCCACGGGCTGCCGGAGTCCCAGCGCACGGCGCTGGTGCTGCGCGAGATGGACGCCCTCTCCTACGAGCACATCGCCGAGGCGATGGAGACCACCGTGCCGAGCGTGAAGTCCCTGCTCGTACGCGCGCGGGTGTCTCTGGCCGAGGCCGCCGAGGCCCGCCTGCTCTCCTGCGAGGAGGTCCGGGTGGAGCTCGGAGAGGTGGCAGAGGGGCTGCAGCGCCGCCCCAGCCCCCTGGTCCGGCGGCACCTGCGCTCGTGCACGCGCTGCTCGTCCTTCCGCGCCCAGCTCAAGGAGAACAACAAGGCGCTGGCGGCCTTGCTGCCGCTGGGGCCGCTGGTGATTCTGAAGAAGCTCGCGCTGACGCATGTCGGCCACTTGGGCCACTCGGCCGGCTCCGGCGCGACCGGTGCCGGGGCGGCCGGATCCACCGTCGCCGCGGGTGGCACCGTCGTGGCCGGTTCCACGGCCGGAGGATTCGTCTCGGCGGGCCTGGGGGCGATCGCCACCAAGGCCGCCGCCGGCCTGGCCGCCGCGGCGCTGGTCACCGGCGCCGCCGTCGAGGTCGACCACGCCACCGTGACCCACCACCATCATCAGCAGTCCCCCGCGGCCCTGCCGGCGGCGGTTTCCTCCGCGCCCGCCGCGCGTGCGCCGGCCGCTCACGCTTCCCGGTCGCCGCTGCGTGTCAGCGCCGCGGCCACACACCGGCGCACCGGCAGCTCCACCGACTCCACCAAGGCCAAGCCGAACCTGCTAGCCGCGGTTAGACCGCGAACCAAGGCGGTGAGCCAGAACCCCACCTCCCGTCCTGCCAAGCGTCCCGTGTCCCGTCCCCTCCCCGTCCCCGTCCCCGTCCCCGTACCCGTGCCGTCGACCCCACCTGCCGCGCCCGGCCGGACGCAGACGCAGACCGATCCTCCGACGGTGCTGGCCCCGCCACCGCAGACCGTCACCACGACCGCCATCAACACACCCGCCGATCAGGGTCAGACGGCGCCGGTGGAGCCGGCCCCCGGAACCGGCACCACCACTGGGGCGCCCAGCTCCCCGCCTGCCCGGGCGCCTGCGAGCGACATCTCCGGCCCGGCCGCGCCCTCGCGCTGACCGCGACCGCGACCGCGACCGCGACCGCGACCGCGACCGCGACCGCGACAGAGGATCGATCCCGCCGCTAGGGCCCGGGCTCGCCGCCGATGACCAGTGTCGCGCGGGCTCTGCCGTCAACCTGCACCGCGTAGCTGCCAGCCTTCAGGCCGGCGATCCGCAGCGAGGCATGCCCGTGGGGCGCAAGCGAGAGCGTGTGGGGCGATGGGGTCCTGACCAGCAGCGTGTGCGGCCGGACGTCGGCGGAGCTCACCGAGAGCGCGACGGCCAGGAACGCGGGAATCGAAATCGTGCCCGGGAGCAACCTCCCGTCGAGGGTTAGATGGAAGTCGGCAGGCACGCGCGCGTTGATCGATCCGGCGTCCGAGCCGCCGGCCGGGGGGACTGCCCCCGCACCGCCGCCGGGCGGTGGCCCGGGAGCGCCCCGGGAGGAGCCAGCGGTGCCTGAACCGGCGCTCGCCGAGCCCCCCGGCGCGCCCGCAGTGCTCGCCGCGTGTGCCGGACGCCCCGCCGAGGACGAATGGGCGCTCCCCGAGCCCCCGCACCCGGACAGCAGCAGGATCGTGGGCAGCAGCACCAGCAGCCGGTTCATCGGGCGCCAGCATAGATCGCCAGCAGACGCTCCAGGTAGATCTCCTCGTCGTGGCGCTCGCGGGCACGCTGCAAAGCCTCCTGGCCCCGGAGCGCCAGCTGACGGCGATCGCCCCACAGGCGGCGGAGCGCCTGAGCCCAGGCAGTGGCGTCATCCGCGGGCAGGATGCTCCCGGGATCGACCAGCTCCGGCAGACCCCCGCGGGAGCTGGCCAGCACCGGCACCCCGGCCGCGAGGGCATCGAGCACCGAGAACGGGCACGGCTCCTCCCAGCGCGATGGCACCAGCACCACCGCGGCCCGCGCCCGGACCGCCGCCAGCTCCCCGGCCGCCAAGCGGCCCGTGAACCGAACCCCACCGTCCGCCAGCTCCCGCAGGCGACCCTGGTCGGGCCCGTCCCCGGCGATCACCAGCGGCACCTCCGCCTGGCGAGCGGCGAGGATCGCGGTGTCGAAGCCCTTCTCGGGGACCAGTCGCCCGGTCACCAGCGCGTACTCCCCCTCCCCGGCGCGGGATGCGGCAGCCCGGTCGCGCAAGGGGACGAAGTTGTGCAGGACGGTGCTGGTTCCGGGCGGGAGGCCCAGCTCGTGCAGGCGCGCCTGCGTGGCGGCGCTGACGGCCACGAACCGGTCCACGAGCGAGAACAGACGCCGCTGGGCCAGCGACAGCCCGGCCGCGTAGGCCGCCGCCTCGGCGAGCGAGCCGCGGCAGCGCAGCCGCAGCCCGGGCCGGGTGTCCACTCCCCGGCAGCGAAAGCACCTGGCGCCGTCCCGGTAGGCGACCGCGATCGCGCAGAAGAGCCGGAAGTTGTGCAGGTGCAGGACGGTGCGTGCGCCGGCGCGACGGGCGGCGGCGAGCGCGCGCCAGCCCAGCAGCGGATGCAGGTTGTGGGCGTGGACGACCTCGGCCCCGGTGCAGCGGACCGCCGCCTCCACCTCGCCGGGATCGATCCCGCCACTCACCAGCCCGCGGGCGGCGGTGGCTGACCCCACGTCGACGCTCGAGCGCTCCAGCAGCTCCACGCTGTGGCCGCGGCTGCGCAGCAACGCGGTGATCTCCGCCACCGCCCGTTCCTCGCCTCCGGGCTGGCGGTAGCGATTGTGCAGTTGCAGGACGCGCATGGGGGTGGGCGCCGGCCGGGCGCGGGCGCCGCGGTTGATTCTGTCAACGTCCCCGCGCCGTGGCGATCGCCCTGATCACGAACTACCTGGCCGGGTACCGGATCCCGCTGTACTCGCGGCTGGCCGAGCGCCACGGGGTGGAGGTGCTCTGCTACGGCGGCGGCGAGCGCTACGTCCCAGCCTGGTTTGCCGATCTGGACGCCCAGCTGGCACGAGCGCCGTTTCCCGCGCGCCGGCTCGGGGGCACGGGGGAGGCGCTGCGGCTGGGCCGGCGCTACGAGACGGTGATCGCCCCCTTCGCCGGCGGACGGCTGCTGCCCGCAGCCTACGCCGGGGCGCGCCGATCCGGCGCCGGGTTCGTGCTGTGGGCCTCGGTGTGGGCCCAGCCACTCTCGGCGACGCACCTGTTGGCGCTTCCGGCCACCCGCCACATCTATCGCCATGCCGATGCCGTGGTCGCCTACGGAGAGCACGTGCGCACGTTCGTGAGCCGGATCCGCGGGCATGCGGACGACGTCTTCGTGGCTCCGCAAGCGGTGGAGCCAGAGCTGTTCGGGCGGCTGGTGGCCGACGAGGAGGTCGCCGCCTTCCGCGCACGGCACGATCTGCCCGAGGGGCCGCTCGTCCTGTACGTGGGGCGGCTGGTGGCCGAAAAGGGGGTGGCGGTGCTGCTGGAGGCGTTCCGCGGCCTGGACCAAGAAGCCACCCTGGTGCTGATCGGCGACGGCCCGCTGGCCCGCCGGGCGCGGGACGCGCCGCGGACCCGGCTACTGGCGCCATTGGCGCGGAAGGAGCTCGCGCCCGCCTACGCCGCGGCGGCGATCACGGTGCTGGCATCGGTGCCGACACCGAGGTTCCAGGAGCCGTGGGGGCTCGTCGTCAACGAGGCCATGCACCAGGGCTGCCCGGTGGTCGTCAGCGACACCGTGGGGGCCGCGGCCGGTGGCCTCGTCCGCGACGGGGAGACGGGTTTGGTGCTCGGCGCCGGCGACGGGACCGCACTGGCCGGTGCGATCACCCGGCTGCTGGCGGACGAGGAGCTGCGCCGACGGCTCGGGGAGGCGGGACGAGCCGCTCAGGCGGACTACACCTACGAGGCGATGGCGGGCGCGTTTGACCGCGCGCTCGCCGTGGCGCGGCGGCGGCGGCGCTGAGAGCGGCCGGCGGTGGCCGGCGCCGGCCGGCCTGATCACTCCCCAACGGAGAAGAGCGCCTCCAGGTCGTGGCGCGAGAAGGCCTCGAAGGCCACCATCGTTTGGGTCCGGGTGATCCCGTTCAGCTGGGAGATCTGACCTGTGACCACCTGCGCGAGCTGTTCGTGCTCACGCACGCGCAGGATGGCCACGAAGTCCCAGTCTCCGGTCACCGAGTAGGCCTCGGCCACCCCCTTGACGTCCGCCAGCTCGCCTCCGAGCGTCGCCAGCGCCGTGCGCTCGGCCTGGATCAGGACGAGGGCGTGGGTCACGCGGAGTGGCTCTGGCCGGGCTCCAGCACCACGACCTTGGAGCTGGTGGAGGATTCCACCTCGGACTTGAACGCGTCCGTGTCGGTCTCGATCGGCGGGAAGGTGCCGTAGTGGCAGGGGATCACGGTCCCCGCCCCGATCATCTCCGCAGCGCGCACCCCGTCGATGCGATCCATCGTGTAGTGGCCGCCGATGCACATCAGCGCCACGTCGATCGGCGTGGGCTTGGACACGAGCTGCAGGTCGGAGAAGAGGCACGTGTCGCCGAGGTGGTAGACGAGGGTCTCCTTGAAGTTGATCAGCAGCCCCGCGGGGGTGTTGACGGTCCCCTTGGGCGTGGTGGAGGTGTGCCAGGCGGGGACGAGCTTGACCCACCCCCAGTCGAACTTGACGGTGCCGCCGAGGTTCGGGTCCCGGACCTCCACCCCGTCCTGCGCCAGCTCGTTTGCCAGCTCCACGATCGCCACGACCGGCGCCCCGGTGCGCTTGGCGATGTCGACGGTGTCGCCGATGTGGTCGGAGTGGCCGTGGGTCAGCAGGATCGTGGTCGCCTGGACCTCGTCGGCTGACACCGCCGCCTTGGGATTGCCCGAGAGGAACGGGTCGACCAGCACGGTGGTGTCACCGTCGGAGATCTGAAAGCAGGCGTGGCCAAGAAAGCGTATGTCGGGCATGTGTCGTTCCTCCTGGTGGGTCTATTGCGGGTGAGAATCAGGGTCGGGTTGAGGGTTAGGGTCAACGGGACCGTTGGGGTGTGCGCTGGGGTTCGGCCCGGAGGCGCCGGGGCCCAATTCCCGCGCGAGCTCGAAGCCGACTGCGACCCCGACCAGCATGCCCAGTCGCGTCTCCTCGGCCAGGAGCGTCTGTACCGCGCGGACGCGCTCCTCGTGGTCATCCCCGGCCACGGCCTCCCTGACCGCCTGGGTGTGAGCACTGTCGAACCAGCCGCCCTCCTGGAGCGCCGCGCTGAGGACCCGCTGCAGCGACGGAGCCGCCCCTGCCACGAGGTCCTGCGCCTGCGCGAGACGCTCGGGCGCGGCAATGGCTTCCAGCGCGGCATCGATCTCCGCGTCGCTGTAGAGAGGGTCCGGCACCTGAGTTTCAGGCATCATACGGCTGTGGCCGTCCCGCTGACCTCGCTCTCCCACGGCGCGGGCTGTGGCTGCAAGCTGCCCGCCGCCGCAATCGGGGAGGTCCTGGCACGACTACCGGCGCCGTACACCGACCCACGAGTGCTGGTGGGCTACGAGGGCGCCGACGATGCCGGCGATGCGGGCGTGGCCGTCCTGGGCGGTCACTCGATAGAGGACGCCGAGCCGAAGTTCGGGATGGCGGTGACGGGAACGGTCGACCCGCGGGAGGTGCTCACCAACGCCGGCGGGCGCGCGGGCGACGCGCTGGTGCTGACCAAGCCCCTCGGTGCCGGTGCCGTGACCACCGCGCTGAAGCGGGGAGTCGACGATCCGCCGCTGGCCGAGGCGGTGCGGGTGATGACGACGCTCAACCGGGAGGCCTCGCTCGCAGCCCGCCAGGCCGGCGCCACGCGCTCACCGACGTCACCGGCTTCGGCCTGCTCGGGCACCTGCACGAGCTGAGCGCGGCCAGCGGGCTGGCCGCCGAGGTGCCCGAGGCCCGGCGCTGGCTGGTGTGCGACGCCATGACCTCCGGCGGCCTGCTGGCGGCGGTCCCGCAGGCGCGCGCGCACGAGCTCCCGGGGGTGGTCATCGGGCGGCTGGTGGCGGGCGATCCGGGGACGATCTCGGTGCGCTGAGTCCTGGCGAGGCAGTTCAGCCGCGCCGGCTCGCGCGGGCCAGCGGCAGGCCGAGCGCCACGCCGCCCAGCACACCCACGGCGTCGGCGATCCAGCTTGCGCCCGTCACCGCCACCGGCATCAGCGCGACGACGGCCGCGATCACCGCCGTTCCCAGCAGATCGCCCTCGATGTCCTCGCCCCCGCGCAGCGCCAGCACGTCTGGCAGCGCCCACGCGATCAACAGCGCCAGCGCGGCGCCGGGCGCGCCGAGCACCACCGGCACGGGGTAGGCCACGGCGACGGCGATCGTCGCCGCCACGCCCCCGATGGCGAACAGGACGATCACCGCGACCTGACCGTGGCGGCGCTCCAGCAGCCAGCCGTAGAGCGCAATCGTGCCCAGCACGGCGAACGCGTAGCCGGTGTTGTCATAGACGAACGGCGCCGTCAGCACCCGCCACCACTCGCCGCCGGGCTTGCCGAAGATCCACAGATGCTCCGGCCCGAGCGAGGTCCGAAACAACAGGGTGCCGACGAGGCCGGCGACCAGCAGCAGGATCGTTGCCAGGGGCGGGGAGTCGGCGCGAATGCCGGGAATCTCGTCCCGCCGTAGCCGCGGCAGCCCCGGCGCGGGGGGGCGGCGCCGGCGCCGCTCGGTGACGCGCCCGTCGCGATCGATCTTGGGGGCGCGCTTGCGCAGGCGGCTGCCGCAATACGGGCACTCGGTGATGTAGGGGCTCACCTCCGAGCCGCAGCTCTTGCAGATCACGAACAGGTCGGGACCGCCGGGGCTCACGATCCGATTGTAGGCAGCATTCCCGCGCTGCCGGGCAAGTCTGCTCCGCCGAGCCGCCGGTCACTACCCTCTGGTGGCGGCCACGATCTCCGCCATCACCTCATGCAGATCGTGGTTGGCCTCATAGACGACCACCTGGCGGGCCGCGCCGTTGCCCCGCTCCATCAGGTCCTCCACCGCGTCGAGCTCGGCCGCGGACCCGAGCTGCTGGCAGTGCTCGCGTACGCGATCGATCAGCCGGCGGGCCAGCTCCCCGGTGGGAACGCGCTCGGCGCGGGGCAGATCTACGAGCTCGCCGGCGAGCCCGTAGCGCGCGGCCAGCCACTTGTTCTCCTCGAGCATCTCGAACGGGTAGCGCGACAGCTCCTCGCCGGAGTCGAAGTGCTCGGCGAGCTCGTGCGCGAGGCCCTGGACGAGCGCGGCCAGGCCGAGGGTGTGCTCGACGTTTGTCTGGCCGTCCATCACCCGGATCTCGACGGTGCCGAAGTTGGGGTGCGGGCGGACGTCGTACCAGAGCCACGTGTAGTCCTCCATCACGCGGGTCTCCATCATGAACTCGATCCGCTGGCAGTAGTCCTCCCAGCCCTTGTAGGTGGGGGCGGTGCCCACGCGGGGAAAGGCGCGGAAGATCGGCGTGCGCACCGAGGCCAGGCCGGTGTGGTTGCCGCGCCAGAACGGTGAGTTGGCCGAGAGGCCGAGCAGGACGGGCGCGTGGATGCGCATCCCGTTGGCGACGTGGATCGCCTTTTCCGGGTCGTCGATGCTGACGTGGACGTGCATGCCGAAGATCAGCTCCTGGCGAGCCACGAAGCGCAGCGCCGAGACCAGGTCCCGGTAACGCGGGCGGGCGACGATCCGCTGGTCCTCCCACATCGCGAACGGGTGGGTGCCGGCCGAGCCGATCGCCAGGCCCTGCTCGGAGGCGGTCCCGATCACCTGGGCGCGCAGCGCGCGCAGCTGGCCCCCCGCCTGCGCGATGTTGGCGCAGGGCTCGGTGGCGATCTCCAGCACCGACTCCATCAGCTCGGGCTTGATCTCCCCCGCCGGCGACTCCTCCAGCAGCGTCTCGATAGCGTTGACGAGGTCCAACGACTCGGCGTCGAGGATCATCATCTCCTCCTCGATGCCGATGGTGAAGGCGGGCCCGTCGAAGTGGTGGCGCACGGGCCGGAGGCTACTGCGGGCCCACGAGACATAACCCGGCGCTCAAGGGCTGGTAGGCTCGCCCCGGTGGCGATGAAGATGCGCCAGAGCCTCGCGCAGCTGGAGCAAGAGTTCCGGCAGGAGATGCAGCACGACCGCAACCGCAGGGAGCACCTGCGGCGCGTGGCCGCGGTGCGCTCGCGCCAGCGCACTCACGAGCGGGCACGCAAGCGAACGTCGCTGCGCTTCTGGCTGCTCGTGCTCTCGCTGATCGCCACCGCCGTGATCGTCACGGTGGCGATGTTCGAGTCGCTCTACTACCTGCTCGGCTAGCTGGCTGACTGGGAGCTCTCGCCGAGGCCGCGCAGCGCGGCGTCGACTTCCTCACGGGCGTCGGCGGCAGAGTCGCCGCGCTCCTGCTGGATCTCGATGTAGACCTCCTTGCGGAACACCGGAACGTCACGCGGAGCCTGGATCCCGATCCGAACCTTCTCGCCCATGATCGCGAGCACGGAGACCTCGATGTCATCCCCGATCATGATGCTCTGGTTGCACTTGCGGGTCAGTACCAACATGGGAATGCCTCCCTGCTTGCCTGTGGATACGGCTCGGAGTGGCTGCCGCGGCTGCACCGGCGACCGATCCTGCCGCTGGGAGCATACAGCCACGCTTCCCCGTGGCAAGGGCAATTCTGCGCCCTGGCAGGGACTCCGCGCGGAGTCCGGGCGCCTACGGGCGCCCTCCGGCCGGGGCCTGTACTACTCTCCGCGGCGATGCCACGTAGATCTTTGCGGCCAGAGCTGAACCGCATCCGGGCCTGGGTGCGCCAGGGGCGGACCGACGCCTGGATCGCCCACCAGCTCGAGGTCACGGTCCAGCAGATACAGGCGTTCAAGCGCGACCAGAGCCTGGAGCCCGAAGGCGACGCCGAGGCGCCGGGCGCGGCCACCGATTTCGACGACGAGATCGATCTCCGAGCCGAGGACGACGCGCTCATCGCCGCCGAGCTCGAGGCCGCCGAAGCCGAGCAGCCCGAGCCCGCCGAGGAAGCCCCCGAGGACGAGGAGCGGCCGGCGCGCAAGCGTCGCAGCCGCCGGGGCGGCAGGCGGGGCGCCCGCCCCAAGGCCGGCGAGCCCCTGGAGGGGACCTTCGATCACGGCGAGGAGGGCTACGGGCTGTGGCTGGACCCGGCGGTCCAGGACGACCCCGTCTACGCCGAGTACTGGGCCGGTCACCGCCCGGTGGTGGTCACGATCGAGGAGGACCAGATCGTGATCCGACGCACGGGCGAGGAGGACACCGAGGAGGAAGAGTAGCTCCGGGTTGGCCCCGAGTTTCAGTCGCTCTCCTCGTGGCGCCTGCCGCCGCCGTAGTCACTGGCACCTCTGAGGTAGCGGGCAAAGGCCGCGCCGGCCACGGTGGTCAGATCCCAGGCCTCGGGCGTCGCCGGCGCCGCCCGCGTGGCAATGTCAAAGCACCAGTCGGTGCCCTGCTGCAGGTACAGGCGCGCCAGCTCGTCGGCGGTGAACGCCCCCCCGAGCCGGCGACGGAGCTCGCCCACCAGTGCCTCGACGACGCGCTCGAGGGTCGGACGCAGAGAGGGGTCGGTGGACTTCAGCCGGCGCTCGCCTTCCCACCACAGGCCGACGACGCCGTCGAAGCTCACGCGTCCCCGCTCGGCGGCGGCGGTGGCGGTGCTAGCGCGCGGGTGCGCCGGTGATCACGTAGGGGCGCTCGCCCTGGCGCACCATCCCCAGCGCGCGGGCGTCGCGCTCGATCGTCGCCGGATCGCCCAGCGAACGCTGCTCGCGCATCAGCCGCGCGTTCTGCTGCTGGAGCCGCTGCACGATGGCCAGCTGCTGCTGGGCCTGGGCGTGGGTGGAGAACAGCGACAGCCCCTGCTTGAGGTACAGCGCTGCGACGGCCAGGAACACCACCAGCAGCGCCGTACGACCCAGTCGATCCCATCGCACCCGCACCGTGGCACGGCGTGATACCAGTGCTCGCGGACGGACCTGAGGCCGTTGTCGCTGACGGGAGCGCCGGCGAGCTGCGGCTGCGGCTGCGGCTGCGGCTGCGGCTGCGGAGGAGGCTGACGGCATACCGTGAGCCCTTCGTTCGGCGCCCCGGCTCTCCTTCCTGCTGCAAGACGGCGCTCATGCCGATGGTCGCTGGCCGCGTGGTGCCTGGAGCCGACGGGGTCAGTCAGCGCAAGGCGCGGAAGGCACGGTGGCCGGGATACTCGGCATCGGCTCCGAGCGCCTCCTCGATCCGCAGCAGCTGGTTGTACTTCGCCACCCGGTCGGTACGCGCGGGGGCGCCGCTCTTGATCTGACCGCACCCGGTGGCCACCGCCAGATCGGCGATCGTGACGTCCTCGGTCTCGCCCGAGCGGTGCGACATCACCGCTGAGTAGCCGCTCTCGCGCGCCATCGCGATCGCCGCCAGGGTCTCGGTCAGCGTCCCGATCTGGTTGACCTTGATCAGGATGGAGTTGGCCACGCCGTTGTCGATGCCCCGCCGCAGCCGCTCGGTGTTGGTGACGAACAGATCGTCGCCCACGAGCTGGAGGCGGTTGCCGAGCCGGTCGGTGAGCGTGCTCCACCCCTCCCAGTCCTCCTCCGCCAGCCCGTCCTCGATCGAGACGATCGGGTAGCTGCCGGCCAGCGTGGCCCACATGTCGACCATCTCCTCCGCGCCCAGGCTCCGGTCCTCGCTGGCGAGCCGGTAGGTCCCGTCGCGGTAGAGCTCCGAGGCGGCCGGATCCATCGCGATCGCCACCTGGTCCCCGGGCACGAAGCCCGCTGCGCGGATGCCGGCCATCAGCACCTCCAGCGCCTCGGCGTTGGAGCGCAGGTCGGGCGCGAAGCCGCCCTCGTCCCCGACGGCGGTCGCCAGGCCCCGCTCGCTCAGCGTGCGCTTGAGGTGGTGGAAGACCTCGGCTCCCATCCGCAGGGCTTCGGCGAAGCTCCGGGCCCCGACAGGGACGATCATGAACTCCTGGAAGTCGACGCGGTTCTCAGCATGAGCGCCGCCGTTGAGCACGTTCATCATCGGGACCGGCATCACGTGGGCACCCTCGCCCCCGAGGTAGCGCCACAGGGGCAACCGCTCCTCGGCGGCGGCGGCGTGCGCGGCGGCGAGCGAGACGGCCAGGATGGCGTTGGCGCCCAGCCGTGACTTGTTCTGCGTTCCGTCGAGCTCGATCAGCTTCCGGTCCAGGGCGGCCTGGCCCGAGGCGTCCTGGCCCCGGATCTCGGTGGCGATCTCGCCGTTGACGTTGTCGACAGCCCGCCCAACGCCCTTGCCCAGCCAGTCCGACCCGCCGTCGCGCAACTCGGCGGCCTCGAACTCGCCGGTGGAGGCGCCCGAGGGCACCGCCGCCCTCCCCCAGGCGCCCGAGCGCACGCTGAGCTCCACCTCCACGGTCGGGTTGCCCCGACTATCGAGGATCTGCCGGGCGTGTACGTGTTCGATCTGGCTCATCGGTTGTCTGCTCCTTCGGAGAGGCGCGCGCGGGCGTAGAGGGCGAGCTGCTCGTCGGGCGCGAGATCGCCGGCCACCGATCGCAGTAGCCCGGCTACCCCCGGGAAGTCGAAGCCGGTGCTGGCGGCGCGCCGCTGCACCTTGCGCGCGTACAGGGGCCCAGGAAGGTTCTCAGGCACCTCGCCGAAGATGCCCGGCTCCCGCCCCGCCTCACCCCGCTTGATGAGCTCCCAGTTGCGAAGCACCTCCTGGGCGCTGTCGGCCCGCTCCTGGCCGAACACATGCGGGTGGCGCCGAACCAGCTTCTCGGTGCAGTGCTCGGCGACCCGGCCGAGGTCTCCGGCGCCCCGCTCGGCGAGCAGCAGCGCCAGGAAGTGGACTTGGAAGAGGACATCCCCCAGCTCGTCCAGCAGCTTGCCGTCGTCCTGGCGCTGCGCGGCGTCGGCCAGCTCGTAGGCCTCCTCCACGGTGTGGGGCACGATCGAGCGCTCGTCCTGCTCCCGATCCCAGGGGCACTCGCGACGCAGCCGCCTGGTGGTGGCATCTAGGCGGGCGAGCGCCTGCAGCGTCCGGGCCGGCGGGCGGTCGGGGTCGGGATCCTCCGGCGCTCCGGAGCTCACCGCCGTTACTTCTTGCCGGAGTTCGACGGCGCTTGGGTGGGGGGAGTCACCGTTTGCGGCTGCTGGCCCTGGCTGGGGGCCTGCTGTTGGCCCTGGCTGGGGGCCTGCTGTGGGGCCTGCTGTTGGCCCTGGCTGGGGGCCTGCTGCTGGCCCTGGCTGGGGGCCTGCTGCTGGCCCTGGCTGGGGGCTGAGCCGGGTGAGAGCGACGTGCTGGGGGTCTTCGGCGCCTTGTAGCCACTGCAATCGGCCATCTTGTAGGCCGACCCGCACTGCGTCTTGCCCATCCAGTCCCGCTTTACCTGGCTGTCCAGCGCCGTCTGCGCGTTCTGCTGACCCTGGCTCTGCAGGATCTGCCGGATCAGGGGCGTGGCCTGGGTCACCGACTTCTGGGTGGAGCGCTTGATCTTGATGACCTCGAACACGTAGTAGCCGAAGGTGCCGTGGACCGGACCGAGGACCTTCTTCTGCGGTGCCGAGAAGGCTGCCTTGTCAAGCGCCTGCTCCTCCTGGCCGCGGGTGACACCGGTGAGCAGTCCCCCCTTGGCCTTAGTGGTGGCGTCCACCGAGTACCGCCTGGTCACCGCCTTCCAGCTCCGGCCCTTCTTCAGCGCCGCCTTGGCCGCGGCGGCCTCCTTGGCGCTGGTGGTGCGCACGATCCGCAGGTTGCGTGACTCCGGAGTGCCGAACTGCGAGGTGTGGCCGCGGTAGTACGTCGCGATCGTGGCCGGGGTGACGGTGGGGCTGTGCTGGGCCAGGAGCTTCTTGCGCAGCTCGATGATGCGCACGCGGAAGAGGAGGTCCGGCATCGTCTGCCCGCTCTGGGCCAGGAACTGGTTGAAGGCGGTGGCGGTGGGGAACTGCTGCTTGCGGTCTGATTCGAACGCCGTCTGCACCTGCGCGTCGGTGACCTTGATGCTCCGCTTGGCGGCCTCGGCCTGGTACCAGTAGGCGCGCACGAGGAAGTCCATCACCTGGCTGGAGAGCGAGGTGAAGAGCCGGGCGCAGTCGCTCTTGATCTGCTTGTCGGGGGTCTTGGCCAGCGAGGGGATCTGCTTGCGGACCTGCTCGAGGCAGTTCGTGAAGCCCGGCGGATCGTTGGGAACGATCACCGGGGCGCCGGGGCTCTGCGCCGCGCTGCCCTTGGCGGCAACGTAGAGCCAGTGGTCGAAGGCCTTCTTGCTGATGGGGTTGCCGGCCACCGTGGCCACCGAGCCGCCCGACCCGCCACAGCCGGCCACGCCCACCGCGAGCACAAAAAAGGCGCAGAGCGCCAAGATAATCCGCTTCTCCCGCATCAGGTTCGGGGCATGGTAGCGACCTGGGCTGGCATGCTGCTCTGGCGATGTCCGAGGCCCCGCTCGGCCCACCCCTCGACTTCCACGGCGCGGCGCCGCCCGTCCGCGCCCCGCTGCGCGGCGAGCACGTGCTGCTGCGGCCACTGAATCCCTCTCTCGACGCGGCTCCGTTGTTTGGGGCCTCTCACCCTCCCCACGGCGACGCCGAGATCTGGTGCTACCTGCCCTACGGCCCCTATCCGGACGCCGCGGCGCTGCGCGATGAGCTGACGCGCTTCGCCGCCGCCACGGACCCGCTGTTCTTCGCCGCCATTCCGGCGAGCGCGCGGGAGGCGCAGGGGGTGGCGTCGTACCTGCGGATCACTCCTCGGCACGGCACCATCGAGATCGGGCACATCTGGTTCGGCCCCGCGCTCCAGCGCTCCACCGCAGCCACCGAGGCGATCCTGCTGCTGGCGGAAGAGGCCTTCGACGCCCTCGGCTATCGGCGGCTGGAGTGGAAGTGCAATGCGCTCAACGCCGCCTCCCGGGAGGCCGCGGAGCGCTTCGGATTCGTCTTCGAAGGGGTGTTCCGCCACCACCAGGTGGTCAAGGGCCGTAACCGCGACACCGCTTGGTACGCCATCACCGAGGATCGCTGGCCGGCGGTGCGGGCCGCGTTCCGGGCGTGGCTCGCGCGGAAGAACTTCGACGCCGCCGGGCGCCAGCGGCGTTCGCTGCGGTCGTTCATGCCCCCACCGGGCTGAGCACCTGGGATGTAAGTCGTCTTGTACTCGACTCACATCCCACATCCCGGTCGCTGACGCCGCAGCTACGCCGCCTCCCGCGTGACCGCCAGCAGCACGTCCGCCGCCCTGACCACCGCCGGGAAGCGCTGCGCCGGATCCTCGGGCACGCGCACGGAGAGCTGGGACTTGCCGGACTCGTAGAGAGCCTCGGGGATCTCGGCCCGCACGCGCTTGGCGCGCACGGAGTCCAGCTCCACCGGGGTCACCGCCAGCCGGCCACCCCGGAAGGTCACCGCCTGCGCGCCGGCCTGTCCCAGCTTGATCCGCGCCTGCTGGAGCAGGATCAGGTTGCGCAGGGGGTCGGGCAGCTCGCCGAAGCGGTCCTCCAGCTCCTCGCGCAGCAGGGCCAGGTCGGCCACTTCCCGTGATCCGGCGATCCGGCGGTGGACGTCGACCTTGGCCTGCTCGTAGGGGATGTAGTCCAGCGGGATGTAGGCGTCGACGTTGACGTCCAGGCGCACCGGCTCCCAGTCCTCCTGTGAGCCGTCGCCGTCGGCCGCCGCCTCCACGGCCTCGTCGAGCATCTGCATGTAGAGCTCGAAGCCGAGCGCGGCCACGTGACCGGACTGCTCGTCGCCCAGGAGGTTGCCGGCGCCGCGGATCTCCAGATCCCGCATCGCGATCTTGAAGCCGGCGCCGAGCTCGGTGTAGTCGCTGAGCGCCGAGAGCCGCTGGGCGGCTTCCCCGGTCAGGGCGGCGGCGCTCGGGTACAGCAGGTAGGCGTAGGCGCGCTCGCGGCTGCGGCCCACCCGCCCGCGGATCTGGTAGAGCTGCGCCAGGCCGAACACGTCGGCGCGCTCCACGATCAGGGTGTTGGCCTGGGGGATGTCGATCCCCGACTCGATGATGCTGGTGCACACCAGCACGTCGGCCTCGCCCCGCAGGAAGCGCATCATCCGCTCCTCCAGCGTCTTCTCGTCCATCTGCCCGTGGGCGGTCTCGAAGCGAATCGCGGGACACAGGCCGCGCAGCCGCTCGGCGGTCTCCTCGATCGTCTCCACCCGGTTGTGCAGGAAGAAGGCCTGGCCGCCGCGGCCGTGCTCACGCCGGAGCGCCTGCTTGACGAGCTCCTCGTCGTACTCCCCCACGTAGGTCTTGACCGGCCGCCGGCCCTCCGGCGGGGTCTCGATCACGCTGATGTCCCGCACTCCGGCCAGTGACATCTGCAGCGTGCGCGGGATCGGAGTGGCGCTCATCGAGATCACATCGACCTTCAGCTTGAGCTGGCGCAGGAGCTCCTTCTGCTTGACCCCGAAGCGCTGCTCCTCGTCGAGGATCAGCAGGCCCAGCTCCCGGGCGCGGACGTCGCGGGAGAGCAGGCGATGGGTACCGATGAGGATGTCGACTTGGCCGCCGGCAAAGCGCGCCACCGCCTCGCGCTGCGCCACCGCGGAGCGAAAGCGGGACACATGCTCGATCCGCACCGGGTAGTCCTTGAGACGCTCGGAGAACGTGCCGAAGTGCTGCTGGGCCAGGATCGTCGTGGGCACCAGCAGCATCACCTGCTTGCCGTCCTGCACCGCCTTGAACGCTGCCCGCAGGGCGACCTCGGTCTTGCCGTAGCCGACGTCGCCGCAGATCAGCCGGTCCATCGGGCGGGCGGACTCCATATCGGCCTTGACGAAGTCGATCGCGTCGCGCTGGTCGGGGGTCTCGGTGAACGGGAACGCGTCCTCGAAGTCACGCTGCCAGTCGCTGTCGGGCGGGAAGGCGTGACCCTGACGGCGCTTGCGCTCGGCGTACAGGTTCAGCAACTCGCCCGCGAGCTCCTGGGCGGCACG